>Ga0307416_100002204_pt1 | contig 11076 bp, 10 predicted proteins | sample DK1Cmetagenome_2_FD_203821 | JGI IMG/M metagenome (GOLD analysis project Ga0307416, IMG submission 203821) | Maize rhizosphere microbial communities from greenhouse at UC Davis, California, United States - DK15-C-3 | ecosystem: Host-associated > Plants > Roots > Rhizosphere > Soil | place...
GCCGCAGGAGAGTCGCCACTGAACCCGGATTAGCGGGGCGGCGGCTCCAAGGGCGGCCTCATCGTCGGCCCGGGAGATGTAGTCCCGAAGGTGGAAGCGGGGGATGTCCGTGCCCCAGCTTTGCCCGCGCGCGACGCTGGAAGGACGCCCAGGGAAGTTCGCGAGCACCTTCTGCAACGTCGCTGATCGATCAAGCGCCTCCGACGCCGGGATCAGCTCACGGACCGGGTACGACGGCTCGGGCGAGCGCAAGAAACCGTTCAGAGATCCTGACGCAGCCTGGGGCTTCCGCTCTGCTGTCTCGACTCGGCGCGGAGGGGGCTTCTACGGGTACAAGCTCCACGCTGCCGCCTGCGCCAAGACGGGCCTTCCGCTCGCCTGGCGCGTCGAGAGCGGCAACCGCCAGGAGACCAACTTCGGGCTTCCTCTCTTGGATGCCGTAACGGTTCGGGGATTCACCCCGGAAGCGTGTTCCTTCGACAAAGGCTACGACCACAACGCGAACTACGCGGGCTGTGAGGAGCGCGGCGTGCGTCCCATCGTCCCGCTCCGCAAGATCGGCAAGACAGCTACCGCCGTTCCGACGTGCGAACACGGGACATAGCTGTTCGCGGGCGCAGACTTCAAGCGCGGAGCGTCTAAGTGGCGCTGCCCCTCCGCGGAGTGCTCGCCCAAGAGCACCTCGGTCAAGGCCGACCGCGCCGACCCGCTCGTTCCGCGCGGTTCAAAGCGGTGGGGCGACCTCTACCGGGGCCGCGCTGCCGTCGAGCGCGAGTTCGGGCGCTTGAAGAACGAGTACGGACTGACCCCGCTTCGCGTTCGCGGCATCGAGCGGGTCGCGCTCCACACCGACCTGACGATGCTTGCCCGGCTGAGCTTGGCGCTTGCCAGAGCGCGGGCGATACCTCTCGCAGCGTAACTGCGCTAGAGTCTGAGGGGTACGAGGCGCTCGCCCGACCCCCTTACGCAGCCAACTGTGGCCAGGGCAAAGGAGAAGTCGATGGCGGATACGCACTCAGCGCTCATGCAAGCCGCGAACGAGAACATCTACGTGGCCCTGGTCGAATCCGGGTCGGAAGACGGCGATTTTGCCTGCGAATGCGACAACACAGCGTGTTTCGAGACCGTCCCGATGACGCTCAGAGAGTACGCAGCACTTGAGCCTCGCGACGAGGGCCAGCCAATCCTCGCACTGGGCCACGAAAAGCTTGCTATGGCGAGCGATTCGCCAATCGTTTCGTAAAGCCCTCAGCTAGCAGCCGGTGAGTAGTAGAGTTCGCCCAGCGCCATTCGAGCGAGCTCGGCGGCGAGCTGGCTGTCAGTGGCGCGCCCGCAGGAACGCGGCGGCGGCGACGGCCACGACCCCGCCGACGAGGAGGCGCCGGTGGGTCACCGCCAGAAACTGGAGGCTGCGAGCGTGTGCCTCGCCGTCGAAGCTGCCGTGCGCGCCGCGGTCGCCGGGCAGCGGGCCGGCCAGGTTGTCGGCGCGATCGGGCTCGAGCGGCTGCTCGGTCTGCTGCGGCGCGTAGCCGTTCCGGGCGAGATAGCGATCAAGCAGGCTAGGCGCGAGCTTGTTCCCGATCAGCGCGCGTACGGTTGAGCCGGCGACCCAGAGCTCGCGCCGCGGCTGCGCGGCGGCGAAGACGATTGCGCGTGCAGCCAACTCCGGCTGGAAGATGGGTGGCACCGGCTTCGGGTGGCGGGGCAGGCGCGTGCGCACGACGCTGAAATGGGGCGTATTCAGCGCTGGCAGCTGCACGATCGTGACGCTGACATTGCTCTCGTCGTGAAGGAGTTCACAGCGGAGCGACTCCGTGAAGCCCTCGATCGCGTGCTTGGCGGCGCAGTAGGCCGCCTGCAACGGTATCGCCCGGTAGGCAAGCGCCGAGCCCACCTGGACGATGACCCCGCGGTCACGCGCGCGCATCCACCGCAGCGCCGACAGCGTCCCATGCACGTAGCCGAGGTACGTGACCTCGGTCACGCGCCGTACCTCCTCCGCGCTCAGTTCAGCGATCGGTGAGAACACGGACAGCATCGCGTTATTGACCCAGACATCGATGGGCCCGAGCTGCTCCTCGACCGCTGCGGCGGCCGCCTGGACGGCCCCGGCATCTGCGACGTCGAGCGGTAAGACGAGCGCGCGGCCGCCGAGCTCTTCCACCTCCCGCCGCGCCGCCTCGAGCCCGTCGACGCCGCGGGCGATCAGACCGATGGGCGCGCCCAGGCGGGCGAACTCGCGCGCGCAGGCGCGCCCGACTCCTGACGAGGCCCCGGTGATGACGACAGCGCCTTGCATCAGCTTGCGAGCGAGACGAAGCCGCCGACGATCGCACCGTAGGCAATATGCGTGATGATCATCACCAGCGGCGTCTGGCGGCCGTAGTTGAATAGGAGAAATCCGGGCGGCTCGAGCAGCGGCGCCGACCCGGCCGCGGTGAAGCCGGTACCCATGCGCGGATGCACGACCGGCAGCAAAACGTTGACGAGTGCGCTGCCGGCGAAGAGCGCGTGCACGAGGCCGAAGAGCCCGCCGAGTAGGAAGCCGCTTCGGTCGATTACGAGAAAGATCAGGTAATAGACGAAGGCGAAGATCAGGCCGAAGCCGAAGTGCAGGGCGTAGCCGATGGCTTTCGCGCGCACGCGGTCGGCTGTTACCGCGGTTCCGAGCAGGAAGGGGAGGTCCATCCGCGTCAGACCGAACTCGCTCGCCGCGCGTAGCAGCGTCGTCAACACGAGGGTGCCTGCTAAGCCGCCAACGAGGGCGCCCCAAATCATGCTCGCGCTTCCTGGATCGAGACGGCGGCGTTGATCAGCGCCAGGTGCGAGAGGCCCTGCGGAAAGTTGCCGAGGAACGCTCCCGTCGCCGGATCGATCTCCTCGGCGAAGAGACCAACGTCGTTCGCCAGCGAAACGAGTTCGTCCATCAGCGCCATTGCCTCATTGAGGCGCCCCTGGCGGGCATATGCCTCGGCAAGCCAGAACGAGCAGGCGAGGAAGGCGCCGTCCTCGCCCGAGAGGCCGTCGTCGCCCAGATAGCGGTGAACCAGCGGGCCTCGAGCGAGCTCGCGGCGAATGGCGTCGACGGTGTCGAGCAAGCGTGGCGTCCGCGGCTGGTCGTAGCCCGCGAGGACGGCGAGGAGAAGCGACGCGTCTAGCTCCTCGACGCCGGCGCTTCTGACATACGCTCGCTTGCCCTCGGAGTAGCCGCGCGTCTCGACGAACTCGCGGATGCGCTCCTGCTCACGGCGCCACCGATCCCTGTGCTTGCCCGGCAATAGTCCGCGCTCGGCAAGCTCACAGGCGCGCTCCAGCGCGACCGCGCACATCATCTTCGACTGGACGTGATGGGCTGGCTCGCTGCGCGTCTCCCAGATGCCGGCGTCCGGTTGTTCCCAGCTCTCGCACACGAAGTTGGCGAGCGCGGCGAGGCGTCGCCCGTGGTCGCGATCGAGTCCGCCGGTGGCAGAAGCAAAACGCGAGGCGGCCTCGAGCAGCTCACCGTAGACATCGAGCTGCGTCTGGTCAGCGGCACCATTTCCGACCCGGACCGGGCGTGAGCCAAGGTAGCCGGCAAATGCGAGCGACTCCTCGTCCGCCTCGGCGCGCCCGTCGAGGCGGTAGAGCACGTGTAGGTGCGGGTGGGTCAGCTGCGAGGCGTGCAAGATCCAAGAAAAGAAAGCGCGCGCCTCGGGTGCGCATCCGAGTGCGAGCAGCGCCTGGAGCGTGAAGGCGGAGTCGCGCGGCCAGGAGAATCGGTAGTCCCAGTTGCGCTCGCCGCCGACCTCCTCCGGCAACGATGTGGTTGCCGCCGCGGCGATCGCGCCAGAGGGCGCAAAGACGAGCAGTTTGAGCGCGAGCGCACTGCGGATCACGGCCTCCTGCCAGTCACCGGAGTAGTCGCGCGCCTGCGCCCACTCGCGCCACGACCGGCCCGTTTCCTGCAGTCGAACCTCCGCATCCTCGCGGGACGGCAAGACGAGGGGTTCCTGGTGAGCGCAGCTGAGGACGAGCAGGCTGCACTCGCCTTCGCCGATGTTGAAGCGGCCCGTGATGGCCCCTTCGTCGTGCTGCGGCTCTCCGGCTTCCCAGGTGCGGAGGGCAAGGGCGTCGCGGCCGCAGATCGCAACCGGGACATCTGCACGGCGCTCGATCCGCGTCTTCCCATCCCCGTAGCCGAAGCGCGGCTCGAGACGCCAGCACAACGACACTTTGCCCGCCAAGCCCTCAACGCACCGCACGAGCTCGCGGTAGGGGCTCAGGTCGCCGGCCGGGAGCGTCATCGCGTCGGTGAGCCGTACCTGCCCGGAACCCGTCACGAACGTAGTCTCGAGGACGTTCGTCTCTGGCAGGTAGCGGCGCGACGCCTCGAACGGGAGCTCAGGCTCTAGTAGGAAACGGCCGCCACGCTCCGCGTCGAGCAGCGCGCCGAGAACGCTCGGTGAGTCGAGGTCGGGCAGACAGAGCCAGTCGATCGAGCCATCGCGGGCGACGAGCGCAATAGTGCGGCCATCGCCAATCACGGCGTAATCACGGATCGGTGCGTATCCCTGAACACGCTCTGGCTCGGCGCTTAGCGGATGGCTAATAACTTCCTCGGGCAAGCTGCACACGTGAACGCCTTGTCCCTCTGTGCTTAGCGCCCGAGCCTTGTTCGGCGCCGAATACCCAGGCGAGCCCGCAGGGCGCGATCCTCTTGCCCATCCTTAGATGGCCGCCCAGACGAAGAGCGCTCCGATGATCGCAGCCGGCGGGATAATCAACAGGACAAAAAGTGCGCGGACGACGATGTTCACGTACGAACCCTTCCCGGCAAAGACCAACCGCATTCCATAGCGTGGGCAAATCAGCGGAAGAGCATTCGTCGGTTGGAACAAGCCGCAGTGTGCCGGTGGCCCGTTGTTCGCCGCGTGTGCGTTCGCGGCTGCGGTTGCCCCCGCTGCGCTCGGTGATGCGCCCGGGCCCGGCGACAATGACACCTACTGTCGGTCTTTAGTCGAGCAGCGCCCAGGCGATCACCAGGCCGAGCAAAAAAATCGCGAGCCCCACCAGGGCGGCGGCGGCGTAGTCGATCCAGGGTCGACGCACGGCCCCGGCACATTAGCCGTGACTTCGGACAAGACAAAGCCGCCTCCAGGCGGCCTTGTCGTCCTAGTCGGGGCGCGGGCCCCGAGAATTCGAGATGTCGCCCGGACGACCTCTTACTGATCGCTTTCAGCCTTCCGCCTAAGCAGCCGAGCGACGACGGAGCGGAGGAGCTTCTTCGGCGAGCGGGGCCGTTGTCGAGGAAGGTTGGCACGGCCTAAGTCGAGCCAGAGGTTAGGTGGATCTCGGCCGTAATACGCTTACGCGGCCTGACTGGTCGGGACGACGCTCGCCGGGACGCCACCCTTGCGTTGCACAGCGGCGGCAACCGTGACTTTCTTAGCGAGCTTGTCGGCGCGGCAATTCGGGCCCCCTCGTGGGGCGGGCCCTGCTGACGCCCGATCGTAAGGACCGGGTCCGCGGCATGGATTTGCAGGGGAAAAGCATTCCTCCGCCGATGCCATCCAGACGCTTCAAAGAACAAGTAGGCAGGCGGCGGGGGTTGGTGCAGCGCTGAGAGGCGTTTCGGTCAAAGAGGGTTCTTTTGTTCCGAGGACAAGGAGGAACAACTTCGCGGTCGAGTGGCCCGGTGGGTCCAGGCTGCAACGAGAGCTCCCTCGATCAGCGCATCGATGAAGTACACCTTCGAGATCCTGCCTCGAGCCGCGAACGCTGCCTCGGTGAGCCCCAGGCCGCCTGCTGCAGAGACGGCAAGAAGCTCAACCTCGGGGGTTATCCGCTGCCGCCGCTCGGCCATGAGGATGGCGGTGCCGACGGCAGCGACGAGGACGCCCACCGTTTGAGCGAGCCAGAAGTCCATCTTCGGACCCGTCACCCGTTCGAAGCTCTTTCGGCTGAGCAGGGGCCAGATTCCGGTCGCAATGAAATACACGCCTTGGAGAGTTGGAACGCTCAGGTGACGACCGCGTGCGAACACGAATCTTCCATGGCCGTAGGCTCGGCCGACCTCACGCTGTCTCGGGGTTTGTATCGGCATCCCGCAGGTTCGGTCGTCGAAGCTGTCGCCGCCCGAAATCGTCTCCCACTCGCCATTCCCGCAGAAGGGGCAGGGAATGTGTGTCTTGGAGCCCATCTGCATCTCGTTCCCGCACTTCGTGCAGCGGTACATTCCGGACGAGACATCGCTTCCGGCTCGCACTGGATTCGCCACACTCGACTCCCTTCTTCGTGAGTGGGGGTCCCACGTACCGCGTTACTCGAGGTCGGAAACGACCCGGGCCGCCGCAGCCCCAAGAAGCTTGTGAAGGCCGTCGTCGCCCGGGTGCTCGGGCGGAAGGGCCTCGGGGGAACGCTTTGGAAGCCGGCGGCGGTCGGGTTACAAACCGTTTGGCACGGTATTACTCGCCGTGAGGGCCGGATACCTCTACGCATACGCCTGACTCCCCGAGGGGTCTATGAGTCGGTCAAAGCCAGGGACGTATTCGGCCCTCTCGAATGTGACCGCGCAGAAACCGGACCTTTCGCAAAGCTCTGCATACCGGACACCCATCGGTTTTCAGACTGACTCGAAACGGGATTAGATGGTCATGGAGTCGCGGTCCATGTTCGTCGTGACCAGTGGTTCGGGATCCCTGGACCTCTACTCACAACGGCTCGCGGAGGATCTGATCGCCGACACACTTGTCATTGACGTCGGTCGCCGCTCGGGGGACGGCTTTAACCAACCATTCTTCTCCACCAGCGCAGTCGCACGCGTGCTTTCCGACTGGCAGATCGTGAGGAGCCTCCGCCGCGCGGGCTCCCTCGTACACCTCCCGAATCATCACCTCGCCCGTTACGGTCCCTTCCTTTCGTCTCCGTACGTCGTCACCGTGCACGACCTCATCCGCTGGTTCGATGGCCCCGCGGAAGCGCCTTTGATTAGTCCACCGAACGTGCGTGACCGCCTTCATCTGAAGCTCGATCTCGCAGGGATCCGCCGAGCAGATGCCGTCATCGCTGTCTCGCAGGCCACAAAGCGAGACCTCGTCGGAGCTGGAATCGAGACGAACCGGATCTCCGTCGTCCACAACGGCGTTGACCAGCGGAGATTTCGGCCAGTCGCCGGTCGACCAATAGAGGATCCGTTTTTGCTCTTCGTCGGCTCAGAGCAACCACGAAAGAACTTAGCGACCCTCCTCGCTGCCTTCGCCCAGCTAAGACGCGACCCTCAGTTCTCTCGGCTTCGACTAATCAAGGTCGGCCTGCCGGGCGGGCGCGAAGCCCACTTCCACGACGAGACGCTCGCCGCAATCCGGAGGCTCGGTCTCGAGCGAGAAGTCATCTTCACCGGCTGGGTTGCCGACGAGGACTTGCCGCGCTACTACGCGGCAGCCGAGTGCTTCGTCTTGCCGTCGCTTTATGAGGGCTTCGGCCTCCCCGCCCTGGAAGCAATGGCGTGCGGCTGCCCGGTTGTCATCTCAACCGACGCTGCTCTCGTAGAGGTTTGTGGCGAGGCGGCCATATCGGTCGACGCTTGCGACACCGCCGCGATTACACGCGCTCTCGCCGCTGTCGCGTCTAACAGTCGCTTGCGCCGCGACCTCCGTGCTCGCGGACTCCAGCGAGCGAGCGCCTTTTCGTGGTCACAGACGGCGCGGGAGACGGAACGCGTTTACTCGGACGCGCTAGCTCGCAATCTGACGGACCGTCAAACGTCGGCACGTGTTACCAGCGGCGACACGCTGGCCGATGCGCAAGCGAGGCCGTAGGCGGCAACGTTGAAGCCAGCCCCCCAAGAAGTAAGGATGCCGCTCGGCCAGCGCGTCACGCACATGGCCCAGCACGGCGCGTGGCCATTCGCGATCTGGGCGGCGAGCATCTCGTCGGAGCGGGAAACGGACTCCCTAAGGTGAAAGCAGGGGCCTTCCGGCACAGCAAAAACCATGATGAACAGAGAGAAATCAGTAGGCGCAACCTAGGCGCCGTCGGGAGTCCTTGCTTTGGCGGGATGAGAAAATAGGAGTAGAGCAGAAAACGAAGCCGTCTCCTGGCCCGGGGCTCAGCATCGCTCCGCATCCCCAATTTGTAGAGATGCGCGCAGCCATTCAGGACATTTCCTCGACGCTCACGAGTCCGCGCTCGGGGCAGGTGATGCTCGCCTCGGTCTGGACGGCGGTCATGGTCCGAGCATAACCCGCTCCGTCGTCGCTCGGCTGCTCGGGCGCTTCGACCGACGGGCCGAACTCCGGCTGGTCAGCACTGATGGCGACATGAGCTTGGCCACCGCAAACCGTCTGAGACGGAACTGCAATACCGCGGCGCTCTGGCTGACGGGGCGAAGTTCCTGCACGGCCGCCCCACCGAACACCCTCGACGACGTCCGTCTGCCGCCGTGCGAGAGCTGCCCTTGGGCGCGCGCCTGCGTCTAGAACTCCGCGGTGTCTTCGTCGTCGACTGCACTTCTTCGACCCTCGTGACCCGGATTGAGAAAGGTTTCGCTGCTTCCTGCAATCCAGACGGCGATTGTGAAGACCGTTAGGGCAAGTCGCCGTCGGAGCCGCCGAGTCGTCTTTGTGGCGCTCTTTGAGGCCTGCCTTCGAGCGGAGTAGGCTGCTTCGAGGGCCACCAGCGTGAATCGGCGTGCCGTTTGCGCGACCGCCCGAGTGAGAGTCCGAGATCGCTCGGTTTGTCGTCCTAGCTGGGTGGCGAAAGCACTGGTTGCTCGTTCGATAACGGAACGACCCGAGGCGATCGTCGTGGAAAGCGCCGCTCCCACCATGGGGAGGTTCGAGGAACGACTTGAATTCGGAGCTTCAGCGACGAGTTCCCACCAGGGAAGCGTCTCGTCTTCCCAAGCCGGCCGCGTACGGGGCGCCTCGCTGCGCATCGCGAAACTGGAACTTTCATCGACCTCTACGTCGGAGATCAGAAGCAGCGATGCGCCTGGCCACACGGTTTCGACCGAAGCTAGCGGAATCGTTCTTGCCCGAACCCCAGCGAGTCGAAGGAAGGTTCCATCCATTCGATTTTCGACCCGCTTCACCCGACCGAGCGGGCGCCCATCGCTTCGGACTGCGGAGAACCCCTGGCAACGTTCAAGCCAATATTCTCGCACCGCGCTTCCCCGCCCAAAACCCGGGCGACTAGCGGTTTGGACGCTTGGAGTATCCGTTTTGAACCTGGACGTTGCCATGGAAGTACCTGCCTTCGGCTTCGGACGAAAGCTTCCTGCGAACTTCCCACAGCGTCATGGCGCACACGCTCCGCCCCAAGAAGAGGTGAGGCCGGGTCCTTAGCCTGCGTGCCGCCCATATCGCGGGCAAAGGCGGCGAGTTCGGCCGACGAGCGTCGTTCCTAGGAACCTGAGGGTCCTTTTAAGCCCCGAAAAAGAATCACCGGGTGCCGCACGCACGTAGGCGTCCGCTGCCTCCCGCCGCTCGCGCCGTCGTCGCTCGGCTACTCGGGCGGAAGCCGACCGTACCCAAAAGTCAGTACGGGTACCGTACTTTTATTAAAGGAAGTATTCCGACATTTCGGGTACGGTCGGAGAACCGGGCCACAACCGGCTAGACAGCGATGATCCCGCGCATGTCGTAGACGGAGCCCGGCTGCTCGATCGTTGCGCCCTGAACTGCGAGCGCTAGCGCCACCGCCGCGTCGATCGGGCGGGTGCGGTCGAGCTTTCGCAGCCGACGGACGTCGCCGTTGTCGAAGCGGTCACAAGCCGCTGCCAGCACTTGCTGCGAGATCCCCGGGTCACCCGGATGGCGGAGCGTCCCCTCAAGCACGGCGCGCTCGAGGACGGAGAGCGCCTGCCGGTGCGCGTTTGTGTACGGCTCGACCGGTGCCACCGCTGAGCTCGGCAGGCGTGCCGCCAGAACTTCCATGCTGCGCTCGAGGAAGCGCGGGTCGAAGCGCACCTCGCGCACGTCATACCTGGAGGCGAGCTCGAGCAGGAACCCCTCGACGTCGGTGAAGTCGATCGTTCCGTGGTGGAGCACGTGGTGGGGGACGTCGTCGCGAACGCTGAACACGCGGCAGTCGACTTCGATCCTGCCGTCCGGCCTCTTCGCCGCCCAGGCGACCGCGGTCGTGTCGTAGGCGCGCGACCCGTCCGCCCCCACGAAGACGGTCGAGCCCTCGGGAATCTCTACCTCGCCGGCGAGGCGCTTCCAGGCGTCGGTCGTGATCCATCGTTCGGCGTCAGGCGCAACCCAGGCGTTCAGGTGCAACCGAGCGAACGTCGAGCCACTCATGGAGGGGCTGTTCCGCTGCTTGCGGAGCGCCTCCATCGTCACGAAGCTGGCCGGATTGACGGCATGCCAGAGCGTTCGGTCGTCGACGTCCGCATCCTCGGCGGCGCCGTACCAGGTGAGAAGCACGCCGTTCCAGTCATCGCGGCCGATCACGAGCCCGGGCTTCTCCTCGAGCTCAAGCGAGGCGAGCACGGAGGCATAGAGCCGTCCAAGCAGGGAGAGCTTGTCGTGCCCGGCGGTCGTGATCACGAGCCAGAAGGCACCCGGACGCTTGTGCACGGCCGTATCGAGCGCGTCGAAGAGCTCGTGCTGTTTGCCCGTGGTCCAGGCGTGCAGCTCGTCGATGATCACCGCGGAGGGATTGAGGCCGTGGGCGACGAAGCCGTCGGCGCTAACTGTGCGCAGCACGCCGCCGTTGAGAGGGTTTCGGATCTCGTCCCGGCCGACCTGGAGCACGTCGGCGAGCGGGCCCGACTCGACGAAGCCGCGTGCGTACTCGAACACGACGCGGGCTTGATCGCGAGCCGCCGCCGCGAGGATCACGTCCGGCTCGTCCCGGGCGCAAAGGAGCTCACGCAGCGCCAGGCCAGCGGCGAGCGGCGACTTGCCGTTCCCGCGTGCGACGCCGAGCATGCCCCGCTTGTAGACCCGCTCGCCCTCGCCATTCAGGCGAGTGAACTCCTCGACGAAGCGCCGCTGCCACGGCTCGAGCGCAAACGGCTGCCCGGCGGCCGGTCCCTTGACGTGGGAGAACATCGCTGGGAAGAAGCGGGTGACCGGCAAGGCAAACCAT
>Ga0307416_100002205_pt1 | contig 11074 bp, 10 predicted proteins | sample DK1Cmetagenome_2_FD_203821 | JGI IMG/M metagenome (GOLD analysis project Ga0307416, IMG submission 203821) | Maize rhizosphere microbial communities from greenhouse at UC Davis, California, United States - DK15-C-3 | ecosystem: Host-associated > Plants > Roots > Rhizosphere > Soil | place...
CAGCGGGCTGCGGCCCTTTGGGCCCCAATAGAAGCGGTTGGCGGTCCTGCCCTCGACCTTGCGCAAGACGGGCTTGCCCTGCGCCACGTCGACGATACGCGACTGGCCCAGGTTCTCGCCGCCATACATATAAAGCATGGAACCCTCATAGCGGCGCACCATCGAATGGTCGCTGCCGCCGGCGATGTCCTTGCTGAAATTGGGTTGGGCGTGAGCTTGCAGCGAGATAGCTGCGAGGAGGAAAAATAATGAACGCATGGTATCGGCATCCGGTCAAAAATGGGATTGCCAATATAACAAAAAAGTCGGGGTCAGGTCTGTCAAATGGACATTTTTGTCCATTTGACAGACCTGACCCCGACTTTTAAGCGAAGAGTTCGTCGCGGGTGACGGTGGCGGTGCCGAGCTTGCCGACTACGATGCCGCCGGCGCGGTTGGCGGTCTCGACCGCTTCCTGCCAGCCGGCGCCGGTGCCCAGCATGGCGGCCATGGTGGCAATCACGGTGTCGCCCGCGCCGGAGACGTCAAACACTTCGCGCGCGCTGGCCTGGACGTTGAAGATGCCGTCGCCGGTGAACAGGGTCATGCCTTCTTCCGAGCGGGTCAGCAGCAAGGCGTCGAGCGCCAGTTCCTTGCGCAGGTTCTGCGCTTTGGTGACCAGCTGTTCTTCGCTGTTCCAGCTGCCGACGATCCGCTTCAGCTCGGACTTGTTGGGCGTCAGGACGGTGGCGCCTTTGTAGGGCGAGAAGTCGTCGCCCTTCGGGTCGACCATGACGATCTTGCCGGCGGCGCGCGCGGTGGCGATCATTTCGGCCACGTTCACCAGGCCGCCCTTGTTGTAGTCGGACAGCACGATCACGTCGTAGTCCGGCATCAGCGTCTTGAATTGTTCCAGTTTGTTGCGCAGCACCGTTTCGGTGGGCGCTTCTTCGAAGTCGATGCGCACCATCTGCTGCTGGCGGCCGATCACGCGCAGCTTGATGATGGTGGAGATGGCGGCGTCGTGCTTGAGGTAGCTGTGGATGCCGCCTTCGTGCAGCAGCTGCTCCACTTCGGTGCCGGCTTCGTCGGCGCCGATGATGCCAAGCAGGCCGGCGTGCGCGCCGAGGGCGGCGGCGTTGCGCGCCACGTTGGCGGCGCCGCCGAGGCGGGCTTCGCGGCGTTCGATGCGGACCACGGGAACCGGCGCTTCCGGCGAAATGCGGCTGACATCGCCGAACCAGTAGCGGTCCAGCATGACGTCGCCGGCCACCAGCAGGCGGACTTTTTCGAGGGCGGGTGCTTTGCTCATGTTCAGTTCATCACATTCAGTTCTTCGGTGCGGCGCGGCGGGTAGGAGTCCCAGCGGCTGCAGCCGGGGCAGTGCCAGTAGAACTGGCGTGCCTTGAAGCCGCAGTGGCTGCATTGGTAGCGGGCCAGCTTTTGCGTGTAGCCGTGCACCAGGTTCTTGACCATCGACAGTTCGGACAGGACGGCGCCGGGGGCGTCCATCATGCGCGCTTCCAGCAGCTTGTCGAGGCCGAGCAGGGTCGGGGTGCGGCGCAATTCGTCGATCACCACCTGCTTGGCGCCTTCGACGCCATCGAGTTCGATCACGGCCTTGAAGACCACTTCCAGCAGGTCGATCGAGGACGCCTGTTCCAGGTAGGACTTGAGCAGGCTGACGCCTTCTTCCAGGCGGCCGAGCTTGCGGTAGCCGTCCATCAGGCGGGTGGCCACCAGGGCGGTGTGCGGCACGGATTGCTGTTCGACGCGGCGCCAGGTCAGCAGCGCCGCTTCGGTGTCGCCTTTGGCCAGCTGCGCGTCGCCGCACAGGATGGTGGCGCGCACGCTGCTGCGGTCGGCCTGCAGGGCCTTTTCCAGCAGGGCTTCGGCGTCGTCGGGCTTCATGTGCACCAGGGCGTCCTGCGCCAGTTCGCAGTAGAACTGGGCGATCTCCTTCTGGCGCGAGCCGGCGCCGGATTCCTGCAGCGCGAGCGCGGCTTCGATGGCGCGCGTCCATTCCTTTTCGCGCTGGTAGATTTCCAGCAGCGCCTTGCGGCCCTGCACCGCGTAGCTGGTGTCGAGCAGGCGGGTGTAGGTCTCTTCGGCGCGGTCCAGCAGGCCGGCTTTCAGGTAGTCCTGGCCCAGCTCATATTCGGCGTGGGCGCGCTGTTCGGCCGGCAGGTCGGGGCGCGACAGCAGGTTCTGGTGCACGCGGATGGCGCGTTCGGTTTCGCCGCGGCGGCGGAACAGGTTGCCCAGCGCGAAGTGCATGTCGGCCGTTTCCGGGTCCAGCTTGACGATCTCGATGAAGGAGTCGATCGCTTTGTCGGGCTGGTCGTTCAGCAGGTGATTCAGGCCGCGGAAGTAGCCGCGCGGCAGGGTGCGCGATTCGGACACCACGGCGCGGATGTCGACGCGCGCGGCGATCCAGCCGAGGCCGAAGAAGGCTGGGATGCCCAGCAGCCACCAGAGTTCAAAATCCATATTTTTCTTAGTGCTGGGTGTTGACGCTATCCGGCTGCGGGCGGTTGTTCACTTGCATGGCCGCGTTCTGCAGGGACTGGATAGTGGATTTCTGCTTGTTCGATTCGCGCCGCTGGCGGAACAAGGTTGGGGTCAGTGCGAGGATGCTCAGTGCAGCGCCGGCCACGAAGAAGACCAGCAGCATCAGCACCAGCGGGCCGCGCAGCTCGTAATTGAGGAACAGGTGCAGGTCAACTTCCTGCGTGTTTTTTACTGCAAAACCGAAGAACAGGACAAACAGGACAACGCCGAAGGCGGTTGAGATTAATTTCATCGTCGGTTCCAAATTAAAAAGGGGCAGGCAAACGCCCGCCCCTCCATTCTCCTTGCAGAGACTCAATCCTCGATGATCGGTTGCCCGACCATCGCATCGACCCGCTCGCGCAACTGCTTGCCTGGCTTGAAGTGCGGCACCCGTTTTTCAGGGACCATCACTTTGTCGCCGGACTTTGGATTGCGTCCAATCCGTGGCGGCCGCGAATTCAGGGCAAAGCTGCCAAAACCACGGATCTCGATGCGCTGGCCTTCGGCCAAGGCGTTGGTCATCGCATCGAGAATGGTCTTGACGGCATACTCCGCATCTTTGGCCACCAGCTGGGAATAACGCTCAGCCAGGCGGTTGATCAATTCGGACTTAGTCATCTAAGCGCTCGGTAGATTAGTTCTTGTTGTCGAACTTGGCCTTCAGCAGTGCGCCCAGGCTGGTGGTGCCGGAGGCGGCGCTGGAATCAGACGCCATCTTCTGCATCACTTCTGCGGTCTCGGCGTTGTCTTTTGCCTTGATCGACAGCTGGATCGAACGTGCCTTACGGTCGATGTTGATCACCAGGGCTTCAACAGCGTCGCCAACCTTCAGGTGGGTACCGGCATCTTCCACGCGGTCGCGGGAGATTTCGGATGCACGCAGGTAGCCTTCAACTTCTTCGGACAGCTGGATCACGGCGCCTTTTGGCTCAACCGACTTAACGGTACCGTTGACCAGGGAGCCCTTGTCGTTCATGGCTGCGAAGTTGTTGAACGGGTCGCCTTCCAGCTGCTTGACGCCCAGGGAAACGCGCTCGCGCTCAACGTCGATTGCCAGAACGATGGCTTCCAGTTCGTCACCTTTCTTGAACTTGCGCACGGCTTCTTCGCCAGCTTCGGTCCAGGACAGGTCGGACAGGTGTACCAGGCCGTCGATGTTGCCAGCCAGGCCGATGAACACGCCGAAGTCGGTGATCGACTTGATTGCGCCCTTGACCTTGTCGCCCTTCTTGTGGGTCATGCCGAAGTCGTCCCAAGGGTTTGCCTTGCACTGCTTCATGCCCAGGGAGATACGACGACGCTCTTCGTCGATTTCCAGGACCATGACTTCAACTTCGTCGCCCAGCTGAACGACTTTGTTCGGAGCCACGTTCTTGTTGGTCCAGTCCATTTCGGACACGTGCACCAGGCCTTCGATGCCCTGTTCCACTTCAACGAACGCGCCGTAGTCGGTCAGGTTGGTGACTTTACCGAACAGGCGGGTGCCTTGTGGGTAACGACGGGACAGACCGGTCCAAGGATCGTCGCCCAGCTGCTTCACGCCCAGGGAAACGCGGTTCTTTTCCTGATCGTACTTCAGGACCTTGGCGGTGATTTCCTGGCCAACGGTCAGGACTTCGGATGGGTGACGCACACGACGCCATGCCAGGTCGGTGATGTGCAGCAGGCCGTCGATGCCGCCCAGGTCCACGAACGCGCCGTAGTCGGTGATGTTCTTCACAACGCCGGTCACCACGGTGCCTTCTTTCAGCGTTTCCATCAGTTTCTGACGCTCTTCGCCCATCGAAGCTTCGATGACGGCGCGGCGGGACAGAACGACGTTGTTACGCTTGCGGTCCAGTTTGATAACCTTGAATTCGAGGGTCTTGCCTTCGAACGGGGTGGTGTCTTTGACAGGACGGGTGTCTACCAGGGAACCTGGCAGGAAAGCACGGATGCCGTTGGTCAGAACGGTCAGGCCGCCCTTGACTTTGCCATTGACGGTACCGACGACGATTTCGCCGGATTCCATTGCTTTTTCCAGTGCCAGCCACGATGCCAGGCGCTTGGCCTTGTCACGGGACAGGATGGTATCGCCGAAACCATTTTCCAGCGATTCGATGGCCACGGAAACGAAGTCGCCTACTTTGACTTCCAGTTCGCCTTGGTCATTCTTGAATTCTTCAACAGGGATGAAAGCTTCCGATTTCAGGCCGGCGTTAACGATCACAAAGTTGTGATCCAGGCGCACGACTTCAGCGGAAATCACTTCGCCGGAGCGCATGTCTTGACGTGACAGGGACTCTTCGAAGAGGGCTGCAAAACTTTCCATTGTTATTTCCAGGTTAGCCAGTAAGACCCGCACTATGCGGCTTCAACTGGGTTGAGGGTTGAACAAAACTACTCCTTCTTGTGGAGCGCGGCATACCAGGCCAGTACCTGCTCGGCGGCTGCATCAGCCGACATGGCGGACGTGTCCAGGATGTGCGCTCCTTCTGCCGGGGCCAGCGGCGCGATGGCCCGGTTCATATCCCGGTCGTCACGCGCCTTCAAATCCATCAGCAGGTCTTGCATACTAGCAGAATTTCCCTTTGCGATCAATTGCTTATAGCGGCGATCGGCGCGCGCTTCGACGGAAGCGGTCAAAAACACCTTCAAAGGGGCGTGCGGGAAGATCACCGTGCCCATGTCGCGCCCGTCCGCCACCAGGCCGGGCGTCTTGCGGAAACCCAGCTGCAGGCCATACAGGGCCTGGCGCACGGCCGGCAGCGCCGCGATTTTCGATGCCGTATTGCCAACTTCTTCCGCGCGGATGGCGTCGGTGACGTTTTCTTGCGACAAGTAAATTGCATCGCCGGTAAAACTGATGTGCAGGTGCTCGGCCAGCTTGGCCAGGGCATGCTCGTCGTTCAGGGGCGTTTCGCGGCGCAGCGCCTGCAGCGCCGTCAGGCGGTACAGGGCGCCGGAGTCCAGCAGGTGGAAGCCAAGCTTGTCCGCGACCTTGTGGGCCACGGTGCCCTTGCCGCTAGCGGTCGGGCCGTCGATGGTGATGACAGGGATGTTCGTTATTGGCATATTGTTAATTGCGCCGCGCGATGGACGCAAAGGCTGTGAAATACTCTGGGAAAGTCTTGGCCACGCACTTCGGGTCGTTGATGCGCACGCGCGTGCCGCGGCGGATGGCGCCGTCCAGCGAGGCGAGCGAGAAGCACATGGCCATGCGATGGTCGTCGTAGGTGTCGATCTGCGCCGGCTGCAGCACGGCGGGCGGCGTCACGCTCAGCCAGTCCGCGCCCTCCTCCACCACGGCGCCCAGCTTGCGCAATTCGGTCGCCATGGCCGCCAGGCGGTCGGTTTCCTTGACGCGCCAGGAGGCGATATTGCGCAGCGTGGTGGTGCCCTTGGCATACAGCGCGGCCACGGCGATGGTCATCGCGGCGTCCGGGATGTGGTTGAAATCCATGTCGACCGCCTGCAGCAGGCCGGCGGCGCTGGCTTCGATCCAGTTGTCGCCCATGGTGATGGTGGCGCCCATCTGCTCCAGCGCCTGCGCAAAGCGCACGTCGCCCTGGATCGAGTCGCGGCCCACGCCCAGCACGCGCACCGGGCCGCCGCCGATGGCGCCGGCGGCCAGGAAGTAGGACGCGCTGGAGGCGTCGCCTTCGACGTGGATGGCGCCGGGGCTCTGGTACACCTGCCCGGCCGGAATGGTGAAGGAGTGCCAGCCGTCCTGCTCGACCACGGCGCCGAAGCGGCGCATCAGGTTCAGCGTGATCTCGATGTAGGGCTTGGAAATGAGCTCGCCTTCCACTTCGATGGTCACGGCCTGGGTGCGCGCCATCAGCGGCGCCACCATCAGCAGCGCGGTCAGGAACTGGCTCGACACATTGCCGCGCACCGACAGGCGCGGCGCGGTGAAGGCGCCGCTGCGGATGTGCAGCGGCGGGTAGCCCCGGTTCAGGGTGTATTCGATGTCGGCGCCGGCCGCATTGAGCGCGTCGACCAGGTCGCCGATCGGGCGCTCGTGCATGCGCGGCACGCCGTGCACCTTGTAGTCGCCGCCCACCACGGCCAGCGCGGCCGTCAGCGGACGGATCGCGGTGCCGGCATTGCCCATGAACAGGTCGGCCTGGCGCAGCGGGAAGCTGCCGGCCACGCCCTGCACCACGTGCACGGTGCTGTCGCCGTGGCGCTCCTCGGTCCACTCCACGCCCAGCGCGCGCAGCGCGGCCAGCATGACGGCGGTATCGTCGGAGGCCAGCAGGTCGAGCACGCGGGTCTCGCCTTCGGCCAGCGCGGCCAGCAGCAGGATGCGGTTGGAGATCGATTTGGAGCCTGGCAGGCGCACCACGCCCTCGGCGTGGGCGACCGGCAGCAGGTCGAAATAATGCGGGTAGTCAGTCATGCGTGTTCCTTATTCTGCCGCCGCGTCCTTCGGCTGCGGCGGCTCAGCCGCCTCGATGGTTTCGATCCACTGCCGGCGCGCACGCTGGGCGTTGGCGTAGATGGCTTCCAGGGCGGCGGCGTCGCCAGCGGCAAGGCTGGCGCGCAAACGGTTTAATTGTGCCAGATATGCATCCAGCTCGGTCAGCAGTGCGGCCTGGTTGGCGAGGCTGATATCGCGCCACATCTCAGGCGAGCTGCCGGCGATGCGGGTAAAGTCGCGAAAGCCGCTGGCAGCGTATTGGAACAGCATGCCCGAGTGGGGCTTGCCGGCTATGTCATCCACCAGCGCGTAGGCCAGCAGGTGCGGAAGATGGCTGACGGCCGCGAACACCTTGTCGTGGTCCTCCGGCGTCAGGGTATGGATGATGGCGCCGCATGCGCGCCAGGCCTGGGCCACGCGTTCGACGGCCGCGCCGTCGTTTTCCGGCAGCGGCGTCAGCACGGTCTTCTTGCCCTGGTACAGGTCGGCAATGGCGGCGTCGGGGCCGTTGGTTTCGCGGCCGGCGATCGGGTGGCCGGGTACGAACTGCGCCACGCGCGCGCCCAGCGCGGCACGGGCGGCGGCCACCACGTCGGCCTTGGTGCTGCCGGCGTCGGTGACGACGGTGGCGGCGTCCAGGTAAGGCAGGATGGCCTGCAGGATGCGGCCGGTCTGCGCCACCGGCGTGGCCAGCAGCACCAGCTCGGCGCCGGCCAGCGCCTCGGCCAGGCCGGCGGCGTTGGCGCCCGGCAGGCCGCTGTCGATGATGCCCAGCTCCAGCGCGCGCGCCATGTAGGCGACCGAACGGTCGACGCCCACGATGTGCTGGACTGCGCCGGCCTGTTTCAGCGCCCGTGCGAACGAGCCGCCGATCAGGCCGACGCCGAAGATGACTACCTTGTTAAGCACGATCCTCCGCCAGCGCCTTGCGCAACGCAGAAATCAGCACCGCGTTTTCCTGCGGCAGGCCGATCGAGACGCGCAGCCACTGCGGCAGGCCGTAGTTGCCCACCGGGCGCACGATCACGCCCTGCTTCAGCAGCGCCAGGTTGATGCGGGCGCCGGCGGCATCGTCCGACCCCACGCGCACCAGCACGAAGTTGCCGTGGGACGGCACGAATTCCAGGCCCATGTCCTGGAACGCCTCCACGAACTGCTGGTAGCCGGCGGTGTTGTTGGCGGCGGACTTTTCCAGGAACTCCTTGTCGTTCAGCGCGGCGATCGCGGCGGCCTGCGCCAGCGAGTTGACGTTGAACGGCTGGCGGATGCGGTTCATCAGGTCGGTCACTTCCGGCTGCGCCAGCGCAAAGCCGACGCGCAGGCCCGCCAGGCCGTAGGCCTTGGAGAAGGTGCGCGACACCAGCAGGTTCGGGTACTTCTTGACCCAGGCGGCCGATTCGTACTGGTCTTCCTTCTTCAGGAATTCGTTATAGGCTTCGTCCAGCACCACCACCACGTGCGCCGGCACTTTCTGCAGGAAGGCCTCGATCTGCGCGCCGGTCACGAAGGTGCCGGTCGGGTTGTTCGGGTTGGCGATGAACACCAGCTTGGTGTCCGCCTCGATCGCGGCCGCCATGGCGTCCAGGTCGTGGCCGTGGTCCTTGGCCGGCACCACGATGTGGCGCGCGCCGATGCCCTGGGTGGCCAGCGCGTACACCGCGAAGGAGTACTGCGAATACACCACCGACTGGCCGCGCTCGACGAAGGCGTGGGCGGCGATTTCCAGGATGTCGTTGGAGCCGTTGCCCAGGGTGATCCAGTCCATCGGCACCGCATAGCGCTGCGACAGCGCGGTCTTCAGGTCGAAAGCGTTGGCATCGGGGTAGCGGCCCAGCTCGGCGGCGGCGGCGGCCATGGCCTTCTGCGCCGATTCCGGCACGCCGAACGGGTTCTCGTTGGATGCCAGTTTGACGATGGACTCTTCCTTCAGGCCGAATTCGCGCGCCACTTCCGAGATGGGCTTGCCAGCCTGGTAAGGAGCGATTGCACGAACGTATTCAGGGCCGTAATTCTTGGACATGGATCTAATCTCTAAAAAATTTAAGTGAGGCTGGTCGGGTAGGATCCCAGCACTTTGAAGAAGGCGGCATTGTCCTTGAGTTCGGCCAATGCCTTCGACACGGGCAGGTCCTGCACGTGTCCTTCAACGTCGACATAAAAATAGTATTCCCAGGTGCCGATGCGGGCCGGGCGCGATTCGAAGCGCGTCATCGACACGCCATGGCTGGCCAAGGGCGCCAGCAGCTGGTACACGGCGCCCGCCTTGTTCGGCACCGCCAGCACCATCGAGGTGTGGTCGCGGCCGGAGGGGTTGGTCTGCAGCTGGCCGATCACGACGAAGCGGGTGCGGTTGTGCGGGTCGTCCTGGATATGCGCGTGCACCACGCCCAGGCCGTACTGCGCGCCCGCGTGTTCGCTGGCGATGGCCGCGATGGCCGGATCGTCGCCGGCCATGCGCGCCGCTTCCGCGTTCGACGCGACGGCGCGCCGCTCGACGTTCGGGAAATGCTGGTTCAGCCAGACCTGGCACTGGGCCAGCGCCTGCGAATGGGCGCAGATCACCTGCACGCCGTCCATGGCGCCGGTTTTGGTCATCAGGCTGTGGTGCACGGCAATGGCGATCTCGCCGCTGATCAGGCAAGGCGTGGCCAGCATCAGGTCCAGCGTGCGGTTGACCGCGCCCTCGGACGAATTTTCCACCGGCACCACGCCGAAATCGGCGGTGCCGGCCTCGGTGGCGCGGAACACTTCGTCGATCGAGGCGCACGGCAGGCCTTCGACGGCGGTGCCGAACTGCGCATACACAGCCTGCTCGCTGAAGGTGCCGGCCGGGCCGAGGTAGGCCACGGTCACGCGGCGCTCCAGCGCGCGGCAGGCGGACATGATCTCGCGGAAGATGGTCTGGATTTCGCGGTTGCCCAGCGGGCCCGGATTGCGCTCGGCCACGCCGCGCAGCACCTGGGCTTCGCGCTCGGGCCGGAACACCGGCGCGTTGGTTTCCGCCTTCACGTGGCCGACCTGCTCGGCCACCCTGGCGCGATCGTTCAGCAACGCCAGGATCTGCGCGTCGATCGAATCGATCTTCTCGCGCAAGGGTTTCAGTTTATCGCTCATTATCTGCCTGCAAATTCGTTGAGGTAGTCGACCAGCGCTTGCACGCCCTCGAGCGGCATCGCGTTGTAAATCGATGCCCGCATACCACCGACGGACTTGTGGCCCTTCAGCTGCAATAGCCCGCGCGCTTTCGCGCCGGCCAGGAATGCTTCGTTCTGCGATTCGTCGCGCAGGTAGAACGGTATGTTCATGCGCGAACGGTACGGTTTTGCGACGCGATTCTGGTAGAAGTCGTCCGCATCGAGCGCTGCGTACAGCAACCCGGCTTTTTCAATATTGCGCTGCTCCATGGCGGCGACGCCGCCCTGCCGCTTCAGCCACTGGAACACCAGGCCGGCGATATAGATGCCGTAGGTGGGCGGCGTGTTGTACATCGATTCGTTTTCCGCCACGTTCTTGAAGTCAAACGCGGACGGGCAGAACGGCAGCGCCTTGCCGATCAAGTCGTCGCGCACGATGACGACGGTCACGCCGGCCGGGCCGATGTTCTTCTGCGCACCGCCGAAGATGACGCCGTACTTGCTCACGTCCACCGCGCGCGACAGGATGTGCGACGACATGTCCGCCACCAGCGGCGTATCGCCCTGGACGGTCGGCGCGAAGTTGAATTCGACGCCGTCGATGGTTTCGTTGGTGCAGAGGTGCAGGTAGGACGCGCCCGGCGTCAGCTTCCACTGCGCCTCGGGCGGCACGCCGTCGAAGCCGCTCGCCTGGGACGACGCCGCGACGTTGACGCGCGCATAACGGGCCGCTTCCTTGATCGACTTGCCCGACCAGGAGCCGGTGTGCACGAAATCGATGGTGCTGTCGGCGCCGCCGGACAGGTTCATCGGCAGCACGGCGTTCTGCGACAAGCCGCCGCCCTGCATGAACAGGATGCGGTAGTTGTCCGGCACTGCCATCAGCTCGCGCAGGTCGCGCTCGGCCTCGCGGTAGATCGAAATGAACTCCGGGCCGCGATGGCTCATCTCCATGACGGACATCCCGCTGCCGTGCCAGTCCAGCATTTCGGCAGCGGCTTGC
>Ga0307416_100002206_pt1 | contig 11074 bp, 11 predicted proteins | sample DK1Cmetagenome_2_FD_203821 | JGI IMG/M metagenome (GOLD analysis project Ga0307416, IMG submission 203821) | Maize rhizosphere microbial communities from greenhouse at UC Davis, California, United States - DK15-C-3 | ecosystem: Host-associated > Plants > Roots > Rhizosphere > Soil | place...
TCCTCGCTCGCACAGTGCCGCTCCTGCTGGCTCCCAGCATGAATGACGACATGTATGCCCATCCCGCTACCCGATCGAATCTCGAGCAGCTCAGGACGAAGGGGGTAGCGCTGGTCGGTCCAGAGACAGGACCACTCGCTGAGCGGGGATCCGATCGGCCGGGCCGCATGAGTGAGCCGGAAACGATTCTCGCGCATGCCGCCCGTCTGATTCGCGGCGGAAGCCTCAATGGCCGTCGCGTGGTGGTCACCGCCGGACCCACCCGGGAGCCGATCGATCCGGTGAGGGTGGTGAGCAACCGCTCGAGCGGCAAGATGGGCTACAGGGTTGCCGAGGCCGCATGGGAGCGTGGAGCCGACGTGGTGCTGATCTCGGGGCCCACCGCGCTCGCGCCGCCCATCGGAGTGACACTGCGGACAATCGACTCGACCCGAGAGTTGGAGGCTGCGGTGAGGGCCGAGCTTCCCCGTGCCGATGTGCTGGTGATGGCGGCGGCTCCGGCTGATTACCGCCCGACGAGCCCCAGCGAGAGCAAGCGCTCCCGCATCGATGGCGCACTGGCGATTCCCATGGAGCCGACCGAGGACATCCTGGGCTCGACCCGAGACCAGCGGAAGAAGGGCAGCGTGATGGTTGGCTTTGCCCTGGAAACCGGTGACGCAGTCGCGAAAGGGTTGAGCAAGTTGGAGCGAAAAGATCTCGATCTGATCGTCGTGAACGATGCGCTCGAGCCTGGCGCGGGATTCGAGAAGGACACCAATCGTGTGGCCCTGCTCGGCCGCGATGGGAGCCGGCGCATTCTTCCACTCCAAACGAAGCGCGAAGTGGCCGAAGCGATTCTCGATATCGTGGAGCAATGCCTTGGCTGATCTCTGGCGGCGGTACCTGGAGCAGCAGATCGAGCTGGGCGGAGCGGAGGTGGTGGTCAGCGGGGAAGCGGGTAGGCGGGCAAGCGGGTCGGCTTTCACCCCGAGCCCAGTGGGGTCTGCTGCTGGGGATACTTCCCCGCTTACCCGCTTACCCGCTTCCCCGCGCTCCTGGAGAAAAGGGGCGCCACCGATCCCAGGTGCCGGTCTAGTGATCGAAACCCCGAGTCACGTGCTGGGTGACGAGCTCGTGGCGCTGAGATCCCTGGACGAGATCGCGGAGCGGATCCGGACCACGTACTGCTGCGCCCTTTGTCCCACCCGCATCAACGGGGTCCCGGGTCATGGAAATCCCGACGCGCGTCTTGTGCTCATCGGTGAAGGTCCCGGCGCGAGCGAGGACGCGCAGGGCAAACCGTTCGTCGGGCAGGCCGGCAATCTTCTCAACGGGATTCTGGAGGCGATCGAAGTCCCGCGCGACTCGGTATACATCACCAACATTGTCAAGTGCCGGCCGCCGCAGAATCGGAAGCCCTTGCCGGATGAGATCGCGGCCTGTATTCCATACTTACACCGCGAACTGGAAATCATTCGACCGAAAGTGATCCTCGCCCTGGGCAGCACGGCGGCTGAAGCCCTGCTCGGTGTGAGAAAGAGTTTGGGAGAGCTTCGCAACAAGGTGCACACGTACAACGGTATCCCGCTCGTCGTGACGTACCATCCCGCGGCGCTGCTCCGCAACCCGAATTGGAAGAAGCCGACCTGGGATGACGTCCGTATCGTCAGGCAACTACTCGACCGCTGATCCGTATGTGGGACGTTCCGCGCCCTGGAGCCAGGAAGCGGAGCAAGCCGTACTCGGCGCCATGCTGCTCGATCAGGACGCCGCATTGCGCGCCGCGGAGCTGGTGGACGACTCGATGTTCTATCGCGAGCCGCACCGGCGGCTCTTCCGCGCGATGCTCGCGCTCACCGAGCAGCGAGTGGTCATCGACCACATCACCCTACGCGACGAGCTGCTTCGCCGCGGCGAGCTCGATACCGTCGGCGGCCTCGATTATCTCGCGGAGCTGGTGGATACGGTTCCCACCGCGGCAAACATCGAGTTCCACGCCAAAATCGTCAAAGACAAATCCATCCTTCGCCGGCTGATCGAAGCGTCCACATCGATCATCACGGAAGCGTACGACGGACATTCCACAGCAAACGACCTCCTCGATGGTGCCGAGTCGCGGATCTTCCAGATCTCCCAGCAGCGGGGTGACGAAGGCTTCACGAGGCTCAAGGAGATGCTGTGGCCGACGATGGAGCGCATCGAAACGCTCCAGCGGAGTGGGAAAGCGATTACCGGCGTGCCGAGCGGATTTGCAGATTTGGACGAGATGACGTCGGGCTTCCAGGCCTCCGAGCTGATTATCGTGGCGGCCCGCCCCTCCATGGGGAAAACAGCGTTCTGCCTCAACGTTGCCACGCAAGCGGCGGTAGATGGCTTTGGGGTGGCGGTGTTCTCCCTGGAAATGTCCAAGGAATCGTTGGTACAGCGAATGCTGTGTGCCGAGGCACGGGTAGACAGCCAGGCGGTGCGGCGCGGCTCGCTTCGGGACCCGGATTTTACACGGCTCGCGCGCGCCGCGGGAATTCTCCAGAGCTGTCCGGTGTGGATCGACGATTCGCCCGCCCTCACTCTGCTGGAAATGCGCTCCAAGGCTCGCCGACTCAAGGTCGAGAACGACGTTCGTCTGATCGTGGTGGATTACCTGCAGCTGATGCGAAGCCCGGAATACTCGGAGAACCGGGTGCAGGAGATTTCGGACATCTCGCGTTCGCTGAAGGGGCTGGCGCGGGAGCTGCATATCCCGGTCATCGCACTGTCGCAGCTATCCCGGGCATCGGAGCAGCGGGGCGGTGAGCGCCGGCCCATCCTGTCGGACTTGCGAGACTCCGGTGCAATCGAGCAAGATGCCGATGTCGTAATCTTCATTCACCGGCCAGAGATGTATCAGAAGGAAGACAGCGAGGGCAACAGCCTCGAGGGAGTTGCCGAGGTCATCGTGGGGAAGCATCGCAACGGGCCCACGGGAACCGTAGACTTGTACTTCCATAAGCAGTTTACCCGCTTCGATAACCGCAGCGAACGCGAAGGACCCGAGTAGGTGGCCAAGCCGAAGTCCGTCTACCGCTGTACCGAATGCGGCCACGAGCACCCCAAGTGGGTTGGCCGGTGCGAAGCATGTGGGGAGTGGAACGTGGTGGCGGAGGAGCCAGTGCTGGCGCGGCGGGGCAGTGGGGCAGCGGGGCAGCGCGGGGCCGCACGAGGGCAGCCTTCCTACCGCCTTACCGCCTTACCGCCTTCACGCCTTCGCGACATCTCCTCTGAATCACTCCAGCGCTGGCGCACCGGCCTCAACGAGTTCGACTTCGTGCTCGGCGGCGGGATCGTGCCCGGGTCAATGACACTGATCGGGGGAGAGCCCGGAATCGGGAAGTCCACACTCCTGCTGCAGGCCGCAGCCCGGCTCGAGGCCGCAGGGCGCACGGTGCTCTATGCCAGCGGCGAAGAGTCGCCCGACCAGATCCGACTACGCGCCGACCGTCTGGTCGAAGATGCCGGCTCTGTACATGTGCTGGGAGAAACCCGGCTCGAGGCGATCATTGAAGCGGTGAGCGTCGTTGGGGCGGATGTAGTGGTCATCGATTCCATTCAAACCGTCTACACCGACACGCTCGAGAGTGCACCAGGAAACGTCGGCCAAGTGCGCGAGTGCTCGGGCCAGCTCATGCGGTTTGCCAAGGAAACCGGAACCTCGGTGATCGTCGTCGGCCACGTCACCAAGGGTGGCGGCATTGCCGGTCCCAAGACGCTCGAGCATATCGTGGATACCGTGCTCTACTTCGAGGGCGAAGCCACCCTCGATTACCGGCTGCTCCGCACCACGAAGAACCGATTCGGATCGGTGGATGAGCTCGGCGTGTTCTCCATGACCGAGCGCGGTCTGATTGCGGTGCCAAATCCGTCCGCGGTGTTTCTGGCCGCACGAGCTCAGGGCATCAGCGGCAGCGCGGTGACCGCCTTGATGGAAGGGACCCGCCCGGTCCTGGTTGAGGTGCAGGCCCTCGCCGCCAAGTCAGGCTATGGAACGCCGCAGCGGGTCGCTACCGGCCTGGATCCACGCCGCCTCGCCGTGCTTCTCGCCGTGCTCGAGCGCCGAGCCGAAACCTCCTTCGCCGACTTGGATGTCTTTGTACAGGTGACCGCCGGTGTACGCCTGAACGAGCCCGGAGCAGATCTGGCCATTGCCGCAGCACTCCTTTCCAGCCTCTACAATCGTCCGGCACCGGCCGACGTGATCTTTCTCGGAGAGATCGGGCTCGGAGGCGAGATACGTCCGAGTGGTGCCGTCGAGCGGCGGATCGCTGAAGCGGTGCGCCTCGGCTTTCACCGGGTTTTCGGCTCCTCCCGCAGCACCGTGCAGGTAGCGGGCGCATCGCTGGTTGGGCTCGATCACGTGGACCAGTTGGTGCGAGCGCTTGCCGCGTGATGTAGGAGTGGTGGTAGTAGCCGCCGGACGTGGCGACCGCATGGGCGGCACTGTCCCCAAGCAGTTTCAGCTGATCGGCGGCGTGCCTATGGTGGTGCGTGCGCTACGACCCTTCATCGCGCACCCCGAGGTCGCCCATGTCGTCCTGGTGCTGCCGTCATCAGAAGCGTCGAGCCCACCCGAATTTCTTTCAGCCATCCCCGCGCGAGCCGCATCCTCACGCGCCGCCTTTACCATGACCGCGGGTGGGCGCCACCGCGGGGATTCGGTTCGCGCCGGGCTTGTGGCGTTACGGACCGAGTGCAAGGTGGTGCTGGTCCACGACGCCGCGCGGCCATTCGTGGATCCGGAGGTCATCGATGCGGTCATTGCCTGCGCGCGCGGGGGAGAGGGAGCTGTGCCGGCGGTCCCTCTCAGTGATACGCTGAAGGAGGCAACGGCAGGAGACGCAACGCTCATCCGCCGAACGCGCCCGCGCTCGCGCCTGTGGAGAGCCCAGACGCCTCAGGGCTTCCCACGCAAGGTGCTGGAGCGTGCTCACGCTCAGGCGGCACGAACCGGACACCGCGCCACGGACGACGCGGCTCTGGTCGAGGCCATGGGCGTACCGGTGCGCCTGGTGTCCGATAGCTGCTGGAATTTGAAGGTCACGACACCGGACGATCTCGCGCTGGCGGAGCTGCTGGCAGGAAAGTCTTCATGATTCTTCCGTTTCAGACGGACGAGGAAATCACCGAGGCCATCCCGCAGATCGCAAGACATCTGAAGGCCGGAAAGCTCCTCGCGTACCCGACCGAGACGGTGTATGGACTAGGCTCGGCGCCCAGCGTGTCAGCCCTGGCAGCGCTCGCGAACCTCAAGGGCAGGCCCGAGGGAAAACCGTTCCTGCTGTTGATATCGGGGCGTCGGATGGCGGAGAAATGGGGCCTGGTGTTCAATGCGTCAGCGTCCGCGCTGGCGGAGGCATTCTGGCCCGGCCCGTTGACGCTTGTGCTTCGAGGGGGGGAGGGACGATTGCCCGATGAGCTCCGGGGCAGGGAAGGTGGTATTGCGGTACGTCACACCTCGCATGCGGGCATCCGGCAGCTGGTGACCGCGACCGGGACGCCTCTGACGTCCACCTCGGCGAACCGGCCGGGTGGCCCCCCGGCGCCCGGCGCCGACAAGCTTGTGGAGCTGTTCGGTGACGCAGAGCGGAGCGGCGAGCTGCTCGTGCTCGATGGCGGCGTACTCGGCAACGTCCCTCCCTCCACGCTGGTGGACTGCACGGATGTGATGCCGAAAATGGTACGTGAAGGTGCGATTCCGAGAGCGGAGCTGCGGCGCGCCGCGGGGAGACTGGCGCCGTGAGAACAGCGTAACCAGTGAACGGTAAACGGGAAACAGGCCGCTCCCTTCCGCCCCGTTCACCGTTTACTGTTTACTGTTCACGCAGTTGATTGGAGACCATGCACGTCCTGTTCGTCTGCACCGGTAACACCTGCCGCAGCCCTATGGCCGAAGCGCTGCTCCGCGAGGCGCTCGCCAGCCGCGGTGCGGATCAGGTCACCGTCTCGTCGGCTGGCACCGGCGCGTGGGAAGGCGCCCCAGTTTCGGAAGGAGCCTATCTGGTCGGCCTGGAGCACGGGCTGGACCTGAGTGGGCATCGAGCCCAGCTCCTGAGCCGGGACCTCGTCAAGGAATCGGACCTTATCCTCACCATGTCCGGTCACCACCGCGCGAGGGTGGCCGAGCTCGGCGGGGAGGATAAGGTGCATGTACTTGGCGAGTATGCCGGCCGGGACGTCGGTCGTACCGAGATCAGCGATCCGTACGGGTCTGACCTCACGAGCTACCGTGCCACGTACGACGAGCTGCAGGAGCTGATCAACGGCGTGGTGAGCCGCGTCGCCGGCACTGTGCGGTGATCGGCGGCTCTACCCGCGTCTTCGCCATTCTTGGCGATCCAGTCGCGCATTCCCTTTCTCCTGTCATGCAGAACGCCGCCTTCCAGGCCCTGGGCCTCAAGGCGGTGTACGTTCCCATTCCATGCTGCACCGATGATGTGGCTCCGCTGATACAGGCGCTTGCGCGCGCTGGTGGCGGCGGGAACGTCACGGTGCCGCATAAAGAGGTCGCTGCTCGGGCCGTGCACCGATGTCTGGACCTCGCACAGACAGCCGGTGCCTGCAACGCCTTCTGGGGAGACAACGGGACCAGCGTAGGTGACAACACCGACGTATACGGCCTGCGCGAGGCATTGCGCCAGCTGGGCGCCCCCGATGCCCCTTGGCTGATTGCCGGAACCGGTGGAGCCGCACGCGCCGCGGTGATTGCGGCCCGGGACGCAGGAGTCGCCGTGGCGGTTACCTCGCGAGACCCGGACCGGCAGCGTGCGTTCGAGTCGTGGATCACCTCCCACAACGTGCCGATCACGACGGCGAAAGACTGCGGCGTTGCCATCAACTCCACGCCCCTGGGGCTCAAAGCTGGAGATCCTCTGCCCATTGCCGTCGATGCCGCACCCCGTGCCGAGGTGGCGCTCGATATGGTGTATGCGGCAGGCGAGACCGAATGGGTGAGGACCATGCGACCGCGCGTCCGGGGCGCCGCAGACGGAAGAGCGATGCTGGTCGCACAGGGTGCCGCAGCCTTCCACTGCTGGTTTCCCAGGCGCCATGCGCCGGTCGAGATCATGCGGGCTGCCGTGAACGCGGCACTCCGCTGATGCGGGGCACACTGAAGGAGACCCTCGCTGCCGTAGAGCGCTGGCTCCTGCCTGCGGCGTGCCTGCTGTGCAACGAGCCGGTACCCGTGCGGCAGAACGACGCGCTGGTGTGCGACCTGTGCCGGCTGAGGTGGCGACCGGTCCCGCACCCTGTCTGCGAGCGGTGCGGCCAACCTTCATCCCGTGGTCTCGAGTGCCGCCTCTGCAGTACTTGGCCTTTCGGTCTCAGCCGCGTACGCAGCGCGGTCTGGCTGGAAGACTCCGCGCGGGACGCGGTTCACCAGCTCAAGTACGAGGGCTGGAGTCGCGTCGCGGATTCCATGGCAGAGGCCATGCGCGGCCTGGAGCCATTGACGGGGCGAGTATGCTTGGTACCGGTTCCGCTTGGCGCGCGACGTCAGCGGAAGAGGGGTTACAATCAGAGCGAGCGCATTGCCTCGGCACTGCATGTGAGAACCGGGCTCGACCTGCGCACGGATCTCCTGTTGCGGGTCCGGGAGACGCAGACGCAGACGGCACTCACGCCTGAGTCCCGCCACGCCAATGTAATGGGCGCATTCTCCGCCTTCGACTCGAGTGACCTGGACCTGGTCCTGGTGGACGATGTGTTTACGACCGGGGCCACTCTCGCTGCTGCCGGTGCTGCGCTGATGGAGTCAGGTGCAACGCGAGTGGAGGCGGTAACATTCGCGCGGGCGGTGGTTGATCTGGACGGAAGCTAGCAGTTATTGGTCGTCAGTCGTCAGTCGTCAGTCGTCAGTCGTCAGACGTCGGTCGCCGGTCCTCCGAAGATGGTGGTCCGACCGGGTGTACTCGACTGATGACTGGCAACTGATGACCGGAGACAACTCGAGAGGAGATCGAATGGCAACCCGAGTAGGCATCAACGGCTTCGGCCGTATCGGCCGCAACGTGGTGCGGGCGGCGCGGGCGATGAAGGCAACCGAGCTCGAGTTCGTAGCGGTCAACGACCTCACCGACACCAGGACCCTGGCGCACCTGTTGAAGTACGACTCGGTGCACGGACGCTACGAGGGTGAGGTGACCGCGCAGTCGGACGCCATCTCCGTGGACGGCCGGTCGATCAAGGTGCTGTCCGAGAAGGAACCAGCGAAGCTGCCATGGAAGGACCTCGGCGTCGAGCTGGTGCTCGAGTCCACCGGCAGGTTTACCGATCGGGAGAAGGCGGCCCTGCACCTGGCGGGTGGGGCTAAGCGCGTCGTCATCTCTGCGCCGGCAAAGCAGGAGGACATCACGATCGTCTACGGCGTCAATCACGAAGCGTACGATCCGGCCAAGCATCAGATCATCTCCAATGCCAGCTGTACCACCAACTGCCTGGTGCCCGTCGTCAAGGTGATTCTGGATCGCTTCGGCTTTGTGAGTGGCTTCATGACGACCGTCCACTCCTACACGAACGACCAGAATATTCTCGACCTACCTCACAAAGATCTTCGTCGGGCGCGGGCTGCTGCTCTTTCCATCATTCCCACGACTACTGGAGCGGCCAAGGCCACATCGCTGGTTCTTCCTGAGGTCAAGGGGAAGATCGATGGTGTCTCTCTTCGAGTCCCCACCCCCGACGTTTCGGTGGTCGCGCTCACCTGCGTGGTTCAGAAGAGCACTTCTGCTGATGAGGTGAATGCAGCCTTCCGTGATGCTGCCAGGTCCGGCCCACTGAAGAACGTCATCGCCGTCAGCGATGAGCCTCTCGTGTCGGTTGACTACATCGGGAGCCTTCAGTCGAGCACCATCGACTCCCTCTCGACCAACGTGGTCGGTGGCACGCTCGTAAACGTGACGTCGTGGTACGATAACGAGATGGGTTACTCGGCCCGCTGTGTCGACCTCCTGCGGTATCTTGGGTCGCGCAGGTGAAGCGAACGCTCGAATCGCTGGACAAGACATCACTGGACGGACGCCGTGCGCTGGTGCGGGTGGACTTCAACTGCCCCATCAAGGACGGCGTCGTCACCGACGACACCCGCATCAGGGCCGCGCTCCCCACGATCAAGTACCTGCGTGAGCGTGGCTCGCGCCTGGTCCTGCTATCCCACCTGGGCCGGCCCAAGAAGGGTCCTGATCCCAAGTATTCGATGCAACCGGTGGTCAAGGCGCTGGAGAAGCTGCTGGGTGCACCGGTCACATTCCTGCAGGATCCGCTCTCAAACGAGGCAATCACTACCACTAAGCGTCTGCCGCGCGGTGGAATCGCCGTCGCCGAGAATACCAGATTCTTCCCTGGCGAAGAGGAGAATGATCCGGGCCTGGCTGAGAAGTTCGCGGCGCTGGGCGATCTCTACGTCAATGACGCTTTCGGTTCGGCTCACCGCGCCCATGCGAGTACCGAAGGTGTCGCCCGTGTTCTGAAGCCTGCCGTGTCAGGCTTTCTGATGGAACGAGAGCTTCGCTATCTCGGTGAAGCCCTGCACCAGCCCAGGCGCCCATTCGTGGCGGTGCTGGGTGGGGCGAAGATCAGCGGTAAGATCGATCTAATCGAGGCGCTACTGCCCAAGGTGGATCAGATCCTGCTCGGCGGAGCCATGGCCTGTACCTTCTTCGCGGCCATGGGGCTGGAGACCGGGAAATCGCTGGTCGAGCGGGACCGGGTGGATCTCGCCAAGGAGCTGATGAAGAAGGCCGGGGAGAAGCTGGTACTCCCGACCGGTGGCGTGATCGCTCGTGAGTTGGCCCCTGACGTGGAGAGCCATGTGGTGCGCCGGGACGCCATAGAGCCAGGTTGGGCCGTGTACGACATCGATCCCGACACCGAGAAGGATTTCGGCGCGATCATCGAGGATGCCGGAACCGTGGTATGGAACGGCCCCATGGGTGTCTTCGAGACTCCGCCGTTCGATCATGGCACTCTCGCAATTGCCCGCTCGATGGCTGCCGCAACCGCGAACGGCGCGGTCACCGTGATCGGTGGGGGAGACTCGGCCGCGGCTGTAGCGCAGGCGGGACTCGCGGACAAGATCACCCACGTATCAACCGGTGGCGGCGCGTCGCTGGAGTTTCTGGAGGGGAAGGAGCTGCCGGGAGTGGCGGCCTTGGACGAGGCATGATGTGCATGGCTGAGAGATCATGATGGACCGCTCCATCATCTACGCCGCAAACTGGAAGATGAACCACGGTCCCACTGAAGCCCGCCGCTATGCGGAGCGGTTCCTGTCGCTCACCTCGCCGGTAAAGGGCCGCAGCCTGTGGTTCTTTCCTCCCTCAGTGTCCCTCGGTGCCGTTTGCGAGACCATGCGCGGTCGATCCGATATCCGAGTCGGAGTGCAGAACGTCCATTGGGAAGCCAAGGGTGCCTTCACGGGAGAGGTTTCCATTCCATTGGCCATGGAAGCGGGGGCCCGGGCTGTGCTTGCGGGACATTCCGAGCGGCGCCAGCTGTTCGGCGAGACCGATGAGTACGTGGCCCGGAAGACGAAGGCGGCCTTGAACCTCGGTGTCACTCCGCTCGTGTGCGTCGGCGAGACGCTGGCTGAGCGCGATGGCGGACGCACCGAATCAGTGATTGTTCGACAGCTGGCCCCGGTAATCGATGCGTTGGAAACAACCGAGTGGAATCGGGTCGTGATGGCCTACGAGCCGGTCTGGGCAATCGGCACCGGGAAGAATGCAACTCCTGACGATGCCGCTCAGATCCATGAGCTCATCCGACTGGAGCTCGGGCGCCACGGAGTCACCAACCGGGTGTCTATTCTGTACGGGGGCAGTGTAAACAGCACCAACGTGATCTCGCTCCTGGCCCGGCCTCAGATCGATGGTGTGCTCGTGGGTGGGGCCAGCCTGGACCCCGAGGGATGGGCCGAGCTGGTGGGGGTGAGCTGAGCTGACACGCCACGACATATGCCCGAGCTTCCCGACATCGTCCTTTACCTCGAGCACCTGACACCCCGGGTGGTGAATCAGACACTCCAGCGTGTCATAGTTCGAAGTCCTTTCCTCGTTCGCAC
>Ga0307416_100002207_pt1 | contig 11073 bp, 8 predicted proteins | sample DK1Cmetagenome_2_FD_203821 | JGI IMG/M metagenome (GOLD analysis project Ga0307416, IMG submission 203821) | Maize rhizosphere microbial communities from greenhouse at UC Davis, California, United States - DK15-C-3 | ecosystem: Host-associated > Plants > Roots > Rhizosphere > Soil | place: USA...
CGCTCCCGTCAGTGCCGTCCCTTCTCCCTTTGTGGTACCGGCCGGAGCTCCACCTGCACGTTGTGACCCTTGTTCCCCGCCACAGCCGGTGCTCAGCGAGGCCAGCGCAACAAGAGCAGCGAGATACTTGAGCATCGTTCCTCCGGTGTGGGAGCCCTTCCAAGGTGTTGCTTCGAGATCCCATGTGCAAACGGCCGGGGCCTCTCGGCACCGGCCGTTCCGTGTCTGACTAATCCGCCTATCGCGCGGCGATAGCCTTACCGCCTGCCTTCAGGGTAGGGAGCCGAGCCTCGATGAGCGTGACGACCGGAGCCGGTAAGGGCGCGTAGTGAAGCTCAGACGCCATCTTCTGGGCCTCCGGCGTAATCATCCAGGTCAGGAAGTCCTGGATGAGTTTCGCCTTCTCGGCGTCCTTGTTGTCCTTCTTCACCAGCAGCCAGGTGAACGATGCAATCGGGTACGCATCGGCACCGGGAGCATTTGTGACGGACACACGGAAATCGGTGTCCTTTGGCAGCTTGATCCCCGCGGCTGACGCCGTGACCGACTCCAGTGAGGGGGTACTGAAGTTACCCGCCGCATTCTTGACCTGCGCGTAGGGTAGCTTGTTCGACAAGGCGTAGATGAGCTCGACGTAGCCGAGCGCCCCCTCGACCTGTTTCACCTGCTGGGTGACGCCTTCGTTGCCCTTTCCTCCCAGTCCGACGGGCCAATTGACGGACGTGGCATAGCCCACCTTGTCCTTCCATTCGCGCGAAAACTTGTTCAGGTAGTCAGTGAAGACGTATGTGGTGCCCGACCCATCCGAGCGGTGGACGACGATAAGGTCCTGACCCGGCAGCTTCACTCCCGGGTTGAGCGCGGCGATCTTCGCGTCATCCCACCGCGTCACCCGGCCCATGAAGATGTCCACCAGGAGATTGCCGTCGAACTTGAGCTTGGTATCTCCCAGCGAGGGGAGATTGTACGTCACGACGACAGCGCCAAGCACCGTGGGGATGTGAAGCACGTTGGCGCTCACCGCCTGAATCTGAGATTCATTCATCGGACCGTCGGTGGCGCCGAAGTCGACGGTGCCTTCCGTAAACTGGCGGATGCCGCCACCGGAGCCGATCGACTGGTAGTTGATCTGGATGCCGGTCTTCTTGCTGTAGGCATCGAACCACTTGGTGTAGATCGGATTGGGGAATGTCGCGCCGGCGCCGGTGAGGCTCTGGGCGGCCGCAGGCAGGCTCGAGGCCAACATTCCGCTGATAAGAAGCAAGCTGCGCTTGGTCACTGTGTGTTTCCCTCTCACTGTCATCTAGAAGTTGACGGTCAGCGCGCTTCGAACACCGCTGATGCTCGGAAGCACGTCTCCCTGAAAGCTCTGCCGCTCGTACGCCACCCTGATCTGTGCCCGGCTCGACATATACACGCCGAGCACACCGGTAATCGTCGTAACGCGATCGTCCTCCAGGTCGGTGTTTGGATCGGCCAGGTCGACGCGGACGGCGGGCTCCACTGCGTAGAGCCACGAGGTGGGACTCTTCATCCGGATGTTGTATGCCGCGACGCCCTGGATCCCCTGCATCCGGAACTTCGCGGCGCTGGCATCGGTCCCGTTCAGGTATTCGGCAAGGGCGAACAGGCCCTCGTCACCCGGCTTACCCCATTGGGCATCGATGTCGAAGGCGTAGTTCGTGAAGCTGGAGTCGGGTGCGCCGCCCACCGTCACAATGCCGTCATGCGCGAACCAGGACCCGCCGATCTCGAGCTTCGGTGTTATCCCGATCGAGCCACGCGCGCCGAAGCTCTTCTTATTGTTGACGTCGTTGAGACTCTCCCCCTGCCCGTTGTACGCGCCGACTTTAAGGGACAGGAGTCGAGTGTCATCCAGCTTGTGCTCCAGCCGCACACTCGCGCCCACGTCGTGAGAGAGGAAGCCGGCGCCACCGAAGAGGTCGTTGGATGCCCGGGCGACCAGCCCCGGCCCGGCCCCGCGCTCGATCGAGGGAAGATTGTTCGAGGAGGTCAGCTCATACCGGCTGAACGGGCGCTTCTCCTGTCCCGCACGGAGGTACACGGCGCTGTTGCCGGCCTCAGGGCTGAAGCGGACATCGATGTAGGCGTCGCGCAGGCGTAGTCCACTCCGCCCCGTCGTCCGGCAGGTGAGGATTGGGGTGCCGCCGCCCGCGCCAACCGGGGTAGACGTACAGGTTGTAGCGACGCCGCTGAGGTTCCGCCCGCCTTCGAATGACGGCTGGATGTAGACGGCGACGTTTTCGGAGATCTGGCCCCTGGCCTCGATCCGGGCACGCCGGGTGAACACGTTACTCTGGGGCCCGACTGCGGCGGCGAAGTCCTCATTGGAGAAGTAGTAGAACTGCTCCTGAAGCCGGCCCGACAGCTTGACGTTCGGGTAGGTCGTCTGCCCCTCGGCCGAGCTCATTCCTAGCACCAGGGCCAGTGCGATGCCACTCGCGGTTCCACGCACCCTCAGTCCCATAACACCTCTTTGTGATCGTATGTGTTAGATGTTCACTGTCGCACCGGAAAGGAACGGCTGCGCGTCACGAGCAATCGTGTGGTTTGTAACAGGTGGGTAAAGAATTATGCGGATGCTGCTGTTCATTTCGGCCGTGCTCCTCGCTCTAGCAGGAGCAATCGTGTGGACCACTCCGGAGTGGCTTCTCGACACAATAGCAGAGCAGTATCCCGGCTGCATTTACCGGGTGCATACGCGAGAACCCATCGTGGCTTTGACGCTCGACGACGGCCCTGATTCCGTCTCCACTCCTGTCATTCTCGAGGAACTGCGAAAGCACGGGGCCGGTGCGACCTTCTTCGTCATCTCAGAAAGAGTTCGGGGGCAAGAGGCGCTGGTGCGCTCCATCATAGCGGAGGGTCACGAGCTGGGTAATCACCTTAGTCGCCAGGGTCCCAGTATCCGACTCAGCGCGCAGGAATTCGAGCAAGATTTGCTCCGGGCGCACCAGCTGCTCACACAGTTCACTCAGCCGCTATGGGCACGGCCTGCATCTGGCTGGTATACGGAGGCAATGGTCGACGCTATGACGCGGCATGGCTATCGTTGCGCACTGGGATCAGTCTATCCATTCGACGCCGCAATTTCCTCGACCTCCTGGGCCACCAACTACATCCTGCGAAATGTGGAACCAGGGTCGATCGTGATTCTTCATGAAGGGGGATCCCGCGGGAAGAGGACCGCGCGTGTCCTGACTACCGTGTTACCGATCCTCCGGCAGCGCGGATATCGGGTTGTTCCTCTCAGCGAGCTGTTCTCGACTGTCCGCTAGGCAGGAAACCAGCATGTGACTGTGGTTCCAGTACCGCGCTCACTTTCAGCGTGCACCCTTCCGCCATGGGCCTCGACCAGATGCTTAACGATCGCGAGTCCGAGCCCGGTCCCGCCCTCAGCGCGCGAGCGTGACTGGTCAGCGCGATAAAACCGTTCGAAAATGCGCGGGAGGTGTTCGAGTGGTATGCCGGAGCCATTGTCGATGACACTGAGAGAGATGCCGCCCTCCTCTGGACGACTTCGGCACAGGATACGGCCGCCTCGCGCGGTGTAGCGGAGTGAGTTCTCGAAGAGATTCGTGAGCACCTGGTGCAGGGCATCGGAGTCTGCCTCGAGGGTTTCCGCTCCCGGCTCGATCTGGAACTCGAGCTCTACTCCGGCCGAGTGGGCGCGATCCGCTACCTCGTTCCATGCATCGCCAACGCTTTGCCGCACGTCCAGTAGTTCCTGGTGTGGCTGCCATCTACCACCTTCGATTCGAGCCAGATCGAGAAGGTCATCTACCAGGCGCTGCATCCGGCGGGAGTTCTCGACGATGGTGGCAAGAAAGCGGTGGGTCGTTTCGGCATCCGGAGAATCGGCCAGGAGCGTCTCCGCATAACCTGAAATGGACGTTAGCGGGGTCTTCAGCTCGTGCGACACGTTCGCGACGAAGTCGCGGCGAACAGCCTCGAGCCGGCGCAGCTCGGTCACATCATGGATGACAAGGACCGCACCACCCGAGGGAAGTGGCCGGGCGTTGATCACGACAGGGCGCTCGTCGATCTCGAGCTCGCTGCTCTGAACCGTCCTGCCTTGAAGTACGGCTTCTACCACCTCACGAGCCGCTTTCACCCGGAACAGCTCCCGGAGATCGGGCAGCTCTTGGGTAGATGCATAGCCGAGCAGCTCTCGGGCTGCCGCGTTCGCCGTGACTACGCGGCCTCTTCCATTGGTGGCGATCACCGCCTCGACCATCGATTCGAGCAGCGCCGCTGTCTCGGCCTGCGCATGCCGAAGGTCATCGAAGCGGTCACCGAGTTGCCGGTGCATCTGCCGAAGCGCCTGGACCAGTGCGTCGATATCAGGAATACCGGACCGGGGGAATCTCGGAGGTGCGCCTGCAGCGATATCTCGCGCCGCCACACTGATCGTCGTCAGGGGCTGGGTGATGGAGCGACCCACTACCAGCGCCAACACGCTCCCTATCAGCAGGGCCAGGAGAGCTGCGCGTGCGACAGCGCTCTGAGCTCTGCGGACCACCTGATCCACCTGATCCAGGTCCGCAGCCACCCGGATTACGCCGTGACCACCACGAATGGCGACGTACAGGAAGGCTTGGCCCACGGTCTCGCTGCGGCGCCGTGCTACTCCACGGCCTCCATTCAAAGCAGCGCGTACCTCGCTCCGCTCGCCATGATTCTCGATCGGCGGGAGCGGCTCGATGGGGAAATCACTGTCAGCACGTACGCGGCCCTGCTGATCGATGAGGGTGATGCGATGCCGCACCTGCCGCCCTAATCGATGTACGGTCGCTTGCCAGGACGTGGAGTCTGCCGGAAGGGCTTGATCGACCAACCGGGCTTCATTTTCCAATGTCCGGGCAATCTCATGCTCCAGATCGTGTCGAAGGGAACGTTCCGCCACCCAGAGCAGAATGGCAACGGTGAGGACGAGTGTGAGGACCGATCCGAGGACCAGCCGTCTGACGAACGTCACCGGCTTCTGGCCACGCGCTCATTTCCCCTGAAGCGATATCCAAAACCACGCACCGTCTCTATCAGCTTGCCCACATCACCGAGCTTGGTGCGGAGCCGCTGCACATGCATGTCCACGGTGCGGGTCTGGATATCGGGCTGGGCTTCCCAGACGATCTCGAGCAGCTGAGGGCGCGATTGTACCCGGCCACGCCGCTCGACCAGTGTGAGAAGCAGCTTGTACTCCGTGGCCGTCAGGCTCAACTCCTGTCCGTGAACGGTGGCTCGATGAGCGGAACGGTCGATGACCAGCGGGCCGGCAGTGAGCGTAGATCCTGCACTCACGGCGGGTGAGCCCAGGCGCCGCAACAGCCCGCTGACCCGCAGCGATAGCTCCTGCGGCGAGAACGGCTTCGTCAGGTAATCATCCGCCCCGAGTGAGAGACCACGAATCCGGTCCGGCTCCTCTCGTTTAGCCGTCAGCAGGATCACGCCAACCTCGCGGGTCTCCTCGTGCTTCCGCAGCTCGGCAAGGATGTCGTAGCCCGAGATTCCTGGCAGCATCAGGTCCAGTATCACGATGTCGGGTCGTTCTTCCCGAGCGGCCTTCAAGGCGTCGCTCCCATTGCCGGCGGTGGAGACGCGAAAGCCCGCCTTTGCCATGTGGTAGGCCACGAGCGCGGTAATGTCAGGCTCGTCGTCAACCACGAGAATGCGATGCGACATGATGGCCTCTTCTGCGGGTCATCCACTGTACTAATTGAGGATCCGTGCTGGCGAGTACCGAGTAAAAGGTAGCCGCCCGTGTGAAAGGCGGGGAAGCCGGAGCTCCCCTCTCTCCTTCCTTCTCCGCTCAGCTTTCCTGATATTCCTGCATGCTTTCGCTGATCATGATGCTTGCGCTGGCCGCTCCAGTTCAGGACACGGCCCATGTGGTGGTCGTCGCCACCACCGACGTGCATGGTCATGCCACGGACTGGGATTATGTCGCCAACCAGCCGTTCCCGGGCGGGCTCTCACGGGTAACCACCGTAATCGATTCCTTGAGAGCAGCCTATCCCGGCCAGGTCGTGGTGGTGGATGCGGGCGATCTCATCCAGGGCGACGCGTTCGCCGCCTACTTTGCTCGCGTTGCACCTCGGGATCCCAATCCCGTGATAGAGGCCGTGAACCTGGCCGGCTACGACGTCGCGACACCCGGTAACCACGAGTTCGACTGGGGTCTTCCGGCTATGCGGAGGATCATCTCCGGCGCGGCATTCCCCTACGTGAGTGGCAACCTGTACACCCTGCCCGCAGACACGCTGCTGTATCCGCCATTCGTCGTGCTTCAACGGCAGGGCGTTCGCATCGGCGTAACGGGGTTCACCACGCCTGGCGCGGCAGTGTGGAACCGCGACCATCTGAAGGGAAATATCCGGGTCGAGCGGATTCCTGTCGCAGCACGGCGAATCATGGAGCGGCTGCGGCGTGAGTCCGATCTGACCGTGGTGCTGGCCCACAGCGGCATGAGCGGACCGGCTTCATATGACACCACCGGCATAGGTGGTGAGCATTCAGCCGCGACCCTCGCGACGCTGACGGATGCACCCGATCTGGTCGTCGTGGGCCACTCGCACCGGGAGATCCGCGATACTGTGGTCGGCAGCGTGCACTTCGTTCAGCCGAAGCCCTACGGTACCAGCGTATCGATCACCCACGTAGATCTGGTGCGGCGCGATGGGCGCTGGCGATCGACGCGAATGCGCGCGGAGCTGCTGTCGACAGCCAGGGTGGCTCCCTCGGCGCGTGTGACCCAACGGTTGGCTCCTGCCCGCGCCGCAGTGCTCGAGTGGGCTGATACTTCCGTGGGTGAGGCGGCGGGTGCTATGCCGGCGGCGGCCTCGCGGATGGAGCCTACCGCCATCATGAACTTCGTTCACGCCGTACAGCTGAAGCGGACCGGCGCGCAGCTCTCGGCGGCTTCTGCCTTCGATCTGAAGGCAGGCTTCGATAGCGGCACCATCCGGATGCGGGATCTCGTTGCCCTGTATCCGTTCGACAACACGCTCCGCGTCATACGCATCAGCGGCGCCCAGCTGAAGGACTATCTGGAGCACAGCGTTCGGTACTTCCGGGTCGATCCCGCTGGTCGCATCTCGATAGATCCGAGGGTTCCGGGCTATGACTACGACATGGTCGGCGGTGCTCGATACGATATCGATCTCACGCGTCCGGTGGGTGCGCGGATCAGGAATCTCACCGTCCGCGGGAGGCCGGTGACTCCTACCACCGCCCTTACCCTTGCCGTGAATAGCCATCGGCAGACCGGCGCGGGCGGGTATGCCATGCTTCGGGGCGCTCCGGTGGTCTATGACCGCAACGAGAACGTTCGTGATCTGCTCGTTGAGGAGATCCGCCTTCAGAAGACCATCGACCCGGCGAGATACGCCTCACGCGATTGGCGGATTGTGCCCGAGATGGCGGCTGCCTCGGTGCGGTCCTTGTTCAGGGTTCCCCCGCGCCCCGCTCCGGCTGGCCCACGTGATAGCGTGCTACTGAGAATCGTGTCCACGGCCGACTTGCATGGAGCCTTGCTGGCTGGCCTTGCCGAGCAACAGCCGGGGGGTGGGGCCGCGGTACTCTCGAGCACCATGGACAGCCTGGGAGCGGAGTGCGGGTGCCCGGTGCTTCGCCTGGATGCCGGCGGAGCCATGCACGGCAGTGTCGCTTCGAACATCACTCATGGCCGGGCAATGGTGGACGTGCTGAACAAGCTGGGCATCGCGGCGACGGCAATGTCGGAGGGTGATCTGACGTGGTCGGTGGATACCTTGCGGCGGCGCATCTCCGAAGCACGATTCCACTGGCTGGCTGCGAACGTGTTCGATTCGGCATCCGGCCGCCGCCCGGATTGGGCAGTGCCATACCGCCTCCTGGAAGGAGGCGGACTCAAGGTGGCAGTCGTCGGCTACATTACTGCCGACGCGAAGTCGAGCCTGAAGGCCGGTCTGACCCGGGGGCTCCGATTCGGAGAAGGTGCGCTCGCCATTCATGATGTGCTTGCCGAGGTGCGGGCACTCAGACCCGACGTGACGATTCTGCTGGCACATGCCGGGGCGGAGTGTGACGGACCGGTCTGCACCGGCGAAATCATTCGGCTGGCTGACGCCGTCGAGTCTCGAACTCTGGACCTGGTCGTGGCAGGACACACCCATCAGCGGGTCGATACGCGGGTCGCCGGAATCTCGATCATCCAGGCGGAAGGCGAGGGAAGCCTGGCCGTCGCCGACATAGTCAGGACGTCCGCCGGCGGCCGGCAGGTGAGGGTCAGGCTGGAGCCGATCAGCCCCGATCGAGTCGACGGCGACGCACGCATGGCTCTGCTGGTGGATGAATATCGGCGGCGCACAGAATCCATCACCGGCCGCGTGGTTGCCAACGTCAAGTTCCCGCTGCCGCGAGAGGGCGATCAGCACCGACTGGGAGGCATGATTGCAGAAGCACGCCGCAATGTCTTGCGGGCCGACGTCGGATTGGTTGGAAATGCTGGAATCGGTGCCGACCTTCCGGCCGGCCCGGTCACCTATGGCCAGCTTTACCGAGTGCAGCCGTCTGAGAGCGGGCTGGTGCAGGTCACAGTGACCGGCGCGCAACTCAGGGAGGTTCTGGAGCAGGCGCTCTCACGGAACGGCCGGCCGGCAGCACACGTTGCAGGAATCAGAGTGCGCTACGACCCCCGCCGCCCGGCCGGGCGCCGAATACAGCGGCTGGAGCTTCTCGGGTCGCGCAAGTTCCAATCCAAGGCCGAATACACACTGGCCACGGATGATTTCCTGGCGTCAGGAGGTGAGGGGTACCTCGCGCTGCTGAAGCGCCCCTCCGTGCCTGGTTCCATTCTGGATGTGGACGCCGTCATTGCCTACTTGCGCCGGCTCCCGCAACCCGCCGAGTTCACCGCGCCGCCCGGCTTTCAGTCCAGCCGATGACCGAGAGCATCAGCGTGTTCGTCAATGGCGCGGTGCTCAATCTGCCGCAGGGAACGGATGTTGCCGCGGCGGTGCGGGCACTCGATCCCGCCTTGCAGCGCAAGATTGCGGAAGGGTCAGCGTACGTTACCGACGGCCGAGGGATAGAGATCTCCTCTGACGCCCGGTTGGCGGGCGGAGCGATCCTGCGGGTAGTGGTCCGATCACGCCGGGGTGCGAACGTCGATGCTGACGCGTGAGCTGATCGGCCGCCTGCCCAAGGCCGAGCTGCACGTGCACCTCGATAGCGCGCTTCGTCCGGAGACTATGATCAACCTGGCGCGGCAGGCGAGAGTGCCGCTGCCGGCGTACGATCCGGAGCCGCTGCGAAAGTTCATGCTCGTCGATGATGCTTCGAGCCTCGAGGACTACCTGCACCGGTTCGACTTTACCATCCCCCTGCTCCAGACCGAGGAGGCCATCGAGCGGGTGGCATACGAGATGGTCGAGGACGCGTCCCGCGACAACGTGCGCTACCTCGAAGTTCGTTACTGTCCCCATCTGAGCCAGCGTGAAGGATTGGGGCTGGAGCAAGTCATGGAGGCGGAGCTCCGCGGGCTGGCCCGGGGAGAGCGGGACTTTGGAGTCATCGCCCGGGTGATCAATTGCTCGCTCCGGCACTACGATCCCGCCATATCGCTCGAGCTCGCGGAATGTTCCGTCGCCTTCAGGAATCGAGGAGTCGTCGCCTTCGACCTGGCCGGTGGTGAGGCGGGCCGCCCCCCAGGCGTTCACCGTGCCGCTTTCGACCGCGCAGCGAGAGGATTGCTCGGCATCACCGTGCACGCCGGTGAGGCGGCCGGCGCCGAGTCGATCGCCGAGGCAATGCTTCTGTGTCATGCCGATCGGATTGGCCACGGAACCCGGCTGTACGAGAGCCGGGAGCTGCAATCCTATCTCCGGGACCGCCGTACGCTGATCGAGATCAACATCACCAGCAATGTTCAAACACGCGCAGTGCGCCGCGCGTCGGAGCACCCGGTCCGAGGGTACTTTGATGCGGGCCTGAACGTGACACTCTGCACGGACGGCTGGCTCATGTGCGGTGTCTCGCTCAGCGATGAGTACTGGCTGGCACACACGGAGCTCGGCTTTGCCCGCGCCGAAATCGATCGGTTGATTCTGAATGGCTTTGAGAGCGCGTTTCTTCCGTGGCCAGAGCGGCTGGACCTTCTGAGCCGGGTGCGCGACGAGCTGGCTTCGATCTAGTCATCAGTCATCAGTCGTCGGCCGTCAGTCGTCGGTTGCCAATACGCAGGCGTAAGGCAGAAGACGGTTGTAGCCTAAGAGCGTCCGCCCACCTTCCGACGACTGACGACTGACGACTGACGACTGACGACTGACGACCGACGACTGATCACTCACTACAAAGGACCAACCATCCATGCGCCGCAGCCTCATCGCCGTGCTTTTGCTCGCCGGCGTGATATCCGCCTCATGGGTGGTGCCGGGCCTCACCTGGCGCGGAGTGAGTGGAGTGCTCGCACAGACGCCTGCCGCTGCGCCTGCCCCGGCAGAGTCGCTGGCTCCGCAGCAGGATTCGGCTCCCCCGCGCACCTCTCAGCCGGCAGGAACCTCATCGCGGTTCACCGGACTCATCGGGATCGCCGTGATTTTGGGGATCGCCGTGGCCCTGTCACACAACCGGAGGCAAATCAATTGGCGGGTCGTGGCGTGGGGCCTGGGACTCCAGGTGCTGTTCGCGATCTTCGTCCTCCGTATCCCGGCGGGGCAGCGCCTGTTCCGCGCCCTGGGCGACTTTGTGACGTCGATCCTCAACTTCTCCTACGTCGGCTCGCAGTTCGTTTTCGGAGAGCTGGGCAAGCCCAACTCGAGCCTTGGCGTCATCTTCGCATTCCAGCTGCTCCCCGCCATCATTTTCGTCAGCGCGCTGTTTGCGATCATGTACTATCTCGGCATCATGCAGGTGATCGTCCGGGCGTTCGCGCTGCTGATGAGCCGCGTGATGGGTGCGAGTGGGGCGGAGAGTCTGAATGTGGCTGCCTCCATCTTCATGGGGCAGACAGAGGCGCCGCTTACAATCCGGCCTTTCCTGCAGCGCATGACCCGCTCCGAGCTGATGACCGTG
>Ga0307416_100002209_pt1 | contig 11067 bp, 14 predicted proteins | sample DK1Cmetagenome_2_FD_203821 | JGI IMG/M metagenome (GOLD analysis project Ga0307416, IMG submission 203821) | Maize rhizosphere microbial communities from greenhouse at UC Davis, California, United States - DK15-C-3 | ecosystem: Host-associated > Plants > Roots > Rhizosphere > Soil | place...
CCCAGGTTGGCCTGGCCGAGGCGGCCGGCAGGCGGGTCGGCGGGTTCTCCCTGGGCATGCGCCAGCGCCTGGGCCTGGCCACCGCCCTGCTCGGCGACCCCGCCGTGCTGATCCTGGACGAGCCGGCCAACGGCCTGGACCCAGAAGGCGTCCACTGGCTCCGCGGGCTCCTGCGCCGCCTGGCCGACCAGGGCCGCACCGTGCTCGTCTCCAGCCATGTCCTGGCCGAGGTCGCCCAGACCGTCGACCAGGTGGTGATCATCGCCGCCGGCCGGCTGGTCACCCACTCCACCCTGGCCGCCCTGACCGCCCGCACCGACCAGCTGGTCCGGGTCCGCACTCCCCAGGCCGAAGGCCTGCGGTCGCTGCTGGCCGCCCAGGGCATCCAGGCCGAGCTGGACGGGACCGACCAGCTGCTCGCGACCGGCACCACCACCGAAGCCGTCGGCCAGATGGCCGCGGCCGCTGGGGTCGTCATCTATGAGATGGGCGCCGAACACTCCAACCTCGAGGACGTCTTCCTTCAGCTCACCAGCCAGCAAGGAGCCTGACCATGATCCGGCTTGTCCGCGCCGAGTTCACCAAGCTGCGTACCACTCGTCTCATCTACGGCATGGCTGCCGGGATGGCGGCCTTCGCCGTCCTCACGGTGGCCGCCAACATCCTCGACCGCCAAGGCGCCCCACCACTGTCGGCCGACAGCTTCCCCATGCTCGTCGGCGGCCCGGTGACCTTGTTGTCGGGGGCGGCGCTGCTGCTGGGCATCCTGGGCATGAGCGGGGAGTTCCGCCACCAGACGGTCACCCAGACTTTCCTGGTCACCCCCGACCGCGGGCGGGTGGTGGCGGCCAAGCTGGTCGCCTACCCCCTGGCCGGGATCGCCCTTGCCCTGAGCGTCCTGGCCTTCACCGCGGCCCTGGCGACGGCCTGGCTGGCCGCCAAGGGGATCACACCCTCGTTGGCCGACGCCCGACTCGGCCGCGTGCTGCTCGGGGCCGTGCTCGCGGCTGGGCTGTGCGGGCTGGTCGGGGTGGGTGTCGCCGCCCTGGTCCGCAACCAGGTCGCCGCCCTGGTCGGTGTGGCGGTGTGGGTCCTGCTGGTCGAGGGGCTGCTCATGAGCCTGCTCAACATCCCCAGCAGCCTGGCGAAGTGGCTGCCCAGCGCGGCCGCGGCCGCCCTCACCAACCCGGGCGGCGGCCAGCTCTCCCGATTGGCCGGGACGCTGCTGCTGGCCGCCTACGGGTTGGCGTTGGCCCTGGCCGGGACCCGCCTGGTCGTCCGCCGGGACATCACCTGACCGCCATCGTCCGGGCGCCGCCCCTCCCGCCAGCAGCGGCGCCCGGGGAGGCCAACCCCTCCAAGGACGGCGATCGTCATGGCAGCACTCAGAACTCGAGGTCGACGCCGAGGCGAGCAGCCCCGACGGGCTCGTGCTGCGAGGACGGGGTGCTTGGTCGACGCGGGCATTGCCAGGCCAGTGTCGATGCGCGCGCCCCAGATCCGGGTCGACCTGGCCGTGTGCGCCAGGCGAGTGGAGGACCGCACCCGCAGCTAGAGGAAGGGGAGGCACATGCACAACCAGCATGCCGGGCTGAGCCAACAGTTGGCCGCCCAGCGCATCACCGAACGACACGAGCAGGCCGCCCAGGCCCGGCTCGCCCACAGCGCCGGCCGGTCGCGCCGCCGACGCCACCGGTGGCTGACCCGCCGGTGGTGGCAGCTGGCCCGCCGCCCAGGCGCCGCCGTCACCCGGGCCCTGATCCTCGGGGCCATGCTGGCCGCGACGCACCTGGCCAGCCTGACCGCCCTCGCCCACGCCCAGGCCAACGACCAGCAGGCCAGCCGGCGGCCACCCACCCAAGGCCAGGTCGGGGAGGCCTGGCACCGACGGTCGGCCACCTCCCAGCAGGACAAGGCCACCGACGCCACCCTCGGGAGGGAGCAGGCCCGCGAGCCCTTCGCCATCCCCGACCCGACCCCCGCCCAGCTGCCCGTCTCAGCGCCCACCCAACCGAACCGACAGCCCAGCTGGCTCCTCGTCTCCCTCGGTGCGCTGGCCGGCCTGGCCGTGGTGGGTGCCAGACGGGCAAGCCGCCGGGCCCGACTCGGGCAACCAGCCTGACCATGACCGTTGCCGGGGCCGGCCCACGCCGGCAGCCAGGCGCCCACCAACGCCCGGAAGCCGCCGCCGGCGGTCCCGGCCAGAGACTCCTTTTCACCTGATGCTTCAGGCCCACACCAGAAAGGAGGGAACGCTCCCGTGCCCATGCAGCCCATCCATCGCCTCGCCCACCTGGCCCAACGACCCGACGGCGGCGTGGAATGGGCCTGCCCGCAGTGTGGCCGCTACCTCATCCGCTACCCGAACAGGGAGCTGGTCGTGGCGGCTGGCGCGCCCGGCCCCGCTCACATCCTTGGCTCCGGCTATCGGGACGACCCGCCGGAGGGGCCGACCCTGAGCGAGTTCGACGAGCAGTTCCTGCACCGCCATGCCATGGCCTGGTCGGCCGACCATCGGCCCGATCCAAAGGAGCAGCAATGAAGGTCCAGCGCACCCGCACCCTGGCGGCCATCGCCGCCATCGGCGCGCTCGTCAGTGCGGCATTGATCGTCGTGCCGGCACGGGCAACGCCCCCCGACAAGGTAACCACGTCCACTATCGGCGTCGGGCGCTTCACGGACATCGACACCAAGGTCAAGACCGACATCAATCCCGGCACCCCCACCAAGTTCTGGAAGGCCCGGATCAAGACCAAGGGAATCTCGGATCTCCATGTCCTGCAGAACACGATCGCCCCCGGTGGGAGCTTCGGCTGGCACAGCCACCCCGGTCCCAGCCTGGTCATCGTCAAGTCCGGCACGGCGACCTTCTATCTGGCCGCCGACCCGACCTGCACGCCCCATGGTCCCGGCCGGGGCCGGCTTCGTCGACCAGGGCCACGACGTGCATGTCGTGCGCAACGAGGGCAGCGTCGACCTGGTGACAGTGGTGGTCTCGCTGGTCCCGGCGGGGTTCGACCGGCGGATCGACGAGCCGAACCCTGGGAACTGTCCCTTCTGAGCGTGAAGCACCGCTGAGGTCGGTACGAGGGCGGCTGCCGGCGGATGGCCGCCCTCGCCGAACGGCAAGGACAAAGTCCAGTTCGACGTTACGCCGGTGGGAACCATCTGACGCGGTCAGCTAATGGTTGATGAGCTGACGTGGCTGCTTGCCGGCAGTCGACGATGTGACCAAGCCCCTGCCGACGGTACTGGATGAGGTCGAGGCCGACCTGTGCGCCGACCCGTTTGACTGGGCTCGGCGTCACCGCGACCCTGGGGCTGCTTATGTTGTCAGAGGCGTGGCGCACCGCGGCGGGGGTCGGAACCTGTGCTGCCGGGGTCGCTCCTGCCGGTGTCGAGAGGTCGGGTGGGTGATGAGCAACGGCCGCAGCGCGGGCGCGGCCGCTGGCGGCGGCGCCATCTATGGTCTGGGGATCTTCGGGGCCCTGGTGTACTTCTGGCAGCAGGCCGACGGATTCTGGGAGCACCTGCTGGCGGTCGTCCAGGGCCTGTTCTGGCCGGCGTTCATGGTCTATGAGGTCTTCAAGGCACTCGGCCGCAGCGGGTGAGGAACCGGATGCTGCACCGGGACGTTACCGACCCAGCCAGCGTCCAGCAGGTCGCCGCCGACCTCGACCGCCGCTACGGCCGGCTCGGCGTCCTGGTTAACAACGCCGCCATCCACTGCGACACCTGGCAACGCGCCAGCACCGCCGACCACCAGGTCATCCGGGAGGCGCTGGAGGTCAACCTGCTTGGCGCCTGGCAGACCAGCCTCACCCTACTGCCCTTACTGCGCCAAAGCGGCCACGGCCGCATCGTGAATGTCTCCAGCGAGGCCGTATCCCTGGCCAGCATGGCCGGCGGGTCGATTCGATTGCAGGGTCTACAAGACGCCGAGATGCCGTTGTCGGCAACGGAGGCAGACGATGGGTGATGCCGCCTTCACGGCACTGACCACAGCGCGGCTGGTGTTGCGCCGATTCCGGCCCGAGGACCTGGATGCCTTGGTCGCCTACCGGTCCGATCCCGAGACTGCCCGCTATCAGAGCTGGGAGGTGCCCTACCGGCCCAGCCAAGCTCGCCAGTTCCTGCAAGAGCTGGAGGCCATCCATCCCGATACGCCCGGCGAATGGTTCCAGTTCGCCATATCCCTGCGCGGTGCGGATGGGCTGATTGGCGACTGTGGGGCCCATGTCCAAGCCGAGGATCCGCGCCAGGCCGAGATCGGCTTCACCCTTGCCCCCCAGCACCAGGGCTCTGGCTACGCGACCGAGGCGGTTCGCCGGCTGCTGCACTACCTGCTCATCGAGCGAGGTAAGCATCGGGTCAGGGCGACCTGCGACGATCGCAACACCCGCTCGGCCGCCGCGCTGGAGCGGGTAGGCATGCGCCGCGAGGGCCACCTGCTGGAGAGCACCTGGTCCAAGGGCGAGTGGACCAACGACCTGCTCTATGGCGTCCTGCGACGCGAATGGCCCAGCGGCTCCTGAGCCGTCGGTTCGGCATCGCACAAGCGTCCGCTCGATGCGTCGCCGTACCTACACGCCAACCTCGAGCACGAGTCCCGCCAAGCAGCAGGCAGAAGCCAGACCGGTTAGCAGGTCGGCCTCCAGGGCAACGACGTAGAAGACCGCCCAGTGGAGGTGCTGTTCATGGGGAGTACGCAGTCCGCCCACCCGCCCGTGGTGCGGGTCAGCGGCCGGGCCCGAGCCGAGCTTCGGGCTGGCGAGGCGCTCGTCTTCGACTGGACCAGCCTGGCGTTCTGCTGCGCGGTCGCCGGCGAGATTAGCCTCCGCCCCACCACCCTCCAGGAGGCCCAACGCTCATCGGCATATGTGCCGCTCTGGAGCGGGGACGGTCCGTTGGTGGTCGCCCACCGGCGGGCCTACCCGCTCCTGGTCGGGCGAGACATCGAGATCGACTGCCGACGCCGCCTGGGTGTCCGCTCGTTCTCCTCCTCGCTGCCACCCGACCTTGGGCTGCGCGCGTCATTCGGGCGCGAGCTCGAAGTGGACAGTCCGGCGCGCAGGCACTTGACATGACCGCGCTCTCTGAGAACGCCTAATTTTGCTTGTGACGATCCGCCGCGACCTGCGCAAACGCGGTTCCACACAGACACAGCGGTAGGCGGCCACTTACTCGCACGGAGGAAGTCAGGGGTTCAAATCCCCTCATCTCCACCCACCACATACCAGCAGGTCAGAGCATCGTCGGTGCGTCATCGGCGGCGCTCTTGTCATTCCCTGGAGCGCCTGGGGCCACACTGGGGTCACGCCCGGACCGCCGGCAGCCGGACGTGGACGAGCCGGGCTGCTTCGAGCCGGGGTGCCGGGCAGCAGTGGCCGCACCTGGGCTTCGCTGGCCGCGTTGTCGAGCACCACCAGCACCCGCCGGTCGGCCAGCCGGGCCCGGTACAGGGCCTCGCGCTCCTCCGCATCCTCAGGGATCGCGGCCCCGTCCACGCCCAGGGCCCGCAGGAACCGGCCCAGCACCAGCGTCGCCGGCAACGGCTGCTGTTGGGTGCCGCGGAGGTTGGCATACAGCTGGCCGTCGGGCAACCGGTCCCGTAGCTGGTGGGCGACATGGATGGCCAGGGCCGTCTTCCCGATCCCGGCCTGGCCGGCCACCGCCGACACCACCACCGCCGCCCCCGCCCCGCCGTCGCCGGTCGAGGCCAGCAGCCCGCCAAGCTGGGTGACCTGCTCGGTGCGGCCGGTGAAGTCGGCTACCGCCGGCGGCAGCTGGCAGGGCGCCAGCCGTTGGGACGCCGGCCGCGACCCCGTCGACACCCCTGGGAGCCCCTCCGGCAGAGGGCGGCGGAAATCCTCGAACCGCTGTCGGGCGGCATCCTCGAACCGCTGGCGTTCCGGCCCGACCAGGCCGAGGGCGTCGGCCAGGAGCCGAACCGACTCTCCGCGCGGCTGCGCGACCCGGCCCTGCTCCAGGTTCCCGATCGCTCGGACGCTCACCCCGCCCGGGCCGCCAACTCCTCCTGAGACACCAGCGCCCGCTCGCGCAAGCTCCGCAACAGCACCCCGAACCCCACCTGCCCAGCGTGGGGCTGCCGGCCCGGCCGATCAACCACGCGGCGTGTGCCTCCTCACGTCGCCCCACCCGGACCACGAGCTAGGCGCTGGAGCTCGCCCTCACCTATGGAAGTTCTCCGCCGCACATGCTATCCAGCGACGCCGAGTCCCGGGGTGTATCACAGTCTCGTGATGCGGTGCGTCAGCGCTGTTGCTCGGAGGTGGTCCTTTGCTCAGACGACGGCTTGGGTCGACCGGTCCGCAGGTGTCGGTGATCGGTCTGGGCTGCATGGCGATGTCCGGCACCTACGGTCCCGCCGATGAGGCCGAAAGCATCGCCACCATCGGCGCGGCGCTGGACGCCGGGATCAGCCTGCTCGATACCGGCGACTACTACGGCATGGGCCATAACGAGCTGCTCATCCGCCAGGCCCTGCGGGGCCGGGAACGCGACGGCGTGATCCTCAGCGTCAAGTTCGGCGCGCTGCGCGCCCTCGACAATGCCTTCATCGGCATCGACGGGCGGCCGGTGGCGGTACAGAATTTCCTGGCCTACACCCTGCAGCGCTTGGGCACCGATCATGTCGACATCTATCGCCTTGGTCGCGTGGACCCGGCCGTCCCGATCGAGGACACGGTCGGGGCCATCGCGGAGATGATCGACGCGGGCTATGTGCGCCACGTCGGTCTGTCAGAAGCAGGCGCCGAGACCCTCCGGCGCGCGCATGCCACCCATCCCGTGGCCGACCTGCAGATCGAGTACTCGCTGCTGTCTCGCGGGATCGAGGCGGAGATCCTGCCCACCTGCCGGGAGCTGGGCGTGGGCGTGACCGCCTACGGCGTGCTCGCACGTGGGCTGCTCGCTGGCACCTGGCCGAGGCGGGGCGCCGCCTCGCCCGGCGACATGCGCGCCCGCATGCCTCGCTTCCGCCCGGAGAACCTGGAGCACAATCTCGCCCTGGTCGATGCCCTGCGCCCGATCGCCGAGGAAAAAGGCGCCACCGTCGCCCAGCTCGCGGTCGGGTGGGTGCTGTCCCGTGGCGAGGACATCGTCCCGCTGGTGGGCACGACCCGGCGCGAACGGCTGGCGGAGGCGATCGGGGCGGTCGGCCTGGAGCTGACCCAGGACGACCTGGCCGCGATCGAGCGCGCCGCGCCGGCCGGCGCCGCGGCCGGCGAACGCTACGACGAGCGCCAGATGGCCATGCTGGACAGCGAGCAGAGCCGACCACCCCAAGCCTAGCCATCGCCCAACCGCTCGGTGACGCAAACGACTCCTCCGTCTAGCGGCCCTTCCTCACGCCACCTAACTTCGCCCGTGACGGTCGGGCTCCACCTGCGGAAACGCTGGCCGGCATGGCGGTGAGCCGCCGATTACTCGCACGGAGGTGGTCTGTGCTGCAGGACCACCTCGCCAGGGCTACGAGCAGAACTGCTGGCTAGCTGCAAAGCTAGGCCGTGAGCTGCGGGGCCCAAGCACCGGCAACCTCCATCGCCTCATCCTCGCCGGGCCAGGGTGGCATCGTCACCCCGACCGCGGCCAGCGGTTCAAATCCGGTGTTGCGGAACTGGAACGCCGTGCCGACCGGGATCGTGAGCGCGGTGCCCGGCCGCAAGTCGATCTCTCGTTCGGTCCCGTCCTGGCGGCGCCACATCCGGCCCAGCCCCTGGACGATGTACCACACCTCGCTGACGGTTCGGTGCTGCGTCGGACGGGAGACCTCCCCGGGGCCAAGCTCGAAGTGGGCCAGGCTGCCGCCTGGGAGGCGCACCAGGAGCCGGACCTGTGACCCGTCGGGGGCGATGGCGTCGTGCCGGGTTGGCAGGAGCGCTTCGGCGAACGGGGTCGATTCCATGGTGTGCCTCCGCGGGAAGGAGTGGGCCCGGCCGGTCACTCGCGCCCCATACTCGCCGTTGCCGACGCAAGGGGGGCGCCATGAGCGATGACCGGCCGCGAGCGCCGACCTACGGGCCTCCAATCACGATCCCGAGCGCGTGCTCCCTCGGCATGGTCGCCTACAACGCCTGGGTCGAAGCTCACCCAGACGGACCTTCTGTGTTCTGGGCCGATCTGGACGAGCCAGAGCATGAGCTGTGGCAGCGGATTGCCACGAAGGTGGCCGAGCGAATCCGCCATGCGAGCGAGACAGCCACGCGCTCGGCAACTACCTGCCGCCGCCCAGGTGCCGGGCCAAGCGGCGCGACCTCTACACCTTCTACATCTGCTGTCGCTGGGACCCCCACCCGGCCGAAACTGGCGCCGACGACGAAGGCCACCGTTGGGTGCCGGTCGAGCCGTGAGCTGGCGGCTGCTGCACTGGCCACGTCCTCCGAGGTCTCCACCACATGCTGACAAGTGGGAGGGTCGGGGACTGGCGCGGTGCCACCTGGTCGTGGTCCGTTTCCAGTCCCGCCCGTCAAACCGTGCATGCGGTTCTCCCGCACACGGCTTACCGACGCTCTTCACCGGCGGCGTTCGGTCCCTTGCTGGCCACGCCAGTCCCGGAAGGGTCTGGGCGCAACGACGGTTCCATCGAGGCTGATCAGGCCCATCTGGTTGGGCGACAGGAGCAGTTGTTTCAGTCCCCATCGCCAGGCTCGTCGACGGTTGCCTTCTTGGACAGCCAAGTCGCGAGCCGCTGAAGGGCGTAGTTCCTGATCTGGCCGAGGACCCGGGCGGAGTTGCCGTAGCGGAAGTAGTTCGCCCAGCCGCGCAGGAACAAGTTGAGGTCCCTGACGATGTCCTCGACCGGCATCCACAGCCACCTCCGGCCGGTGATCTCCCGGATCCGGTCGCGGGCTCGTTGGACGGCCTTGGGTGCAGGCCAGCGAGCAAGGAAGGTCAGATGCGCCGACCTTGGGGTCCGCCCGCGCACCAGCCGATGGTGAAAGCCCAGGAAGTCGAAGCCTTCCTCGCCCTCGGCCAGCTGCACCACACGGGTCTTGGCCGCCTTGGGCTTCAACCCCAACTCGGCCAGCAGCGCGGTCAGTCGCTCAAGTGCGGCCTCCGCCTGCCCTCGGCTGCGGCACATCACCACCACGTCGTCGGCGAAACGCACCAGGACACCGTGTTGGCCACTCGACCATGCCCGGTCCAGCCGGTGCAGGTAGATGTTGGCCAGCAGCGGGGAGACCACCCCGCCTTGCGGCGTCCCAGCGACGCCTCGCCGCAGCGACCCAGCCTCCATCACCCCAGCGCGCAGCATGCCACGCAGGAGGCTGAGCAGGGCCCGGTCGCCGACGCGTTCCTCGATCGCCTGCATCAACCCGGAGTGCGGATCGCCTCAAAACAGTTGGCGATATCCGTCTCTACCACCCAGCGGCGGCCCTTCCAGGACTCGTCGATGAGCACCTGCAAGGCATCGTGCGCTGATCGCTTGGGCCGAAACCCAAACGAGCAGTCCAGCATGTCGGCCTCGAAGATCGGCTCGAGCACGATCCTCACGGCCGCCTGCACGATCCGGTCACGAACCGAAGGATCGACAGCGGACGCTGCTCGCCGCTGCCCGGCTTGGGGATGAACACCCGCCGGGCCGGCAGCGGCCGATACCGCCGCTCCTCCAGCTCCGCGGCCAGCTCGTCAAGGAGCCAGGCCGCGCCGTAGTCCTCCACCGCCGCCAGGGTGAGGCGGTCGATGCCAGCGGCGCCTTGGTTGCGGCGCACGTCCTGCCACGCCCTGTCCAACACGTCCCTGCGGCAGACCTTGTCGAACAGCGCATGGAACCGTCTGGTCGGGTCGGCCTTGGCCGCCCGGTACAGCGCATGCTGCAAGGCTCGGACCCTGTCGCCCCCGACAGGGGCAAGGGTGGACCTAGCCGTAACGGCACTCACCCGGTTCCTCCCCCAGCTTGCGCACGAGCGAAGCAGCGGCCCTTCCCTCACCGCAGGTTGTGTTGTCCTGCGGCTCGACCGGTCCTACGGCCGCCTCCGACGCCCTCCCGGCACCCGCCCACTTCCCGGCTCCACACCGGTTATAGGACGGAGGTTTCCACGCCGTCCGCAGTGCGCTTGGGCCGGGGAGGCCTCCCCAGTTCCCGCCGCCACCTTCTGAGCGTTCCGCGCCCTCATACGCCGAGGAGTCCCTCGCGGCTGCACCTCCAGGATCTTCACCGCTTCCATGGCCTTCGCCGTGAACCGCCCGGCTCGGCTCTCCCTCGATATCTAACGACGCGTCAAGGCTTCGCATCACGCTACGGACCGCTCAGTCGCTCCCCCACCAGGGCTTTCGACGCTGGGCTTCGACCTGGCCCGTTTCCAGACCAAGCCGCCAGCCTGCTACCGGGCCTCCTGGCAGCTACCCGGGCCGGACTCCCACCGGCAGGCGACGACGAGCTTGTGATCAAGTCATGACCGCTGGACGATCACCTCCTGATCTCTGAGCGCACCGGCTGGAGTATTAAGCCGCTCAGGTTGGGTCGATGGGCAACAGCGCCTCTTCGCGTACCCGTTGAGTTCTACGAGGTCTTTGTGGCGAGCAGGTTGCCGAGGAACAGGGCGTCCATGCCGCTGTTCAGGAAGTCGGCCACGGCTTCGGCCGGGCGGTGGACGATCGGTTCGCCGCGGAGGTTGAAGCTGGTGTTGAGGATCACCGGGACGCCGGTGTGGGCGGCGAAGCGGCTGATCAGGCGGTGGTACAGCGGGTGCTCGGCGGCCGTGACCGACTGCAGCCGGGCCGTGCCATCGACATGGGTCACGGCCGGGATCTGGGCCCGGCGGGCCGCCCGCACCGGCTGGACCAGCAGCATGAACGGGTTGGGGTGGTAGTCGTCGAAGTACTCGGGGCCGTGCTCGTCGAGCACGCTGGGGGCGAAGGGCCGGAACCCCTCGCGGCGCTTGACCCGGGCGTTGACCAGGTCCTTGGTCTCGGCCCGGCGCGGATCGGCCAGGATCGACCGGGCGCCCAGGGCCCGGGGGCCGACCTCGGCCCGGCCCTGGAACCAGCCAACGATGGCGCCCTCGGCCAGCAGCCGGGCCGCCTCGGCGGCCGGGTCGGCCA
>Ga0307416_100002210_pt1 | contig 11066 bp, 14 predicted proteins | sample DK1Cmetagenome_2_FD_203821 | JGI IMG/M metagenome (GOLD analysis project Ga0307416, IMG submission 203821) | Maize rhizosphere microbial communities from greenhouse at UC Davis, California, United States - DK15-C-3 | ecosystem: Host-associated > Plants > Roots > Rhizosphere > Soil | place...
GACGGTTCGGCGGGACAGCGATGAGAAGGGCGAGAACCGCGACGCGCGCAGAGTCAAGCACTCACGCGGGCATTGACAAGGCGTCGTTCCCGGTGACAGTGAGAGTAGGCCACTGCGGCGACGGGACATCTGGGAGGGCCTTTTGGGGGTGCGACTGCGGCTCAGCGACCCCGAGCTTGCTGACAACCTGCGCGATTTTTTCGAGCGGCGTGAATGTGCGGTTATCGAGATCGACGCGGAGACACTTGAGGTCGAGCTCCCGCATGAACTCCACGCCGAGCAAGCCCGTCTGGAACTAGATCTTTACCTGCGCGTCTGGCAGTCGCTCCACGACTGGTCGGCGGTGGAGTACGTCGAGAAGCCTTAGGTTCGCGCGGTCGGTGGTGCGTCTAACTACCAATGAAGCATGCGGGATGTTTCCCTTTCGCTTGGTCTAACAGGTAGGACGCTTGCAGGATGCGAAAACTTGCGCAAGAGCACGCTTGTCAACTGCGCATCTCGAGCCGCGCGTCTTCGCGAATCGGAAGGGGAAGACCGCCTGGACGAGGTGCTCACCCGCGCCCGTCAGGAACGCGACGTTATGCCGGTTGAAAAGGCGGGGATCAGCCGCAGCAATCGGACGGCGAGCTCGTCCACCGGAAGCTCGACGGCTTCATTCGCGGGCGGTATGAGCTTTGCGGACGGTGGGCTAACCATGCGAATTCTCCTCCGTCCGAGCAGCCGAGCGACGACGGCGCGGAGGAGGTTCTTGGGCGAGCGGCGGCGAATGTCACTCCAAGGTCGTTCGAGCAGCGCGTCGATTGCGTCCCGTGTGATCTAGCATCCGTCCGTGCGCGAGTTGCGGCCTGGTCTTTGGCATTGGGAGGCACCGCACCCGGACTGGTCGGGGCCTGAGAACGAGGCGCTTCGCGAGCGCCTTGTGGCGACCGCTGAGACGCCGAGCAAGGCGGGAGTGGTTTCGTCGTATGCGATCGACGACGGCGACGGGGTGCTGCTGTTCGATCCGCTGGCCGCGCCGAGAGAGATCGTCGAGCTTGCGGCCGACCGCCAGCCGGCGATCGTGCTGACGTGCCCGTGGCACGAGCGTGACGCGCAGAGCCTGGCAGAGCGGCTTAGCGCCGTGGTCTTCGTGCCTCCGCCCGACCCGGGGAGCCCGGACGTGGCCTGGCTGGTTGCCAGGGACACGGTCGAGGGGCATCTGTTCTCGGCGGGCGATCAGCTGCCCGTCGGAGTCGAGGCGTTCCCGGGAAAGGAGCCGAACGACGTCGTGCTTTGGGTCGCGGACCGCGGTGCGGTTATCGCCGGCGACACGCTTGTCGACTTCGGCCTGGGCCTCGAGATCCCGCCCGAGTGGTTACCTGACGGCGTGACGCCCAAGCAGGTCACCGAGGGGTTGCGCCCGCTGCTCGAGTGCCCGGTCGAGCATGTGCTCGCTACGCACGGTGGGCCTACCGATCGGGCCGCCCTCGAGCGCGTTCTCTCCTGACGCCGGTCGGGGCTATTGCTACTTCGTAGTCGCTCGCCCCAACCCGGCTCCGCTGGGGAGCACAGTGTCTTCTGAGGTCGCGGGACTTGCCTTTCGGCTCGACCGCGCCATCATCACCTGAACCCACGAGAGGATTCAGATGCAATCAAGAGGCGTGCACGTGCTCGGCCCGAGCGACGGACGGGCGGGACTACTCGGGTCGATGGGGGTGCGGTTCATGCTCGCGGGCGGCGACACGGGTGGTGGCTTCTCGCTGGTGGAACATCCGATCCCGCGGCGAGCGCTCGCCGCGCCGCTTCACAGGCACAGCCGCGAGGACGAGTACAGCTTCGTTCTCGAGGGACGAATCGGCGCGCTTCTAGGCGATGAGGTGGTCCACGGGGAGCTGGGCGACCTGATCTTCAAGCCGAGGGGTCAATGGCACACGTTCTGGAACGCAGGCGACGAACCAGCACGCATCCTCGAGATCATCTCGCCCGCAGGGTTCGAGCGGTATTTCCAGCAGATGGTCGACCTTCTCGAGCGATCCGCAGGTCCTCCGGATCCGGGCGCGCTGGGCACCATCGCGGCGCAGCATGGACTCGAGGTGGACCGCGAGAGCATTCCGCGCCTCATCGAGGAGTACGGCCTGCGCTGGGGGCCGCCCACGGACTAGCGCAGACGAGCCCGGCTCACGGCGACCATGCTAGTTCGGGCGAATGGGCCGCAGCGGCCGGCCTGTGAGGCCGTCAGCTCATACGCGATCACGCAGCTCAGGCACGCCCTCCTGCTCGGCGCAATGGGCGCAACAGAAGATCCGGCCGTCCGCCTCTACGCCGTGGCCGATGATCCGGCACTGGCAATGAGCGCATGTTGGCGCGAGAGCGTAGTCGTTCCCGCACACCTCACAGACCGCCATTAGCTCACTTCTCCCATCGAGGGGATTTGGGCCGACAATCTCTGCTTCCCGCTTTAGCGATTTAGTAAATGAGAGCCGGGCTGGCCGACGAGTTTGCGGCCAAACCCCCCGGCCGTGACACACCGGGACGGTTGGCTAGCGCAAGTCTCCTACTGGTGACCCAATCCGCCCAACCCGAGAAATTCAGAAAGCCGGATAAGTTGCCCGAGTGGTAGTGGGAGGAGCCCTTCTCATCGCCTGTGGCCTCGCGCTGGCGTGGCCGACTCTTCGTGTGATTAGGGCACCAAGGGAGCGGTGGATTCCAGACCGCACCCAATGGCTTCTCTTCATCTGGGCTCGACGTGGCGAAGCCGCCCCGAGTGCCTCGGAGCTTCGTCTATGGGCTTCGATCTGGCTCGCGATCGCCACCATTCTCTTTGTTCTGGGCGTCGCGCTTATCGTGTCGGCCTAGCGGCCGCCCTTCCGCAAGCGTTCCGGCCAGTTCTGCCGACATCCATCCACTCAGCGCGGGCGAGGGAGAGCGGGTCGAGAACGACTGCTCGCCGCTGGGTGAGCAAGCCTTGACACTTCGGCGACTGCGTAGGACCCGCGTCGCCGGAGTCAGCCACCCCCGCATTTTTCAGATCGTCAAGGAGCGCTCGATCGCCTCAGATTCCTCGAACGGTGACCCGAGGGCAACGGCCCTCTAGTCGTTCACCTTCGCCACGATTGCGCTCAGAGGCACTCGCCCTTCCTCAAGCGCTCCCTCGGAGGGTTTGGCGAAACGGGCCGCGATAATGGGTCCGACGACGCCGATGAAGAACCATGCGATTCGCAAGACGTCTTAAGGGCGTCGCGCTCTACGTTTTCCGACCGGGGGACATTCCCCGGCTGTGGCAGTGGGGCCGCATGGTAGCTTGGGTTTTGGGTATCGCTGGCCTCAGCGTCGCTGGCGAACGGCGGCATCGTCGGTCGAGTCGCGGGAGTGGAGCACGTCGGTCCACGCGGCAACGGGTTTCACGTTCGGCCAGTGCCAAGCACCACAAGGTTGAAAAGAGACGCACCCAGGCCAGCGAAAGAACCTGTGCCGCAGCCCACCCCCCGTTGCTGGGTGAGGGTGGATGGGCAGGCGGGTGAGCGTTCGAAAGAAGCCTCGAACATCTTTCGCGTAGCCGTTCAGTCCCGACCGGTGGAGCGAAGTCGTCGAGCTCGAGATCAAAAGACCGCCAGCTTGGCGAGGATCGCCTCGTAATCACGCAGGAGTTTCAGACGCTGATCTCCGACGGATGTCAGGTCATATCGACCGACCACGCACGGGAGATGGCGCCGGATGGGTCAATCCCCTAGGCGGCCTTTCAGTCGATGATCGCCGCAAGCGGCTCGCCTGGTCCCACCTCCCGGTGGCTTCCAGCCAGCTGCTTAGACCTTGGTGGACGCTGTCCCTAAAAAGCTTCTAAAGTCGAAGAGCGTTCTAGGGATCCACGAGTCCGCGTCTTATCGCATATCGGGTGAGGCCGACGCGGTCCTTTACTCCAAGCTTGCGAAGGATGTGCCCGCGGTGGGCGTCGACGGTCTTCGGGCTGATGCAGAGCGTTTCGGCGATTTCCTTGGCGGTGTAGCCGTCGGCGATTAGCCGAACAATCTCGACCTCTCGCGCCGTCAGGCCAAGATCGGATTGGTAGCGTCGGCTGGGCCGCTGCCGTCTGAACACCCAGCGCAGAGCCAGGTAATCCGCGAGAAGTAGGCCAGTAAACCAAGCAACGAGTTCAACACCCTCGGTAGGCGTGATCGGCCACCCGACCATTAGCGGCGACAGTGCCAAGTAGGCGACACATAAAGACACGACGCAGGCATGGGTGATCCACACTCGGAGCAGAAGCGCTGTTCGAGGCTCGACCGTACGGTGAGGCCGCAACCGGAGGGGCACCGTCTTTGTGAGGAATATCACGACTGGTGGAAAGGAACAAGCTGTCTGGGTACAAGGTCGAAACCCAGCGGAAGATAGGGCGACCCCCCTAGAAAGATCCGTGTCAGAGCCGATGCGCCGCATCATCGTCCGGCGGAGGATCATCCGTCCCACATCGATCGTGGGGACAAACGACACGAAGGGGGAGGTATGAAGCGCTACGTGATTTTGGTATGTGCGTCTGCAGTTGCGGCGTTGACATTTGCGACGGTTGCGTTCGCGCAGAGCGGGCACTTCGTTGGCACACCGCGGTGCAGTGACATCGGAACGCAGGTGCAGTGCACCGGTAAGGTGGCCGGCCTGGGCGGTACCACGTTCACAATCACCGTGTCGGCGCAGGGTACGGCCAGCGTCACCTGCACCAACCCGGCCGGCAACGTTGCGCCCGGTCAGAGCTTCAGCACCGGTGTGACTGGGACGAGTGGGCCCTTTGCCACGCCGCGGAATGGCCAGGCGTCCTTCACGGTGACGTCGAATGCACCAACCGCACCGCCGGGGTCCTGTCCAAATCCGAAGTGGACAGCGACCGTCACTGACGTCGTATTCACGAGCGATGCGACCATCACGCTCTTCGAGGACTCGACCGTCTCCGACACGATCACCGTTCCTATCTCGTAGAGCAGCCGTCAGGACCCTGTCGACAAGAAGCCCCGCTTGAAGCGGGGCTTCTCCTTCATCTCGCCTCTTCCGTCAGGTTGAAACGCGCAGCCTTCCCTCTGCCCGAGCGGGGGTTGATGATCAACACCCCCGTTTCGGGCCGGCTGTGCCGGCCGCGCATGTCGATATGGATCGTGGGCTGAGCGCGACGAGTGCGAGGAAAGCCGGGGGGATTACGAGGAAGCGACGCAGACCTCGCCTGATCACGAGAATGACCCGCAGTAGACCAGGAAGAAAATGGCCCCGAACGCAATGATCAGGCGATTGGGATCGTTCGCAACCATCGAAAAAGTTATCCATGCAATCGCCACGGCTGCGACCAGCGCACCCAGGCAGCGAGCTACACTCTGCGATTCTTTCGCGACGTGTGGCCTGGCTGGTCGAGCTTGGCCCGGGCGAAGACATGCGCGCTCCTCTCGTCCGGCCCTGACGCCGATCGCCAAGGGTCGTCTTCGCGATGGGCTGGCGCTCCCGCTTCACCCTTCAGTCAGCTGGGTACTCGTCCTTCCGCAAGATGTGAGGCTCCGGGGGTTTGGGCATCGGCGTTCGCTCCATGAGGAAGCTGAAGTACGGCGCGACGAACGGGTCGGGCGCCGACACCGTATACGTGTGGTAGACGGTGCCGTTCTCGCGCGCGAACGCGATCCAGCTCGGGTTCTCGCGTAGCCCGTCCTTCAGCTCGGCCCCGACCTGGCTGGCCCATTCCTTTAGCCAGTCGGGCGGGTTGTCGATCAGATCCTTGACCTCGGGGATCTGCATAGCCTGCTCCTCGGTCATCGCGAGACCGAAGTCGAAGGCGAAGTCGGTGTCGTAGGTGGAGACGTACGGGACCTGCCAGCCCATCCGCTCCTTGTAGGCGTTCAGCCGGTCGATCGGCGCACGCGAGAAGCAGATCAGGGTCACGTCCTGGTGGTTCAGGTGGACGAGTGTGCCGTCGAGGCCGTCGGCGAGACTGGTACAGCCAGGACAGGCCCCGAGCGAGTAGCCGGGGCCGAACATGACGTTGTAGGCCAACAGCTGCGAGCGGCCGTCGAAGAGCTCAGCGAGCGTCTTTTTGCCCTCCTGGGTCTCGAACTCGTACTCCTTCTCGACCTCGACCCAGGGAAGCTCGAGGCGCTTTGCCGTGACCTCTTCGTTTTGCTTCGCCTGCTCGGCCTCGAGCTTGGCGAGCTCATCTCGCGCCGCCTGCCATTCCTCGCGGGTTCCAGTCCTGTGCTCGGGCATCTCAGCTCCCTCCCGTCGGTTTCGTCCGCTCTGGCACGCTACGTGAAGTGAGGATTTCGAAGGAGATGCTATGGAGTGGGTCACGAAGAAAGCGGTGAGCTGAGCCGTGCGGCTCGCCGCCGAGGTGCTCGCCGTCGTCCTGTTCGTTGTGCCGATCGTCGTGGTCGGCTACTTCTTCGTCTGGGCAGCTCGCAAGGACGGCGAGGAAGATCGCGCGCTCCAGAAGCGTCTGGGTATCCGCCGCAAGACGCGCCTCGGCCGCTAGCCGGCCTCGCGCACGGTAGGGTCGCCCGGATGGGACGCGCCACGGGAATCCCGGTCTCGAACGAGGCCCTTCGAAGCCACGCCGAGGGCTTGCTGGCGCGCCCCGTTCACCTGGACGATCTGGCGCTCGCCTTCGACGAGGCGAGCGCAGCATCTGCGGAGGTCCTCGTCGAGGGAGAGTCCTTCTATCCGCCGATGCTCGCGGACATCGAGTCCGCTCAGACTTCCGTGCACATCAACCAGTTCGGGTTCCGCCCGGGCGTCGTCGGCGACCGCTTCGCCGACGCGTTGATCCAAAAGGCGAAGGACGGCGTCCGCGTGCGCCTCGTGGTCGACCGGCAGGGCTCAGCCCCAGAGGAAGGGGCTCGCGAGCACTACGAGCGACTCACGGCGGCCGGCATCGAGGTCTGCGTCGTTCGCGCGACGAAGCCGCGGGCCGCTCCGGGCCTTCTCGGGGCCGGCGGCGAGCTGAACTGGAATCTTTCCGGGCTGGGCCACATCGACCACCGCAAGGTCGTGCTCGTGGACGGGCGCATCGGCTGGGTGGGCGGCGCCGGGATCGAGGATCACTTCCAGGACGGCCGTTTCCACGACCTCTTCCTCCGCGTGACCGGGCCCGTGGTCTCGCAGCTTCAGCTCGTCTTCGTCGCGAGCTTCCGCTGGCTCGGCGGCGAGATTCCGTCTCAGGAGCTCAACGGGTTGTTCCCCGAGGTCGGCGCGGGCGAGATCCCCGCGGTCGTCCTGCACAACGCGCCGGGGAAGTACCGGCCGATCACCGACGAGATCGCGCGGATGCTCGACGGCGCCCGCGAGACGCTCGACGTGGTGAATCCCTACGTCACCGATCGCGGGATGATCGGCCGCATCGAACGGGCGGCCCGCCGCGGCGTGCGCGTGCGTCTCTTCGTCCCCGCGAACGCGAACAACTGGGCCTGCGCCGCCGCGCAGCAGTTCCACCATGCGAAGCTCCTCGACGCCGGGGTGCGAATTCTCGAGTACCCGACGATGCTGCACGCCAAGGCGTTCGTCCGGGACGGCGAGGAAGTGCTGGCGGGGACGTGCAACCTCGAGGCGTGGAGCCTGAAGCGGTTCTTCGAGATCGACCTCCTGGTCCGCTCGGAGGTTCTGGCGGCACAGTTCGAGGAGCGGTTCAGCGTGCCGGCGGAAGCGGTGTCGCGGCCCGGCAGCGAGCTGACCGGGTTCAAGCCGCGCGCGAAGGCGACCGCCTTCGCCGTGCTCTCTCCGCTGCTCTAGCCGTCAGCCGTTCACGGGGCGCCGGACTGGGCGAGCTCTTCCGTGACCGGCGGCAGTGCGCTCCAGGGAAATGTGATCCAGGCAGACGTCGAGCGCCAGACGTAGTCGCACGTCACGACCGAGGTCGGTTTCTCGTAGAGGACGGCGGTGCGAACCTCGTCCACCTTCCCGGCGCAGAAGTCTCGCACCAGCGCGAGCGTTCGGCCCGTGTCCGCCACGTCGTCGGCGATCAGGAGCCTGGCCTCGGCGAGATCGACGAGCTCGGGAACGGGCGGGAGAATCATCGGCGCCGGGAGGCGCTCGTCGACGCCCGTGTAGAACTCGACGTTCATCGTGTACGTGTTCTTGACGCCGAGCGCGTAGCCCAGCGCACCGGCGACGAGAAGCCCACCGCGCGCGATGGCGAGGATCACGTCGGGCTCGTAGCCGTCCGCGTGGATCCGCTCCGCGAGGTCGCGTGCTCCCTCCCCGAGCTCGTCCCAGGTCATGACCTCGCGCTCCTCGCTCATTCGATGCCTCCATCGTCGCCTCGCCGTCGCCACAGGACGATGCCGAGCGTCACGGCGGCAATCAAGAGTCCCAGAGCGAGAGCGAGCCAGCCCCACGGCACGTCGTCGTCCGACGAGGGCTCTGCCGGCGTCGTCTCAGCAAGCGTCGGCGCCGCGACCGCCGTTTCCGTGAGCACGGCCTCGGTGACCGTCTCCGTCTCTGTCTCGGTTTCGGTCTCCGTCTTCACCACCGTGGTGGCCTGCCCGGTGGCGATCGGCGGCTTCGTGGTCGTCGTCGACTCCGAGGTCGTCGCTTCTTCCGTATCCGGCGCCTCGGGAAGCGTCGGAATCGTGACCTCCGGCAGCGTCACGTCGGGAACGGTGACCTCGGGAACCGTGATCTCCGGAAGCGACAGTGTCGGCAGCTCCGTGGCGCCGGACAGGCCCTCGAGGCCGTCGCCCGCGCATCCTCCGAGCAGATAGCCGGACAGCGCTGCGGCGACGAGCAGCGCGCCCATCCGGACGGCTGAGCCGGGCCCCACCTGACGACCGTATCAGGGTCGGCGGCCTCTCCGAAACCCGCTCGGAACCTTGAATTCTCGGGACAAGCCCCGTAGCGTTGCGCCATCAAGCGGCTCGGACCGACGAATTTAGGAGGACCAAGTGAGGGAACTGCTGTTTGGAAAGTCAGAGGGCAAGACACGGAGGCGACTCCAGCTCGTCCTCCTGGCATTCGTGCTCGGACTAGCCGCTGTTGCATCCGGGTGTGGCGGTGACGACGGCACAAGCACCGGAGCCGCTGCGACGGGCACCTCAGCCTCCGGCGGTGCGTGCGACAAGGAGATTTGGGTTCTGCTCCCAGACAGCGCCAGCTCGCCGCGCTGGGAGAGCGACGACCGTCCGTACTTCGACCAGGCCTTCAACGACGCGGGAATCGAGCACACCATCGTGAACGCCGAAGGTGATGCGGCGACCCAGCAGTCCCAGGCCGAGCAGGCGATCGCGGCCGACGCAGGCGTGATCGTGCTCACGAGCATCGATACGGGCTCGGGCGGCGCGATCATCGACTCGGCGAAGGAAGCCGGTATCGACGTGATCGAGTACGACCGCTTCAACACGGGCAGCTCGGGCGGATCCGCGTACGTGAGCTTCGACAACGTCCAGGTCGGCGCAACGATGGCCGAGGTCCTGGAGCCGGCAATCGAGGACCTTGGCAAGGACCCGGCGAACATCGTCGAGTTGAACGGCGGCGAGGAGGACAACAACGCCTTCCTCTTCAAGGACGGCTACGACGCCGTTGTCCAGCAGCACGTCGACGACGGCAGCTGGAAGCTCGTCGCCGACCAGTTCGTGCCCGGATGGGGCGCCAACGGCGAGGGGCAGGGGATCATGGAGCAGATCCTCACCGATGCGAACAACAATGTCGATGCGGTGTTCGCCGCCAACGACAACCTCGCTCAGCAGGCGATCAACGCGCTCGAGGCGGCCGGCGTAGGGCCGATTCCCCTGAGCGGTCAGGACGCGTCCGCGGCGGGGATCCAGAACATCCTGCTCGGCAACCAGACGATGACCGTCTACAAGCCGATCCAGGCGGAGGCCGAGACCGCGGTGCAGGCCGCGATCGCTCTGTGCGGCGGGCAGGATCCGTCCGCGGTGGAGCCGGACTTCTCGGGATCGCTCTCCGACGGGACGGTCGGGCTCCTGGACCTGCAGACGGTCGGCATCAAAGCCGCCGACGGCAAGCCGGCGGATTCTCCGACGGGGGAGGGTGTCGTGCCGTACCTGGCGCTGACCCCGATCGGCGTGACGGTCGACAACATCGCCGACACGGTCATCGCGGACAACTTCCGGACGATCGAGGAGATCTGTACCGGCGACACCGCCGATACGGACTTCTGCAAAGAGAACAGCTAAGCGAGGAACACGGACGGTGGGTGAGGGCGCTAAGGCGCCCTCACCTCCCCCTACGTAATGGCCACCGCTGACACGCCTCTCCTCGAGCTTCGAGGGGTCTCGAAGGCCTTCGGCGCCGTCCAGGCCCTCTACCGGGTCGACTTCGAGGTCCGCCGCGGTGAGGTCATGGCTCTGGTCGGCGACAATGGGGCCGGCAAGTCGACGCTCGTCAAGAGCGTCGTCGGCATCTATCCCTTCGACGAGGGCGAGGTGCTCTACGACGGTGTCCCCGTCAACGTCCACGGTCCACGTGACGCCGCGAAGCTCGGCATCGAGGTCGTCTACCAGGATCTGGCCCTCGCCGACAACCTCGATGTCGTCGCGAACATGTTCCTGGGGCGGGAGCGGGCCCGGGTCGGTTTCGTGCTCGACGAGTCGAGCATGGAGCGCTCTGCGCGGGAAACGCTGGACAGCCTCTCGGTCACCACGCTCAAATCGGTTCGGCAAACCGTCGCCGGGCTCTCGGGAGGTCAGCGGCAGGCGGTCGCGGTGGCGAAGTCGGTCATGTGGGACTCCCGGCTCGTCATCCTCGACGAGCCTACCGCGGCGCTCGGCGTCGCCCAGACACGCCAGGTGCTCGATCTCGTCAAGCGCCTGGCGGAACGGGATCTCGGCGTCGTGATCGTGACCCACAACCTGCACGATGTGTTCGAGGTCGCCGACAGAATCACCGTCCTGCGGCTTGGCCAGCGGGTGGCCTTGCTCGAGCGGGCCAGGACCACCCAGCAGGAGGTCGTGGAGGCAATCACCGCCGGCACGCTTGATCACGTGCCCGGGATGCTCGAGGAAGAGAGCGCCGAGGCATGAGCGACCGGCCGGGCGACGCCGATACCACTGCCGATCCGACCGCTGCGCGGGTGGAGCCGGTCGCCGCCGATGCTCTCGCGGACGACGGTT
>Ga0307416_100002213_pt1 | contig 11065 bp, 7 predicted proteins | sample DK1Cmetagenome_2_FD_203821 | JGI IMG/M metagenome (GOLD analysis project Ga0307416, IMG submission 203821) | Maize rhizosphere microbial communities from greenhouse at UC Davis, California, United States - DK15-C-3 | ecosystem: Host-associated > Plants > Roots > Rhizosphere > Soil | place: USA...
GAACGCCGCGAGGCGACGCGCCGATTGATGCACGACGCGCGTCTTGTCGCGCGCGCTCGCGGGTACGTGGCCGAGCGCGTCGCCCTGCAGCACGACGAGCCGGTCGGCGTCGTCGAGCGACGCGAGCGCATCGGCGTCGCGCGCCGGAATGTCGCGGTAGAGGTCGGTCCCGGTGAGCACGACGACCAGCCCGCGATCGGGTCGCAGGCGCTTCCATTGCGCGATCGCTGGCCGGCTGCGGCGTGCGTGCAGCGCGATCATCGCTTCGGCGCGATCGCGCTTGCCGCCGGCGAGCGGCATGTCGGGCGACTGTAGTATCGTCCGCCACGCGGGCGCGACCCGGTGCGCCCAGCGCACGGCCGTGCGCCAGTTGCCGTTGTTGGCATCGGCGAGATACGGCGTCACGAGGACGAGCGTGGATGCGTCGGACATGACGGCGCCGCGTCGCGTCGCGGCCGCTGACGGACCGCCGCGCATCGCGGAAGCGATTGCGGCGGCGTTGCGCGAAGCGCGCGAGTATACGCTGTCGCTCTATGCGCACCTGACGCCCGAGGCGCGCCGCTTCCCGCTCGTGCCGACGGTCAATCCCGCCGACTGGGAGCTCGCTCACGTCGGCTGGTTCCAGGAGTTCTGGTGCCGCCGCTACAGCGTCGAGGATCCCGACGGGGCTCGCGTCGCATCGCGCGTCGCCGATGCGGACGCGTGGTGGGATTCGCGCCGCGTCGCGCACGACACGCGCTGGTCGCTGCCGCTGCCCGGGATCGACGCGGTGCACGATTACCTCGCGGCGACGCTCGACGACACGCTGCGCGCGCTGGCGCGTGGCGACGGGCACGACACGTACGCCTACGAGCTCGCGCTCTATCACGAGGACATGCATGGCGAAGCCCTGCTGATGACGCTGCAGACGCTCGCGTTGCCGGCGCCTGCGCGCTTCACGGACGGGCCGAATGCCGAGCCGAGCGGTGCCGATGGCGACGTGCGCTACGAAGGAGGGCGCTTCGTGCTCGGAACGTCGGTCGCCGACGCCGCCGATCGCTTTGTATTCGACAACGAGCTTGGCGCCCACGAGTGCCTGCTCATGCCGTTCGCGATGGCGCGCTCGCCGGTGACGCAACGCGCGTTCGCCGCGTTCGTCGACGACCGCGGCTACGCCGAGGCGTCGCTGTGGTCGCCCGAGGGCCGCGCGTGGCTCGCCACGGCGCACCGCACCACGCCCGCGTATTGGCGACGGGCGGGCGATCGCTGGGAGCAGCGGCGCTTCGACCGCTGGGGTCCGCTCGATGCGGACGCGCCGGTCGTGCACGTCAACGCCTTCGAGGCGGAGGCGTTCTGCCGTTGGGCAGGCCGGCGCCTGCCCACGGAAGCCGAGTGGGAATACGCATTCGCGCACGGCCATGCGCGACTGCCCGGCGCGGCATGGGAATGGACGGCGTCGCCGTTCGTTCCCTACCCAGGCTTCACGCCGCATCGCTATGCCGAGTATTCGCAGCCCTGGTTCGGCACGCATCGCGTGCTGCGCGGCGGCGCGTGGTGCACGCGTTCGCGCCTGGTCCACGCCCGTTTCCGCAACTTCTACGAGCCGTGGCGACACGATCCGTTCGTGGGCTTTCGAACCTGCGCGGCGGACCGCTGACGGGTGTTCGCCGAGCAAACGTTGCCTAACGTCAACAAGGGCGGGCCAAGCGAGCGTCGGCGCGCCTTTTCGCATGTCGCGCGAGGGCGTAGCATCCGGGGTGCGACGGCCGGGGACCCTCCGGGCTGACGCAAGCCAGCGCGCGGCACCAGGCGGTTCGACGACGATCGTCCCGCCGTTCGCGCCACGAGGAGCACGAGCGCTTGAAGCCTACCGATATCGCGGACCCGAACTACTTCCACAAGGTCGTCGATTGCCAATGGGCGTGCCCCGCGCACACGCCCGTGCCCGAATACATCCGGCTCATCGCGCAGGGACGCTACGACGACGCGTACCTGGTCAACTGGAAGTCGAACGTGTTCCCCGGCATCCTCGGGCGGACCTGCGATCGCCCGTGCGAGCCCGCCTGTCGCCGCACGCGGGTCGAGGAGGGGTCGATCGAGCATCGGCGCGAGAGCACGCGACCCGAGCCGGTCGCGATCTGCCGCCTGAAGCGCGCGGCCGCCGACTTCAAGGACGACATCCGCGACCGGCTGCCGCGTCCGGCCTCGACCAAGAACGGCCGGCGCGTTGCGCTCGTCGGCGCCGGCCCGGCCTCGCTGACCGTCGCGCGCGATCTCTCGCCGCTCGGTTACCACTGCGTCGTGTTCGATCGCGATCGTTCCGCCGGCGGCATGATGCGGACGCAGATCCCCAAGTTCCGCCTGCCCGACATGGTGATCGACGAAGAGGTCGGCTACGTGCTCGACCTCGGCGTCGAGTTCCGCTCCGGTGTCGAGGTCGCGAGCCTCGAGGCGCTCCTCGACGAGGGCTTCGACGCGGTGTTCGTCGGCAGCGGTGCGCCGCGCGGGCGCGACCTCGATCTTCCAGGTCGCGCCGAAGCGGCGAAGCACATCCACATCGGCATCGATTGGCTGTCCTCGGTGTCGTTCGGCCATACCGGGACGATCGGCAAGCGCGTCGTCGTGCTCGGCGGCGGCAACACCGCCATGGACTGCTGCCGCAGCGCCCGCCGGCTCGGCGGCGAGGACGTGCACGTCGTCGTGCGCTCGGGATTCGACGAGATGAAAGCGTCGCCCTGGGAGAAGGAAGACGCGATGCACGAGGGCATCCCGATCCACAACTACCTCGTGCCGAAGCGCTTCCTGCACGACAACGGCCGCCTGACCGGCGTCGCGTTCGACAAGGTCGAGCCGCGTCGCGCGGCCGACGGTCGCCGCGAGCTGGTGTCGACGGGCGAGGCCGAAGTCGTGTTTGCCTGCGACGACGTCCTGGTCGCCGTCGGCCAGGAGAACGCGTTCCCGTGGATCGAGCGCGGCATCGGCATCGAGTTCGACCGGTCGGGCATGCCGATCGTCGATCGCGTGACGATGATGTCCACGCGCCCGGGCGTCTTCTTCGGCGGCGACGCCGCGTTCGGCCCGAAGAACATCATCTGGGCGGTCGCGCACGGCCACGACGCGGCGATCTCGATCGACAAGCTGTGCCGCGGCGAGGACATGCGCAGGCGGCCGCCGCCCACGTTCCAGCTGGTCAGCCAGAAGATGGGCATCCACGAGTGGAGCTACGACAACGCGATCACGCCCGAGCGCCGGCATCGCGTGCCGCTCAAGGACACGGTCATCGCGCTGAAGAGCATCAAGGTCGAGGTCGAGCTCGGCTTCGATCCGAAGCTCGCGTGGTCCGAGGCGCAGCGCTGCCTCAATTGCGACGTGCAGACCGTGTTCAGCGATCCGCTGTGCATCGAGTGCGACGCGTGCGTCGACATCTGCCCGATGGACTGCATCACGTTCACCGAGAACGCCGACGAGACGCCGTTGCGGGGGCACCTGCGCGCCCCGGCGATGAACTTCACGCAGGATCTCTACGTCTCCGGCTTGCTCAAGACCCAGCGCGTCGTGGTGAAGGACGAGGACGTGTGCCTGCACTGCGGGTTGTGCGCCGAGCGCTGCCCGACCGGTGCGTGGGACATGAAGAAATCGTTCATCGACATGACGCATGCCGGCGAGTCGCCGGTCGTGCACGTCGCGGGCATCGCCGCCGCGGCGACCGGCGCCGCGGCCGAGATGGCGACGGACTGACGCGATGGCCACCATTCCCGCCAAGACCTCCAGCGCCGGCGCCGTCGCCGTGCCGGCGCAGGGTGCGCAGCGACCGCCAGCGATCGCGCGCCTCAACGACTTCGTCGTCAAGTTTGCCAACGTCAACGGCTCCGGCTCGGCGTCCGCGAACAGCCTGTTCGCGAAGGCCGTGCTGCGGATGGGCGTGCCGGTGGCCGCGCGCAACATCTTTCCCTCGAACATCCAGGGCATGCCCACCTGGTACGAGGTGCGGGTGTGCGAGCAGGGCTGGCGGGGCCGCCGCGGCGGCGTCGACCTCGCCGTGCCGATGAATCCCGAGACGTGGAACGCCGACGTCGCCGAGATCGAGCCGGGCGGCTATCTCTTCTACGACTCGACGCGCCCGGTCACGAGCGCCAAGCTGCGCGAGGACGTGAACGTTCTCGGCATGCCGTTGACGGCGATCTGCGCCGAGATGTTCACCGACATGCGGCAGCGCCAGCTGTTCAAGAACATCATGTACGTCGGGGCGCTGGCCGCGCTGCTCGACATCGAGCCCGAGGTCATCGAGGCGCTGCTCGCGTCGCAGTACAGCGGCGAGCGCAAGGCGCCGCTGCTCGATGCCAATCGCAACGCGTTCCGCCGCGGCTACACGTTCGCGAAGGACGAGCTGCCGGCGATCGGGCTTCGCATGCAGCGACGCGACAACGTCGGCGACCGCGTGTTCATCGACGGCAACAGCGCGGCGGCGCTCGGCGCCGTGTACGGCGGCGCGACCGTCTGCGCCTGGTACCCGATCACGCCGTCGACGTCGCTGGCGGAGGCGTTCCAGAAGTGGTGCCGCAAGTTCCGCACCGACGCCGACAGCGGCCGCAACCGCTACGCCATCGTGCAGGCCGAGGACGAGCTCGCGTCGATCGGCATGGTCGTCGGCGCCGGCTGGAACGGCGCGCGCGCGTTCACGGCGACGTCGGGCCCCGGGATCTCGCTGATGCAGGAGTTCATCGGCCTCGCCTATTTCGCCGAGATCCCCGCCGTGCTGTTCGACGTGCAGCGCGGCAGCCCGTCGACGGGCATGCCGACGAAGACGCAGCAGGCCGACATCCTGATCTCGGCGTACGCGTCGCACGGCGACACCAAGCACGTGCTGCTGTTCCCCGAGGACCCGACCGAGTGCTTCAGCATGGGCGCGCTCGCGTTCGATCTCGCCGACCGGCTGCAGACGCCGGTGTTCGTCATGCTGGACCTCGACATCGGCATGCAGGACTGGCTGACGGCGCCGTTCCAGTGGGACGACGCGCGGGCGATGGACCGCGGCAAGGTGATGACGGCGGCGGAGCTCGAGGCGGGCAAGGATTTCGGCCGCTACCTCGACGTCGACGCCGACGGCATCCCCTATCGCACGCTGCCCGGCACGCATCCGCGCCGCGGCGCGTATTTCACGCGCGGCACGTCGAAGGACCGCTACGCCCGCTATACCGAGGAGGGCCCGGCGTACGTCGACAACATGCAGCGGCTGCTGCGGAAGTTCGAGACCGCCAAGGACTACGTGCCGGGCCCGGTCATCGGCAAGTCGCCCCATCCGACGCGCGCCGGCGTGCTGTGGTACGGCTCCACCGGCGCGCCGATGGCCGAGGCGCTCGCCGCGCTCGGCGCGCACGGCATCCACCTCGACACGCTGCGCGTGCGCGCCTTCCCCTTCGCCGACGCGATCCCCGAATGGATCGCCGAGCACGACCACGTCTTCGTCGTCGAGCAGAATCGCGACGCGCAGCTCCGCGCGCTGCTGATCAACGAATGCGGCATCGATCCGCAGAAGCTCGTCAGCGTGCTGCATTACGACGGCAACCCGTTGACCGCCCGCTTCGTCGAGCGCGAGATCGCGGAGAAGGCGGCGGCGCTCGGCCTCGCGTTCAGGGAACCGGGAACGGAGGTCAGGGAACACAATGTGCTGCGTCATCCATGATGTTCCCGACCTGGCACGAGCAACTGTTGCGCCGTCATGCGCCACACCGTCGCCAGAGCATGCTGCCTCACTGATGTCGCACGAAGCTCAGCGGGCAGCGCTGCGTCATCCCCGATGCCCCACCTGACACCCGTTACCTCGTCGCTGCCACCCGTTCCCCGGACATGACCTACCTCGCCAAGCCGAAGCTGCATCATCCGTCGCTGCCCACGAACGCGCTCGGCTTCACGCGGCGCGACTACGAAGGGCCGGTGTCGACGCTGTGCGCCGGCTGCGGCCACGACTCGATCTCGGCGGCGATCATCCAGGCGTTCTTCGAGCTCGCGATCCCGCCGCATCGCGTCGCCAAGCTGTCGGGCATCGGCTGCTCGAGCAAGACGCCGACGTATTTCCTCGGCCAGTCGCACGGCTTCAACAGCGTGCACGGGCGCATGCCGTCGGTCCTCACCGGCGCGAACCTCGCCAACCGCGAGCTGATCTATCTTGGCGTGTCCGGTGACGGCGACTCCGCGTCCATCGGACTCGGCCAGTTCGCGCATGTCATGCGGCGCGGCGTCGACATGACCTACATCGTCGAGAACAACGGCGTCTACGGCCTCACCAAGGGCCAGTTCTCGGCCACGGCGGACAAGGGCAGCAAGAGCAAGCGCGGCGCGTCCAACGAGGACGAGCCGATCGACCTCGTGATGCTCGCGCTGACGCTCGGCGCCACGTTCGTCGCGCGCGGCTTCTCGGGCGACAAGGGCCAGCTCGTGCCGTTGATCAAGGCGGCCGTGCGCCACAAGGGTGCCGCGTTCCTCGATGTCGTGTCGCCGTGCGTCGCGTTCAACAACCACCCGGGCTCGACCAAGAGCTACGACTACGTGCGCGCGCACAACGAGTCGGTGAACTTCCTCGACTTCATGCCCGAGCGGGCACCGATCGTGGCGGAAGGCGCGCCGGGAAGCGTGGCGACGGTCATGTTGCACGACGGCGGCGCGTTGCGCCTGCGCCGGCTCGACGAGGGCTACGATCCGCGCGACAAGGCGGCCGTCATGGCATACCTCGAGGCGCACCGGCTCAAGGGCGAGGTGGTCACGGGTCTCCTGTACGTCGACGACGCCGACTACGACCTGCACGAGGCGCAGCACACGGTCGCGACCCCGCTGAACGCGCTGTCCGACCGCGAGCTCGTGCCAGGCAGCGCGGCGCTCGCCAAGGTCAACGCGAGCCTGCGCTGACGGCGGGCCGCTGCCGGCAGGCAGCGGCGGCCACGGTCGCCGCGACGGCGAAGCGGCGTCACGGAATCGTGGCCGCCTTCGGAGGGTCCAACAGGGATGAACCTCGATCGCACGCTGCACCTCGTTCCACGCAGCGGCGCCGTGTCGCCGTTGTACATCTACCTGCACGGTGCCGGCGCGAGCGCGCTCGCGATGGCGCCTGTGGCGGATCGATTCGCGCAGGCCTATCCACACGCGGCCCACCTGATGCCCGACGGCTTCGAGCCGAGCGATGTCACGGCCGACGGCCGACAGTGGTTCGGCGTCACGGCCCTCGACGACGTCACGCGCGTCGAGCGCGTCGCCGCCGCCATTCCCGCGCTGGTGTCGTTCATCCGCGAGGCGCAGGCCCATTTCGGCGTCACGCCGCTCGCCACCGCGCTGGTCGGCTTTTCCCAGGGCGGCATCGTGGCGCTGGAGACGGCGCAGGCGCATGCCGGCCTCGTCGGCCGGGTCGTCGCCATTGCGAGCCGTTACGCGGTGCTTCCCGAGCACGCGCCGGACGCGGTGATTCATCTGGTCAACGGCAAGGACGATGCCGTCGTCGCACCGCGTCACGCGATCGATGCCGCGACGCGCCTGGTCGCGCTGGGCGGTGACGTGACGGCCGACGTCGTGCCGGGTGTCGGTCATGACCCGCATCCCGAGCTCGTCGAGCGGGCGCTCGAGCACCTGCAGTCATTCCTGCCGCGACGCATCTGGGCCCAGGCCCTGGCCGAAGCGCCGCTCATCGCTACGCGCGCCGACAGCCGGGCGCTGGGTCGTCCCGCGCCGCCGGCAGCCGCGAACGATCCGGCGTAATCGCGCACGCCTGCGTTGCAAGTTTTACAGCGGCAACGCGCGGTGTAAGCGTTCGCCGATTGACGCTCCAACGTAGGGACTGATTTCATAGCGCGGGTCCTCCCGCGCGTTCCCTCACGCCCCTGCCGCGGAGCCGGCGGGCGGTGGCGGCGCGTCCGATTCCTTCCCTTTCGACGACGATCGTATGAACGACACGCCCGCCACCGGCACGGTTGCGAGCAGCGCCAAGGATTCGACCGGCATCGGCGGCCTCGACGAGATCCTCACCGGTGGCTTCACCCGCGACCGCATCTACCTCGCCGAAGGCGTTCCCGGCTCCGGCAAGACGACGCTCGGGCTGCAGTTCGCACTCGAGGGCCTGCGGCGCGGCGAGTCCGTCCTCTACGTCTCGCTCTCCGAGACGCTCGGCGAGCTGCAGGAGGTCGCGACCTCGCACGGCTGGTCGCTCGACGGGCTCGCCATCCGCGAGCTCGCGCCGTCGGAATCGAGCCTGCGGCCCGACGAGCAGTACACGATGTTCCATCCGTCGGAAGTCGAGCTCTCCGAGGCGACGCGCTCGATCCTCGCCGACGTCGAGACGCTTCGCCCCGCACGCGTCGTGTTCGACTCGCTCTCGGAGCTGCGGCTGCTCGCCGGCACGTCGCTTCGCTACCGCCGGCAGATCATGGCGCTGAAGCAGGCGTTCGCCGGCCGGCCAACGACGGTGCTGCTGCTCGACGACGTCACCAACAACGACCAGGACCTGCAGGTGCAGACGCTCGTGCATGGCGTGCTGCGCCTCGAGCAGCTCGACCCGGAATACGGCGCCGAGCGGCGGCGCCTTCGCGTCGTCAAGTATCGCGGGGCGCAGTTCCGCGGCGGCTACCACGACTACGTCATCCGCACCGGCGGCCTGACCGTGTTCCCGCGTCTTCGCGCGCGCGACCATCGCGGCATTCCATCGCAGGAAAAGCTCGCGAGCGGCGTGGCCAACCTCGACGCGCTGCTGGGCGGCGGCCTACGCCGCGGCAACAGCATGCTGCTCGTCGGCGCCGCCGGCACCGGCAAGTCGTCGGTGGCTGCGCAGTTCGCCGCGGCGTGCGCGGCGCGCGGCGAGCGGGCCGCGATGTTCATCTTCGACGAAAGCCCGACGACGCTCCTCGCGCGGTGCGCCGGGCTCGGCATCGACATGCAGGCGCACGTCGATGCGGGCCGCGTGTCGGTGCAGGCCGTCGATCCGGCCGAGATGTCGCCGGGGGAGTTCACCACCGCGATCCGCCGCGCCGTGGAAGTGCACCAGGCATCGCTGGTGGTCATCGACAGCCTCAACGGCTACCTGAACGCGATGCCGGAGGAGCGCTTCCTGATCATCCAGCTGCACGAGCTCCTCACCTACCTCGGCGAGCACGCGGTGTCCGCGATCCTGGTCAGCGCCCACCAGGGCCTGGTCGGGCAGCACATGGTCTCGGCCGTCGATGCGACCTACCTCGCCGATGCCGTCGTGCTGTTCCGCTATTTCGAGGCCGACGGCCAGGTTCGCCAGGCCATATCGGTCATGAAGAACCGCAGCGGCGCCCACCATCGCACCATCTGCGAACTGACGCTCGCGCGCGACGGCATCCGCGTCGGGCGTCCGCTCGCCGACTTCCGCGGCATCCTCACCGGCGTTCCCGTGCACTCGGGCAACGGCAACGGCTCGGAGCGCGCGGCGAAGTGAGCGACGCGAACGGAGCGCTGCAGCGGCGCGTGCTGGTGCTGGCGCCGACCGCCAAGGACGGCGAGCTGGTGAAGCGGGTGCTGGGCGACGCGCACATCCAGTGCGACGTGTGCCCGACGCTTCGCTGCATGTGCGACGAGATCGAGCACGGCGCCGCCGCCGTGCTGGTGCCCGAGGAAGCCATCGTGCCGCACCGGCACGATTGCCTGTCCGAGTACCTCGCCGTGCAGCCGCCGTGGTCGGACCTGCCGGTGCTGATCCTCGCGCGCCAGGGGGCCGACTCCGCATCGGTCGCGCGCGCCATGGACCTCCTTGGCAACGTGACGGTGCTCGAGCGGCCGATGCGCGTGTCCTCGCTCGTCAGCGCCGTGCGATCGGCGCTGCGCGCGCGACGCCGGCAATACCAGCTGCGCGAGCACCTCGCCGAGCGCGAGCGCGCCGAGGAGGCGCTGCGAAAGGCCGATCGGCGCAAGGACGAGTTCCTCGCGATCCTCGCGCACGAGCTGCGCAATCCGCTCGCGCCAATCCGGAATTCGCTGTACATCCTCCAGCTGACCGGCCGTGACGACCCGACGGCGCGCCGCGTCGGCGAGATGATGGAGCGGCAGGTGTCGCACATGGTGCGGCTGGTCGACGATCTCCTCGAGGTGTCGCGCATCACGCGCGGCAAGATCGAGCTTCGCAACGAGGACGTCGAGCTCGCCGGCATCATCCACAACGCCGTGGAGACGAGCCGGCCGCTGATCGACGCGGCGCGACACGATCTCGCCGTTTCGCTGCCGGTCGAGCGGCTGACGCTCGTCGGCGACAGCGTGCGCCTCGCGCAGGTCTTTTCGAACCTCCTCAACAACGCCGCGAAGTACACCGATCCGGGCGGCCGGATTTCGGTGACCGCCACGCGGGACGGCGACGACGTCGTGATCTCGCTGCGCGACACCGGCGCCGGCATCCCGCGCGACATGCTGCCCCGCGTATTCGAGCTTTTCGCGCAGGTCGATGGATCGGCCAACCGCAAGCACGGCGGCCTCGGCATCGGCCTCACGCTCGCCAAGAGCCTCGTCGAGATGCACGGCGGCTCGATCGAAGCGCGCAGCGACGGACCGGGGAAGGGCAGCGAGTTCGTCGTTCGCCTGCCGCTCGCCAGGCACGCGCTGCCGGTTGCCGACGCTTCCCCGGCGAGCGCGCCCGCCGAGCCGTGCGCCACGCGGCGCGTGCTCGTCGTCGACGACAATCGCGACGCCGCCGAGAGCCTCGCGCTGCTGCTGCGCCTGCTCGGGATGTCGGTGCGCGTCGTCAACAGCGGCGCCGAGGCGCTGAAGGCGCTCGACGAAGCGGCGGCCGAAGTCGTGCTGCTCGACATCGGCATGCCCGGCATGGACGGCTACGAAGTGGCGCGGCGCATCCGCCAGCGTGCGGAGTTCAAGGACGTGCGGCTCGTTGCGCTGACCGGATGGGGACAGGACGAGGATCGCCGCCGGTCCAGCGAAGCCGGGTTCGACCAGCACCTCATCAAGCCGGCCGACGTCGGCGTGTTGAAGTCGCTGCTGGGTTCGCTCGACCGCGCACCGACTCCGCCGGCTTCACTGCACTGAGCGATTCGCGGAAGCGCGACCTGCGCGCAGTGCGCGAGGCGACACGCGACTGAGC
>Ga0307416_100002217_pt1 | contig 11057 bp, 11 predicted proteins | sample DK1Cmetagenome_2_FD_203821 | JGI IMG/M metagenome (GOLD analysis project Ga0307416, IMG submission 203821) | Maize rhizosphere microbial communities from greenhouse at UC Davis, California, United States - DK15-C-3 | ecosystem: Host-associated > Plants > Roots > Rhizosphere > Soil | place...
GCGTTTCGGTGGCCATAGCGGAGGGGAGACACCCGGTCCCATACCGAACCCGGAAGTTAAGCCCTCCAGCGCCGATGGTACTGCCCGGGAAGCTGGGTGGGAGAGTAGGTCGCCGCCGAGACTCTTACACGAAGCGCCGCCACCGTGCGGCGCTTCGTCGTTTCCGGGGTCAGCCGGTCGGTCCGGGGCGGTCTCGGCGTGCGTCTTCACGTCGGTTCCGGCAAGATGCGCCCCGTGAACCCCGACCCGTCCCCATCTGAACGGCCTCGCCCCCGGCGTCCCTCGTCGAGCCCTCGTCCCGCTGGCGGCCCGCGCCGCCGCTCCGGCGAGGGCGGACCGGGCGACCGCCGTGCCGGCCAGGACGGCACGGGCGACCGTGGTGCCGCCTCGGGGCGGCCGGGTCGCGGCCAGGGCGGCCGTCCTGGCCATCCGGGATCCGGGGGAGCCGGTCGACCTGGCCATGGAGGTTCCGGGGCCGGCGGCCGACCCGGCCGTACAGGATCTGGCGGCAGCGGGCGGCCCTCTCAACCGGAGGCCGGAGGGCGGCCCTCCCAACCGGGGGCCGGAGGGCGGTCCTCCCGACCCGGGGCCGGGGGGCGGCCCTCCCGACCCGGAGGCGGTGGCGGGCGACCCTCGTATGCCGGCGGCGGGCGGCCCTCCCGACCCTCCCGACCCGGGGAAGGCGGGCGGCCCTCCCATGCCGGCGGGCGGCCCTCCCGGCCCGGGGGTGGGGGGCGAACCCCTCCTCCGCCGCCTCAGGACGCGGACGAGCCGGTGGCGGGAGAGGTGCTGCCGGCCGAGGCGCTGGACGAGCTGCGGGAGACGGCCCGGCCCCATGCGTTCGCTGATGCAGCCCGGGCACTGGCCGACGCGGTGGTGGCGCTGTCCGAGGACGGGGACCCGGAGGCGGCGGTGCGGGCGGCCCGGGCGGCCAAGCGGGCGGCGCCGCGGGCGGCCAGCGTCCGGGAGGCGCTGGGGATCGCCCTGTACCAGGTGGGGGACTACCGGGCGGCCCGCACCGAGCTGGCCGCGGCCCAGCGCATCTCGGGCCGGGGCGACCTGGACGCGATGCTGGCCGACATCGAACGGGCCCTCGGCCGCCCGGAGCGGGCGATCGCCATCTTCGAGCGCGGCAACCGCTCCCGCATGGACGCCGACACCGCGGCCGAGCTGCTCCTGGTCGCCGCCTCGGCCTACGGCGACCTCGGCCAGCCGGCGGCCGGGGTGGCCCTGATCCGCCGTCACGCCCGCTGGCCGGCCGAGCTCGCCGACCACCACCTGCGCCTCGCATACGCCGAGGGCTCCCTGGCCCAGCAGGCCGGCGACCGGGCCCGGGCCCGGGCCGCCTTCACCCGCGTGGTCCAGGCCGACCCCGAGTTCCACGACGCCGCCGAGCGTCTCGAACGACTGGCCGCTCCCCGAGCGCCAGGCTCGGACGGCGACGCCTAGGAGCACCGGTCAAGGATCCGGGTCCGGGGTGGTTGCGTGGTCGCCAGGGCGGCGCGCAACGCTCCCGGTGTGGAGAATCGCTTGCGACGCATGCACGACCGCTGTTCAAGGAGGAAGGATGCCGCAGTCCAACGCCGATACCGTCCGCGCCTTCTACGCGAGCTACCTCGCCCAGGACCGGGCCGCCGCCGAGCGGCTGGTCGCCGAGGAGTTCGTGTTCACCAGCCCCCAGGACGACCACATCGACCGGGCCGCCTTCTTCGACTGCTGCTTCCCGACGGCCGACCGCTTCAAGGACCACGAGCTGCTCACGGTCGTGCCCGCCGGCGATGACGACGTCTTCGTCCTGTACGAGTACGAGCTGGAAGACGGCCAGCGGTACCGCAACGCCGAGGTCATCACCGTCCGGGACGGCAAGGTGGCCGAGAGCCAGGTCTTCTTCGGCGGCCGGTTCTAGCCGTCGGCCTCCTGGGCCTGGCGCTGCTGGATCCAGCGGAGGAGACCGGCGGCGTTCGACTCGTAGCTGTTGAGAAGCTCGAACCGCTCGGGGTCGATGGCCTGGTAGCCCTCCTCCTGCTCGAACCGCTCGCGGAGGGCGGCCTCGATGTGGTCCAGCTTGGCGCCATGCTCCTGGGCGGCCCGCTCGGCCGTCTCGCACCAGCGCAGCAGCTTGTCCTCGGCCTCGGCCAGGCGGTCGGCCGGCGGGGTGATCGGCCCGAAGTGGGTCAGGATCAGATGGGCCGGGTTGCGCTCGGCGAACCGGCGCAGGCTGGCCACGGCCAGGTCGCGGTCGAAGTCGGGCGGCGGCGTGGCCGGCCGCAGCACGCCCACCGACGGCAGCAGCACCCCGACCCCGTCGCCGGCGAACAGCGCCCCCAGGTCGGGCTCGAACACCGCCAGGTGGTGCTTGGCGTGCCCGGGCGCGTGCAGCAGCTCCAGGCGCCGCCCGCCCAGGTCGAGGACCTCGCCGTCCTCGGCGGCCTTGATCCGGGCCGCCTCGACCGGGGTCAGCCCGCCGTAGACGGTCTCCATCAGCGGCCCGTACACCCGGGCCGAGCTGGCCAGCAGCCGCGTGGGGTCGGCCAGGTGCCTGGCCCCGGCCGGGTGGACGACCACGGTGGCGTTCGGGAACGTGCGGACCAGGTCGCCGACCCCGCCGGCGTGGTCGAGGTGGATGTGGGTGACCACGATCCAGGCCAGGTCGGCCGGGTCCAGCCCGGCGCCGGCGACCCCGGCGGCGACCGCCCCGGCCGCCTTGGCCGGCCCGGTCTCGATCAGCGCCGGCCGCTCCCCGGCCAGCAGGAACCCGGCCGTGATCTCCGAGCTGCCCCCCATCCAGGTGTCGATCCCGGTGATCCCGTCGGGCAGGGCATCCAGGACGCTCATGGGGTCTCCTCAGTCCAGGGGGCGCAGCACAAGACCATCACGGGGCTTGGGGTAGAAGTACGTCGTCTTCTGGGGGAGGGTCTCGCCGCCGGCGGCGATCTCGGCCACGGCGGCGAACGGGGCCGGGCGGAGGATCAGCAGGCTGGCCGCGGCGCCCCGGTCGACGGCGGCGACGGCGGCCCCGAGGTCGCTCTGGTAGGCGACCCGGCCCTCGAAGTCGCTGATGTCGAGGCGCTTGCTCAGCACGGGGCCGTGGAGGACCTCGACGTCGAGCATCCGGCGGTCGCGGCCGGCCTCGGCGGCCAGCCCGGCCGGGTCGCGGGCGGCCAGGACCCAGCTCCGCCCGCCCGCGTACAGCCCGAACGCCACCGCGTCGGCGGGCAGCCGGCCCAGCAGCTGCTCGGCCTCGGCGGGGGAGCCGGCCTGCCGGACGGCGAAGTCGCCTTCCAGCCCGGCCAGGACGGCCTCGCCGTCCACGTCGGCCAGCAGCCGGTGGATGGCCAGGACGGCCGGGCCGTGGAGGTCGGCGTCCACCAGGAACATGAGCAGCTCGTCCCACGGCCCGGGCCCGCCGCCGTTGGCGGCCCGCATCGCGTCGCGGTAGGCGAGCGAGGTCCGGTAGCGGTGGTGCCCGTCGGCGATCAGCACCCGCTGGGGCGTCATGCGCTCGCGCCAGGCGGCGATCCGCTCGGCGTCGTCGACCACCCACAACCGGTTCCGGACACCGTTCTCGTCCACGCAGTCCAGCTCCGGCCTGGTCCCGGTCACGCCGTCCAGCACCTTGGCCGGCCCGCCGGCTCCGGCGTAGACCCCGAACACCGGCGAGAGGTTGACCCCGGTCGCCTCCAGCAGCCGCAGCCGGTCGGCCACGGGCGCGGCCATGGTGCGCTCGTGGGGCACGACCCAGCTCCCACTGTCGTCCAGGGCCACGCTGGCCAGCACGCCCCGCTGGACCCGCGACTCGCCCTTCAGTTGATAGGTCTCCTCATAGACATAGAGACATGGCGATGGGTCGCGGCGCAGGACGCCCTCGGCCCGCCAGGCGGCCAGCAGGTCGGCCGCGTGCCGGTAGCCGACGGCGCCGTCGTTCCCCGGCCCGGGCTCGCCTCCGGGCCCGGGGTCGTCGTCGGGCCCGGGCCGGGCCAGGATGAGCCGCACCACGTTGTAGGGGCTTATCGCCTCGTAGGCGTCGCGGGCCTCGGGCGAGATGACGTCATAGGGCGGCGTGGTGACCTGGGCGTGCTCGCCGACGACGCCGGGATCGAAGCGCAGGCCGCGGAAGGGGGCGGCGGCTACCATGGTGCCGCCGCACTGGGGTTGTCGGTCATGGCCGTGTTTGTAGCAAGCGGGAGCCGCCGGTCGCCAACCGGGCTGCTCCTGGAACCATCGATCCGGAGGGAGACCATTCACCGTGGCTGACGGCCGGGCGCTCGCCGAGGCCTTCCAGGGGGTTGTGTTCGACCTCGACGGGGTCGTCTACCTGGGCGATCAGGTCGTGCCGGCCGCGCCGGAGGCACTCGACCAGGTCCGCGGGCTCGGGGTCAGGATCGCCTTCGTGACCAACAACTCCTACCGGCCGCCCGACCTGGTCGTCGAGCGGCTCAACCGGCTGGGGGTCAAGGCGGCGGCCGGCGAGGTCCTGACCTCGGCCCAGGCGACGGTGCGCCTCCTTGGCGGCCGCGACGGCCTGGAGGGGACCAGGGTCATGGTCGTCGGCGGCCCCGGGCTCCGCCAGGCCCTGGAGGGGGCCGGGGCCCGGCTGGTCGACGGCCAGGCCTGGCGCGACGCCGAGGTGGTGACGGTCGGGTTCGACCCCGAGCTCACCTACGCCAAGGTCCGCGACGCGACCCTGGCCATCCGCGCCGGCGCCAGGTTCGTGGGCAGCAACCCCGACACCACCCTTCCCACCCCCGACGGGGTCTGGCCAGGTGCCGGCGCCACCCTGGCCCTGCTGCGGGCGTCCACCGGCGTCGAGCCCCAGGTCGCCGGCAAGCCGGAGCGGGCCCTGCTGGACACGGCGGCGGCGGCCATCGGCGCCGGCCCGTACCTGATGGTCGGCGACCGGGTCGACACCGACCTGGACGGCGCCCACCGCCTCGGCTGGTCGACCGCCCTGGTCCTCAGTGGTGTCACCCGCCTGGCCGACCTGCCCGACCTGGTCACCGCCCCCGACCACGTGCTCCGGGACGTCGGCGGGCTGCTCGACCCACCCGGCCCGGCCGTCCGCCGGGCCGGAGACGGGGACCGCGACGCCGCCGCCCGGCTGCTCGGCACCGGCGAGGGCGGTGAGGCCAGGGTGCTGGTGGCGGCCGACGGCGACCGGGTGGTGGGCGCGGTCGGCGTCGGGAGCGACGGGCGGCTCACCGGGCCGGTGGTCGAGGAGGACCGGCGCGGCCGGCTGGTCGGCGGCCGGCTGGTCCTGGCCGCCTCCATCGAGGCCCGCCGCGCCGGGCTGGCCAGGGTCGCCGCCCCCGCCGTCGGTGGCGACGCCGAGGCGTTCCTGACCCGGCTCGGGTTCCGGACCGACCCGGGCGGCGAACGGGCCCTGGTCCGCGAGCTTCAGTAGGGAGAGGGCCGCCGCTGGTACTGCCAACTGGGCGGCGGGGGTGGCGGCCGGCGGGCCCGCAGCCCGCCGAGCAGGATGACCAGCACGATCCCGGCCGCGAACCCGACGACGTGGGCCAGGTAGGCGACGCCGGCCCCCTGGGCGGTGGCCGCGCCCTGGAAGTAGAGCCACTGCAGGACGAACCACGACCCGAGCACGACCCAGGCGGGCAGCCATACCGGGATGAAGAACAGGAACGGCACCAGGCTGGTCACCCGGGCACCCGGGAACAGGATCAGGTAGGCGCCGAGCACGCCGGCGATGGCCCCCGAGGCACCGACCAGGGTCTCGGTGCTGCTCGGGGCCGACAGCGCGAACCCGTAGGTCGCGATGTACCCGCAGGCCAGGTAGAAGACCAGGTAGCGGAAGCGGCCGAGGCGGTCCTCGACGTTGTTGCCGAACACCATCAGGAACAGCATGTTGCCCAGCAGGTGCAGCAGCCCGCCGTGCAGGAACATGGCCGTGAGCACCGACACGGCCGGGACCTTGCGGTAGTCGGGGCGGACAGGCTGGCAGTGGTCGCCGGCCGGCGGGCCGGCGGTCACGTCCAGTGGGGCGTTGTGCAGCAGCTCCACCGGGACGGCCGCCCACTCGAGGAAGAACGCCTGCTGGCGGCAGAAGCCGGCCGGGGTGTTGGCGTCGCCGCCGACGTCCAGGGGCGAGATCGGGGACAGGAAGAACACCACCACGTTGATGGCGATCAGCGTCCAGTTGACGACCGCCGGACGCCGGGTCGGGTTGTCGTCGTGGATCGGGATGAGCCCGAGCATCGGGCCCTACAGCAGGCTGCGCAGCCGCAGCAGGTCGACGATGCTGGCGTCCACCTTGACCTTGCCCGAGCTGAAGGCGGACAGGAACGAGATCCGTCCCTCGACCAGGTCGACCAGGTCGTCGGAGCCGACCCGCAGGGTGATGTCGGCACGGCCGTTGGGCGGGTGCTCGCTGGGCGGGGAGACGTGGCCGTGCTCGACCACCGAGTACCAGGCGGCGCCCAGGTCGGGGACCAGGCAGCGCAGGACCTTGCGGGTGGGGATGGCCGAGCGGACGCTGGCCTCGTTGCCGTCCAGCCGCGCCATCAGCACCCTGAGCTGCCGCTCGACCTCGGCCTTGGTCGCCACTGCGCCTCCTCGCCCCGCTCCCGCCCGGTCGGTTCTACCACACGGGCTGGCCGGCAACCCTGGTTCGTTGACCGGTCGCGGGCCCGCTGACAGAATCCTGGCCCCAGATGTGAGCTGGAGGTGGAGAGGTGCCGAGCGCGGGAGAGCAGTATCTGCAGGCGCTGGCGAGCCTCAGCGACCTGACCCGGACCCAGGCCGAGCGGGTCGCGTCCCTGCTCGCCAAGCAGGGCGAGGTGCAGTCGGCCCAGGTCAACCGGGTGACCGAGGACCTGATGCGCCGCACCCAGAAGAACCGCGAGATCCTCACCCGCATGGTCCAGCGCGAGGTGAAGCGCCAGCTCGGCGTCCTCGGCATGGCCAGCCGGGACGAGGTCGCCCGCCTCCAGCAGCGGGTCCGGGCGCTGGAGCAGGAGGTCGAGCGTTCGTTGGCCAAGTCGTCCTCGGCGCGGCCCTCGGCGGCGTCGGTCACCCAGTCCTCTCCGGCCGCGGCCACGCCGGCCGCGCGGACCAGGGCCTCGTCGTCGGGGTCGGCGGCCAAGCCCGCGACCCGGGCCAAGGCCGGGTCCTCCGGGACGACGTCCAAGTCGTCGACCCGGAGCAGGTCGGCGTCGTCGTCGGGGGCAGCCGCGAAGCCGACGACCCGGACCCGGACCGGCGGCGCCAGCTCCCGCTCGACGGCGTCCTCACCCGGCACCCGTCGCACGCGGAGCCCAAAGGGATCCGCCGGGTCGGGGTCGTCGGACACGGGATCGGGTTCGGGAGGGTAGGCCAAGGCCCAGGCCGGGCGGGAACCCCGGGCCGGGCGGGAACCCCGGGCCGGGCCGGAACCCCAGGCGGGCCGGAACCTTGCCCACCGGTGGGTGGAGCCCCAGCCGGGAGGGTAGCCGACACCGGTGAGGGATGCTCGCGGCTATCCACAGCCCCCTTGCACGCGGGACCACACGCCCTGGCACGCGGGCCACAACCCGCTACGCGGGCCGCAGCCCCCTGAGACGCGGACCAGGCACCTATACTGGCCCTGATCTGGCCATTCCTGGCCGCTGTTCGCCGTCGCGGGAGGTGTTGTGAGCGGGCCCGCTGGACCGTACCCACCGGACCACACCGCCGACGACCCGGCGGCCCAGGTCGAGGCGGCCCTGGCCGGGCTGGACGAGGCCGACCCGGGCGCGCACGCGGACGCCTTCGAAGCGGTCAACGCGGCCATCCTCGCCGAGCTCCGGCGCCTCGAGGCGCTGTAGGGCTCCGTGGCGACCCGGGTGCGGCTGGACCGCGAGCTGGTCCGGCGGGGACTGGCCCCCAGCCGGGAGGCGGCGAGCGACGCCATCCGGGAGGGGCGGGTCCTGGTCGCGGGGTCGGTCGCGGCCAAGCCCTCGACCCTGGTCTCGGCCGCCGACCCGGTCGCCCTCTCCGGCCCGGCCCGTCGCTGGGCGAGCCGCGGCGGCGGCAAGCTCGCCCCCGTCCTGGAGCGGCTCGGGGTCGAGGTGGGCGGGCGCCGCTGCCTGGACGCCGGCGCCTCCACCGGCGGGTTCACCGACGTGCTCCTGGAGGCCGGGGCGGCCGAGGTGGTGGCCGTCGACGTCGGCTACGGCCAGCTCGACCTGCGCCTGCGCCAGGACCCTCGCGTGGTCGTGCTCGACCGCACCAACGTCCGCGACCTGGACGCCGACCGGATCGGCGGGCCGGTCGACCTGACCGTGGCCGACCTCTCGTTCATCTCCCTGCGCCTGGTCCTGCCCGTCCTGGCCGGGCTGACCCGCGACCACGGCGACCTCCTGCTGCTGGTCAAGCCGCAGTTCGAGGCGGGGCGGGAGGCCGTCGGCCGCGGCGGGGTGGTCCGCGACCCGGCCGCCCGGGCCGCGGCCGTCCGCGCGGTCGCCGACACCGCGGCCTCCCTGGGCCTGGGCGTGGCCGGGGTCTGCCCGTCGCCCCTGCCCGGCCCGGCCGGGAACCTGGAGCTGTTCCTCCACCTCCGCGCCGGCGCCGCCCCCCTGGACGAGGCCGCCCTCCAGGCCGCCCTGGCCGAGGGCGCCACTCTCCCCGGAGCGGCCTCGTGAGCCGGATCCAGCGGGTCGGGGTGGTCGTCCATCCCCGGCGGCCGCCGGCCGTCGAGCTTGGCAAGCTGCTGGCCGGGTGGGCCGACGAGCACGGCATCGAGCTGCGGACCCTGACCTCGGAGCAGGGTTGCGTCGGCGAGGACGTGCCCTGTGTCGAGCCCGACGACTTCGCCCTCGGGCTCGACCTGGTGGTCGCCCTCGGCGGGGACGGCACCCTGCTGCGGGCCCTCGGTATGGTCCTGACCGAGCAGGTCCCGGCCCTGGGGGTCAACGCCGGCCGGCTCGGGTTCCTGGCCGAGGTCGAGCCGCACGACCTGGCCGCCGCCCTGGACGCGGTCTGGGCCGGCCGCTACCGGGTCGAGCGCCGCACCACCCTTGCAGCCAGCGTCCTGGTGGACGGCCGGCCGGCCGCCGAGGACCTGGCCGTCAACGACGTCGTGCTCGAGAAGGCGGCCCGGGAACGCCTGGCCCACGTGGCCGTCCGCCTCGGCGACGGCGGCCCGTTCGCCCGCTACGCCGCCGACGGGGTGATGGTTGCCTCGCCCACTGGCTCGACCGCCTACAGCTTCTCGGCCGGCGGGCCGATCGTCTCCCCCCGCCTGGACGCCCTGCTGCTGACCCCGATCGCCCCCCACATGGTCTTCAACCGCTCCCTGGTCCTGCACCCCGACGACGCGGTCCGCCTGGAGGTCCTGCCCGACAACCCGGTGATCGAGAGCGTCGACGGCCGGGCCGCCCGCCAGCTGCCCCCGGGCGCGGTCGTCGAGGTCCGCCGCAGCCGCTACGACGCCCTGCTCGTCCGGATCGAGCGGGCCGACTTCTACCGCCTGGTCCGCTCCAAGTTCCGCCTGGCCGACCCGGCCGCGACCGACGCCAGGACCTGAGGGACCCGCCCTGTGGACGGCGCCGGGTTCGCGGTGGCCCAGGCGGGCTAGAATCGCAGGTGATGTTAGCCGAGCTTCGCATCCGTGACCTCGGGGTCATCGATGATGCCCACCTCGAGGTCTCGGCCGGCCTCAACGTGCTCACCGGCGAGACCGGCGCCGGCAAGACCATGGTCGTCGACGCCCTCGCCCTGCTGCTCGGGGGGCGGGCCGACCCTGGCGCGGTCCGGTCCGGCCGGCCGGCGGCGCTGGTGGAAGGCCGCCTCCACACCGGCGACGACGCCCAGGTCGCCGCCGCCCTGGCCACCGCCGGGGTCACCGACGAGGACGGCGAGGTCGTGGTCGCCCGCCAGGTCCTGGCCGAGGGGCGCAGCCGCGCCCAGCTCCAGGGCCGTATGGCCACCGTGGCCGTGGTCGCCGAGATCGTCCGCCCGCTGGTCGAGGTCCACGGCCAGCACGAGTTCCAGGACCTGCTCCGCCCCGGGGTCCAGCGCGACCTGCTCGACCGCTACGCCGGCGAGGCCGCCCTCGACCTCCGGGCCGCCTTCGGGTCCGGCTGGCGGCGCCTGCGCGCCGTCACCCGCGAGCTCGACGACCTTGTCGCCCGGGCCCGGGAGCGCGAACGGGAGATCGACCTGCTGCGCCACCAGCTGGAGGAGATCGACGCCGCCCAGGTCCGGGTGGGGGAGTCGGCCGAGCTGGCGGCCGAGGCCGAGCGGCTCGCCAACGCCGAGTCCCTGCAGCAGGCGGCCGCCCTCGCCCACCAGCTCCTGGAGGACGACGACGACGCCGGCGCGGCCACCGCCCTGGGCGCCGCCGCCCGGGCCGTCCACGGGCCCGGCGGCCACGACCGCGCCCTCGGCGAGCTGGGCGAGCGCGCCCAGGCCCTGGCCGCCGAGGTCGGCGACCTCGCCTCCAGCCTGCGTGCCTACGCCGAGGCGGTGCTGGTCGACCCGGCCCGCCTCGAGGAGATCAACCAGCGCATGGCCCTGGTCCGCGACCTGGAGCGCAAGTACGGGGACGACGAGGCGGCCATCCTCGCCTTCGCCGGCCAGGCCGCCGAGCGGCTGGCCGAGCTGGAGGGCGGCACCCTGCGCTCCGAGTCCCTGGAGGCGGAGGCGGCCGAGCTCCGCCACAGCCTGGCCGGGACCGGGGCCGAGCTCACCGCCGCCCGGCGGGCGGCCGCCGCCCGTCTCGGCGAGGCCGTCCGGGTCGAGCTGGCCGACCTGGCCATGCCCGCCGCCCAGGTCGAGGTCGCGGTCGAGCAGGATCCCAGCGAGGACGGCCTCGAGGTCGGCGGCCGCCGCCTCGCCGCCACCGAGGACGGCCTGGACCGGGTCGAGTTCCGGCTGGCCGCCCACCCGGGCGCACCCGTGCGGCCCCTGGGCCGGGCCGCCTCCGGGGGCGAGCTGTCCCGGGTCATGCTCGCCCTGCGGGTCGTGCTGGCCGCGGTCGACCGCACCCCGACCCTGGTCTTCGACGAGGTCGACGCCGGGGTCGGCGGCCGCACCGCCGCCGCCGTCGGCCGCCGCCTGGCCGAGCTGGCCCGCCGCCACCAGGT
>Ga0307416_100002218_pt1 | contig 11057 bp, 10 predicted proteins | sample DK1Cmetagenome_2_FD_203821 | JGI IMG/M metagenome (GOLD analysis project Ga0307416, IMG submission 203821) | Maize rhizosphere microbial communities from greenhouse at UC Davis, California, United States - DK15-C-3 | ecosystem: Host-associated > Plants > Roots > Rhizosphere > Soil | place...
GAGCACGTGCGAGAACACGTCGGTCTCGCGGACCAGCCCGCGCAGGGTGTCCGCGTCCTTTGTCTCGCGCAGGTCCAGGTGCGCGGAGAGCTTGCCGTGGCCGGTGTCGAACTCCTGGTGGCCGAGGTTCGGCAGGTGCTTGCCGGTGATCTTGAGCACGTCGGCGCCGTGCTCGGCGAGGCTGCGCGCGCAGGTCGGGCCGGCGAGGACGCGCGTGAGGTCGAGCACGCGGACACCGGACAGCGGCCGGTCGCCGTCCGGCAGCTTCTCGGGCGCGCTGTCGCCGATCTTCACGATCTCCATCAGCGGCAGCGAGGCGATCGCCGCGGCCTGCGGGTGCTTCGCCCACTCGTCCATCGTGCGCACCATGCCGCCCGCGCCCTTGGCGGCGATGATCGCTTCCTCCAGCTCGAGGGCATCCCACCCGGCGACCGCCTTGCGCACCGCCTCGCGATCCTCCGGCACGCCCAGCACCTTGAGCGCGGCCTCGCGATGGTTCGGGAAGTTGCAGTGGAGGTAGCTCCAGCGCCCGTTCCGGGCGGGGTAGACGCCCATGATCGAGTGGCGGTCCGTCGACACGACCGCCCCGTCCAGCTTCATGTAGTGCCCGCTGCGGAGCGAGGCGGTCGCCTGGCGAGTGTCGACGGCGACGTCCTGGTGGCGCCCGGTGCGCAGCGCCCACAGGTCGGAGACGGCGAGGCCGAGCGCGGCCAGCGTCGCGGCGGCGGTCTCGCCGATGCGGAACGACGTCGGCAGGATCGGATCGGTGCCGCCGGTGATCTCGACGGCGCGGGCGCGCTCCTCGCCCCAGCCGGCGAGCGGCAGGATCGTACGCAGGGCCTCGTTGGTCATGGTCGGGACTCCTTGGGAGGTCTCACTTCTCGTCGAACAGCGACAGGTCGACCGCGTCGCCCATCGCCCGGTAGCCCAGGTCGCTCGGGTGCAGGTGGTCGCCGCAGTCGTAGATCGGCGGCATCCGGGTCGGATGGGCGGGATCGCGCAGGGCCCGGTCGAAATCGACGACCGCGTCGAAGACGTCGGTCTGCCGTAGCCACTCGTTGACCGCCTGGCGGATCGACTCCCGCTTCGGGTTCCAGGCGCCCGGCAGGAAGGTCTCGTTCTCGTAGGGCGTCAGCGTGCACCCGATGACCTTGATCCCGCGGGCGTGGCCGCGGACCGCGAGCTGCTTCAGGCCGGCGATCATCTGCGGAGCGCTCACTTCTTCCTCGCGCTTGCCGGGACGGTTCCGGAGGTCATTGGTGCCCAGCATGATGACGGCGTGGGTGACGCCGGGCTGGGCCAGCACGTCGCGGTCGAAGCGGCGCAGGCCGCTGTCGCCACGGATGTCGTGGAGGATGCGGTTGCCGCCGAGCCCCTGGTTCATCACCGCCACCGTCCGCCCACTGGCCCGAGCGATGAGCCGGCGCGCGAGCTGGGAGGGCCAGCTGTGATGGCCGTCGTGGGTCGAGATGTTGGCGTCGGTCAGCGAGTCGCCGAGCGCGACGACGGCGCCCGTCTCCGGCGGCGCGACGACGTCGACCCCGCAGAGGAAGTACCAGTCGTCGGTCAGCCGCCCGACCGGCATGACCTCCTCGCCCGCGAAGTCGCCCGGCGGCGAGATGTAGTTGGTCTGCCGCGCATAGCGCCCGGTGATCCCCGAGCTCGCGGGCACGTCGTCCGGCAGGTGCACGCTGACCGCGAGGTCCGACAGCGGGGCGAACTCCAGCTCGACGGGATCGCTGACGACGAGGGCGCCGGCAGCGATCGTGGCACCGGCCTCGCCGCCGACGGTGAGTCGCCGGTTGGAGCCCGGCACGACCGCCGGCCCGGTGCGGCGCAGGCCGATCCAGGCCGCGCCGATCACCAGCGGGCGGGTGCCGTGGGCATTCGAAATCCGCACGCGCAGCGTGCCGCCGCCGATGCTGACCCGCGGGACCATCCGAAGCGTGTGGTTGTTGAACGCGGCGCCCTCGGCGGGCGCGGGCGCCGCCGTCCAGGTGCCGACCCAGTGCGCGTTCACATCGGCAACGCCTTTTCCGTCGGGTGCGCCGGGGCCTCCAGCTCGTAGGTGTTCATGTTGTACGCCAGCACCGCGTAGCAGGCGATGAGGTTCGTCAGCGTCATGACCCCGCGCTGGCCGAAGCGCGCCGTGGCGGCGTCGAACGTGGCCCGGCTGACCCTCCGGTTCTGGAGCAGCTCCCGGGTGAAGTCCACGACGACCTGCTCGTCCGGGTCGAGGTTGGCGGGCGCGCGCTTCTCGCGAATGCTGTCGACGATGTCGTCGCGGACGCCGGCCTGGCGGGCGGCGGCGGCGTGCGCGTACCAGATGAAGGCGCAGCCCATCTCGCGGGCCACGGAGATCATGACGATCTCCTGCAGCTTCTGCGACAGGCTCGCCTCCTCGCGGAGGTAGGTGCGCAGGGCCTCGAGGCGCTGCGCCATCTCGGGCATGTGCAGGAGCAGCGAGTACGGGCCGACGTTCGGCCGGCCCGCCCGGCTCTGCATGAACGCGTCGTACGCCGGCTGTTCCGTGGCGACGACCTGATCCCTGGTGACGAGCGGTATGCGGGCCATGGACTCTCCTTGGGGTTACTTGCCGGCGTCGGCCGCGGCCTGACGCATCGTCTTCAGATGACTCTCGCTGCTTCAGTCCTTGCAGTACGCGATCACCCGCTCGCCGAAGAGCCTGATCGCCGCCATGATCTTGTCGTGGGGCGGTCCGCCCGAGTGCGCGTGCCGGAATCGCAGCAGGAACGTCTCGGCGCCCGTCGCCTTCTGCCAGCGCTGGAACTCGCGCACGCACGTCTCCGGATCGCCGAGCACGAGGCGATCGGGCGCCAGGTTCTCGAGCGTGAACGGCGTCCCCGCCGGGATGGAACGGAACTCCGCGAGCTTGTTGTCCCAGTAATACTTGTAGGCGGCCATCACGTGCGGGCCGTAGACCGCCTCCGCCTCGGCCCGCGTGTTCGCCACCCACGCGTCGCGCATCTGGACGACGTGCGCCGGACGCTTCGCCTCCCGGGCGGCGTCCTTGTAGACCGTCGCCAGGGCGGTGGCGTTCGCCATGCTGGTGCTGGGCGTGCCGACGAAGCCGTCGGCGATCCGGCCGGCCCGGCGCGCCGCGGCCGCCACGCTGGCGCCGATCCAGAGCGGCGGGCCGTGCTTCTGATAGGGCCGCGGGGTGACCCGCACGTCCTCCAGGTCGTAGTGCTTGCCGCGGAACGAGAACGGCTCGCCGGCCCAGCACAGGCGGAGGATCTCGATGCTCTCCTCGAAGCGCGCGAGACGCTCGTCCATCGGCACCGAGAAGGCGCGGAAGTCGGCGGGCTGGTAGCCGATGCCGACGCCGATGACGAGACGCCCCTTCGACACGAGGTCCAGCGTGATGGCGTCCTCCGCGAGGTGGACGGGATGGTGCAGCGGCAGGAGGATCACGGAGGTGCCGACGCGGAGCGTGCGCGTGCGCGCGGCGACCGCGGTCGCCACGATCAGGGGCGAGGGCAGGAACCCGTCCGTGTCCTGGTGGTGCTCGCCGAAGAAGCAGGAGTCGAAGCCGCACGACTCCGCGAGCTGGGCCTCGGCGATGACCTCGTCGATGCAGCGGTCGATGTGCTCACCGCGGGGCGGGTTGGCGATGGAGCTGTAGAGCCCGAACTTCATGCGCGCCTCCTTGGGGTGCGCTGAGAATGGCGCGCCAGGACCCGAGCGTCAAGGCGGGCGTTCACATCGCCGTCATTCCGCCGTCGACGAACAGGAGGCTGCCGGTCACGAACGAGGCGTCATCGGACGCGAGGAAGAGGATGCACGCGGCGACCTCCTCCGGCGTGCCCGGCCGCTTCAGCATGGTGCCCCGGGCGGCGTCCTCGCGATACTGCTCGAACGTCCGGCCCTGCTCCCGGATGCGACGCTCGTGAAACGGGGTATAGATGGGCCCCGGACAGACGGCGTTCACGCGGATCCCGTCCGGCGCGTGGTCCATCGCCATCCCGCGCGTCAGGCCGGCCACCGCGGCCTTGGTGGTGTCGTACTGCGTCGTCTTGCCCACGCTGGTCACCGAGCGGACCGACGCGACGTTGACGATGTTGCCCCCGCCGCCTCGTGTCATCAGCGGGATCGCCGCCTTCGCGCAGAACGCGTAGCCCTTGAGGTTCACGCCGAGGATCTCGTCCCAGCTCTCGGCGGGGGCGTCCACCACCGTGTGATAGAGCCGGATCCCGGCGTTGTTGACGAGGACGTCGAGCCGGCCGAAGCGGTCGGCCGCCTGCTTGACGAAGGCGGCGGCCTCGCCCTCGCGCTCCATGTGCGCTTCCACGAAGGCCGCCTGGCCGCCGGCCGCCTCGATCTCTGCTGCCACCCGCTTGCCCCGATCGACGTCGCGGTCGGCGAACACGACCTTCGCCCCCTCCGCCACGAACCGCCGCACCGTGGCCTCACCGATGCCCGACGCCCCGCCCGTGACGGCCGCGACCTTCCCGCTCAGCCTGTCCATCCCGTGTCCTCCCTCGCGCGCGGATCATACTCCTCGGACGACGTCCGGCGGTGGTGGCCCGGTCTCCGCGAGCGCCGTCAGCGCGTCCTGGATGCGCCGGTCGATCTCGATGCCCTCGCGCATCAGGCGCGCGCGCTCCCGATACGCCCGCTCGCCCGGAATACGGATCTCGTCCACGCCGTCCTGCCGCGGCGTCGCCTTGATCGCCGCGATTTCCGCCGCCAGCGCGCGCCGGTAGTCCTCCAGCGGCATGAACAGGTCGGGCTTGAACGCGATGAAGAGGTAGCCGCCGCGGTCCTGGTCGGTCACCCCGTGACAGAGCACCCCGAGGGCGTGCACCGCCAGCGCCAGCGCGTAGCCCTTGTGGCCGCCGAACGGCAGCAGGGCCCCGCGTCGGGCGGCGGCCGCGTCCGTCGTCGGACGGCCGTGCTCGTCGATCGCCACGCCCTCGGGCAGGGGGAGGCCGAGACGCTGCCGGAACTGCAGATCGGTGCCCATGAACGCGGAGGTGCCGAGGTCGATCACCAGGGGATCGCCCTCCAGCGGGAAGCCGAACGCGATCGGGTTGGTGCCCAGGGCGGCCCGGGCGCCGCCCGGCGGGGCGACGAGGGGATGCGCGGCCGCCGTGTGGATCCCGATCAGGCCGGCGCGCGCGGCCATCTCGACGTAGTAGGCGCTGCGGCCGCTCATCCAGATGTCGTTGACGGCGACGAGCGCCAGGCCGTGCGGCTTCGCGCGGTCGATCGCCGCGCCCGTCGCGTGGTACATCCCGATCATCCCGTTCTGGTTGCCGCCGTCGAGGAGCACCGACACGCTCGTCTCCCGCACCACGCGGACCGGCCTTCGCGGAGCCTTGAAGCGGGGGTGCTCGGCGACGTTGAGGAGCTTCGGCAGGCCGGAGTACTCGTAGCCGCAGAGGGCGGCATCGAGCACGTGGTCGGTGAGGATGCGTGCGTCCTCGGCTGCGTACCCGGCGCCCTGCATGGCGCGCTCGGACAGCGCGCGCGCCTCCGCGACGCTCAGGTGGACGCGATCGGTCGTCACGACGCCGTCGCGCGCTCGGTGATCGCGTCGGCCAGGGCCAGCACGCGGCGGGCATCGTCCACGTGCAGGTTCTCGATCAGGCGGCCGTCGAGCACGACCACACCTCGACCGCGCGCGACGGCGTCGGCGTGGGCCGCGATCACCCGGCGCGCCCACGCCACGTCGGCGGCGGCCGGGGCGAAGACCTCGTTGGCGGTGGCGACCTGCTTGGGATGGATCAGCGTCTTGCCGTCGAAGCCGAAGTCGGCGGCCTGGCGGCAGGCGGCCGCGAAGCCGGCTTCGTCGTCGAGGTCGAGGTGCACGCCGTCCAGCGCGGTGATCCCGGCGGCGCGGGCGCCGAGCACGCAGAGCTGGAGGCTCGTCAGCAGCGGGAGGCGGTCGCGCGCGTTGCGTGCGTGAAGGTCCTTGGTCAGGTCGGAGGTCCCCATGACCAGCGCGGTCACGCGCGGACTGGCCGCGGCGATCGCGGTCGCGTTCAGGATCCCACGCGGCGTCTCGAGCATGCACCACACCGGCGCCGCCGGGCCCAGGGCGGCGAGCGCCGCGCCCACCGTCTCCGCCGACTCGACCTTGGGCAGGAGCACCGCGTCCGCGCCGGCCTTCGCGGCCGCCGCCAGGTCGTCGCGGCCCCACGGCGTGCCGAGCGCATTGACGCGGACGATCACCTCGCGGCGGCCGTAGCCGCCGGCCTGGACCGCCGTCATGACCTGCGCCCGCGCCTCCGCCTTCATCTCGGGCGCCACCGCGTCCTCCAGGTCGAGGACCAGCGCGTCGGCCGGCAGTGTCCGCGCCTTCTCGAGCGCGCGCGCGTTGGAGCCGGGCATGAACAGCACGCTGCGTCGCGGCCTCACGGCGTGACGGTGCGGTCGACCACGCTCAGGCCCTCCAGCGCCAGGCCGTAGCCGAGGTGGTCGACGAGCTGGCGCTTGAGCGGCTGGGTGAAGAGCACGCGCGTGTAGCGCAGCAGGAGCGCGGGCTGCTGCGCGAGCTGCGTGGCCAGCGCCCAGGCGCGCGGCAGAAGCGCGGCGCGCGGGTGCAGCTCGGCGACCAGCCCCAGCTCCAGCGCCTTCTTCGCGTCGAGGGTCTGCCCCGTCAGCAGGAAGTAGCGGCCGCGATTCCAGCCCAGCAGCAGCGGATAGACGATGTGCATGCCGTCGCCGGGCACCATCCCGTTCGGGAAGTGGGCCGAGTCCTGGAACTGGACGTCGTCCGCGGCCAGCACGATGTCGCACAGCAGCGGGATCTCGGAGTGCCGCCAGGCCGGGCCGTTGATCGCGGCGATCATCGGCACCTCGATGTCGAGCAGGCTCGTCAGGAGGTGCTTGCCCTCCCAGTAGACGCGGTCCCACTGCGCCGGCGTGCTGCGCATGCCGGTGCCGCCGGCCGCGCGCGGACCGGAGTACACGTCGCCGGTGCCGGTGAGGATGACGACCTTGTTGTCGGGATCGCTGCCCACGTCGCGGAAGGCCTGGGGGAATTCGCCGTGTGGCAAGAGCCCCCACTGCAGGGGGCCGCCGTCCGTGTGAAAGGTCATCTGGAGGATGCCGTCGCGCCGCTCCATGCGGACGGTCTGGTACTTCGTCGCGTACTCGTCCAAACGCGCCATGCGGCCTCCAGTCGAAAGAGTGCTCGCACCGTAGCCGCAGGGGTGCGCGCGGTCAAGACGCTCAGCGGCCGCGCGTGCCGCGCCCCCTCTTGCCGGTGATGCGGCGCTGCTTCCGCCACCAGCCACGGACGTCGTCCATGTGCTCCCGCTCGTGGCTCCAGCCCGGCGCGGGGAGCCACTCCACCATCGGGTAGGCGTGGGAGGGGTCGTTCAGCGCGCGCACGGGCAGGCGCTGGAGCAGTGTGACGAGCTCGGCGTGCACGCGAGCCATGCGCCGGAGCAGGGACTGGAGGCCGACGCGACGGAGGCGGGCCACCGACCGCGTATTGAAGCGGTCGGCGTCGGCCATGCTCTCGAACCAGTGGATGCGATCCGCGCGGCCGCGGGCGATCAGCCGGAAGCGGCGCGCCGTCTCCTCGTCACAGCTCAGGAAGTGCGCCAGCACGTCCTTCACAGACCAGCGGTCCTGCGTGCGCGGTCTCGAGAGCTCCGGCTCGGGGAGCCGCGTCACGAGCGCCAGCGTCGCCTTCCGCGTCGCCTGCATCCGTCGGATGGCCTGACGCCGCCAGCGCCCCAGCGAGGAGTCGTCTCGAGCCGCCATGAGGCCCAGCCTACGCCTCGCGACGGTGCTCCGCCGGACCGCCTCCGCGCGCCAGGTTCCGGGCGGTGTTGATCAGGGTCACGTGGCTGAACGCCTGGGGGAAGTTGCCCACCAGGCGCCGCGAGATGGGCTCGTACTCCTCCGAGAGGAGCCCCACGTCGTTGCGAAGGGCAAGGAGCCGCTCGAAGAGCGCGCGGGCCTCCGCGTCGCGGCCCTGGAGCGCCAGGTTGTCGGCGAGCCAGAAGGAGCACGGTAGGAACGCGCCCTCGCCCGGCGGCAGGCCGTCCACGTGGGGCAGCGTCTGGTAGCGCGCGACGAGACCCTCGGTGACGAGACGCTGCTCGATCAGCTTGACCGTTCCGAGCATCCGTGGATCAGTCGCCGGCAGGAACCCGACGAGCGGAATCATGAGGAGGCTCGCGTCGGGCAGGGCGGAGCCGTAGTACTGCACGAAGGCGCCGAGCGCGGGATCGTAGCCGGCCCGGCACACGTCGTCGTGGATCGCGCGGCGGAGGCGGCGCCAGCGATCGACCGGTCCCGCGAGCCCGAACCGCTCGACCGCCTTGACCGCCCGGTCCACCGCGACCCAGGCCATGACGCGCGAGTGCGTGAACGGCCGCCGGGGGCCCCGCACTTCCCAGATGCCCTCGTCCGGCTCCTGCCACGCCGACTCGACGAACTGGACCATGGCCTGCTCGACCCGCCAGGCGTTCTCGTCGAAGTCGAGCCCGACCCGTCGGGTGGTGTGGAGCACGTCGGCGACCTCGCCGTAGACGTCCAGCTGGAACTGCGTGCTCGCGGCGTTGCCGACCCGCACGGGCGACGAGCCCTCGTACCCCGGAAGCCACGGCAGCTCCCACTCGTGCAGCAGGCGCTCTCCGGTCACGCCGTACATGATCTGCGCGTTGGCCGGGCGGCCGGCCACGGCGCGCACCAGCCACTCGCGCCACGCCTTGGCTTCCTCGACGTAGCCGCCGATCATGAGGGCGTAGAGCGCGAAGGTGGCGTCCCGCAGCCAGCAGTACCGGTAGTCCCAGTTCCGTATTCCGCCCGGCTGCTCCGGCAGCGACGTGGTCACGGCCGCCACGAGCCCGCCCGTCGGCGCATACGTCATGGCCTTGAGCGTGATGAGCGAGCGGACGATCGCCTCCCGCCACTCGCCGCGGTACGTGCACCGTCCGGCCCACTCGCGCCACCAGGCGTCCGTGTGCGCGACCGCGTCCTCCGGGTCGGGTGCCGGCGGCTCGGGCTCGTACGACGGGTGCCAGGTCAGCGTGAACGGGACGCGCTCGCCCTCCCGCACCGTGAAGTCCGCCACGGTGCGGAAGTCCTCGCCCCGAAGCGCGACGGGCGTCCGGAGGCGCAGGGCGCTCGGGCCGGCGACCGCCAGGATCCCGTCCTCGGTCCGCCGCACCCACGGCACCACCGAGCCGTAGTCGAGGCGGATCACGAGCTCGAGCCGCATGGGGACGGCGCCGCGCTTGCCCTCCACGAGCCGGACCAGGTGCGGCGTGTCCGCGCGCACCGGCATGCAGTCCGTCAGGACCACCACGCCGGCCGCCGTCTCGAACTCGGTCTCCAGCACGAGCGTGTCCGGCCGGTAGCGCCGCCGGACCGCGAGCACGGGCGCCGCCGGCGCGAGCTGCCAGCGGCCGTGCTCCGGCGTGCCGAGGAGCGCGGCGAAGCAGGCCGCCGAGTCGAAGCGCGGCACGCAGAGCCAGTCGATCGAGCCGTCCCGGCCCACGAGCGCGGCCGTCTCGCAGTCGCCGATCAGCGCGTAGTCCTCGATGCGCAGGGCCATGGTGTCGAGCCCATTTGAGCAGGTTCCGGCGCGTCGCGGTAGACTCGGCTCGACGTCGACGATCCAGGAGGGGACGCGATGAGCAGCGAATCGCTGGTCGTCTATCTCAATGGCGAGTACGTGCCCCGCGAGGAGGCGAGGATCTCGGTGTTCGACGTCGGCTTCCTGCGCGGCGACGCCGTGTTCGACACCACGTCGGCCTGGAACGGACGCATCTTCAAGCTCCCCGCCCACATCGAGCGGCTCGAGCTGTCGCTGCGGGCCGCCCGCATCCAGTGCCCGCTGGGGCCCAAGGCGCTGGCGGACGTGATCGTCGAGACGACGCGCCGCTGCGGGTTGCGCAACGCGTACGTCCAGACGATCGTCACGCGGGGCGAGCCGCCGTTCGGCGTGCGCGACCTCACGCAGTGCCGGCCCGGCCTCATCGTCTTCGCGATCCCCTACGCCTACATCCTGGGTCCGGAGCGGATGCGGACGGGTGGGCGCGCGATCATCAGCTCCACGCGCGCGCTGCCTGTGCAGTCCCTGGACCCCAAGATCAAGTCGCTGAGCCGGCAGCACTTCGACCTGGCGACGCTGCAGGGCAAGGCCGCCGGGGTGGACGTGGCGCTCATGCTCGACCTCGACGGGCATCTCACCGAGGGCCCGGGCTTCAACGTCTTCGTGGTGAAGGGCGGGAAGATGTTCTCGCCGCCCGAGGGCATCCTGATGGGCATCACGCGCCTGACGGTGTTCGAGCTGGCCGCCGAGCACGGGCTGCCGGCCCGCGAGGCGTCGCTGACCGCCTACGACCTCTACGCCGCCGACGAGGTCTTCCTCACCAGCACCGCGGGCGGCATCATGCCGCTGGTGGAGATCGACGGCCGCGTCATCGGCGACGGCCGGCCGGGGCCGGTCTTCCAGCGGGTCCACGACCTGTACTGGGCGCTGCGGGAGAGCGGGCGCGACGGCACCCCGGTCTTCCCCGACTGAGGACTCGACACCCGGAGGAGCCACGATGGCGAAAACCGGCTCGCTGAAGCGGTCGCGAAGTGACCGGAACCGGACCGCGCGGCCGGCGGAACCGGCGCCGCGCTACGACCTCGTGCTCCGCGGCGGCCGGGTGATCGACCCCGCGCGCGGCCTGGACGCCATCCAGGACGTGGCGGTGCGCGATGGCGCCATCGCGGCCGTGGCCCCGAGCCTCGCGGCGGCGCGCGGCACGCGCAGCGTCGACGTCCGCGACCGCCTCGTCGTGCCCGGGCTGATCGACACGCACGCGCACGTCTACCAGTACGTGACGGGCGCCTTCGGGATGAACCCGGACCTGGTCGGGGTGCGGTCGGGGGTGACGACCGTGATCGACCAGGGCGGCGCCAGCCCGCTGACGATCGACGGCTTCCGGAAGTTCATCGCCGAGCCGGCGGCGACGCGCGTGTACGCCTTCATCTCGAACTACCTGGCGGGCGGGCTGGTGGGGCACCGCTACGTGAAGCTCTACGGACCCGACGGCATCAACGTCGCGGAGACCGTCCGG
>Ga0307416_100002222_pt1 | contig 11049 bp, 11 predicted proteins | sample DK1Cmetagenome_2_FD_203821 | JGI IMG/M metagenome (GOLD analysis project Ga0307416, IMG submission 203821) | Maize rhizosphere microbial communities from greenhouse at UC Davis, California, United States - DK15-C-3 | ecosystem: Host-associated > Plants > Roots > Rhizosphere > Soil | place...
CGGTCGCGGCCGAGCTGGCCGGCGTCCACCCCCAGACCCTGCGGATCTACGAGCGCGAGGGGCTGGTCCGGCCCAAGCGGACCACCTCCAACGCCCGCCGCTACTCCGAGCGCGACATCCAGCGGCTGCTGGAGATCAAGCGGCTCACCGGCGACGGCATGAACCTGGAAGGGGTGCGGCGGGTCATGGCCCTGACCCAGGAGGTCGAGCGGCTCCAGGCCGCCGTGGCCGCCCTCGAGGCCGACCTGCGGGCCCAGGCGCGCCGCCACCGCCAGGAGCTCGAGAAGGTCCGCCGGTCCGCCCGCCGCGACCTGGTCCCGTACTCCTCCGCGATCGTCCGCTACGAGCATCCCTCCCGATACGAGCAAGCCTAGAAACGGATCCACCATGGACGTCAACAGCTTCACCCACCGGGCCGCCGAGGCGCTGGCCACCGCCCAGCGTGAGGCGCGCTCCAGCGACCACCAGCGCATCGAGCCCGAGCACCTGCTCGTGGCCCTGCTCGCCGACCCCGAGGGGGTCGTGTACCCGGTCGTGCGCCGGGCCGGCGCCGACCCGGGCATGCTCAAGTCCCGGGCCGCCGAGGCCCTCGACCGGATCCCCAAGGTCTACGGCCCCGAGCAGGAGACCGTGGCCTCGCCCCAGCTGGGCCGCCTCATCGAGCGGGCCCGCAAGGAGGCCGGCGCCCTCGGCGACCAGTACGTGTCCACCGAGCACCTGCTGCTGGCCCTGACCGAGGGCTCGACCGCCGCGGCCAAGCTGCTCACCGGCGCCGGGGTGACCCGCGAGGCCATCCTGGCCGCCCTGAACGAGGTCCGCGGGGGCAAGAAGGTCACCGACCAGGACCCCGAGGCCAAGTACCAGGCCCTGGAGCGCTTCGGCCGCGACCTGACCGAGATGGCCCGCCAGGGCAGGCTCGACCCGGTGATCGGCCGCGACGACGAGGTCCGCCGGGTCGTCCAGGTGCTGTCGCGCCGGACCAAGAACAACCCGGTGCTGATCGGCGAGCCCGGGGTCGGCAAGACGGCCATCGTCGAGGGGCTGGCCGGGCGGATCGTGGCCGGGGACGTGCCCTCCTCGCTCAAGGACAAGCGGATCGTCGCCCTCGACCTGGGGGCCATGGTCGCCGGGTCCAAGTTCCGGGGCGAGTTCGAGGAGCGGCTCAAGGCCGTGCTCGACGACATCCGCGAGTCCGAAGGACAGATCATCACCTTCATCGACGAGCTCCACACCGTGGTCGGGGTGGGCGCGGCCGAGGGGGCGATGGACGCCGGCAACATGCTCAAGCCGATGCTGGCCCGGGGCGAGCTGCGCATGGTCGGGGCGACCACCCTGGACGAGTACCGCAAGCACATCGAGAAGGACGCCGCCCTGGAGCGCCGCTTCCAGCCGGTGCTGGTCGGGGAGCCCAGCGTCCAGGACACCATCGCCATCCTCCGCGGGCTCAAGGAGCGCTACGAGGTCCACCACGGGGTCCGCATCCAGGACTCGGCCCTGGTCGCCGCGGCGGTGCTCTCGGACCGGTACGTGACCGGCCGGTTCCTGCCCGACAAGGCCATCGACCTGGTCGACGAGGCCGCCTCGCGGCTGCGGATCGAGATCGACTCCATGCCCACCGAGGTCGACGTGCTCGAGCGCCGGGCCCGCCAGCTGGAGATCGAGCGGGCCGCGCTGCGCAAGGAGAAGGACGAGGTGTCGCGGGAGCGGCTGGCCAAGCTCGAGGAGGAGCTGGCCGGCCTCCAGGAGACGCTCACCGGCATGAAGTCCCACTGGGAAGGTGAGAAGGAGGCCATCGCCGCCATTCGCGAGATGAACGCCCGCATCGAGGAGGTCAAGGGCGAGGCCGAGCGGGCCACCCGCGACGGCGCCCTGGAGCGGGCGGCCGAGCTGCAGTACGGCGTCCTGCCCGGACTCGCTCTCGACCTGGAGGCGGCCAACCGGCGCCTGGGCGAGCTCCAGGCCGACCGCAAGATGCTCAAGGAGGAGGTCGACGAGGAGGACGTGGCCGAGGTCGTGTCCGCCTGGACCGGCATCCCGGTGACCCGGCTCGTCCAGGGCGAGATGGCCAAGCTGCTGCGGCTCGAGGACGAGCTGCATCTCAGAGTGGTCGGCCAGGACGACGCCGTCCAGGCGGTCGCCGACGCCATCCGCCGTTCGCGGGCCGGACTGTCCGAGCCCGGCCGCCCGATCGGCAGCTTCCTGTTCCTCGGCCCCACCGGGGTCGGCAAGACCGAGCTCGCCCGGGCCCTGGCCGCCCTGCTGTTCGACGACGAGCGGGCCATGGTCCGCATCGACATGAGCGAGTACGGCGAGAAGCACTCGGTGGCCCGGCTGGTCGGGGCACCCCCCGGCTACGTCGGCTATGACGAGGGCGGCCAGCTGACCGAGGCCGTGCGGCGCCGGCCGTACGCCGTGGTCCTGCTGGACGAGGTCGAGAAGGCCCACCCGGACGTGTTCAACGTCCTGCTCCAGGTGATGGACGACGGCCGCCTGACCGACGGCCAGGGCCGCACCGTCGACTTCTCCAACGTGGTCCTGATCATGACCTCCAACCTGGGGTCGTCCCTGCTCACCGACATCGTCGAGCCCGAGGAGGTCGCCCGCGAGCGGGTCATGGCCGTGGTCCGGGAGGCGTTCAAGCCCGAGTTCCTCAACCGCCTGGACGAGATCCTGGTCTTCTCCCGCCTGGGTCGCGACGAGCTGGCCAGGATCGTCGACCTCCAGGTCGCCCGCCTTGCCGCGCGCCTGGCCGGCCGCCGCCTGACCCTGGAGCTGACCCCGGCCGCCAAGGCCTGGCTCGCCGACCGCGGCTACGACCCCGCGTACGGCGCCCGCCCCCTGCGTCGCCTGATCGCCAAGGCCGTCGGCGACGAGCTGGCCAGGCGCCTGCTGACCGGGGAGCTCGGCGACGGCGACACCGTCGTGGTCGACGCCGAGGATGACAAGCTGACCTTCACCAGCCGTTCCCAGGCGGTGGCGGCGACCCTAGACTGAGACCATGCGCCGACCGCCGCCTGGGTATCGCCGTGGAGCCCGACCCCTGTATCCGGGGGTCTTCAAGATGCTCCTCTACGGGTTCGTGCTCTGGGGGCTGGCGCTGCTCGGGGTCCATCTGCCGTTCCAGGTGCCGCGGCTGCTGCTGCTCGTGCTCGAGGTCGGGGTCATCTGGTTCCTGTGGCGGGGGGTGAAGGCGGCCCGGCGGGCGCCCGTGAACCACGTGCGGCTGTTCAGCGCCCAGGAGAACTGGGTGAACGCGTTCACCCTGCAGGCGCTGATCCTGTTCCTCTGGTAGCGGCCCGGGCCCTGGCCAGGCCGCGGGGGAGGGCGGCCAGGAGCCTGGGGGTGATCCTGGCCTGGCCGAGGCCCAGCTCGACCAGGGTGTCGAACATCGCCGGGGACCCGGCGGCCGCGCCGAGGCCCGCCTCGGCCAGGGCGGGGGCGTGGATCGCCCGGGCGAGGACGGACGCGTGGCGCAGGTGGCGCCCCAGCGCCCGGGCGAGCAGGCGGCGGTAGGCGGGCAGCGGGTCCGCCGGAACCTCGAGGGCGGCCCGGGCGGCCAGGCGGCCCGAGGCCAGGGCGTAGTAGATGCCCTCGCCCGACAGGGGATTGACCAGCGAGGCGGCGTCCCCGGCGAGCAGCACCCGGCCGCCCCCGGGAGGCGGCCGGAACGACGAGAACGGCAGGTGGTGGGCGCGCAGGCTGTCCGGGTCGGGCCTGGCCTCCGGGAGCAGGTCGTGCAGGCGCCGGTGGAGCTCGGCCCGGTCGCCGTGGAAGCGGCTGCGCAGCAGCCCGTAGCCGACGTTGGCCACCCCGGTGCCGGTCGGGAACGACCACACATAGGCGGGCCAGCCGTCGGTCACCCAGGCGATCAGCTGCTCGGGCCGGCCGGGCGGGGCCGGAGCGTAGCCGCGGACGGCGATGGCCAGGGCCCGGTCCGGGTTGGCCGGGGCGCCGAGCAGCCGGCGAACGGTCGAGTTGGCCCCGTCGGCGCCGACCACCACCCGGGCGGTCAGGTCTCCGTCGACCAGCACGCCGCCGTCGTGCTGCTCCAGCCGGCGCACGGCCCTCCCGCAGCGCAGCTCGGCCCCGGCGGCCTGGGCGGCGGCGACCAGCCGGGCGTCGAGGACCGTCCGCGGGACCACATGGTTGGGCCGGGCCGGGTCGCCGGCCACCTCCAGCCCCCTCGGGGAGCGCAGCCGCAGCCCGCGGATCGGCGGGTAGCCGTCGAGGACGCCGGCGGCCCCGAGCGCGGTCAGCTCGTCCACGGCGTGCGGGCCGAGCCCGTCGCCGCAGGCCTTGTCCCTGGGAAAGGTGGCCCGGTCGACCAGCAGCACCGAGGCGTCGGGGCGCAGGCGCCTGGCCTCGAGAGCCGCCGCCGCCCCGGCCGGGCCCGCGCCGACAACCAGCAGGTCCCAGCGCGTCCTGGTCAGCTCAGGAGGCGTCAGCCGCCGCCACCCTGGTGGCGGGCTGGCCGCAGCGGCAGTCCCAGACCTCGGGAACCTCGGCGTCGGCCGCGAACGGCACCGCCATCACGTGCTCCCTGGTGCACAGGTAGGTGACGACCTGCCGGGGCGCGTAGGCGCTCGAGGGCGCCTGCAGCCGGTCGAACTCCGCTGGAAGCGGGGGCAGCCCGTCGTCCATCGCGCTCCTTCCTCGCTCTGCTCCACCTAGTATTGCGCGCCGTCTTGCGCTGCTGTCAATCGGAGCAACCCGGTTAGACCGGCGACACCTCGGACGTGCAGAACGCGCAACGACGAGCATCAATTGCGATCTCGCTCAGGCATTCGGGGCACTTGCGGGTGGTGGGGTCTGGGGACTCGCGGCGGCGGGACAGCTCCATCAGCCGGTTGATGGGCTTGACCACGAAGAAGAACACCACGAAGGCGATGGTCACGAAGGCGATCAGCACGTTCAGGAAGTGCCCGTAGCGGAACACCGACCCGTTGATGGTGAAGGTGAGGCCGCTGAAGTCGGGCTGGCCGAAGATGGCCGCGACCAGGGGGGTGAGCAGGTCGGCGACGGCGGCCTGGACGAGGGCGGCGAAGGCGGCCCCGACCACGAACGCGACCGCCAGGTCGATGACGTTGCCCCGGAGCAGGAACTGCTTGAACTCGGTGGCCCAGGTACGCATGCTGGCGGCCTCCTTCGGCGCGCGGCGGTTCCCCTCTCGGCCGCGCATGGTAACCCGCAACCGGTAGGATCGGCGCCATGCGTCCCCGTCTCGCCCTGCTTGCCCTGGCAGCCGCCCTGCTCGCGGCGACGGCCGCCTGCGCCGGCGACCCGCCGTCGGGCCAGGGGTCTGGCGGGCCGGCGACCACCGCCCCGGCCCCGCCCACCACGGCACCGCCGGCCGCGGCCGAGGCGGCCCCGGAGCCGGCCCGCCCGGCCCCAAAGGGCCTCATCGCGGCCGGTCACCGCAAGCCCTCGCCACCCCTGGAGGTCACCGACTTCGCCGGCCGCACCCACGACCTGGCCGAGCTCAGGGGCCGCCCGGTGGTGGTGAACTTCTTCGAGTCCTGGTGCGTGGTCTGCCGCACCGAGCAGCACGACCTCAACGACGTCGCCGAGGACTTCAAGGGCCGGGTCCAGTTCCTCGGCGTCTCCAACCACGACACCGTCAGCGGGGGCCGCGAGTACCAGCAGAAGTACGAGATCCCCTACCCGATGGCCAACGATTCCAGCGGCCGCACCTGGGCCGCCTGGGGGGTGCCCTACCAGCCGGTCACCGTGGTCGTCGACCAGCACGGCCGGGTCGCCTGGCGGTTCGCCGGCCTGCTGGAGCCGGGGATGCTCGGACCCGTCCTGGAGTACCTGGTCGAGGTCTAGTGGCCGGCGGACCGGGCCCGGTGCTGGCGGGCTACCCGGCGGCCGTGGCCGGAGCGCTCGCCCGGGTCCTGGGGCCGGCGCTGGTCGGGGTCTACCTGCACGGGTCGGCCGCCCTGGGCGGCTGGTCGGCCGAGCGCAGCGACGTCGACCTGCTCGGGGTGGTCGCGACCTCGCTGGACCGGCGGGCCAAGCGGGTCGTCTCGGCCCGGCTCAACCATCCCAGCCTGGTCTGCCCGGCCGAGGCCGGCCTGGAGCTGAGCCTGGTCACGGCGGCGGTCGCCGCCGACCCGCCGCGGCGGCCGCCCTTCGAGCTCCACGTGACCACCGGGCCGTCACCCCAGACCCACCTCGGCGGGCCGGCCGCCGCCGACCCCGACCTCCTCCTCCACTTCGCCGTCTGCCGCCGGGCCGGGCTGGCCGTGGCCGGCCCGGCCCCGGTCGAGGTGTTCACCGAGCCGCCGCGGGCCTGGCTGCTGGATCGGGCCGCGGCCGAACTCCGCTGGGCGACCCGCCACGGCACCTTCGCCTACCGGGTGCTGACCGCCTGCCGGGCCTGGCGGTACCTGGAGGACGACGTGCTCGGGTCCAAGGTGGACGGCGGCCGCTGGGCCCGGTCCCGCCTCGCCGACTCCGCCCTGGAGGACCCCGACCCCGGGGCCGTGGCCCTGGTCGACGCCGCCGTGGCCGCCCAGCTCGGCCAGGCCCCCATGCCCGGCGCCGCCGCCGACCTGGCCGCCGCCGACCGGCTGGTGGCGGCGACCCTGGACCGCTTCCCCGGGCCGGTAGGGTGAGCAGGCAAGGTTCGGGGGGGCCCGGCAGGAGGGGTCCGGGGAACCCCGACGGGGTGCCCCGGACGGAGGGGGCGCTTTCGGCCCCACCGGTCAATCAGGTCGTCTGGATGGCGGTGGGGGTCACGGCCATCTCGACCTCGCCGATCCTGATCCGGGTGGCGGCCCTGCCCGCCCTCGCCCTCGCCTTCTGGCGCTGCCTGGCCGGGGCGGCGGTGCTCGCCCCGTTCGCCCCCCGGACCCTGACCGGCCGGCTGACGCGGCGGGACCTTCTCCAGCTGGCCGCCTCCGGGGTGTTCCTGGCCGCCCACTTCGCGCTCTGGAACGCCTCCCTCGGCCTGACCAGCGTCGGGGCCGCCACCACCCTGGTCAGCATGGCGCCGTTGTTCGTCGGCCTGGGGTCGGTGTTCCTCGGCGAGCCGCCGGGACGGCTGGCCTGGGCCGGGATCGTCCTGGCGACCGCGGGCGCTGTGGTCATCGGGGCCGGCGACGCCGCCGGGTTCGGGACCGGGCCCGACGCCCTGGCCGGGGACGTGCTCGCCTTCGCCGGGGCCCTGGCCATGGCCGCCTACCTGCTGCTGGGGCGGGTGGCCAGGCGGCGCCTGCCGGTCTCGACCTACGCCGCCTCGGTCTACGGGGTGGCCGCGGCCGTGCTCCTTCCGGCCTGCCTGCTCACCTCCTCGGACCTCGCCGGCTACCCGGCCGCGTCCTGGCTGGCCCTGGCCGGGGTGGTCGTCGGTCCCCAGCTGCTCGGCCACACCGTCTTCAACGGCCTGCTGGCCGCGGTCAGTGCCTCGGTCGTGGCCGTGGTCATGCTGCTCGAGCCGGTGATCGCCACCGCCCTGGCCTGGTGGCTGTTCTCCGAGCTGCCCGGCCCGTCGTTCTGGGCCGGCGCCCCGATGGTGCTGGCCGGGGTGTGGCTGGCAACGACCGGCTCGCGACGGATGTAGGCTGCTGCGGAAACCGACCAGACCCAGACGCCGGGAAAGCGAGCGCACCGACCATGCCGGGAACGATCCTCGTCGGCAGCCAGTGGGGCGACGAGGGCAAGGGCAAGGCCACCGACCTGCTGGCCGACGGCATGGACGTGGTCGTCCGCTACCAGGGCGGCAACAACGCCGGGCACACGGTGATCGTCGGCGGCCGCACCTTCAAGCTCCATCTGGTCCCCAGCGGCATCCTCTACCCGCACGTCACCCCGGTGATCGGCAACGGCATGGTGGTCGACCCCGGGACCCTGCTGGCCGAGCTGGCCGCCCTCGACGCCCAGGGGATCGAGACCGGCAAGCTGCTCATCTCGGCCAACGCGCACCTGATCATGCCCTGGCACAAGGAGCTGGACAAGCTCACCGAGCGCTGGCTGGGCCGCCAGCGGATCGGCACCACCGGCCGGGGGATCGGCCCCACCTACGCCGACAAGGTGGGCCGGCTCGGCATCCGCGTCCAGGACCTGCTCGACCCCGGGATCCTGGCCAAGAAGGTCGAGGCCGTGCTCCGGGAGCGCAACCCCCTGCTGGCCAAGGTCTACAACCGCCTCCCCCTCGACGCCGAGGCGATCGTGGAGGAGTACGCCACCTACGCCGAGGCCCTGCGGCCCCGCATCGCCGACACCTCGCTGTTCGTCTGGAACGCCCTCCGTGAGGGCAAGCAGGTGCTGTTCGAGGGCGCCCAGGCGACCCTGCTCGACGTCGACCACGGCACCTACCCGTTCGTGACCTCCTCCTCGCCGGTGGCCGGCGGCGCCCTGGCCGGGACCGGGGTCGGCCCGGGCTGGATCGACCGGGTCATGGGCATCGCCAAGGCGTACGTGACCCGGGTCGGGGCCGGCCCGTTCCCCACCGAGGCCGCCGAGGACGAGGCCGAGGCGCTGCGCCGGGCGGGCGACGAGTTCGGCACCACCACCGGCCGGCCGCGGCGCTGCGGCTGGCTGGACACGGTCGGGCTCCGCTACGCGGCCAGGGTCAACGGGCTCACCGAGCTGTTCGTGACCAAGCTGGACGTGCTGTCGCGGCTGGAGCAGGTCCCGGTGGCGGTGGCCTACCGGATCGAGGGCGAGGTGACCGAGGACTGGCCCATGACCCAGACCGAGGTCCACCATGCCGAGCCGGTCTACGAGCCGTTCGAGGGCTGGCACGAGGACATCAGCGGCGTGACCCGGTTCGAGGACCTGCCCCGCGCGGCCAGGACCTATGTCGACGCCGTTGAGAAGCTCGGCGGGGTCCCGGTGACCGCCGTCGGCGTCGGCCCCGGCCGGGAGCAGACCCTCATCAGAGGAGGGCAGTGAAGATGCGGATCGCGGTCGTCGGGAGCGGTGGGCGCGAGCACGCCCTGCTGACCACCCTGGCGCAGAGCCCGGACGTGGACCGGCTGTTCGCCGTGCCCGGGAACGCCGGCACGGCCGAGGTGGCCGAGAACGTCCCCGGGATCGGGCCCACCGACGCGGCCGGGCTGGCCGACCTCGCCGAGCGCAAGCGGGTCGACCTGACCATCATCGGCCCCGAGCTGCCCCTGGTCGCGGGGGTGGCCGACGAGTTCCTGGACCGCGGCCTGCCGGTGTTCGGGCCGACCGCGGCCGCGGCCCGGATCGAGGGCTCCAAGGCGTTCGCCAAGGAGGTCATGGCGGCCGCCGGCGTGCCCACGGCCCGCTCGGCGTCCTTCACCGACCCGGCGGCCGCGGTCGCCGCCCTGGACGACTTCGGCCCGCCCTGGGTGGTCAAGGCCGACGGGCTGGCCGCCGGCAAGGGCGTCACCGTGACCGACGACCACGCCGCCGCCCGCGCCGCCGTGGAGGCGGCCCTGGTCGGCGGGATCCACGGCGAGGCCGGGGCCACCATCCTGCTCGAGGAGTACCTGGAGGGCCCGGAGGCGAGCGTGTTCGCCGTCACCGACGGCCGGACGGTGCTGCCCCTGGCCCCGGCCCGCGACCACAAGCGGGTCGGCGACGGCGACACCGGCCCCAACACCGGCGGCATGGGCGCCTTCTCGCCCCTGCCCGACGTGGACGACGACCTGGTCGACGAGGTCCGCCGGACCATCCTGGAGCCGACCGTGGCCGAGCTGGCCCGACGCGGCGCCCGCTACCAGGGCCTGCTCTACGCCGGCCTGACCCTGACCGCCGGCGGCCCCAGGGTGCTCGAGTTCAACTGCCGCTTCGGCGACCCCGAGACCCAGGTCATCCTGCCCCGGATGACCAGCGACCTGGCCGACCTGGCGTGGGCGGTGGCCGAGGGCACCCTGTCGGGCTGCAAGGTCTCCTGGGACCCGCGGGCCTGCGTGGTGGTGGTCCTGGCCGCCGGCGGCTATCCCGGCTCCTACCGCACCGGCCTGGAGGTCGAGGGCCTCCAGGAGGCGGCGGCCCTGCCCGGGGTCCACCTGTTCCACGCCGGCACGGCTCTGGACCCGGCCGGGCGGGTCCGGACCGCGGGCGGCCGGGTGCTGGGGGTCACCGCCCTCGGCGACGACCTGGCCGACGCCAGGAGCAGGGCGTACGAGGCCGCCCGGCTGGTCCGGTTCGGCGGTGTCCACTACCGGCGGGACATCGCCGCCGTGCTACCGTAACCATCGTCACGGTTGGACGAGATGAGTGCTATGCCACCTGCCGACCGAGCGCCGATCCTGCCCTACTGCCGGGTCCCGATCATCGTCCGGGACGCCAACGCCGCCGCCCCCGAGGTGGCCAGGCGGGTCGCCGAGCTCATCGCCAAGAAGCGCCCGGGGGCGGTGGCCGAGCACGTCGGCAGCTCGGCCGTGCCCGGCCTGGCCGGCAAGGGCACGGTCGACCTGCTCCTGCCGACCCCGCCCGAGGAGATCCCGGCGGTCACCGAGGACCTGCTCGCCCTCGGGTTCCAGCGCCAGGCCGTGTCCACGGCGTTCCCGCCGACCCGGCCCATGCTCCAGGGGGTCATCCGCCACGGCGACACCTCCTTCCGGGTCCACGTCCACGTCGTGCCGGCGGACAGCCCCGAGGTGGCGGCCCTGCGCGGCTTCCGCGACGCCCTGCTGGCCGACCCCGAGCTCCGCCGGGAGTACGAGCAGCTCAAGCGGGCCATCGTCAACGCCGGGACGGTCGACTCGGTGGCGTTCTCCAAGGCCAAGCACGCCTGGATCGTGGCCGCCCTGGAGCGGCTCGGCCTGACCGGGGCCGTCGAAGAGGTCAAATCAGGGGGGCTTCCCTAGTTCCGCTTAGAATGCCCCCCACCAGACAAGATCAAGGAGTCTTCATGCCGCCAAGGGTTGGGATCGTGCTCGGCTCGACCTCCGACGAGGAGAAGGCCAAGACCGCGGCGGTCATGCTGGAGAAATTCGGCGTCGAGTACGAGCTGGAGGTGCTGAGCGCCCACCGCGACCCCCGCCGGGTGGCCGAGTACGGGGCCAGCGCCGTCGACCGCGGCCTCCAGGTGATCATCGCCGCCGCCGGCAAGGCGGCCGCCCTGCC
>Ga0307416_100002224_pt1 | contig 11041 bp, 9 predicted proteins | sample DK1Cmetagenome_2_FD_203821 | JGI IMG/M metagenome (GOLD analysis project Ga0307416, IMG submission 203821) | Maize rhizosphere microbial communities from greenhouse at UC Davis, California, United States - DK15-C-3 | ecosystem: Host-associated > Plants > Roots > Rhizosphere > Soil | place: USA...
GCGGCTCATTGCCGGAGTGCACGTAGCGATAGCCGTGCTCGCTCGCGAGCTGCTCGCAATGCTCACGCGCATCGTCGAAGTCGCGCCCGTGGAAGACCAGCTCGGCACCGAGCCCCCGCATGGAGGCAACCTTGACCGGGTTCGCTTGCTCGGGTACGCAGATCGTCACCTCGCGCTCTTCCGCACTGAGCTGCGAGATCAGGTTGACCCCGCCCCGGACCTTGAAGGCGCCGACCGGCTGATGGTTCTCATGCTTGACTAGGTGTGCTCGAGCGTAGCGGAAGGATCAGGTCCCGGGGCCGGTCGGGACGAGCAGCAGGTCATCGGCGACACCCTCGGGCGGGTGCAGTGAGCCCTGCGGGGCGCCGCCGTCGCTGAGGCCCAACTGAACCAGGCCCTCCTCCGCCTCCAGCCGACCGGCTGGCGTCGCCGACGGCCAGGTGAGGTTGCGGCGTCGATACCGGAGATGCGATCTTGCTGCGGCGGCGGGCTGAACGAGGGATCCTGCGCGTCTGTGGTGGAGGGTGCCGTGAGCATGGACCAGATCGACACGGAGAACGGACAGCAGAACGCCGAGGGACCGCCGGCGTTCCGGGTGGTCCGGCGCGGCTACGACCGCGACGAGGTCGACGCCTACTTCTCACAGCTCGCCGGGCGGTTGCGGGAGGCGGTCGACCAGTACGCCAAGGCCGAACAGGCACGGGCCGCGACGGAAGCCGAGGTCGCCAGGCTTCGGGATCACGAACCGTCGTTCGAGCAGGTGGGCGGGGAGGCGGCGGCGCTGTTGCAGGAGGCGGGCCGCTCCGCCGAGCAGCTGGTGGAGAACGGCCGGCGCCGGGCCGAGACGATCATCGAGAAGGCCCATCAGCAGGCCGAGCAGCTTCGGTCCGACGTCACCAATGAGGCGCAGAAGGTGCTGGAGCAGGCTCGGGAGGTGGCCGAGCAGATCCGCCGCGAGGTCGAGCAGGAACGGGCGGCGGTGCTGAGCGAGACCGACGAGGTGCGCGAGTTCCGCGACGGGCTGCTGGACGACCTGGGCCGGGTCCACGGCGAGATCAGCGGGCTGCTGGAGCGGACCCGCGAGCAGCGGGACCAGGTGCAGACCGCCGGACACCCCGACCCGGAGCCTTCGGCCGTGCCGGACGCCGAGGACGACGTGCCGGCGACGACGGCCGAGGGCAGGTAGCGCCCTGCGGCGGGTGACGCGCCGCAAACGTGGGCGCTCAACCGGGCCGCCCTGCCCGAGGACGCCAAGCAGCTGGTCGACATCCAGGCCAAGCTGACCGACGAGCAGAAGACCATCGCCTACTACTGGGCCGACGGACCCGGGTCGGAGCTACCGTCCGGCCACTGGGCATGTCGCGCCGTTGCGGCGGCATCCACTTCGAGCAGGGCGACCTCAACGGCCGCACCCTCGGCGCCCAGGTCGGGAGCCAGGCCTGGGCCAAGGCCCAGACCTACTTCAACGGCTCCGCCGGCCAGGCCGGGGAGGCGCCGAGGGCCAGCCGGCCCTACCGGACCACCGTGAACGACTTGGTCATGGTGGCGCTGGAGCTGTTGCCGGCGTAGACGTCGATCCTCCCCGTCTCGACCACGAACCTGCCGCGGTTGTCGTAGAAGCCGAAGTCGCTCTTGTCGAGGGTGAAGGTGACCGTACGGGACTTGCCGGGGCGGAGGGTCAGGCGCTCGAACCCGCGCAGGCGGCGCACGGGCTGGGAGATGCTGGCCACCGGGTCGTGGAGGTAGAGCTGCACGACCTCGTCGCCCTGGCGGGGACCGGTGTTGGTGACCGTCACCGACGCCCGGACGCTGCCGTTCCTCCCCACCGTGGCGGCGCTCAGCCGCAGGTCGGAGACCTCGAAGGTGGTGTAGCTGAGGCCGTGGCCGAACTCGAACAGCGGGGCGCAGCTGGGGATGTCCCGGTGGCGGGAGACGTACTTCTGCGCGGGGTCGCAGGGGCGGCCGGTCGGCTCGTGGTTGTAGTAGATCGGCACCTGGCCGAGCCGGCGCGGGAAGGTGACCGGAAGCTTGCCGCCCGGGTTGACCTTGCCGAAGACCACGTCGGCGACCGCCGGGCCGGCCTGGACACCCGGGAACCAGGCCTCGAGGATGGCGGGGGCGTCGTCGACGACGCCTTCAAGGGCCAGCGGGCGGCCGTTGAACAGCACCACCACGAACGGCTTGCCGGTCGCCTTGATCGCCTGGAGCAGCTCCTCCTGGCGGCCCGGGAGGTCGAGGGTGCTGCGGGCCGCCGCCTCGCCGCTCATCTCGCGGGTCTCGCCCAGGGCGAGCACGACCTGGTCGGCCGCCTTGGCGGCGGCCACCGCCTCGACGAACCCGGCGTCGGAGGTGCAGCCCTCGGGGTCGGTGGTCGGCGGCTCGGCGTTGGAGAGCTTGCAGCCCTCGGCGGTGGTCGCGCCCGGGCTCTGGTCCTGGATGCCGTCGAAGACCGACACCGCGTCGGTGTCGCGGCCGGCGCCCCACCAGGGCCCCAGCATGTCGTGCTGGTCGTCGGCCAGCGGCCCGATGACGGCTGTCTTCTTGGCCGGGTCCAGGGGCAGGATGCCGCCCTTGTTCTGGAGCAGGACCATCGAGCGGCCGGCGGCCTTGCGCGCCGCCGCCACCGCGTCGGGCTTGAGCATCTGGGCCTCGGCCTGGTCGGGGGTGAACGGCGCGTAGGGGTGCTCGAACAGGCCGGCGCGGAACTTGATCCGCAGGATCCGGCGGACCGCGTCGTCGATGCGCCGCATCGAGATGCGGCCCTGGGCGAGCAGCTCGGCCCCGAAGTCGCGGATGAGGGTGCTGGTCATCTCGGAGTCGACGCCGGAGTTGAGGGCCAGGGCGGCGGCGTCGGGGCCGTCGGCGGCGACCCCGTGGCCGCACGGCCCCTCGTCGGGCCGCACCGGCGGGCAGGCCCGCATCTCGGCCACGGCGGTCCAGTCGCTCTCGACGAACCCGTCGAAGCCCCACTCGCCCTTGAGGATCCGGTTCATGGTGTCGTCGTTGCCGCAGCCCGGGACGCCGTTGATGGCGTTGAACGAGCACATGAAGGTGTCCGCGCCGGCGTCGAGGGCGGCCTTGAACGGCGGCAGGTAGAAGTTCCACAGCCGCTGGGTGGACATGTCGGTGGTGTTGTAGTCACGGCCGCTCTCCGGCTGGCCGTAGGCCACGAAGTGCTTGGGGCTGGCCACGAGCTTGTCGGCGGCGCTGTAGTCGTTGCCCTGGATCGCCTTGACGCGGGCCGCCCCGAGCACCGAGTTCAGGTAGGGGTCCTCCCCGGCGGCCTCGGAGATCCGGCCCCAGCGGGGCTCGTGCGACACGTCGACCATCGGCGCGTACGTCTGCTTGAGCCCGACCGCGGCCGACTCCCGGGCCCCGTAGGTGTGGTCGCTGAACGCCACCCGCGGGTCGAAGCTCGCCCCGGCGGCCAGCGGGATCGGGAAGATGGTACGGAAGCCGTGGATGGTGTCGAAGGCGAACAGCAGCGGGATCTTGAGCCGCGACTCCTCGACGGCGATCCGCTGGAGCTCGCGGATCCTGGCCGGGTCGGTCACGCTCAGGACCGAGCCCAGCCCGTTGCGGACCTCGTCCTCGGTGACCATGAAGTCGGGCAGGAGCTGGATCTGCTCCAGCTTCTCCTGGAGGGTCATCTTCACGAGCAGGGCGTTCACCCGCCGCTCGACATCGCCCCGGGCCCCGGCGGGCTGGAGGGCCTGCTCGTCGCTCGACTGGGTACCGGCCACGACCCCGCCCGCGGCCGCCAGGACCAGCGCCAGTACCGGCAGGATGACCGAAGCCCTGAACCTGAACCTCCGCATGGGGTCTCCTCCTCGTCCGGGAACGGCCGGGACAAACCGTGCTTCGAGGCGGAAGTAACATAAGCGCCAAAACCAGCCGAAACAAGACCCCGTAACGGGGAGCGACTGGCGGCGTTTCATCAATTACAGGACCCAGCACAACAAGGGGGACGCATGCGGGCGAAGGTGCTCGTGGTACTCGGGGTGGTACTGGCCATGCTGGTCATGGCCGCGCCGGCGCAGGCGATCAAGGGCGGGGTGCCGGATGCGGGCGCGCATCCATACGTCGGTGAGCTGCTGTTCTACGACCCGACCGCGGTCGACCCGCGGTTCGACGACCCGGGCGGCTGGTTCACCTGCTCGGGGACGCTAGTCAGCCCGACCATCGTGGTCACCGCCGGGCACTGCACGTTCGGGACCGGGCTGAACGGTGAGCCGACCGCGTCCGGGTCGGGCGGCAACGACGTGTGGATCAGCTTCGCCGAGACGCCCGACTTCGGCATCCTGCCGCCCAGCTCGGAGTTCATCCCCGACGACAACCAGGGCCGCTACGAGGCCTGGTCGGCGGCGCTGAACGCATCTGACGAGTGGATCCGGGCCACCGCCTACCCGCACCCCCAGTACGACGACACCGCGTTCTTCGAGCACGATCTGGGGGTCCTGCGGCTCAGCGAGCCGGTCAACCTGCCCGAGTACGGGCAGCTGCCGACCCTTGGCCTGCTCGACGAGCTGTACGCCGCGGACAAGCACCAGCCCTACACCGCCGTCGGCTACGGCCTTGAGGGCTCGGGGCCCAAGACCTCGTTCGGCGGGGACACCCGGCGGCGGGCCGAGTTGCAGCTGGTCAACCTCAACGGCGTCCTCGGCGCCGGGAAGGGCACGTCGGCGAAGTTCTCCAGCAACGCCAACACCGGCGGGACCTGCTTCGGTGACTCCGGTGGGCCGATCTTCGTCTCCGGCACCACCACCCTGGTCGCCGTGGTCTCCTTCGGGACCAGCACCACCTGCGCGGGAACCAGCGGCGCCTACCGCCTGGACCAGGCCGACGACCTGGCCTTCCTGGCCACCTTCGGCATCTTCCCCCCTGAGGGGTAGCGCTCAGCCGTTGCCGCCCGGGCCGACACCGGCCCGGGCGGTGGCCTTCTCCGGGGCCTGCTGCCGCGGGCCGCGGAGGAACAGCCAGCTCACGGTGATCAGGAACCCCAGGTAGCCGACGATCTGCTCGATCGACGGGCGGGGGTCCCAGCCGAACATGGCGCCGAGGAAGCGCCCGGTCTCGGTGCCGACGGTCAGCCAGGGGTAGGCGGTCAGGTCGTAGACGTTGTTCCAGACGGTGCCGAGCTCGCCGGCCAGCTGCAGCCACAGGATCGTCCGCGAGACCAGGCCGGCGGCGAAGACGATCAGGACCAGGCCGGTGACGGTGAAGAACTGGCGCATCGGCAGACGGCGGCCGCCGAGCACCACCAGGAAGCCGGCCACCGACGCCAGGGCCAGCCCGATCAGGCCACCGACGAGGACGGCCCAGCCGTCCTCGGTGGTGGCGGCGGCGATCAGGAACAGGGCCGCCTCCAGGCCCTCGCGGGCCACGGCCAGGAACGCGACGGTCATGACGGCCATGCGGACGTTGCCGCCCGAGGAGATCGCCTGGTCGACGCTGCCGTGGAGCTCGCCCCGGATGCGGTGGGCCTGGCGCCGCATCCAGAAGACCATCCAGGTCAGCACGATGACGGCCAGCAGGGACACGGCCGCGAAGGCGAGCAGGCGGCCGCGGCCGACGAGGTTCTCGACGGTCATGTGGACGACCACCCCGGCCCCGACCGACACCAGGGCGGCCGCGGCGATCCCCTGCCACATCGGGCCGATCAGGTCGCGGCGGCCGATCCGCCGGATGTAGGCGTAGACGATGGCCACCACCAGGGCGGCCTCGAAGCCCTCACGGAGCATGATCAGCAGCGCGGTCAGCACGACATGGCCCTCCAGCGACCCGGATCCAGAGTTAGCCAAGCCTAACAGATGTGCACGGATGTCACGCCGGGCCGGCGACCGCCCGGTACACGGCCCTGGCCCGGTCGACCACGGCCGCCAGCTCGGCCCGCTGGCCGTCGTCGGCGAAGCGGCCCTGGTCGGCGAGCAGGGCCTCGAAGCGGTCCAGCCAGTCCAGCAGCCAGCGGGCGCTGGCCGGGCGCCGGACGGGGCGGCCGCCGACCTCGACCCAGACCGGGCTGGTGTGGGCGAACACCACCGGCCCGAGCACCGAGGGATGCCCGGGTCCGCGGGCGACCGCGCACAGCCACAGCGGGTCCCGCGCCTCGACGGCGGTGTCGACCGCCAGCACGGCCGCTCCCCCGCCGGCCCCGTCCGACCCGGCTCCCCCGCCGGGCTCGGGGGCCTCGGCGGCGGCCAGGACCCCGTCCGGCCCGACCAGCTCCAGCCGCTCCACCCCGAACCCCCGGGAGCGGGCCGTCACCTCCAGCCGCCGCCCGGGTTCGGCCGCGACCACCTCGCCCGGGCCGGCGCCGTCGACGGCCAGCTCGACCCAGGGCCCGTTGGTGGCCAGGGTCCGGCCGGCCCGGACGGCCTCGGCGAAGGCGGCCACCGACAGCGGCGCGCCCCGCAGGTCGGCGTAGACCCGCGCCCACCCGGGCGGGTTGGAGAACAGCGGCCCCCGCGAGTGCGACAGCCACACGTCGGTGCCGACGGTCGCGGCCAGCCGCAGCCCGCAGCTCAGCAGGTGGTGGTAGAGGACGGCCGTGCCCTCGACGTCGCTGGGGCCGATGAGGTCGACCGAGTCGACCAGGCCGAGGGCGGCGTCGGCGACCAGCTCGCGGGCCTCGACCGACCGGGGGAAGGCGAACGCCCCGGCGGGCGAGCCGTCGTCCAGGGGCGAGAACACCGGGTGGGTGTAGGCCACGGTCGCCCCCAGCCCCCGCAGCTCGGCGCAGACGGCCGCGTTGGGCGGCCAGTCGAACGGCTCGTCCGAGCCCTCGTGGCCGCTGTGGTAGCGGGCCGGCGGCCCGGCCAGGCCGAGGGCGGTGAGGTGGCCGAACAGGTCGTTGCGGTACTCGACCGAGAACCGGGCCACCCGCTGGGCGGTCGTCCAGGGCAGGTCCCGGCCGGCGGTGGCCTCGAAGGCCTCGCGGTCGTAGACCCGGGTCTGGCCGATGTTGGCCGCGACCAGGTTCATGAGACTCAGCCCCTCGGCCACCTGCATGCAGGCCGCCTCGTCGGGGCCGCAGACCAGGTCGCCCGAGTAGTTCATGTGGACGTGCAGGTCGCCGCCGTACCAGCCGCGGGCCGCCGGGTCGTGGAGGCGTTCGGGCGCCAGCTCGACCGCGGCCACCTCCCCGGGGGCGGGGGTGACCGTCGCCGCGGCGGTGGCGAACTCCAGGCCGCGGGCGCAGGTGACGGAGAGGGGTACCGCCGGGACCTCGAGCTCCAGGTCGTCGCCGTGGAAATAGGGCCGGTCGTGGGCGTCCCAGCGGGGCTGGCGGCCCTCGGGGAACCAGGCGCCGCCGCGGTCGTCCACCACCGACCAGCGGCCGGGCGCGCCGGCCCGCAGCCCCAGCCGGGCCCGGCCGGCCCGCTCCCCGGCCGGGGCGGCGGCCTCCCCAACGGCGGTGGTCACGGCGAGGTGCCCGGTGCCGTCGACGGCCCGGGTGACCAGCTCGACCCCGCCCGCCGGCACCGCCACCGGGCGGCCGCCGACCTCGACCCGGGTCGCCCTTCCGAGGGCGCTGTCGACCAGGACGGCCACCTCGGCGGTGCCGCCCTCGGGCACGTACGGCACCGGGCCGGCCCGCAGCCCGACCCCGCCCGCGTCCAGGGAGGCCACCACCAGGCCGGCCGGCAGCGGGTCGTCCAGGCAGGCCCGGACGGCCGCCGGCCAGTCGTCGGCCTGGTCGCCGAACACCGCCGCCGAGATGAGCCGGTTGCCGAGCCAGCGGGCATACGGCTGGGCGCGCCGGGAGGCCTCGGACTCGCCGCCCCAGTCCTCCGGCCGCTCGGCCGCCAGGGCCCGGTAGCGCTCCAGCATGGCCGCCACCTGGGACGGCAGCCGGTCGGCCGAGGGCGGGTCGCAGCACATGGCGCGCTAGCCGGGCCCGGCGCGGCGGGTCAGGCGCACGAAGCGGATGCCCGGGACCACCCGCAGGGCCGGCCGCAGGGCCGCCGGGAGCAGCGGGGCCGCCCCGGCCGCGTCCAGCATGCGCGGGTCCTCGAGCTCGAAGCTGCGCCCGCCGCGCACCACGGTGGCCCGCCCGGCCGCCATCACGTTGCGGACCCAGTCCCGGTCGGGGCCGTACGGCAGCGAAACCAGGAACCCGTCGGCCAAGGGCAGCGGCATCACCGGGGTCCGGTAGCGCCGCCCCGACCTGCGTCCCTGGTGGACCATGAAGGCCACCGGGGACAGCCGCCGCCCGGCGATCAGCCCGATGACACGGTTGAGCCCCTGCCGGTTCAACCGGGCCAGGCGGTCGGATGTGGTCATGGGCGGCATCGTATGCGACCCGGAGGCGGCGGGCCGTAACGGTCCCGTACCGCGGCCGTGCCAGGCTCGCCGGCGACCGTGGAGACCACATCGAGGACCGACCCGTGACCGTGCCGCCCCGGACCAGGATCCTGCTCGCCTGGGTGCTGTTCGCCGCCACCTTCGGCTGCCTGGCCGCCGGCCTGGTCGTCGCCCTCGCCCTGGTCCGGCCGCTGACCCTGGCCGTGCTCGCCGAGGGCGCCCTGACCGCCGGGCTGTAGCTCGGCTTCGCCGTGCTCGGGCTGGTCCTGACCCTGCAGCCGACCCGTGCGTCGCTGTGGCTGCGGCGGGCGCCCTAGGAGGGCGCGCCGGTCAGCTCGGCCGTCCTGAGGGCGCCGTCGGCGACGTTCCACTTCTTGAGGACGCGGTCGTAGCTGCCGTCCTCGATGACGGCGCGCAGGGCCTCCTGGAGGACCTGCTGGAGCTCGGTGTCGTCCTTGCGGACGCCGATGCCGTAGGGGCCGGGGTCGATCTGGGAGCCCACGACCTGGAAGTCGGTCCCCTGGCCGGAGACCTTGGCGTTGTAGGCGGCGACCGGGAAGTCGGCCAGGGCGGCGTCGGCCCGGCCGAACTTGACCTCGAGGACGACCTGGGTGCCGCTGTCCAGGGGCCGGGCCTTGATGCGCCGGGCGCCGCAGTTGCGCTGCTCGGCCTGGACCAGCTCCTCGTGGATGGTCCCCTTCTGAAGGGTGACGGTGGAGCCGCACAGGTCACCCAGCTTGCTCACACGCTCGGGGTTGCCCTTGGGGACCAGGATCGAGGTGCCGGCCTGGAAGTACTCGAGGAAGCTGATCTCCCGGGCCCGCTCCGGGGTGGCGGTCATCGAGGAGATGATGACGTCGAAGTCGTGGTCCTCGAGCGAGGGGATCAGCTGGTCGAAGCCGGTGTTGACGAAGGTGAAGCGGACCCCCAGCTTGCGGCCGAGCTCGGCCGCAAGGTCGGGGTCGATGCCGCGGACCTGGGGCTCCGGCTCGCCCACGGGCCGGTCGAGCACGTCGGGGGCGAACGCGTCGTAGAACTCCACCGGGGCGTACGACACGTCGGAGCCGACCCGGATCTCCCGGGCCGTGCGGATCCGCGCGGGCAGGCGCCGGCCGAGGTCGGTCAGGCCCTCGGCCACGGCCTGGGCGTCGCCGGACGGACGCTTGTCGTCGCCGGTGCAGGCGGCCACCAGCAACGCCGCCACCAGCAGCGTCAGCACCCGGAAGGTTCCGCGCCGCCGTCCTGTTCCGCTTGTCCGCCCTTGCACCATCCACCGTTGATATGACAGCTTTCGCTCCTCGAAGACACGAAGCGTACTACGGTCCCCGCCCGCTCCATGTCGAGCGACCCTTCGTCCCCATGAAAGCTGGGTCGGTTTGCTCGGCAACCTGTCGCTCCGTTCCAAGATCGCGCTGATCCTGCTGCTCCCCGTCGCGGCGCTGCTGCTGCTGGCCGGGCTCCGGGTCGGCTCCAGCGTGTCCACCAGCCGCCAGGCCGCCAAGGTGCGCGGCCTGACCGAGTTCGCCCTGCGCGGCAGCGCCCTGGCCCACCAGCTGCAGCGCGAGCGCGGCCTCACCCTGGGCGGGCTGCTGGCCGGCAGGCCCGTCGACGGGCTGCGCGAGCAGCGGCTGGCCACCAACAGCGCCCTGGTCGCCTACCGGGCCAGCGCCGCCGACCTGGACACCGGGTCGCTGACGCCGGCCACCCGGGCCACCCTGGCCTCGGCCGGCAACCGGCTCAAGGGGCTGGCCGGCCTGCGGGCCGACGTCAACCGGCGGTCGGTCACCGACGCGGCCGCGCTCGACTTCTACAACACCACCGTCGCCGACCTGCTCAACACCAACCGCGGGCTGACCTCGGAGACCGCCGACCCCGAGCTCGCCCAGCGGGTGGGGGCGTTCGTGGCCGTGTCCCGGATCAAGGAGCTGGGCGCCCTCGAGCGCGAGCTGATCTCCCAGGTGCTGGACCGGGGCAGCTTCGGGCCCGGCCAGTTCCGCCGCTTCACCTCCACCGTCTCCACCCGGGCGGTGCTGCTGGCCGAGTTCCGCTCCAGCGCCGACGACACCCAGCGGGCGGTCTTCGCCGACACCCTGGTCGGCCCCGAGGTCCAGCGGGTCCGGGAGCTCCAGGCGGCCGCCATCGCCGCCGAGGGCGCCCCCAGGATCGACCTCGACCCGGCCGAGTGGTGGACGGTCAACTCCACCGAGATCAACCTGCTCCACCAGGTCGAGGACCGTCTCGGGGCGGCCGCGGTCGACGCCAGCCGGGCCGACGAGACGGCCGCCCGCACCCGGGCCGCCCTCGACGCCGCCGGCACCCTGCTCGTGCTCGCCCTGGCCATCGGCCTGTCGCTGGTGGTCGTGCGCTCCCTGCTGCGCCCCCTGGGGCTGCTGCGGTCCTCGGCCGAGGAGGTCGCCCACAGCCAGCTCCCCGGGGTGGTGGAGCGGCTCCAGCGGGCCGAGCCGGTCGACCTCAACGCCGAGACCCGGCCCATCGGCATCCCCGACCGGGACGAGATCGGCCAGGTGGCCAGGGCCTTCGACGCCGTCCACTCGACCGCGGTGCGGGTCGCGGCCGAGCAGGCGGCCCTGCGCCGCAGCGTGGCCGACATGTTCCTCAGCCTCGGCCGCCGCCTCCAGGCCCTGGTCCACCGCCAGCTCGAGCTGCTGGACGAGCTGGAGCGCACCGAGGCCGACCCCGAGCAGCTGCGCAGCCTGTTCCGGCTCGACCACCTGGC
>Ga0307416_100002225_pt1 | contig 11040 bp, 7 predicted proteins | sample DK1Cmetagenome_2_FD_203821 | JGI IMG/M metagenome (GOLD analysis project Ga0307416, IMG submission 203821) | Maize rhizosphere microbial communities from greenhouse at UC Davis, California, United States - DK15-C-3 | ecosystem: Host-associated > Plants > Roots > Rhizosphere > Soil | place: USA...
AGAGCCACAGCCCGGCGTGGCTGGCGAGCTTGAGCGGCGCGGACGAAAAGCCGGTCAGCGCGTCGAACGCAAAGCGCATCATTTTCTTCAGCGGATATTTCGTCTCGCCGGCAAAGCGCTCCTGCCGGTCGTAGGGGAACGGCACCTGCTTGAACCCGATCCACGCCACCATCCCGCGGATGAAGCGCGCCTGTTCGGGCATCGCCAGCAATGCGTCGAGCGCGCGCCTGCTCATCAGCCGGAAATCGCCGGCGTCGAGCGGAATATCGACCTCGGTGGCGCGGGACAGCAACCGATAAAAGCCGTGCGCTGTCGCTCGCTTGAAGGCGGTCTCGCCGGCGCGGCTTTTGCGCACGCCATAGACGACGTCCGCCCGGCTCTCGCGCATTGCCTCGATCATCGCCGGCAGCAGCTCGGGCGGGTCCTGTAGATCGGCATCGATGACGAGGATGAAGTCGCCCCGGCAGAGGTCGAGGCCCGCCGTCAGGGCCAGCTGGTGACCGTGGTTGCGCGACAGGTTGATGGCGACCACGTGCTCGTCGTCGGTGGCCAAGCGCTGCATGACCGGCCAGCTGCCATCGCGCGAACCATCGTTGACCAGCACCAGTTCGTAATCTTCGCCGACTGCCGACCGCGACGAGGCGCCGAGGCGCCGATGCAGCTCGGCCAGGCACGCTTCCTCGTTGAAGCAGGGGACGACGATCGACAGCGCGGTCATGGCCGAGTCTGATAGAGGATGCTTCCCGGTCCGCGCCAGACCGGCTTCATGTCCGCCGCCGCTTCGGGGTTGTAAGCCGGCGGATCGATCAGCCAGACATAATCGAAATCGGCGCGCGGCAAGGTTTCAAGCGATTCGTCGATCGTGCGGTGGAGGGGATCGCGGCAGCGGTTGGGACGGACCAGCTGCGAGGGGTCGGCGGCGAAATAACCCGCCTTCATATATTTGAGGTCGAGCAGGTTGACGCCTTCGAGCAGCCACTGGTCGTTGCTGAAGCCCTCGCGGCGGACGACGACCATCGCGCCCAGATGCCCGTTGCGCAACATCGGCCAATATTCCTGGCACGTCATGCCGACGAGACTGATCACCCGCGCGCCGCGCGGCACCACGTCGAGCGCCTCGAGCTTCGCGCCTTGGTCCTTGGCGGCGATTCCGAGACTGACCGTGTTGGCGATGGTGCGTGTGGCGAAGAACAGCAGGCCGAGCACCGCGAGCACGTGCGCAGTCCTGCGGTCCGGCGCTCCGCGAAACCGGATCGCGAGCAGGCCGACCGCCATCAAATAAGGCACCAGCCGCATGTCTGCGTAGGCCGAACCGAAGATGATGCGGGGCAGGATCGCGAAGAAGATGCCGAGCACGATCGCCGAGAAGGCGAGGTTGCGCGACAGCGTCAGCTTGCGGCTGAAGATCGCGTAGACAAAGACCAGCGCGGGCACGATCAGCGAACCGATGTCGAACCATTTCCAGCGGTCGCGCAGGGCCGAATAAATCCAGCGCCATTTGACCTTCCAGTTGAACCAGTCGGTGGTCTGGCCGCCGTGCGCCTCGCTTCGCCAGATCAACATCACCAGGACCGGAAGCGCCATCACCGACGTGTGCATCGCGGCCTCAAGGCCGGCCCGCCACCACGTGCGGCCACGATCGTGCAATCGCACGGCATCGGCCGAGAAGCACATCAATCCGAGAAGGCCCCAGCCGTAGGTATGGCAGAAGAAGACGATCAGCGAGATCGGCGCGAACAGCCAGCTTCGCACTGCCGTCCGCTCGAGCCGGCCGAGCCGCAGCCACAGCCCGAAGGCGAGGAAGGCCAAGGCCACCGACAAAGTGAAATTCACGAACCCGAACAGGAACGGAAAGCCGTAGATGAAGGGCAAGGCGAAGAAGGCTGTCGGCGGAATCCTGCCGTGGACCTCGCGCGCTACCCACAGCATGCCGGCCGCCGTCATCGGCGGGATAAGCAGTACGATCAGCTTGGTCGCGGGCTCGAGCCCGAACAGCTTGCCCAGCGGGATGATCAACAGATCGACGCCGAGATTGCCGATCGCCGCCCAATGATAATCGTAATAGCGCTGCAGCCACGGTGAATGAGCAAGGTCGAGCTCCACGCGGTAGCGCCCCATATGGCCGAGCAAATCGACCAGCGGCGGGACTGGCGGGTAGATCAACGGAACCATCGTCGCAGCGACGACCAGCGCGAGGAACCACGGCGCTTCCCACCACGGGCGCGCTTCGCCTCCCACCTGCACCGCCGATGCGGCCTCAACCCCCATCCGTCACACGCTCGCTCTGAGTGAATCGCGGCCTCCTAGCGGCGCACGCTCAATTGTCCATTGAATGTCGCTTAATGCGAAATGCGGTAAAGCGTGCTGCCGGGACCGCGCCAGACCGGTTGAAGGCCCGCTTCGAGCCGCCTGTCGAACGGCGGCACGTCGATCAGCCAGATATAGTCGAACTTGTCGCGCGGGACCTGGCTCAGCGCCTCGTCGACGGTTCGATAGATGGCGTCGCCCTGCCCGTTGGGCCGGACGACCTGCGACGGGTTGGCGCCGAAGGTCGCGGCTTCGCGATATTTGAGACTGAGCAGGTTGAAGGCCCCGGTGATCCACTGATCGTTCGAGAAACCTTCGCGCCGCGCGATCACCATTCCGCCGAGGTGGCTGTCGCGATGCAGTGCCCAGGGCTCCGCGGTCGGAAGGCCGAAGAAGGAAGCGACGCGGGCGCCGCGCGGCACTGCGTCGAGCGCGGCGAGCTTTGCCCGCTGATCGTTGGCCGCAATCGCGAAGCTGGCCGTCGTTCCACCGAGCCGAACGACGAAGAAAGCGAGCGCAATTACGGCGAGCCAATTCTGGAGCCGACGATCGGCGGGCTCGCGAAAGCCGATCGCAAGCAGGCTGACGGCGAACAGATAGGGCAGCAGCCGAGCGTCGGCATAAGCGGAATCGACCACGTAGCGCGGCAGTATCAGGAAGCAGAGCGCAAGGATGGCCGTGAGGAGCGCGAGCGCGCGCGACAAGCTGAGCTTGGGGCTGACGACCGCGAACAGGAAGATCACGCCGGCAAGCTCGATCGCGGCGACGTCGAACGGCCCCCAGCGGTCGCGCAATGTGCCGAGCAGGGCGATCCATTTCGCCCCCCACGAAAACCATTCATTGGCCAGGGGACCCCCGCCGCTGCTGCGCGAGGCGAGCACGACGAGGATCGGGAGCGCCAGCACGGACACGTTCAAAGCCGCCCCGGCGGCAGCCCGCGGCCATGACTTGCCCCGGTCCTTCAGCCGCATGATTTCGGCCGAAAAGCACATGAGGCCGAGCAGCCCCCAACCGTAGCTGTGACAGAAGAAGACGGCGATCGAGATGGGGACGAACAGCCACCCCCGAAGCCTCGTCCGGCCGCGCCGCGCGAGGTTCAGCCACAAGCCGAAGGCGAGGAACGCGAGCGCCACCGAGAGCACGAAGTTCACGAAGCCGAACTGGAACGGAAAGCCGTAGATGAAGGGCAAGGCCGCAAACGCAGTCGGCGGCACCCGCCCATGCGCTTCGCGGGCGACCCACAGCATCCCGGCGGCAGTCAGCGGCGGGATCAGCAGCACGATCAGCTTCACCGCCGGCTCGAGGCCGATCAGCTTGCCGAGCGGATAGACCAGCAGGTCGACGCCGAGATTGCCGATCGGCGCCCAACGATAATCGTAATAGCGCTGCAGCCACGGCGAGTGCGCGAGATCGAGCTCGACCCGGTAGCGCCCGATATGGCCGGGCAGGTCCACTAGCGGCGGTATCTCAGGATATATCAGCGGCACCGCCGTCAGCAGCACCACGGCGGCCAGGAACCATCGGCGTTCCCACCAACGTCCTTCGTCTGCCGCCCCAGCCCCCATGAGCGCACGCTAACCGCGCCGGCTCAATTGTCCATGAGACGGCGCGACGATTACAGGCTGTTAACCATCTTGCCCTTAGGCCTCGGCCCGATGGACGCCGCAAGCTCCTTGGCCCCTGCCGTTGCCGCCCCGCGCCTGAATTGGCGAGTGACGCCGCTGCGCCTGGTCGTGGGGCTGACCTTGCTGACACTTGCGATCCGGCTCACCGGCCTCACCTCGCGGCCGATGTGGCTCGACGAGGCGTTCAGCGCCTGGTTCTCGGCGCAGAGCTTCCATTATCTCTGGCACGTGCTTCCAACCTACGAAGCCCATCCGCCTCTCTATTATTCGCTTTTGAAACTGTGGCGCATGGTCTTCGGCGGGGACGCGGTCGCGCTTCGCTCGATCTCGGTGCTGTTCGGGGTGCTCACCATTCCCATCGTGATCGCGGCGGCCCGCGAGCATGAGGAGCTGTGCCCGACCGGCCGTCCGATGCTCCGCGCCGGGCTGGCGGCATTCCTCGCCGCCTGCTCGCCGATGCTTGTGATCCTCGACCAGGAGCCGCGTCCTTATCCGCTGCTCATCCTCGCCTACACCGTCGCGATCCTCGGTCTGCTGCGGCTGATCCGGCAGTTCGGCGATGGCGGCGCCGGCGACTGGCGATCGTGGGCAATGATCGGCGCCGGAACCGAGATCACGCTCTGGTCGCACAGCCTCGGAATCCTCTACGCTTTGTGCCTCGCTCTGGCGCTGCTCCCGGCGTGGCTGCGCAAGCCGATAAGCCGCGAGAGGCTGATCCGCGGCATCGCTGTCGGCGCAACGGTCGCACTCGCCTATTTGCCGTGCCTGGTGTTGATTGCGAGCCGTGCTCACGACTGGGGCACCAACTGGCTGCACTGGGATACCGGCATGTTGCTGCAGTTGCTCGTGCTTTACACCGTGCCGGTGGAGGCGCTGACGATCGGCTCGGCCGTCGCCGCGCTGGCGATGATGCTGCTGATCAAGCGCGCGCTGAGCTCGACCTACGCTTCCGAAGGCTGGAATGCCGACCGCTCGATGCTGCTCGTGTGGCTCGGCCCGCCGATGCTCGCCGCGCTCATCTCCGCATTCTTCATGCCGGTGTTCCTCGCGCGCACCCTGTCCGGCACTCTCATCCCGGCCTACCTGATGATCGCCGGCGCAATCGCCCGCAGCGACGATGCGCGCGAGCGTCGGATGATCACCGCCGCAATCTGCATCACGCTGCTGCCGTGCGCATTCGCCGTGGCGCTGCGGCCATCGTCGGAACGCTGGGACCTGCTGTCCGCCTATCTGTCGCGCAACGTGGGACCGAACGACCAGGTGTGGCTCTATCCGGCCGACAGCGCGCTTCCCCTCGATGCGGTCGGGCGGCGCATTCCGGGCACGGTGCGCCCCATCCCCGAAGCCTTTCCGACCCTCGGCTTCAAGGGTCCAATCCGCGCCGGCTGGCCCGCCACCGTATCCCTCACTCCGGGGCAGGCGGCGACCTTTGCCAACGATCCCGCAATTCGCGGCGTCCCTGTTATCTGGCTGGTCACTCGCCAGAGTGGGATCTTCGATCCGGCCAACGACGTGCCGCATGCGCTTGCCGGCGTCCGCAAGGCGGGACCGACGCAGGAATGGGGCTATATCAACGTCACGCCCTATCGCCGCTAGCCGACCGTTTCGGTCCCGTTCAATCGCCAGCAAGCTTCGATGATTTAGCCGGTCCTCAATCAGGAGGAGGCCAAGCTGATGATGAAGTTCCTGGTCGGCGGCGCAATCGCCGCACTTGCAATCGGATTCGCTCCCGTCGTTGCGCAGCCGGCTCCGCCGCCGCCGCCCGGCGTGGCGTCGGGCGTCGCTCCCGTCGCGCCGGTCGCGCCGCGCGTGCGCATGAAGGTCATGTCGGATCGGGTCATGACCCGCGCCGAAGTCCCGCAGCACGTCGGCAAATTGTTCGCCAGGCTCGACACCAACCGCGACGGCTTCATCACCAGGGATGAGGTCGAAGCGATGCACCAGAAGATGGCCGGCGCGATGGGCAAGGGCGGCAACATCCGGAAGCGCCTGGCGGACCGCGGCCTGCTCGTCGGTGATCGCACCGCGATGTTCGATCGTCTCGACACCAACCATGACGGCAACATCAGCCGGCAGGAATTCACCGCTTCCCGTCCGGAAGTCCGCGAGCGTCGGGTGTTCGTGATGCGCGAGGGCGGCGCTGCGGGCGCAAGGATGCGCATGCACCGCATGGGCATGGGCGGGTTCGGCGGTAACCTGTTCGATATGGCCGATGCCAACAAGGACGGCCGCGTTTCGCTGGCCGAAGCGCAGGCTGCTGCGCTCGCCCATTTCGACCAGGCCGACGTCAACCGCGACGGAAGAATCACGCCGGACGAGCGGCGCGAGATGCGGCACGTCCGGATCGAACGCCGCGGGAGCTGACGGAGGTCACTGCAGGAAATGAAACGGGGCCGGCCTTGCGCCGGCCCTTTTTTCGTGGATTGTGCGCCACGTTTTCTGGGGAGAGTCCGACATGATCCTTCGCCGCGTTGCGGCCGTTGCCGCGCTGGCCGCTTTGCCGATTTCCGCCGCCCAGGCCGATGAAGGCATGTGGACATTCGATGCCTTTCCCGCCGCCAAGATGCGCGCCGAATATGGCTGGGCGCCCGACCAGGCGTGGCTCGACAAGGTGCGCGCCGCGGCGGTGCGGCTGACCGGCGGCTGCTCCGCGAGCTTCGTCTCGGCCGAAGGGCTGATCCTCACCAACCATCACTGCGTCGCCGGCTGCGCCGAGCAGAATTCGACTGCGAAGAACAACATCCTCAAGAATGGCTTCGTCGCCGGCACGCGCGAGCGCGAGCTGAAGTGCGCCGGCCAGCAGGCCGAGGTCGTCACGTCGATCCGCGACGTCACCGCCGAGGTGAAGGGCGCGGTCGGCAATGCGATCGGTGAGGCCGCAGTGAAAGCCCGCAACGCCGCCAAAGCCCGCATCGAGAGCGCCGGCTGCCCCGACAAGACGACCACGCGCTGCCAGGTCGTGACGCTCTACGGAGGCGGCCAGTACAAGCTCTACACCTATCACAAGTACAGCGACGTGCGGCTGGTTTGGGTGCCCGAATCGCAGGCGCCGCAGTTCGGCGGCGACCCGGACAATTTCAACTTCCCGCGCTACTCGCTCGATGCGAGCTTCCTCCGCGCCTACGAGGGCGGCAAGCCCGCGGCGACGCCGGCGCACCTCACCTGGACGGCGCGCGCTCCGGTCGATGGCGAAGCGACCTTCGTCGTCGGCAACCCCGGATCGACCCAGCGGCTCTACACGACCGAGCAATTGGCAATGCAGCGCGAGCTGGTCGCGCCGATGCGGGTGGCGACCTATTCCGAGCTTCGCGGGCGCCTGATCAACGCGATGGAATCGAGCCCGGTCAAGAACCGCGAAGGCCACCAGGCGCTCGAAAGCATCGAGAACAGCCTGAAGGTCTATATCGGCCTCAAGAAGGCGCTCGACGACCCTGCCTTCATGGGCAAGATCGCCGCCGCCGAAGCCGACCTCAAGGCCAGGAGCGGCAACCGGTTCGGCAATCCCTGGGCCGACATCGCCGGCGCCACCCAGGCCTACCGCAACCTCTATCTCGCGCGCTATTTCGCGCTGCCGCGCGGCACCTTGTTCGGCTATGCGATCACGTTGGTCCGTGCCGCCGACGAGCGCGCCAAGCCCGATTCCGAGCGGCTGCCCGAATATACCGAGTCGGCGCTGCCGCTGGTCCAGAAGCAAGTACTCGACGCGCGGCCAATCTATCCCTGGCTCGACCGGCTGCAGACCGAATGGTCGCTGAGCAAGGCCCGCGAATATCTTGGCGCCGACGATCCTGAGACCAGGCTGCTGCTCGGCAAGGAATCGCCGGAAGGTCTTGCGGCGCGGCTGGTCGCCGGGACGAAGCTCGCCGATCCGGCCTATCGCAAGCGGCTGTGGGATGGCGGCAAGGCAGCGATCGACGCGTCGACCGATCCAATGATCATCTATGCGCGCAAGATCGACCCCAACGACCGCGCGCTAGAGCAGAAGTTCGACGAGCTCGTCGACGGCCCCACCACCGCGGCGCAGGCCAAGCTCGCCGACGCGCGCTTCGCGGCTTACGGCAGCACGATCTATCCCGATGCGACCTTCACCCTGCGGATCAGCTACGGCAAGGTTCAAGGCTGGAACGAGCGCGGAAAGCCGGTCCCGACGCGGACCCTGATCGGCGGAACCTACGAACGCGCGACCGGCGCCGAGCCGTTCGATCTCGCGCCCGCGTTCATCGCCAATAGGTCGAAGATCAACATGGCGACGACCTACGACTTCGTCACGACCAATGACATTATCGGCGGCAATTCGGGATCGCCGGTGATCGACCGCGAAGGCAAGGTCATTGGCGCGGCGTTCGACGGCAACATCCATTCGATCGGCGGCAATTACGGTTACGACCCGGTGCTCAACCGCACCGTCGTCGTCTCGACCGCGGCGGTCGAGGAAGCGCTGAAGAATATCTATCCGGCGCCCGGCCTGCTTGCCGAGCTCAGGCGCCAGTAATCAGGCGTCGGTGAGCTCTGAAGCTTTCCTTCGTCCGGCGCCGCGCGGCTTCTTCGCCGCCGGCGCCGGCTTCGCGTCGATCTCGCGATACTTGCGCTCGGCCTCGAACATGTAATCGCGGGTGATCGGGGTGGCGCGGCGGTCGCGCATATATTGCACCTGGTAGTTGCAGGCCGCGCCGCTCTCGAACATCACGATCCCGCCGGCGAGGTAGAATTCCCACATCCGGAAGAAGCGCTCGTCGTACATCTTGACGATTTTCGCCCGCGCTTTGGTCGCGCGGTCGAGCCAGTGGCGCAACGTGTAGGCATAATGCAGCCGCAGCGCCTCGACGTCGCCGACGATCATCTTCACCTTCTCGCTCGATCCGCACATCTGACTCAGCGCCGGTAGATGATAGCCGGGGAAAATCCACTTGTCGGTGAACGGGTCGGGCGTTCCGGCGCCGCCGAGCTTGCCGATCGTGTGCAGCAGCATCACGCCATCGTCGGTCAGCAATTCGCGGCACTTGGCGTAGAATTCGTCGTAATGCGCCGCGCCGACATGCTCGAACATGCCGACCGAAACGATGCGGTCGAAACGCCCGTCCAGCAGTCGGTAGTCGATCAGCTCGAACTTCACTTGTTCCGACACGCCCGCGTCCTTCGCGCGCTGCCGGGCAACCTTGAGCTGCTCCTGCGACAATGTGATTCCCAGCACATCGACGCCGGCAACCTTGTTCAGGTACAGCGCCATCCCGCCCCATCCGCAGCCGATGTCGAGCACGCGCTGGCCGGGCTTCAGGTCGAGCTTGGCGGCGATGTGCGCCTTCTTGTCGGCCTGCGCCTGCTCGAGGCTGTTGTCCGGGTCGGTGAAGTAGGCGCAGCTATATTGCAGGTCGTCGTCGAGGAAGAGCGCGTAGAGCGCATTCCCAATGTCATAATGGTGCGCGACATTCTTGCGCGATTTGCGCACTGGGTTGCGCCGAAATAGCGACCTCAGCTTGCCGGCCTTGCCCTTGCCGAGCGCCTTGCGGCGCCCTTCTTCCCACGGCTTTGCGCCGACGACCAGTTCGAGCAAGTCGAGGATCGTTCCGCCGTCCTCGACCGTCAGCCGCCCGTCCATATAGGCTTCGCCGACCTTCAGGCGCGGATTGCGGAAGATGTCGAGCGCGACCCGGCGGTCGTGGAACTTGACCGTAACGCGCTTGCCGCCGCCGGGCCCGTAAGTGTCGCGCTTGCCGTCCGGGCCGACGATCGTGATGCTGCCGACAGGCAGGATTTGATCGATGAACTTGCCGATCAGCGACATTTACCAACTCCAGTTCAAGGCGGACTTTGGGATTGCCACGCCGGCGCCCTCACCGCAAATCGGCGCCCGGCCGACATTTGTCAGTGGGTCGATTTGGTCGTTAGGTTGACGAGCAATGAAGCCAGGCCTGCCCTTTTTATTGATCGCCGCCGCGACTGCCGCCGCGGCGCGCGGCACCGTCGTGTTCGCCGGGGGCGCCTGGGCGGCAATCGATCGCGGCAATGCGTGCGAAGCCTTGTCACGCTCGCAGCGGATCGCGCCCAGGGACAAGGTCCAGGCGGTCGCCGGAGTGACCTTCGGTTCGGGACGCAGCGGTTGGGGCGAGTTTCACGCCCGCCTCAGCCGGATGCCGCGCGGCGATGCCAGCGTCATGCTCGAGGTCGGGGACCAGCCGTTCCTCCTGGTCACTCGCGGCGGCTGGGCGTGGAGCCGCGGACCCTTGCAGGCCCAGGCCATCATCGCCGCCATGCGCGAGGCGCCCGCGATGCGGGTCGAAAGCCGCGACGAACGCGGGGTGCGCTTTTCCGATCCCTATCTGCTCGACGGGGCGCCGACCGCGATCGATGCGGCGGCTGCCCGCTGCGCGCTTCGGAGCGCTGGCAAAATCCAGTAATCGCACCTAGATAGCGCCCCTGCCCATGAGTGCCGACACCGCCATCATGCCCATTCCCGGGCCCGTCGATCCTGTGCCCGTGCCACGGGCCGTGAAGCCGCGCGCCGATGGCAGGACCGAGCTCGTCGGATTGCCGAAGGACGCGATCCGCGCCGCGTTCGAATCTGCGGGCCTGGAACCCAGGCAGGCAAAGCTCCGCGCCAAGCAGGTTTGGCACTGGATCTACAATCGCGGGGTGAGCGACTTCGCCGCGATGAGCGATATCGCCAAGCCGCAGCGCGGCTGGTTCGCCGAACGGTTCGTCATCTCCCGGCCCGAGGTGGTCGAGGCGCAGGTATCATCCGACGGCACGCGCAAGTGGCTTTTGAAGACCCACGACGGCCACGATTTCGAGATGGTATTCATTCCCGATGCCGACCGCGGGACTCTGTGCGTGTCGAGCCAGGTCGGCTGTACGCTCAATTGCCGCTTTTGCCACACCGGCACGATGCAGCTCGTGCGCAATCTCGAGGCCGCGGAGATCGTCGGCCAGGTCATGCTCGCCCGCGATGCGCTCGGGGAATGGCCGTCCCAGCCCGAAGGGCGCATGCTGACCAACATCGTCATGATGGGCATGGGCGAGCCGCTCTACAATTTCGACAATGTCCGCGACGCGCTGAAGATCGTGATGGACGGCGACGGGCTCGGCCTGTCGCGGCGGCGGATCACGCTGT
>Ga0307416_100002226_pt1 | contig 11032 bp, 8 predicted proteins | sample DK1Cmetagenome_2_FD_203821 | JGI IMG/M metagenome (GOLD analysis project Ga0307416, IMG submission 203821) | Maize rhizosphere microbial communities from greenhouse at UC Davis, California, United States - DK15-C-3 | ecosystem: Host-associated > Plants > Roots > Rhizosphere > Soil | place: USA...
CGCCCGCCGCACGACGGCGCGCGGGTCGGCCGCGGTGGCGGCGTGCGCCGCGACGAGCAGCGCGAGGGCGATCGCGAGTACCGGTCCCGGCATAGGTGCCCCGAGGTGAGGCCGAGCCGACAATAGCGGCCGGAGGGCCGGGCGACAAGCGGCCACACGCCCGCTGTCCCGACGCCGGACACGTGTGGTCGCTCTCGGGCAATATCGCCGGTGCGCGCTAGGACACGGGCCGGGTGGAACGCCGCGCCCAGACGCGCCACCCGCGCGTCCGCACGCCGTAGGCGAGGGCGGCGCCGGCGAGGGCGCAGGCGACGCCGAGCGCGAGCCGTGCGGGCCACCAGCGCGAGAACGGCGGGGGCGCGCGCAGCGGCACCCCCACGAACGGGTCGCCGACGAGGGTAAACGCCGCCCAGGTCCGCGGCGGCGCGCCGCGGCGGAGCGCCGCCAGCTTGGCGGCCCTCAGTGCCTCGCCCACCGCCAGCCCGCGGGCAACGGCCGCGTAGAAGTCTTGCGCGAACGCCACCGTGCTCCGGTCGCCAACATTCCACCGCGTGGCGACCACGCTCCGCGCGCCGGCGGCGAGCAGCGGCGCCGTGAGCCCCTGCACGCCCTCCCCGCCCACCACCACCCCGCTGGCCGTCCGGCACGCCGAGAGCACCACGAGGTCGGCGTCGAGCCGCAGGGCGGCCAGATCCCCCGCGCCGACGAAGCCGCTCTCGCCCCCGCCCGGCGCCAGCGCGAGGGCGGTGCGCGCCACCGACGTCTCGTCGACCAGGGCGTGGGTGGCGAAGTGGATCACGCGGAAGGAGTCGAGCGCCGCGTGCTTCAGGTAGGCCGCGCTCGCCCGCTCGCGCAGGCGCACCTCGGAGTGCGGCGCATAGCGGGCGGCGAGCCGCGCCTCGTCAGCCGAGGCCCGGAGGCGCGGCAGCCCGCCGGCGGCGGTGAACGCCGAGCGGTACACCTCGTCTGCCGTGCTCTCGTGGGCGGCCTGGCCGACGGCGACCCGCTCGCCTGGGAACACGGGATCGCCGAACGCGAGCACGCGCAGAGGTCGCTCGGCGGCCGACCCATGCTCCCGCGCGCGGCGCCAGAGCGCGGCGAGCGCCCCAGCCGACGGCGCGACGCTCACGGCGTAGCGCTCGGCCGCGTAGCGCCCGTCGGCGAGCCGGAGGGCGTCGAAGGGGAGCCGGTGCAGCGCGCCGTCGGGGACGATGACGAGGCGCGTGACCGCCGGGCCGAGGGCGGCGGTCGCCGGATCAAGCAGCGCCGCGCCGAGCGCCTGTGCGAGCGGGCGAGGGTCGGCCCCGCTCTCGAGCAGCGTGGCGAAGAGCGCGATGTTCTCGGCGAGCGAGTCGGCCGGCGGCAGCACGCGCGCGCGCACGGACCCGCCGCCCGCAGAGTCCACGGCATTCCCGCCTCGCTGGCCCGCGCGCGTGAGAATGAAGAGCGTCGTTGGCGCCCCGAAGTCGCCAGTGACGTACTCAACGACCGCCGTGCGGTCGTCCGGGATCGCGGCGGCGAGCTCGGTCGCACTCACCGGCCCGGGGTTTGGTGGCGCCGAGTCGCCGCGCGGCGGCTTCACGGCGCGCGTGCGCAGCGCCTCCGCGCGCGCCATCCGGTCGACGAGCTCGCGCGCGCGCCGCCGCTCGGCGAGCGCGAACGCCGCCTCTGCACGCCCGCCCTGGGCGAGTAGCGCCAGCACCCGCGCCATGCTCGCATTGCGGTCGTGCTCGTCCGCCCCGCTCGCCTGGAACGCCAGCACACGCAGGTCGCGGTCGGTCAGCGAGGCTCGCCACGCATCGAGCTCGTCCCCGGCGAGCCTAAGCTCTCGCTCCGCCCGGTCGAGTACGCCGCGCCGCGCGTAGACCTCGGCGAGGCGGCTCCGCGTCTCGTAGCGCGACAGGTGATCACCCGAGCCCGGCCGGTCGAGGTACCGCGTGAAGTCGCGCTCCGCCGCGGCGAGGTCGCCGCGGTAGAGCGCGAGCCGCCCTCGCTCATAGGGCTGCTCCGCCGCCCACGCCCGGCCGATGTGCCCGCGCATGAGCGCGCCCGCCGAGTCCAGCGCGCGCTCGGCCGCCGCCCAGTCGCCCTCGCGTATGGCGATGTCCGCGAGGCCCTGGTACACCTGCGCCTGCCACGCTACCTCCTCCTGCCGCCGGAAGAAGTCGAGCGCCTGCACCAGCTCTCGCCGCGCCCCAGCAAAGTCCCCGACGGCAGCGTCGATGTCGGCGCGCCACTTCCAGCCCAACGCCAGATTGGCCGAGTCGCCCTGCGCGGCGAGCGCCGCGATAGCCTGGTCCACGTGCTCGGCGGCGGCCGCGTAGTCCTGCAGGGCGTAGAACAGCGCGCCCAAGATGATTTTGGCCGACGCCAGGACGGAGAGATTGTGGGACGCCTGGGCCTCGGCCACCGCACGATGCAGCACCTCCATCGCCTCGCCGTGGCTCCCCCTTTTCCGCAGCACGTCGGCGCGCCACACGAGCGCCTTGGCCTGGCCGCTCCGGTCGCGCACGCGGCGCCAGAGATCTTCGACACTGCGGTAGACGGCGATCGCCGAATCGAGATCCTGGTGCAGGTTCCGGTCGAGCGCCAGCGCGCGCAGACAGTACGCGCCAGCCCGCGCCTCGCCGGCACGGCGCGAGGATTCCAGCGCCGCGTTCAGCTCCGTCGTCGACTCGGGGTGCCCGAGGATGACAAGCATCTGCGCGCGCCGGCACCGGCACTCAACCCGAAGGTCACGCGCGTCCTCCGGGAGGAGGCGCAGCGCACTGTCCAGAAGCGCGGCCCGCGCCTCTACGCTCAGAGCAGACTTCGGCAGAGTGCCCAGCCAGAGCAGGGCCTCCCCTTCCGCGGTACGGTCGCCCAGGGCACGTGCGTCGCCGCGGGCGCGCGCGAGGAGTGTGTCGAGGCCTCCCACGCGGCCCTGGGCTTCCAGCCCTTGTGCCAGCCCGAGTCGGGCGTACACCGCGTAGCGGTCACGACTCCCCGTGCCGGCGGCAACGAGCCGCTGATAGAGCCGCTCGGCGGTGGGGTAGTCGTACGTCAGCCGCGCGAGCGTGGCGAGGCCGAGCGCCGCCGCGCGATCCGTCGAGTCGCGTCGCAGCGCGCCCTGCCACCGCACGGCGACGGCGCGCGCGCTGTCTCCCTCCACCGCGCGCAGCGCCCGCCGCACGATCTCGCGCGGGTCCTCCGCGGTGGCGGCGTGCGCGGCGACGAGCAGCGCGAAGGCCACTGACGTCAAGGGTCCGGGCACATGCCTCCCCCGGCAAGGGCGCCGGCCGAGTATAGCGAGCGGCCGCCGGCCGGACAAGCGGCCGCGCGACGGCCCGGCGCCAGCCCACCTCACCGGCGTGTCGAGCGACGGGCCGTCCTGGGCGCGAGAAGAAATCGGGCGGGCTTGCGTGTCACGCCTGCCGCGCACCAGCGCGCATTCCCGTCGCTCAACCGTGGCTCGCCACGGCGCTCTGCCTCGCCGCGCTCGCCGCGTGCGGCGGCGACAAGAAGGCGCCGACAGGTGGGGTTCGTGTGGAACACGCAGCTCTGGGTGCTCAGCCTCGACGAGCGGCGCGAGCTGACTCAGATCACCGCGTTCCCCAACCAGATCGCGTCGGCCGCGTGGTCGCCGGACGGCACCGCCTCCGCCGTGCTCACGTTCGATGTGGCCCTGCCGGTGCGGGCCCTGGTCCTCTTCCGGCCGGGCGACCAGAACTCGCTCGTCATCCGCGAGCTCTCGTTCTACCCGTACGGCCCGATCTCCTGGCAGTGACGGCAGGGAGTAGGGAGGAGGGAGTAGACCTACTCCCTCCTCCCTACTCCCTACTCCCTACTCCCTGTAGTTCAGTACTTCGCCAGGTACTGGTCCAGCTCCCACTGGGTGACCTGAGTGATGTACTCGCGCCACTCCTCCCGCTTCGCCTGGAGGAAGTGCCGGGTGATGTGCTCGCCGAGCGCGGCGGTGATCACGTCGTTCTTTTCCAGCTCGTCGCACGCCTCGTTCAGGTCGTGCGGCAGGTCGTCGATGCGCAGCCGGCGCTTCTCGCGGTAGCTCATCTCCCAGATGTTCTGGTTCACCGGCTCGCGCCAGTCGGCCTTCGTCTCGATCCCGTCGAGCCCTGCGGCGAGCATCACGGCGAGCGCCAGGTAGGGGTTGGCCGACGGGTCGGGGACGCGGTGCTCGACGCGCGTGCCGTGGCCGCGCCGGTCGGGGATGCGGAGCATCGGCGAGCGGTTGCGCATGCTCCAGGCGACGTTCACCGGCGCCTCGAATCCGGGCACGAGCCGCTTGTACGAGTTGACGAGCGGGTTCGTAATCGCGCAGTAGCCGCGCGCGTGCTTGAGCAGCCCGCCGATGTAGTGGAGCGCCACGTCGCTCAGCTCCCACTGCCCGCTCGCGTTCCAGAAGGCGTTCTCCTTGCCGCGGAAGAGCGACTGGTGGGTGTGCATGCCGCTGCCGTTCTGCCCGTAGATCGGCTTCGGCATGAACGAGGCGACGAGGCCGAACTGCTGTGCCACGTGCTTCACGACGAGGCGGAAGGTGGCGATGTTGTCGGCCGTGCGCAGCGCGTTCGCGTAGCGGAAGTCGATCTCGTGCTGGCCGTGCGCCACCTCGTGGTGTGACGCTTCCACCTCGAACCCCATCCGCTCGAGCACGTCGACGACGGCGCGCCGGGCGTCCTCGCCGAGGTCCATCGGGGCGAGGTCGAAGTAGCCGCCGACGTCGTGCGTCGTGGTGCTGGCCCCACCCTCGGGCGCCGGCTTGAAGAGGAAGAACTCCGCCTCCATGCCGGCGTTCATCGTGAACCCCAGCTTCGCCGCCCGCGCCATCACCTGCTTCAGGCAGCCGCGCGGGTCGCCCGGGAAGGGCTGCCCGTCCGGGGTGTTGATGTCGCAGATCAGGCGGGCGACGCGCCGCTCGCCCTCCCCCCAGGGGAACACCTGGAACGTCTCCAGGTCGGGGGCGAGTAGCATGTCGCTCTCCTCGATCCGCACGAACCCCTCGATCGACGACCCGTCGAACATGATGTCGCCGGCCAGCGCCTTCTCGAACTGCGAGCGCGGGATCTCGACGTTCTTGTTCACGCCGAGGATGTCGGTGAACTGCAGGCGCAGGAAGCGAACGCCGTGGGCGTCCGCGAGATCGAGGACGTCTTGGGCGGTGGCGCCGGCCAGACTGTGCGGCGCGGGGCTGTTGAACTTCGCCGTGGAGGGGGAGAGGACGTCGGTCACCGAACGGCAGGGAGTAGGGAGTGGGGAGTAGGGCGCACCGCCCGAGATCCTCGCGTAAGCGCCGGATGGAGAATGCTTTCCGACAAGGTAGCAAACGGCGCCGAACCATCCAACAGGCACCCGCCCCTACTCCCCACTCCCCACTCCCTACTCCCTGCCTCTCTCCGCGGCCCGCCGTTTGCCCCACCTGGTGCTCCCCTTTCGCTGGTGAGGAGCAGATGAAAGCACAGGACATCATGTCGAAGAACCCCACGACCGTGACCCCCGACACGCCGGTGCGCGAGGCCGCCCGGTTGATGAAGTCCGAGGACGTGGGCATCCTGCCGGTCGTGGAGTCGTCGGGGTCGAAGCGGCTCGTGGGGCTCGTGACCGACCGCGACATCACGATCCGCGTCGTCGCCGAGGGGCGGGATGCGGCCGAGAGCCGCGTCCAGGACGCGATGAGCGCCAGCCCGAAGACGTGCAAGGCCAACGACGACGTGGACGACGTCATGAACGTGATGGCCCGCGAGCAGGTCCGCCGCATCCCGATCGTCGACGAGCGCGGCACATTGGTGGGCATCGTCGCCCAGGCGGACATCGTCCGGGAGGCGAAGAACGACAAGAAGTCCGAGCGCACGGTGGAGCGGATTTCCGAGCCGGGCGGGCGGCACCAGCAGTAACGGCAGGGACGAGGAACGAGTGGCGAGGGACGAGTAGGCCCCGACCACTCGGGACGCTACCCCGGGGGCGCGCGGAGTCCGAACTTGTGGACTCGCCGCCCCCGTCGCGTTGCCCGCCGGCTGACGCCGGCTCCGCGTCGCCATTAGCTTTGACGACGTTTAGCCTCACCCGCGCTGGGACGCGGAGCGGTGAGTCGTTCACTCGCCACTCGTCCCTCGCCACTCGTCCCCGGCTCGATGTCCTCCGCCTCCACACCGATTCCGTCCACGTCCTGCCCGAACTGCGGGGCCGCCGCGAGCGGGCGGTTCTGCGCGAGCTGCGGTGTGCCCCTCGAGGGCGCCGTGTGCGCCGCGTGCGGCTCGGCGCTCTCGGCGGGCGCGAGGTACTGTCACCGCTGCGGCACCGCCGTCGGCGCGGTACCTGCGCGCCCCACCGAGGGGCGCGGGGGCGCGGCGGTGCTCCCGTGGGTCGTGGCCTCCATCGCCCTGCTTGCCCTCATCGCTCTCGTCGCCGGGCAACGCGTCAGCACCCCCGGCGGGAGCACGCTCGACGCCCCGCAGAACGCCCTGCCGCAGGTCGGGCTCGACGACCGAGGCCCCGCCCCCCCCAGCCAGCTCCCGCCGGACGGCGCGGCCCAACGAGCCCCCGACATCTCCCAGATGTCGCCCGAGGAGCGGGCGTCGCGACTCTTCGATCGCGTGATCGCCCTCAGCGAGCAGGGGAAGACCGACAGCGTGCAGTTCTTCGCCCCGATGGCGCTGACCGCGTACCAGATGCTGGGCCCCCTCAATCTGGACCAGCGCTACGACCTCGGGCGCATCGGCGAGGTCTCGGGCGCGCCGGAGTTGGCCCGTGCCCAGGCGGACACGATCCTCCAACAGAACCCCGCGCACCTGCTCGGCCTCACTCTGGCCGCCAGTGCCGCGGCGCTGCGGGGCGACACCGGGGCGGAGCGGAGCTATCAACGCCGCCTGCTCGCCGCCGAGCGGCCGGAGCTCGCGAAGAACCTCTCCGAGTATCAGGCGCACCGGGTAGACATCGACAGCGCGTTGGCGCGGGCGAAGAGAAATCAGGGCCGAGCTCGTCCCTGACCTATTGCGCCCCTCGCGCGTCTAGAGAGGAGCAACCCTGGCGTCGATCTTCCCTCCTCTCTCCTCCCCGTTCCGCGCTCTGCGGCCGCATGACCAGCACCGATCCGAACGAGCCGTACGCCGCCCCCCTATTGCAGCGCTCCGCACCCGCCGGCCAGCCCCCAAAGCGGCTCCTGGTGGTGGATGACGAGGAAGCCGTTCGTGTGCCCATCTCGCGCTACCTGCAGTCGCGCGGTTACGAGGTCCACCCGGCCGGGTCGGGCGTCGCGGCGCTCGACCTGCTCGGCCGGCTCAAGTTCGTCGGCATGGTGTGCGACGTCCGCATGCCCGGCATGTCCGGACTCGAGACCGTCCCGCGGGCGCTCGCCGCCGACCCGGCACTCGCCGTCGTGATGCTCACCGGCGTGAACGACGCGCCGACGGCCACCGAGGCACTGTCGCGCGGCGCCGCGGACTACCTGATGAAGCCCGTGGAGCTGCCCGACCTCCTCGGCGCGGTGGAGCGCGCCCTCCACAAGCGCGACCTGTCGATCGAGCGGCGGCGCGTGGAGGCCTTGATCCGCGAGGAGGTGGCGCTCCGGACCGCGGAGCTGGAGCGGGAGAAGGCAACGCTCCGGTCGCTGACGGTGAGCATCGCCGAGACGCTGATCAACGCCATGGAGGCCAAGGACGTCTACCTCCGCGGCCACTCCCAGCGCGTCGCCGAGTTGGGCGCATCGATGGCCCAGGAGCTCGGGCTCGGCGAGGATCAAGTCGAGGCCGTGCGGCTCGCCGGCCGCCTGCACGACGTCGGCAAGATCGGCATTCGGGAGAGCATCCTGAACAAGCCGGGCCCCCTCACGCCCGAGGAGTTCGCGCACGTCAAGGACCACGTCCGCATCGGCATGGACATCCTGGCGCCGCTGCGCGACCTCGGCGTGGCCCTGGACTACGTGCACGACCACCACGAGCACTGGGACGGCAGCGGCTACCCGCGCGGGCTCAAGGGCGAGGCGATCTCGGTGGGCGGCCGGATCCTGGCGGCGGCGGACGCCTTCGACGCCCTGACGTCGAAGCGCGCCTACCGCGAGCCCATGGCCCCCGAGGAGGTGATCGGGTACCTGAGCGGCGACGGCGTGGGTACGCTCCTCGACCCGGCAGTGTTCGAGGTGCTGAGCGCCGTGGTCCTCGGCCGCAAGTCGCTGGCGCTCACCTTTCTCGAGTGAGAAGTGGCGAGTGAGAAGTGGCGAGTGACTGCGGATGCAGTGCTCTCCACTCGCCACTTCTCACTAGTCACTCGCCACGCGCATTGAGCGGCGCAGCCGCTCAATGCGCGTGGGCGTGGCTCTTGGCGTGGGCGATCATCTCGACCACCTCCGCGATGCGCTTGCCCTGGTGCCGGGCGGCGGCGAGGTCCGACTCGACGACGTCGCCGCCGCCGGTGGTCGAAGTCGCGCCGTACGGGCTCCCGCCCTGGAACATGATCGGGTCCGTGTAGCCGGGCGGGACGATGATCATGCCGAGATTGGCCATCGGCGTCATGATCGACCAGAGCGTCGTCTCGTGCCCACCGTGGGCCGTGGCCACCGAGGTGAAGGCCGAGCCCACCTTGTCGACGAGCAGGCCCTTGGTCCAGAGCGGGCCGGTCTGGTCGAACAGGAGCTTGAGCTCGGCGGCCATGACGCCGTACCGGGTGGGCGCGCCGAACACGAGCGCGTCGTAGTCGGCGAGCCGCTCGTAGGACTCGAGCGTCGGGTAGCGCTGGGCGAGCTGCCGCCGGCTCTCGGCCCACCCCGGAACGCTCTCGATGACGTCCCGCGGGGCGAGGTCGTCGAGGCGGCGCACGTCCACCTCGGTGAACTTCACGGAGCGTGCACCCTCGACGAGGGCGTCCGCGAGCTTGGCCGTGTTCCCCGTACGGCTGTAGAACACCACGAGCACTTTGGGCATGACGCAACGAGATTCGGGGTGGCGGGCGGAGCCGCTGGGCTCCTGAATGACGGAAGAATGTTTCGACGTCGCAGGAAATTCCGTGCCACCGTCGGCGCCGAACCCCGCCTCACACTGCCCCTGTTTCGTTGGCCTTGACGCCCTCCTGGTGCGCTTTCCCCGGCACGCCCTCCGCCGGGAGCCAGACCGTGAAGCGGCTTCCGCTGCCCACGGCGCTCTCGACGCGTACGTCGCCGCCGAGCATCTGCGACAGCCGCCGCACCAGGCTCAGGCCGAGGCCCGTCCCGCCGAACCGGCGTGTGCTCTTCTGCTCGACTTGCCAGAAGGGGTGGAAGATGTTGTCCAGGTGCTCGGCCGGAACGCCGATCCCCGTGTCCCAGACCTCGAGCAATACCCGGTCGCCCTCGGCCCACAGCCTGACGCCGACCTCCCCTCGACTCGTGAACTTCACGGCGTTCCCGAGCAGGTTGACCAGGATCTGCCGCACTTTGATCGGGTCGGTGCGGAGCGGCACCGGCGACTGCGGGACGCGCACGTGGAGGTCGAGCCCCTTCGCCACCACCAGCGGCTCCACCAGGGACACCGCGCTCCGCACGATGTCCAAGAGGTCCGCGTCCTCGGCGGCCATCTCCTCTCGCCCGGCCTCGAGCCGAGAGAAGGTGAGGATCTCCTCCACGATGGAGAGCAGGTGGGCGCTACTGGCGAGGATCCGGCCCAGGTGCTGCCGCTGCGCGGCGGTGACCGGCCCGCCGATGCCTTCGGCGAGGATCTCCGTGTAGCCCATGATCGCCGTGAGCGGCGTGCGCAGCTCGTGACTCATGGCCGCCAGGAAGTCGGACTTCGCCTCGTTCGCCCGCTGCGCCACGCGGTACAGCCGCGCGTTGTCCAGTGCGAGCGCCAGGCGCTGCGCCAGCTCCTGGGCGAGCGCGAAGTCGCCGGCCCCGTGCCGTCGGCCCGACTCGGCCATCACGAAAGTCAATGCACCGAGCGTGTTACCGCGCCCCACGAGGAGCACGACGATGCACGAGACTGGGCCGAGGCGCTCCAGCGCCTCGCGCTGCTCGGGATCCGGCGCAATCTCCGCGAGCGCGTCGCCCGACAGGCCGGGCACGCCCGGCTCGCCCTCCCGCCGTGCCACGACGAGCCGGGAGCCCGCCGGCAGGGCGGCCGGGGCGTGCCCGGCCAGCTCGCGCGCGAGCTCCGCGGTGTGCGGGTGCACGTGCGCGACGTGAAGGCGCCGCACGCCGGGCCGTTCGTCGTGGAGGACGTCGACGACGCAGAAGTCCCCGAGGAGCGGCAGGGCGAGGCGCGCCACGCCCGCCAGCATGCGCTCGACGTTGAACGAGGACGCGAGCAGCGCACCCGCCTTGGTGAGCAGCTCCGCCCGATGCGTGCTCGGGTCGCCGGCGAGCAGCGTGTAGGGGGCGACGAGCGGGGGCGGTGCCGGGCCGCCACTCCCGCCCGCCGCGCCCGAGCCGGTGCGGCGCAGCAACCAGCGGAGCGCCACCAGATCGCCGGCGGCGTCGTGCACCGCGCCGGCCGTGATCGTGGCCTCGAAGGGCGCGCACTCTTCACCGGTCGGCCGGAACGCGACGACCCAATCGTCGATGCGGTCCTGGTGGCGGAGTAATCCCGTCATCGCCCTTCGGAACTCAGCGCGCTGCTCGACGTCGACCAGCACCGGGAGCGGCTTCCCGACGAGGTACCACTGCGGCCTGTTGAACAGCGCGGCGGCCGCGGGGTTGGCCTGGCGGATCATCCCGTGGGCGTCCGTGACGAGATAGGGGTCGGGGAGAAACTCGGCCAGCCCACTCTCGCGCTCGACGACGGCTCCGGGCGAGGGCGCCGCCGCCGCGCGATCGGCGAAACCGGCCGGCACGACGGGCGCCGGCACCGACGTCTCGCCGGAGTCGACGTCGAACCACCGCTCCAGCTCCGCGAGCAAGTCCGCCGCCTCGGCTGCGAGTGCCGGCGTGTGCGCGCCCGGTAGCCTGTCAGTCGGGCGGGCGGCCGACAAACGGCGCTGGAGATCGCGCGCGCGTGAGACCAGACGGGTCAGATCGCCGTCGCTGTGCACAGTGGCTCCCCTGCCGAGAAATACGGATCGTCACGCCGCGCGCCGC
>Ga0307416_100002227_pt1 | contig 11030 bp, 9 predicted proteins | sample DK1Cmetagenome_2_FD_203821 | JGI IMG/M metagenome (GOLD analysis project Ga0307416, IMG submission 203821) | Maize rhizosphere microbial communities from greenhouse at UC Davis, California, United States - DK15-C-3 | ecosystem: Host-associated > Plants > Roots > Rhizosphere > Soil | place: USA...
TCGTCCATGACGGAAGCCACCTTCGCCGACTCCGGCTTTCGGCCCCTGTGCAAATGGGCATGCTCGTCGCCACCGTCCTCCTGCTTTGCTGGTCCGTTTTCGTCACTGCCCGCCTGATCCTCGCTCCTGCCCCCCTCGCTCCCCCCGCTTCTACCAACATTTCCGGAGACATCGCCCGTCTCGCCGCCGCGACCGAGGCCCGTGTCGCGCAGATCGAGCAGCGCCAGCAGGTGCTCGCCGCAATGCTTTCGGGCGCCAAGGTCGATCCGGAAGTCATCGCCAAGCTCGGCTATACGATCCCGGCTGACGGAAAGGCACTCGGCCAAGGCGGTCCGTTCGACGCCGCGACCAAGGCCGATCCGACCTTCAAATCGCTCTTCACCAGCTGGAAGAAGCTCGACAACATCACCGACAGCGCGATCGCCGTCCCGTCGGACAAGCCGGTCAAGACCGCCGAGTTCACCTCGGGCTATGGCACGCGCACCGATCCGTTCCAGGGCCGCGCCGCCCGCCACCAGGGAATCGACCTGGCCGCGCCGATGGGAACGCCGATCTATGCCACCGCCGACGGCGTGGTGACCGACGCCGGCTACAACAATGGCGGCTACGGCAACCTGATCAAGGTCGACCACGGCCGTGGCATCGAGACGCGCTACGGCCACCTTTCGGCGATCCTCGTCCGCGCCGGCCAGCGCATCGTCCGCGGCCAGCAGATCGGCCGCATGGGCTCGACCGGCCGGTCGACCGGAAGCCACCTACATTATGAAGTCCGGATCGACGGCCGCGCGGTCAACCCGATCCCCTTCATGAAGTCCAACGAATATCTGCTCGCCATGCAGCAGAAGGGTGCCGGCACCCATTCGATGGATGCAGTCGCCCTCGGCGGCCCGGCGGCCGCCAAGCGCTAAGGTTGCCGGCCGGGGCCCTCGCCCCTACATCGCGGATGTGAACAGCCTGACCCTTTCCCCAAGCGCCGCGAAGCGCGTCGCCTTCATTGCTGACAAGCAGGGCAAGCCCGCGGTCCTGCGGCTGGCCGTCGACGGCGGCGGCTGTGCTGGCTTCTCCTACCGCTTCGCGCTGGGCGAGGTGGAGGAAGGCGACGCGGTCACACAGACCGAGGGGGTCACGCTGGTGGTCGATCCGACCAGCCTCGATCTCGTCGATGGCAGCGAGGTCGACTATGTCGAGGACCTCGGCGGCGCGGCGTTCAAGGTCACCAACCCCAATGCCGCTTCGGGCTGCGGCTGCGGCAGCAGCTTTTCGGTTTGAGCTGGATCCCGGCCTTCGCCGGGATGACGAGCCTCCTGGCCCGCGCTAAGCACGGCCGATGAAGCTCGTCACCTTCAACATTAACGGCATCCGTGCGCGAATGCCCCGCCTTCTCGAATATCTCGAGCGGGAGCGGCCGGATGTGGTCTGCCTCCAGGAGTTGAAGTGCGCCGACGATTCCCTGCCGGCTGGAGAGATTGAGGCAGCCGGTTACCAGGCAGTCTGGCACGGGCAAAAGGGGTTCAACGGCGTGGCGATCCTGTCGCGAGGTGCCGCGCCAGCGCTCCGGCATGTCGGGCTTCCCGACGATCCCGACGACACCCACAGCCGCTATATCGAGGCGGAGGTCCCCGGATCGGGGTCCGGGGCAGGCGACGGGCTGATCGTCGCGTCCATCTATCTTCCCAACGGCAATCCGATCGGGACCGAGAAGTTCGACTATAAGCTGCGCTGGATGCGGCGGCTGGAGGCCCGTGCCCGAACGATTCTGGCCGAGGAGCGGCCGGCTGTACTGGCCGGCGACTTCAACGTCATTCCGGAGGACCGCGATACTTTTTCAAGGCGGGCCATGGCGGCAGACGCGCTGTTCCAGCCCGAGAGCCAGGCCGCGTTCCGGCGCATCGTCAACCAGGGGTGGACCGATGCACTTCGGGCGCTGAACCCGACGGAAGAGCGGCTCTACACCTTCTGGGACTATACCGCCGGGGCTTGGCCGAGGGACGCGGGTTTCCGGATTGACCATTTGCTGTGCTCGCCCCAGGCGGCCGACCGGCTTCGGAGTGCCGAGGTTCATAAGTGGGCGCGGGCGGAGGAGAAGGCCAGCGACCACGCGCCAACTGCGATTGAGCTGGCCTAGAGCGGCTTCTCAAAAATCCGATAGGTGTGATTGATGTCCGCGCCAGGCAGCTGGGCGATCGACATCATTCCCTGGTTGTCCTCGAGGATCCAGCCGAACTCGCCGTGCGTCACCCCATATTTCCCGACGCAGGCACGGCGGATATGCTCGATCAGCATGAAGGCCAGTTGCCCGGCGAGACGGCTTCCCTGGATCTTTTTCGCGACGCCCATCAGCGGCACGCGGACCCGCTTCGTCCGGGGATTCCTCAGCCGCCACAGCAGCTTCGCCCAGCCGAACGGGAACAACTCGCCGTTCAAATCGCGGATCAGCTCGTTGATGTCGGGGATGGTCATCATGAACGCGACCGGCTCGCCGTCATATTCGGCGATGCGCACCAGGTCCTCGTAAATGATCGGCTTCAGCTTCTTGCCGGCATAGGCGATCTCGGCCTCGGTAAGGGGCACGAAGCCCCAATTGTCGGACCATGCGTCGTTGAGCAGGTTGAGGATGATTGCCGCCTCCTCCTTGAAGTGCGACTTGTCGACGTTGCGGATGCGGATGCGGGGGTTTTTTTCGCCAGACTTGATCAGCCGGTCGATCACCGGGATCATGTCGATCCGAATGTCGAGCTCATAGGTGTAGAGGTCCTTGGCCTTGCGATAGCCGGCAGCTTCGATCCAGCCCTGATATTCGGGCCGGTGATGCCCCATCATCACCATCGGCGATTGCTCGAATCCCTTGATGAGCAACCCCGGCTCGTCCCAGATCGAGATGGAGATGGGGCCGAGCGCGCGCGTCATGCCTTGATCGCGCAGCCAGCCCTCGGCGGTCGAGATCAGCTCGGCGGCGGTTTCGCCGTCGAGCGCCTCGAACATCCCCCACTGGCCGGTTCCGGGCGCCATATGTTCCTGGACGAGGTCGTCGACCTGAGCGCTGATCCGGCCGACCACCTTGCCGGCGCGCGTCGCCAGCCATAGCCGGGCGCGGCCGTGACCGAACCAGGGGTTTTTGTTCGGGTCCAGCAGCCCGTAGACCTCGTCCTTGAGGGGCGGAACCCAATAGGGATCGTCCCGATAGACCTCCCAGGCGAAGTCGACGAATTGCTTTCGGTCGGCCTTGGTTTCGACCGGGCGGATGGCGAGGGTTCCGTTCATGCGGGCGCATGAGTTGCAGGCCGTCGGCCCCCATGCAACCCCGGTGCGTTCATTGTTCCGCCACGATGGTGCCACTATCTATTGCGAACGGCACCCCATGACGACCGATACGATCGACCTTTCGCGCGACCAGTCCGCGGCCCCCGGCCGTGCGCCGTCGGCTACGCGATCGGACGACAAGGCGATGCTGAAGGCGGCCGCCGACCTGACGCGCGACCTCAACCGGGCCAGCCCGGCGGTCTATTGGGCCGACCTGATCGCCTCCACGCTGCTCGGCTATGGCGCGTTCGCGCTGACTCTCGTGGCGGGTTCGACCGGCGTTGCCGTACTGGCGGGCCTGATCGCGGTGCTCGCGCTTTATCGCGCGGGAAGCTTCATCCATGAGCTGACCCATCTGAAGCCGGGCGCGGTCCCCGGGTTCCGCCTCGTCTGGAACATCATCGTCGGAGTGCCGCTCCTGGTGCCTTCCTTCCTCTACGAAGGGGTGCACAACCAGCATCACGGCAAGACTTACTATGGCACGGCCAACGACCCCGAATATCTGCCGCTGGCGCTGATGAAGCCGTGGACCCTGCCGGTCTTCCTAGTCGCCGCCGCGCTGGCACCGATCGGGATGCTGATCCGCTTTGGGATCCTCGCACCCCTTTCTGTGGTCTTCCCGAAGCTGCGCGAGGCAGTCGTCAGCCGCTATTCGGGGCTGCAGATCAACCCGATGTTCCGGCGCCCGAGGCCGCAGGGCAAGTTCGCCCGCGACTGGGCGCTGCAGGAGGTCGCCGCGAGCCTATGGGCGATCGCGTTGATCGTCATGGCCGCCACGGGCATCATCCCGCTCCGCGCCTTCCTGATCGGCCTTGGAATCGCTTCCGGCGTCATGTTCCTAAACCAGGTCCGCACGCTGGTCGCGCACCTGTGGGAAAATGACGGCGAGCCGATGAGCGTCACCGCCCAATATCTCGACAGCGTCAATGTGCCGCCGCCGGCGACCCTGCCCGCGCTGTGGGCGCCGGTGGGGCTGCGCTATCACGCGCTGCACCATCTGCTGCCCGGCCTGCCCTATCATGCGCTGGGAGAGGCGCATCGCCGGATCACCGCTGCGCTCGACAAGGGGTCGATCTATCACAATGCCAGCTATCGGGGCTTGTCGCCGCTTGTCGCCAAGCTGGCCGCCAGCAGCTGGCGAGCCTAGCTACTCCTCCTGGCGGACGAGGACCAGTTCGCCGATCAGCAGGAACAGCAGGAAGGGCGCCCAGGCGGCGAGGAATGGCGGGTAGGCGCCGATATTGCCCAGCGCGATGCTGAAATTGTCGGCGACGAAATAGGCGAAGCCCAGCGCCATTCCGATGGTGGCGCGGAGCAGCACCTTGCCGGACCGCGCCAGCCCGAACGCAGCCGTGGCGGCGAGCAGCGGCATCAGCACCGTCGACAGCGGCCCTGAAATCTTGTGCCACCAGCCCGTCCTGGCCTCCTCGGTTGGCCTGCCGGCTGCCGCCAGGTCGCCGATCGCCTCCCGAAGCGCGACGAAATCCCGCTCGGTGGGATCGACCTTTGCAAGCGTGAATCGCGATGGCTCGACTCCGATCAGCGCGGTCGCCTCGGGTTGCCGCGTGACCACGTTCATTCGCGCATCGTAGGTCCGGATATTCTGAAGCCGCCATCCGCCCGCCACCTGCTCGGCGCGATCGGCATCGATCACACGAGCCAGCGCGCCGCCTTCGCGGTCGTAGATCGTCACGCCTCTGAGCTGCGTCGTAGGACCGCGCCCGCCCACCAGCTTGGCCCGGACCATGTCCGTGCCGTCGCGGATCCAGACGTTCGACAGGATATCGCTTTGGGGCGGAATGGGCTCATAATCCGCGTTGCTCCAGGCATCGACGGTGCGGGCGGACTGAATGACGACGGTCTCATTGAAAAAGAACAATGCGACTGCGATGCCGAGGCTCGCCGCGATCATCGGCGCCAGGATCTGGTGCGCGGACAGGCCAGCGGCCTTCATCGACACCACTTCGCTATGCTGGTTGAGGCCGGCGAAGGCGATCAAGGCGCCGAGCAGGACCGAAAAGGGCAGGAACCGCGAAATCAACAACGGGACTCGCAAGGAGACGTAGCGCCAAAGCTCGGCCTCCCCATTGCCCGGGACCTTGAGGATCTTGCTCGATTCGCCGAGCAGGTCGAGCGTCATCAGAACGAGAACCAGTGCGATCAGCACGGCCAGGCTGCGTGTGATGAACAATTTGGCGGCGTAGAGCGCAAGCTGCCGCGAGGGCATGAAGTCCAGGTTGATCATGCCGCCCTACCAAGTCGCTCGAAGCGACTGCGCGGGATCATGCGCCGGACGAGCTTGCCCAGCTTGGCGAATGCCGCTTCAAGCGCGCCGATCGGCTGGCCGCCGGGGCGGTGGGCGATGATGTGGTACATCCAGAATATCAGTGCAACGAGGCCGAGGAACGGAAGCCACAGCGCCAGCTCTGGAATCATCCGGCCCTGCGCGCCGGCACCTTCCGCGTATTGGTTCACCTTATGGTAGGTGACGACCATCACGATGCCGACGAAAATGCCAAGCGACGAATTGCTTCGCTTGGGCGGAACCGCAAGCGCGACCGCCAGCATCGGAAGCATCAGCATCATGACCACTTCGACCAACCTGAAATGCAGGTTGGCCCGGGCCGCCAGCCGCTCCTCTCCGGTCACGCGCGCATCGCCGTAGGCCCGGCTGTAGATTTCCGGCAGCGTGAGCTCCTTCTGCTCATTGCCGCGCCGCCGGAAGGGATCGATCGACGGCAGGTTGATCGGCAGGTCATAACTTTCGAACGACAAGGTGCGCGGCGTCGCGAACTTGGGTCCCTCTTGCACCAAGCGTCCATGCTTCAGGCGGAAGATGATCGTGTCTGGATCGTCGGTCGACAGGAACTGGCCTTCGGATGCGGTGGCGGCGACGCGCATTCCCGACTTGTCGTCGAGCGCGGTGAAGATGCCCATCAGCCGCGTGCCCTCCTTCTCGCTGCGGTCGATACGCAGCGTCATGCGCCTGCCGAAATTGTTGAACTCGCCGACCTTGATCGCCGCGCCGAGCGAGCCGGACTTGAGATCGAACCTCAGGCCTTCGTAGCGATATCGGGCATAGGGATCGACCCAGCCGACAATCGCGATGTTGACCACCAGCAGGACGACCGCGAAAATATAGGGGACGCGGAGCAGCCGATTGTAACCGATGCCGATTCCGCGCAGCGCATCCAGCTCCGACGACAGCGCCAGCTTGCGGAACGCCAGCAGGATTCCCAACATCAGGCCAATCGGTATGCCGAGCGAAAGATATTCGGGCAGCATGTTGGCCAGCATCCGCCAGACCACGCTGACCGGGCCGCCGGCCGTAATCACAAAGTCGAAGAGGCGGAGCATCTTGTCGAGCACCAGCAGCATCGCCGCCAGGACTAGCGTTCCCGCTAGTGGGACGGCGACATTGCGCGCCAGATAGCGATCGACCAGCCCTAGCATTGGCGTTCCAAGTGCACCTTTTCGTCCTCGCGGCACCATGATTTGGCCGCAAAGCAGGCCGACATGGGACACTGGGCGTCCGGCCTGTCGCCGATTCCGAAAAGGGGGGAACGGCAGCGGGAGAGGGCGCCGCTTGTGCCTATAGCGAAGCGGATGTGAAAATCATGTCGAAATCTTTGATCCCCTTTGCGGTTGGAGCCGCTTTGCTGATCGCGGCGGCGCCCGGCTTCTCAAGCCCGGTCGCCTCAACCAGCGGCTGCGCGCCCGGCAAGCCTTCGGTCCTGGTGCATATCGCAGGATTCAAGCAGGCCGCGGGCAAGGTGAAGGTGTCCCTTTACGGACCGACCGGCGAGCGCTGGCTGGTGAAGGGCGGGAAAATCGCCAAGAAGACCATTCCGGTGACTTCCCGGGAGATGGACATTTGTCTGCCGGCCCCGGCGGCGGGGCGATATGCCGTGGCGGTCCATCACGACTTCAACCTCAATGGCAAGCGGGACCGGCAGGATGGCGGCGGCTATTCGCGCAATCCCAAGGTCAGCCTGATCAATCCGAAACCTGCATTCAAGCAGGCGTCCTTTCCTGTCGGCAATGGTCCGGCGCGGGTCGGCGTGACCCTGCTCTATATCAAGGGCCTGGGCGTGGGGCCGGCGGGAAGCTGATGGCGAGGCCGCGGATCGCCCTTCTGAGCAATCCCAAGTCGACGGTGAATCTTGCCCAGTTGCCGCGCATCCGCGCCTTCTGCGCCGAGCATCCCGACATTTTCCACTATGAGGTGGAGCGCGCGGACCAGATTGGCGAAGCGATGCGGACGATCGCCCGCATTTCGCCCACGGTGTTCGCCATCAACGGTGGCGACGGGACCGTCCAGGCGGCGCTGACCGAGCTCTATAACGGCGGCCACTTCGGTACCGAAACGCCGCCGGTGGCGGTGCTGCCCAGCGGCAAGACCAATCTCATCGCGCTGGATCTGGGCGCGCAAGGCGATCCGGTCGAGGCATTGGAGCGGTTGCTTGACATCGCACGCGCGGACCTGGCGCCGCATATCGTCGCGCGAGAACTGATCTCCTTGTCGGGCGGAGATAGCGGCATCGCACCGGTTATCGGCATGTTCCTAGGCGGCGCGGGCCTCGCCGACGTCATGCTCTATTGCCGCGAACGCATTTATCCGCTGGGCCTGCCCAACAGCGTCAGCCATTTCATCACGGCCGTCGCCGTAGTTCTTCGCCAGGTATTCGGCCTGCGCGCCAGCTTCCTTCCGCCCGAGCCCGCGCCGCTCAGCGTCAGCGTGAGGCGAGAAGGAGCGATCACCGGCCGCTTCGCCTTTTTGTTCGTGACCACGCTCGAGAAGCTGCTCCTTTCGGGAGAAGTGGGGTCTCACGGCAAAGGTCCGCTCAAATTTGTAGCGATCGAGCAGAAGCCCGTGTCGATGCTCCGGGCCTTCTTCGCCAGCTTGATGGGCCGGCTCGGCCGGACCAAGCTGGCGGGAGTTCATGTCGAGGAAGCGGACGAAATCGCCATCGAGGGCGAGGCAAGCCAAGTCATCCTGGATGGAGAGACATTCCGCGCCGGCCTGGGCAAACCGATCCTGCTGAAGCCCGCCCAGCCCCTGTCGTTCGTCCGCATCGCGGCCTAAACACCCTCAATGAGCGAGAAGCTGCGCAACCTCGTCGCGGAGGAGCTGTCGCAACCGGTCGATCCCCGCGTGGCCGCCATGGCCGAGGCGATCGCGGCGCAGCATGGGACGGCAAGCCGCGCCGTTCTCTTCTACGGAAGTTGCCTGCGCGAGAAGAAGGTCGATGGCCTCATGCTCGATTTCTACCTGATCGTTTCGAATTATGACGAAGCTTATGACAAGCGCTGGCTGGCCAAAGCCAATGCGCTGATCCCGCCCAACGTCTTCCCGTTCCAGCATGATGGGCTGGCCGCCAAATATGCGGTGCTGAGCGAGGCGGATTTTCACCGGCTGAATGGCCCGGAGACGCGCAACGTCTCGGTCTGGGCTCGCTTTGCCCAGCCTTCGCGGATCGCTTGGGCGCCCGATGAGTCCGCACGGGCGCGGGCGATCGATGCGGTCTCCCGCGCTGCGCCCACGCTCCTGGCGGCCGCCGGGCGGCAGGACGGCGAGGAGCCGCTCGACTGGTGGCGTCGCGCCTTTGCACTCACTTATTCCGCCGAGCTTCGCGCCGAGCGCAAGGGGCGGAGCGGCTCGGTTGTCGACGCCGACGCCGATCGCTACCGACGGTTCAGCGGACCGGCGATCGCGGCGATCAGCCCGAGCGCGAGCGGCGGCCAATGGCGTCGCCGCCGGGCGGAAGGCAAAATGCTGTCCGTTATCCGCCTGGCGAAGGCCAGCGCGACTTATGCCGGCGGGGCGGAGTATATCGTCTGGAAAATCAACCGCCACGCCGGCACGTCGATCGAACTGACGCCATGGCAGAAACGGCACCCGCTTCTCGCGGCGATCAGCCTCGTACCGCGGCTGCTGAGGTCGGGGGCGATTCGCTAGGGCGCCGCGCCAGTGCCGAAGCGACAGCAGTGGCCAGCGTGCTGACCGTGAATGGCTTGCGCAGAAGGCCGTAGCCGATCAGGTCGTCGCTTTCACCCTCGCCGACATAGCCAGTGACGAACAACACCGCGATATCGTCACGCCTCGCCTTGATCTCACGAATCATCTCGGGGCCGGTCATCTCGGGCATGATCACGTCGGAGACGACAAGGTCGAATTCCATGCTGTCGAATAGCGCCAAGGCTTCGGCACCGCTCGAGCAGGCGATCGGCTCGTAGCCCAGGTCTTCCAGCGCGCCGACCGTCGCGGTCCGGACGCGCGGATCGTCCTCGACGAGCAATATCCGGGCTCCCGGCACGGTGAGATCCTCTTCGGTCTTGGCCTGCACGGCGGGATGGGTGCGCACATTGCTGGCCGCGGCCTCGGTGCGCGGCAGATAGATCGACACGGTCGTGCCCTTGCCCACCTCGCTCTCGATCCCGACCTCGCCGCCCGACTGATGGGCGAAACCGAACAGCTGAGACAGGCCAAGGCCGGTCCCCTTGCCCACGGCCTTTGTGGTGAAAAAGGGCTCGAACGCCCGCTCCCTCACCTCCGGGGTCATTCCGCAGCCGGTATCGGTCACTTCGATGCAAAGATATTCGCCGGGCCGAATGTCGCCGACCGCATTGGCGGCCATCCTTTTGTTGCTGGTGCGGATAATCAGCGTGCCGGTGCCGTCCATCGCGTCGCGCGCATTGACCGCCAGGTTCACGATCGCATTCTCAAGCTGGTGCGGATCGACGAATACAGGCCAGGCGTCGCCGGCCAGCCTGGTTGTGACCGTAACGCGTTCTCCCAGCGTTCGGTCAAGCAGCTCGCTCATTCCGCTGACCAGCGCGGCGCTGTCTACCCGCTCGGGGAGCAAGGGCTCCGATCGGGCAAAGGATAGCAGCCGGCGAGTCAGCGCAGCGGCGCGGGTCGCGCCCTCCATCGCATTGGTCAGATGGTTCATCACCTCGCGACGCGGCCCGTTCAGGCGGCGGCGGGCAAGGTCGATTCCGCCGACGACGACAGCGAGCATATTGTTGAAGTCGTGAGCGATGCCTCCCGTCAGCTGGCCTACCGCTTCCATTTTCTGGACCTGGCGAAGCTGGGCCTCGGCGGCCATTCGTTCCTCGGCCTCGGCCTTCAGCGCCTGGTTGGCTTCCCAAAGTTCCTGTGTCCGATCGCGGACGGCCTCCTCCAGCTGCTCCGCGCGCTCCGACTCGCTCTCGGCCTCGCGCCGCGCGGCCGCGTTCTGGCGAAGTGCCTGGACCGCGATAAAGCCCATGAAGATCGCGAACAGCCCGACAATCACGCCAAGCCAGGACAGGTAATCGGTCAGCTTGTCCGCCTCGGCGGAGAAAAATTGCGTCTCCTTGATTTTTTCGGACAGCGCGTCCCGCTCCGCGCTGGCAATTTCGCTCAGGGTGGCCCGTAGCCTGGTGCCGACATCGTCTCCGCCCTCCTTGGGCGGCAGCGAAATGGAGTAATAATAGTTGATGCCATAGTTTTTCTGCCGGCCGCCAATGTAGCGGGCGACGTCGCTAAACTGCTGGCCCCGCTCGTTGAATAGCTGTCGAAGCTTGGTCACTCGGCGCCGCTGGTCCGGATCTCGGGAAACCGACCTCTCAAGCTGGTTAAGCTGCTGGCCGGCGAGCCGCCACTGGCCATAGTACCGGCTGCCGCTGGTTTCGACGTCTTCGTCCAGCGCATAGCGGCCGACCGCCGCCTCGGCCCGGGCGACGCT
>Ga0307416_100002230_pt1 | contig 11029 bp, 14 predicted proteins | sample DK1Cmetagenome_2_FD_203821 | JGI IMG/M metagenome (GOLD analysis project Ga0307416, IMG submission 203821) | Maize rhizosphere microbial communities from greenhouse at UC Davis, California, United States - DK15-C-3 | ecosystem: Host-associated > Plants > Roots > Rhizosphere > Soil | place...
ACGAGGACAAGCTCAGCCCACGCGCCGCCAAGCTAAAGCGCGAGATCGCCAAAAAGACGAAGGCGGCAACCGCCTAACCATTTACCGCTAGTCGGTGATGAATACGCCCGGCGTCACCGCCGGGCGTTTTTCTATGGTTCGAGATCGAGCGCGACTAGCAGCGTCCGTGCCTTGAACCGGTGGCCATCGTCGGTGACGAGCCAGAATCGCCAGCCTCCGCCGGGCAACGGCCGGATCACCATCCCCTCATAATTGTCGAACGCCGCTTTGGGCAGCGGCCAGGCTTCGCCGATCCGGAAGTTCGCCCCGGACGGGATCAGCGGAGCGATGGCCTGCGTGATCCCTTTCCGGCCTTTGGTTCGCAGCAGCAGCCATGCTGAACCGTCGGGTGCGCGGGCAGCATCGGCGACGTCCCAGCCCGCTTGGAGCTTGGCCTCATGAAGGCCTGCGCCATCGATCCGAATCGCTTCGCGGCCGTTTTCGGCGAGCGCCAGCAGGCCATCTCCGTGGGAAACCAGCGTTTCGACCCCACGATTGCGCCACCAATCGGAGCGGTCGATGGCAAGGGCGGCTCGTGCGTGGCGAAAGCTATCGTCATAGAGCCAAAGCGAGTGGCGTTGCTCATAGCCGATCCACCAGCCACGGCCGCGCGGATCGCGCACCAGCGATTCGGCATCGCGTGATGTCTTCAGCCCTACCGGCCCCGGCCCCTCCGCAAGATCGGAAATATTGACCCGCGGCCGATTTGCCGACGGCGGGTCGAAGCGCAGCACTGCGCCGAGGTCGCTGACCGCGATGAAACGCTTTCGATCCCCGGCAAGCGCCGACAGCCCGCCGAACCGCGGGTCGTCGGCTGTCATTACCCAGGCGCCGGCCAGGCGGAACGGGGCGACTGGCGGCAAGGCAATCGGCTGGAAATTCAGGGGGACGGAACGGTCCGGAAGGTGGCGACGGTCGGGCAATTCGCGGATCGGCAGGTAGATGGCGAGAACGGCCACGGCCATCAGCAAGCCGTTGAAAACCCGCGATTTCCTGAATGAATGCTGCAAGTCGCGTTCAGCCGCGTTCAACCGCGAATGGGGCATATGCATCGCCATGGACGGGGTTTCCCCCTTTTCCCCGTCGGACAGTATCCCTCGAGTCGCGTAACGAGGGGGGCCCGGGGCGCGTAGTTGCTCCGGGCCCAACTTCCTCGCCCATCAATATTTGTCGAACAGCGCCGCAAGCTGCTCGATCAGCGCGCCTCCCAGCTGTTCGGCATCCATGATCGTCACCGCCCGCTCATAATAGCGGGTCACGTCGTGCCCGATCCCGATCGCCGCCAACTCGACCGGCGAGCGGCCTTCGATCCAGCCAATCACTTGCCGCAGATGCTTTTCCAGATAGGTGCCGCCATTGGCCGACGCCGTCGAATCGTCGACCGGCGCGCCGTCGCTGATCACCAGCAGGATGCGCCGCTCCTCGGGGCGCGCGATCAGCCGGTTATGCGCCCATAGGAGCGCCTCCCCGTCGATATTCTCCTTGAGCAACCCCTCGCGCATCATCAGGCCGAGGCTGCGCCGTGCATGGCGGTAAGGCTGATCGGCCCGCTTGTAGATGATGTGGCGAAGATCGTTGAGCCGGCCCGGCAGCGGTGGGCGCCCCTCCGACAACCACATCTCGCGGCTCTGCCCACCCTTCCAACCGCGAGTCGTGAAGCCGAGTATCTCGGTCGCCACCCCGCATCGCTCCAACGTCCGCGCCAGCACGTCCGCGCAGGTTGCGGCAATCGAGATCGGCCGTCCGCGCATCGAGCCCGAATTGTCGATCAGCAGGCTGACCACCGTGTCCTTGAACTCGGTTTCCCGCTCGATTTTGTAACTCAGAGAGTGGCCGGGCGAAGTGATGACCCGGGCAAGGCGGGCCGCGTCCAGCATCCCCTCTTCCTGGTCGAAGTCCCAACTGCGCGCCTGTTGCGCCATCAGCCGCCGCTGGAGGCGGTTGGCAAGGCGAGTGACGACTCCGCCGAGGCTCGACATCTGCTGGTCGAGATAAGCTCGAAGCCGAGTAAGCTCCTCCTCATCGCACAGCTCGCCAGCGGTAACGATCTCGTCGAAGCGCGTCGTGAACGGCTTGTAATCGGTGACCGGTTCGTCCGCCCAGTTTCGGCGTTGCGCATTGGCGCGGGCCTGGTCGGCACCTTCTTGGCCGCTGGTCGCCTCGCCCTCGTCGACATCTGCCTCGCTGTCGGCGGACTCATCCTCGCCCTCGTCACGCTCGGTTTCCTCCGAACGCATCTCCATGTCACCGCCGGACGAGCCGTCGCCATCGACATCGTCAGCCTCGTCGGCGCCCTCATCTTCGCTTTCGTCCTCATCGCCGCCCTCATCGGGCGCCTGGTCGGCCTCCTCGGAGTCGGCCAGTTCCAGGTCCTCAAGCAGTCTGCGCGACAAAGTCGCGAAGGACATCTGGTCGTCAATGGTCAGCGCGAGCGCGTCGAGCTCCGCCCCCGCCTTTTCCTCGATCCAGGCGGCGACCAATTTGAGTCCTTTGCGGGCAGCTTCCGGCGGCGCTTGCCCGGTCAGCCGCTCCCGGGCGAGCAGGCTTACCGCAGTCGCCAGAGGAACCTCTTCCGCCGTACGTGCGCGGGTGATCGCATCCCCCCTGACGCGCGCTTCGGCAAGATCGTCGAGGTTGGCCCGAACGCCATCCATTGCCCTGGTCCCAAGGGCCTCGAACCGCGCCGCCTCCAGCGCATCGAACACCGCCCTGGCCTCATCGGCGACCGGAGCGCGGGTAGCGTGCAGCTTCGGATCATGATGGCGCAGGCGCAGCGCTAGCGCATCGGCGGCGCCACGCGCTTCGGCAATCAGTCGCGGCTCCAGCCCCGGGCCCGGCGACACCACACGCGCCACCTTGCCGGGCGACTGGCCGCTTGCATCGGAAGCATAGACAACCTCGGCCTCTGCATCCTGCGCGATCGCACGGGTCGCCCCGGCGAGCACGGCGCGAAATCGGTCAAGGCTGTTGATCACGGGCATTTGGGCCTTCTGATGTGCCGCGCGCCAATCGGCAGGTCAACGACTCCGCCTTAGCGAATTGGTGACTCTCCCGGGCGTAAGTTCGCTGCCAGTCGATCACAAGGACGTGCGTCATGGATTCGACCACACTATTGCTGCTTGTCGTCCCACTGGTGCTGGGGCTGATCTTCAATGCGGTAAAGTTCATGCGCTTCATCGGCTTCGTGACGGGCGCGCGGCGAAAGACGGGCGCGTCCGGGCGGCTTGGTGACGATGACCATCTGTCATTCGAGGAGCGCGTCGCCGAGCGCTTGCGCGACCTCGACCGGGAAAATCGCCGGAGCGAAGGTCCATCGAACGCCCATCCAGCCCCGCAAGAATTCGGACGCCGTCGAGCCTGAAAACCTGCTTTAGGCCCGGTGCGCAACGCTTTCCGGCAGATCTTTGCCGAAGACGCGCTGATAATATTCGGCGACGAGCGGCCGTTCGCTCTCGTCGCATTTGTTCAAAAAGCTGACCCGAAACGCGAAGCCGACATCGCCGAAGATCAGCGCGTTCTGCGCCCAGCTGATCACCGTGCGAGGGCTCATCACGGTCGAGATGTCGCCGTTGATAAAGCCTTGGCGTGACAGGTCGGCAACCTTGACCATGTTGGTCACCGTCTCCTTGCCGCCGGCGCTGTCATATTCACCGGACTTCGCCAGCACGATCTGCGCCTCCGTCTCGGCCGGCAGATAGTTCAGCGTCGCGACGATGTTCCAGCGGTCAAGCTGGCCCTGGTTGAGCGCCTGCGTGCCATGATAGAGGCCGCTGGTATCGCCCAAGCCTATGGTGTTGGTCGTGGCGAACAGGCGGAACCAGGGGTTGGGGTGGATGACGCGGTTCTGGTCGAGCAGCGTCAGCTTGCCATCGGTTTCCAGAACGCGCTGGATGACGAACATCACGTCCGGCCGGCCGGCGTCATATTCGTCGAACACCAGCGCAACCGGGTGCTGCAGCGCCCAGGGAAGAAGACCCTCGCGGAACTCCGTCACCTGTTGCCCGTCCTGAAGCACGATCGCGTCGCGGCCGATCAGGTCGATGCGGCTGATATGGGCGTCGAGGTTGATCCGGATGCAAGGCCAGTTCAGCCGCGCCGCCACCTGCTCGATGTGAGTCGATTTGCCAGTGCCGTGATAGCCCTGGATCATCACCCGCCGATTGCTGCCGAAGCCGGCGCAGATCGCCATCGTAGTGTCGGGATCGAACACATAGGCCGGATCGAGATCGGGCACGCGCTCGTCCGCCTCGCTGAACGCCGGCACTTCGAGGTCACTATCGACGCCGAACGCCTCGCGCACCTTCACCATGCGGTCCGGCGAGGCGAGGATCGTGTCGGAGCGGCTTTCGGGCGAGATATTGGGGATATCGGTCATCAAAAACGGCCTTAGGCCCTTGTGCCGTGCGCCTCAAGAAGCCTCGGCGCCGACTTTTGGCGGAAGCTCGAATAGGTCGACGAAGCGCTGGAACAGGGCGCGGTCGCCCTCGATGGCAACTAGGTCGAATGGCTGCTTTGCGTAAACGACTGCCGCCAGCATCGTCGGCTCGGCGTTGACGATGAGGTCTGCAGCTTCGGGTTCGCCGCGGCGGGCGATCAGCGTTCCGCCGCCGATCTCCACATAATAACGGTCCTCGCCGAAACGAAAGGCGATGGTCGCCTTCATGTCACGGGCCCGCAAGGGGTCGAACATTGTTCGGAAGGACAGCAGGATCGACACCCCGCTGATCGGCAGCGTCGGGTCGTGGCGCGGGCTTCTGGCCGCCCAGCGCCCCAGCGCCTGGACGATCGGCTCGGCCTCCAGTCCCCACGCGGTCGCTTCATAGACCTGCACGCTCGCCGGCGGGGGAAGGCGTTTCTTCACGACCAACCCGCGTGCTTCGAGGTCCGTCAGCCGCTGAGTCAGCACATTGGCGCTGATTCCGGGCAGGTCGCCTTTCAGCTCGGAGAAACGGCGCGGTCCAAGCATTAGTTCGCGAAGCACCAGGAGCGCCCAACGCTCCCCGATCAGCTCCAGTGCATGAGCCGTCCCGCAGGCGTCGTCGTAGCTTCTTCTGGGCTCGGTTCGGCGCGACTCGGTTACATTTTCTAACTGCATAGTTGCAATTTATAACTTGCTGCGGCAAAAAGCAAGCGAATCGAGTCGTTATGAAGGGGAAACAACCATGAGCCAGATGATTTTCGTGAACCTGCCGGTCGGCGACCTCGCCGCTTCGCGCCGCTTCCTGGAGGCGCTGGGCGCCACCAACGAGCCGAAGTTCACGGACGAAACGGCCGCCTGCATGAAGTTTTCGGACAGCATCTTCTTCATGATCCTGACCCACGACAAATACCGCCAGTTCACGCCGCTCCCGATCGCCGACGCGAAAGCAACGAGCGGCGCTATTCTTTGTTTGTCCCGCGATAGCCGCGAGGCGGTCGACAAGAGCGTCGAGGCCGGCGTTAACGCCGGCGGCACGGCCGATCCTTCGCCCAAGCAGGACTATGGAGTCATGTATGGCCGCAGCATCACCGATCCGGACGGCAATCATTTCGAATTGATGTGGATGGACCCGGCTGCTGCCGAACAAGGCGCGGCGTCGATCGACACTGCGATGCTGGACGCCTAACCGTGCCGGTCGATCCCAACGCAACCGCTGAGATCACAGCGTTCCGCTGGGTCCCCGACTTCGCGGCCGGCCTGGTGCGCGACCTCCGTATTCGCTGGGCGCTCGAAGAGATCGGACGCTCCTACCGGGTCCGGCTGCTCGATGCGACGAACCCCCGCCCGCTGGAATATTTTCAAGAGCAGCCGTTTGGGCAAGTCCCGGCCTATCGCGACGAGCAAGTCCAATTGTTCGAAAGCGGGGCAATCCTGCTTCACCTGGCGATCGAGGATGAGCGCCTGCTCCCGTTCGATCGGAATCAACGGATGCGCAGCGTCGCCTGGATGATCGCGGCGCTCAACAGCGTCGAGCCCATCATTCTTCAGCTGCTCGCCATCGACATCTTCAACCGAGGCCAGGAGTGGACCAAGGAACGGCGCCCGCAGGTCGTCGAGTTCCTGGAAACGCGGCTTGGCAAACTGTCGGAGGCATTGGGCGACAAGGAGTGGTTCGAGGGGCACTTCAGCATCGGCGACCTGATGGTCGTGGCCGTGCTTCGTCAGCTCCGCCACACCGACATCGTCGGCAAATTCCCGAATCTTGCCGCGCTGGTCGCTCGCGCCGAAGCGAGGCCCGCATTCCAGCGTGCGCTGGCCGACCAGCTTGCCGTGTTCAAGCAACATGAGCCCGAGGCGGCCTGACCGGGAGATGCAGCAATGACCATACCCGTCATCACCGCCTACAACTGGTCACCCGACAGGGGCCGCGGGCTGGTGCGCGACATGCGCGTTCGCTGGGCGCTCGAAGAAATCGGCCAGCCCTATGACGTCCGCTATCTGTCATGGGGGCAGCAGAAGGAGTCCGCGCATCGTGCCCGCAATCCCTTCGGCCAGGTACCGGCCTATGAAGAGGGCGACCTCGTCTTGTTCGAATCCGGTGCGATCATATTCCATATTGCCGAAAGCGGTCCCGGCCTGTTCCCGGAAGATCCGGCGGCACGGGCACGGGCGATCGAATGGATGTTCGCTGCGCTCAACAGCGTCGAGCCGGTCATCTGGGACCTGATTATCGCCAAGATCATTGAGGGCGACCATGACTGGACCGCCGCGCGGCTTCCTTTGGTGGAGGCGCGTCTCGGCAGTCGGCTAGGTGATTTGTCTGCCCGGCTCGGCGATTCCGAATGGCTGGAGGACTCATTCAGCGCTGGTGACCTGCTGATGGTTTCGGTCCTTCGCCCAATCGAAGGGTCGGACGCGATTGCGAAATTCCCGAACCTTGAAGCCTATGTCGCGCGGGGCGTGGCGCGCCCCGCATTCAAGCGCGCATTCGATAAGTGGAAGGCCGGCCAGACGGGCGAAACCCCCGCGGCCTTCGCCCAACCAAAGCATGAACCGGAAGGAGAAGCAGCATGACCTATTTCGAAGGATTCATCGTGCCCGTTCCCGAGGCCAACAAGGACAGCTATCGTCAGCATGCGGCCGAGGCCGCGCCGATCTTCCAGGACATCGGCGTCAAGCGCCATTTCGAGGCGTGGGACAGCGACGTGCCGGAAGGCAAGGTCACCGACTTTCGGATGGCGGTCGATGCCAAGCCGGAGGAGAAGGTGGTCTTTTCCTGGTTCGAATATCCTGATCGGGCGACCCGCGATGCGGCGAATGAAAAGATGATGAGCGATCCGCGCATGCAGGAGATGGGCGCCAACATGCCGTTCGACGGCAAGCGGATGATCATGGGTGGCTTCGACGCCATCGTCGAGGAAGGCAGCGAGCGCGGCGATTATACCGACGGTTTTGTCGTGCCCGTCCCGGAAGGCAACGTCGACGCCTATCGCGAGATGGCCTCGAAGATGGCCAAGGTATTCCGCCAGCATGGCGCGAACCGGGTCGTCGAGGCACTCTCCAACGACGTGCCGAAGGGCGAGCTCACCGACTTCTATCGCGCCGTGAAGGCGGAGGAGGGCGAGAAGGTCGTCTTCTCTTTCATCGAATGGCCCGACAAGGACACGCGCGACAAGGCTTGGGCTGCGATCATGTCCGACGAGAGCCTGAAGCCCGAAGGCGAGATGCCGTTCGCAGGCCAGCGCATGTTCTGGGGCGGCTTCGAGCCGATCTTCGACACCGCCAAAGCTAGCGAACCGGCCGAGGTCTGAGCGCAGGACCAAGCTGAAGAAAGGAACGGACCATGTCCGAAGTGACAGACGCGCCCGCTCGCAGCGAAGCGATGAACGGGACACGCCCGCTTCAGGGAAGCCACATCTGGTACGAGTTGATGACCAGCAATCCGGACGGTGCGACGGCCTTCTACGGCGCCGTCGTCCCGGGCTGGACGATTGGACAGCCGATCGGCGGAGAGCAAGATTACAGGGTTATCGGGCGCAGCGACGGAGGCAGCGCCGGCGGAGTCCTGGCGCTCACCGATGACATGCGGCAGCACGGCGCCCGGCCGATCTGGATGGGCTATATCGGCGTCGACGACGTCGACAGCACGGCCAGCCAGATCGAAGCCAAGGGCGGCAAGGTTCTGATGCCAGCGTTCGACATTCCGCAGGGCCGCATTGCCATGGCGGCGGACCCTCAGGGCAACCCATTCTATATCATGAAGCCGATCCCGCCTGCCGGACAGGAGGATGCGCAAAGCGACGTTTTCTCGCCCGACCGACCGGAACGGGTCAGCTGGAACGAGCTCAGCACCGCCGACCCGGTCGCCGCGCGCGGCTTCTATGGGGAAGTGTTCGGCTGGACGAGCGACGACTTCATGCCGATGGGCGAACTCGGCGAATATCGCTTCTTCGACCATGGAGGCCTGCGCATCGGGGCGGTCAACGGGCTGATGCCCGGAGGACATGCAGGCTGGCGCTACTACATCCGCGTCCCGTCGATTTCGACGGCGGTCAAAGCCGCAACGGCGGGCGGCGGGACCATCAGCCTTGAGCCGATGGAGGTTCCCGGCGGCGACATGATCGTAATCGGCAACGACCCGCAGGGCGCGGAGTTCGCGCTGGTCGGCGGCAAGTAGGAGGCGTTCCATGAAGAGTGCCGCAGTCCTAGTCGCCAGGCTGATTTTCGCTGTCGTGTTCGGGATGGCGGCAGTCTTCAAGTTCGTGGATATGGGCGCGACCGCCACCTACATCGCGGCGATAGGCTTCCCGGCCCCGCTGCTGTTCGCCTGGCTCGCCGCCTTCTTCGAGGTGGCGCTGGTCATCGCGTTCCTGACTGGTCTTTATTTCCGCGAAGCGGCCCTGCTGGCGGCGGCCTATGTCCTGTTCCTGGCCTTCGCCTTTCATGGGCCTTCGCACTGGGCCGGCAACCAGATGGAATTCGGCTTCTTCGTCGACCACTTCAGCTTCATCGCCGGCCTGCTATTCGCCTTCGCACATGGCCCGGGCGACAAAATGATCCTGCAACGTGGGGGCACGGCCAACAAATTTGAGGAGAGAAAAAATGGCTGACAACAAACTGACCACCTGTCTTTGGTTCGACAAGGGCGAGGCCCGCAATGCCGCCGAATTCTATGCCCGCACCTTCCCCGACAGCAATGTCGGAAGCGCCATGAATGCGCCGGGCGATTACCCTGACGGACAGCAAGGCGACGAGTTGACGGTCGGCTTCACCGTTCTTGGCCAGTCCTTCGTCGGACTCAATGGAGGACCCAACTTCAAGCCGAACGAAGCTGTCAGCTTCATGGTTATCACCGAGGATCAAGCCGAAACCGACCGCTACTGGAATGCCATTGTCGATAATGGTGGCGAAGAAAGCGCATGCGGCTGGTGCAAGGACAAATGGGGTTTTTCCTGGCAGATCACGCCCCGCGTCCTGCTCGAAGGCAACAATGACTCCGACCCTGCGGTGGCCAAGCGCGTGTTCGACGCAATGATGACAATGAAGAAGATCGACGTCGCCAAAATCGAGGCGGCTCGCCGTGGGGAGACGGTCGATGCGTAACATCATTGGCGCAGCCTTCCTCACGCTCGACGGCGTGATGCAGGCACCGGGTGGTCCTAATGAAGATCCGACCGGCGGCTTCCGCTTCGGCGGCTGGCTTCAACCGGTCGGCGACGATGCCATCAACGACAAGATCGGCGAACTGTTCGGCAGACCGTTCGATCTGCTGCTGGGGCGACGGACCTATGATATATTCAACGCGTACTGGCCAAATGCCAGTGACGAACACAAAGCCATTCGCGACCCGTTCAACGCCTGCACCAAATATGTCGTGACCGGTTCCGACCAGCCGCTGACATGGCAGCACAGCGAGCGGGTCAGCGGGCTCGATGCGCTGCGAAGGGTCAAGCAGGGCGACGGTCCCGACCTCATCATCCAAGGAAGCAGCACGCTCTACCCGCAGTTGCTCGAGGCCGGGCTGCTCGACGAGTTGACGCTAATGATAGCGCCGGTCGTGCTTGGCGAGGGCAAGCGGCTGTTCGGTGACGGCACCCCGCCGAAGACGCTGAAGATGACCGGCCACGAGGTCTCCGACGGCGGTAACATCATCGCCACCTACGCACCCGCTGGCCCAGTCGAGACCGGCAGCTTCGGCGAACCGACCGACAATGCCGCCGAAAAGCAGCGGCAGGCCGCAATGGCGGACGGTAGCTGGTGATCCTCCAGCTCTTCGGCCACCCATTCAGCAGCTATACGCAAAAGGTCTTGATCGCGCTTTGGGCGGATGAAACGCCGTTCGAATATCGCATCCTCGATCAGGACCATCTGGAGAATATGGAAGAGTTGAAGCGGCACTGGCCGTTCGGCCAGTTCCCGCTGCTGCTCGATGACGGTCGGCCGTTCGCGGAATCGACACCGATCATCGAGCATCTCCAAGCCGAGCATGGCAGTATCCACCGTTGGATTCCGGACGGCGATATCGGCCGGCGTGTCCGATTTCTCGACCGATTCTTCGACCTTTATGTAATGGGCAACATGCAGGTGCCGGTGTTCGATGCGATCCGGCCCGAAGGCTCACGAGACGCCTTCGGCGTCGAGAAAGCGCGCGGCCAGCTCCTCCTCGCCTATGACTGGCTGGAAGCGAACTTTGGCGACGGGCCCTGGGCGGTCGGCGAGGAGTTCACGCTGGCCGATTGCGCCGCCGCGCCGTCTCTCTTTTACGCTGATTGGGTCGAGGAAATCGGGCCCGAGCGCCCGCGTCTCGCCGCCTACCGCTCTCGGTTGCTGGAGCAACCCGTCGTCAAGCGGGCAGTCGACGAAGGGCGGCCATACCGCGCCTACTTCCCGCTGGGCGCGCCCGACCGCGACTGACGGGCTTGCACATCGGGCACAATTTGCGCCTGATGTGCGGATGCCGCGCCACTCCCACCTCCGCGACGACCGCGACCAGGCCGATCATAGCGTCAGTCCGCTCGAACTATTCTTCGACCTGGTCTTCGTTTTCGCCGTCACGCAGCTGTCCCATTA
>Ga0307416_100002231_pt1 | contig 11027 bp, 11 predicted proteins | sample DK1Cmetagenome_2_FD_203821 | JGI IMG/M metagenome (GOLD analysis project Ga0307416, IMG submission 203821) | Maize rhizosphere microbial communities from greenhouse at UC Davis, California, United States - DK15-C-3 | ecosystem: Host-associated > Plants > Roots > Rhizosphere > Soil | place...
AGTGAAAGCCATAGGGGGCCTGTCAATATTTGATGAGGCACACAGACACAAAAAAGGAATTGCTTAAACATTAACCCGCGACAAAAACCATCTAATCTATTTGTTCTTGTTGTTTTTAATTTAGTCGACTTGACAACTAACCAAACGGCGGTCCCTTTTTTAACTGTCCTCAAAGATTGCCACACAGGATTCAGGATGAGGGTTACAGTCTGGACATTCCTCAAAGCAGAGTCTACCGTCGCTTTCAACTGCTAATATCAAAGCCGTTCCCTTGCAGGTCTGGCAAACAAACATATCGCTTACCTCACGTTACAAATATTATAGGATACCTAACATAAAGCTTTTTTGGTCCCAGCCTGAGAGTAATATAACAATATTATATAATAATAATATTAGGAAGTGTACGTAACTTAGAGTGTGTTAACAAATAACGATATATTGCTAATGCCGTTAGATGGTCTATGCGGATTGGGGATTCTGTTTTTGATATCTCCACACTCTATGTGCTGCCGCATTACAAAAACTGTTAGAAGGTAGGCGAGAGTTCTTCAGTTTTAGTCTATTTTTCTTTAAATATCTTAATTTGCCCTGAGCCTTCGGAGCTTACAACTATACGGTTTCCCATCCTCTTGAGATATTCTGCCAGGTACTCCTCGGCTTCTTTGCGCGTCTCAAACTTAGCCTCGCCCCTAAATGAGCCGTTCTTGTCTATATGGCTCACCGCGCTCCATAATCCGTTCCTGCCAAGCCTCTTGACCACAAACATAGTGTTATCCATGCTACTACATGCCTCACATATTTAAGAAAACAGTTTGTGCTGCAATTGGCATTCCTGTCAAATGTCCCTTGTTGCTAGTCTGACTCCCACAACACCAACAGCTTAATTAAAAACTTCCAGATGTTATAGCACGTCTTGACAAATTCGGAAGCCAGGTTTACGATTAACGTCAGGGATGGAATGGTTGAACTTGAAGGAAAAGAGAGCTTTGTGGATAAGCACCTTGAAAAATTTGAAGAAATTTTCAAGATGGCGGTAAAGGAAGCGATAACCCGCGGCGTAGAGCAAAGTCTTGAATTGAAAGCGCAGTCTGCCCAGACTGCGCTCCCTTCGGAACTATCGCAACACAAGGAGACTCCTGCTGTGATTGAGCAGCCCCTTCCGCAACCCCACAAGTCAAACGGCAGCGGCACAAAGCATTCTGCCAGACCAGCAATAACTATACACCCAATACCAGTAGACCTTAAGGCAAATGAGAGCAAGGTTGGGCTCCGTGAGTTCTACACCGATAAAAAGCCGGCCAACCACTACGAAAAAGCAGTGGTCTTTGTTTACTACCTGACAAAATTCAATAATCAGAGAGAGGTCAAGTTTGGCGAGATCCTATCGTGCTATGACGAAGTAAACGAGAAGAAACCCAGTATAGCCGACATTGTAAAGAACTCCATTCGATACAAAGGGTGGCTTGACCAAGGCTCAGAAAAGTACACTGCATTACTTACGATCTCAGGAGAGAACTTTGTAAAATTTGATCTGCCAACCCAGAACGGAAAGGCGGAACAACACCCAGACGCTACCACTGCCACTGCAACTGCTGCTACTAATAACTAGGCACGCCACCAATCAAACCCGACGAAATCTACCTTTTTCTGTTTTACTTTTGGGATTGCTAAAATGAATTGCTTTTTTACGGTAGTTGCAAGCCTGCCAGCCAGAACGATGCCGGTGGCAGCAAGTTCATCTGTGGCCCTAAAGACCTGTACTAGGTACGGCGCATGGTCAATCCCGGGTCCCTGTTCATAAACTGCAAAGTCGCATCCAAATTTGATCCCCGGCGTGACAATGTAGCCCTTGTCCCGCAGGTCATGATAAACAAAGTATTTAGCGTCAAAGTCGACGTACTCCTTTTTGCATATTTTCTTTATCTTGGCAAAAGGAACAGGTTTGCCGTCGATATGAAATACTTCCAATTTGTTCTTCTCAACAAGATAGCATCCCTCTATGAGATCAAGCACAAGTGGTGCGTCAAATTCCGTACCTTTCGGCTTTGGGATTCCAAGTGGCTTACCATAATAGCCACTGCCAAAAAGTTTCCGTGAATGGGTAACATCCCAGACTACTATCCGGTTTTCAACCAGCCTGCCACTGATCATTTCTTACATGCTCAGTGCCAGAATTGTAAATGAGTCAGATGCTTCCTGACATTTATCTACCATTCCCTCTATGCCTTCAACTGCATCTTTGAGCAGCAGCAGATCCTTTGTATTTGAAATTTCGTTGAGCGCCTTGATAATTACAGCCCTGTGCTTCACATCTACCTGACGCTCAAGAGTTTGAACATCACGCGCAGTGTCTATTGCATTTGGAGGATTAATTGAAAGAGCCCGGCCCATCTCATTCAACTTGAAAATGGTGTCTACAGCCATACCGACGAGCTGGTTTAGGTCGTTGTCAAATGAGCCCTTTTTTAAGGTCATCGGTTTCATATTGGCAAGTCTGAATGCAACGCCGCTGATGTAGCCGGCAATATCGTCAATGATATAAGCAGTCCTTAAGATATCTTCCCTGTTTGCCATGAGACTGCCTATCTCGGCAACGTCGCGGGTTATGTTCCTACAGAGGTTCTCGACCTCTTCCTCGGTCTTTCTCATGCGTTCAAGACACTGATGGCTATTCATTTCGTCTCCTTTGACAAGTGAAGTGGTCAGACTTGATAAATCCCTTGAAGAGTTCAAGATTTTTGTGATTTCATCCTGCAAAACCGCCAGCGCCTTTCTTTTGGCCTGAACTTCTAGTTCCCCGCGGTACAACAGAACCAAAATATCCTGCCAGGCTATTAATTCTATCGCTGCTAAGCACATATGAATGCGTTTGAGCTGCACTCCTGTTCTATCAAGGACAAAATCTTGTGTCGATTGAACTGCCCCCTTTGTTGTGGTATTAGCAGTTGTCGTCTTTTTGTTCATGTAATCAACAGCAAAAGTATTACTTTTACAACAGCGCTACAATTCCTCTTTCAAGAAAGCAAATGACTTACAGAACCTAAAGAAGGTTTGAAAAAAAGTATAGGTTTCTAGGTTGTTGTCAGGTGAGCGAGCAAAAAGATTGTATCGTCTCCGCGGGCTAAATTCACATAACATGGCGGGGTACACACATATCGAAAAGTTTGAAAAACATACAGCATAAGATCTAAGGAGCGAGCAGATGAGTGACGTCAAGCAAAATGAGCAAGGATAAACTCAAAATAATGTGTAAGGACCACAATAGCTAAACAGACGGCACGGCAAAGCAACAAGAAGAACAACAAAAAAGTTATTCTCGGCTTACGGCTACTAAAAACGCCTAAGGTACTTGGGCTTGAGCATATCTGGGTGGGATTTCAAGCTATTTATCAAAACAAGCAGCTTCTTTGTATCTTCAGGTATTGTGCCGCCTATCGAATATACATTTGAAGCATGATTTGCTCGGAATATCACCTGCCTTTTGGGCTTGAAGTCAACAACTAGCCTTTCTAGCTCGTCTAGAATGTCCAAATCATCGAGTGGCAGAAATGGCTCTCCGAATTTGTTCATGAATTCCTCGTATATACCCTCTTCGAGATGGAGCGTCAGCGCACCAACATAGTCAGGCGATGATTCGCTCAGTATGTGAGCAGTGTCTGCGATATGCTCTTTAGTATAGGTCTTGCCTCCCAGTCCAAGGATTACCATGCAAGACAGAATGTACCCGTGACGCTTGAGCTTTTGGCATGCCTGCAGAATTGTTTTGTTGGTCGCGCCTTTCGTTACTTTCTTAAGCACAATGTCGTTTCCACTTTCGATTCCGACATACATCATGTGGAGTCCAGCAGCCCTTATTTCCCTGAGTTCATCATCTTTTTTCTGTAGAATGTTCATTGGCATAGCATAACATGAAATCCTTTCAAGGCTGCGGAAATTTGCCCAGAGATACTTTAGAATCTCTATCATCCTGTCCTTGGGAAGGTTAAGCGCGTCACCATCTGCCAGAAAGATCTTACGGGTATCCGGGTAGAACTTCGCTGCCATGTCGATCTCGGACTTAATTTCTTCCCAAGGTCGCTCGACATATTCCTTGGTACGGTACATATTACAAAATGAACACTTGTTGAAGGAGCAACCAAGCGTCACTTGAAATATCGTAGAGTCTGCCTCTGATGGGGGCCGGTAAAGAGGGTAATCATAAACTATTTCCATTCTAACAGCAGAATATAGAGCAGACATGCATTAATAATTGTTTTATGCAGGAACGCCTTTCTGAGCAATGGCTAACTATGTCTTTTTGTATGAAGATATTTTTCTGTCATAGACATCACTGTTAAGAGTTAAGAGGAAGAGTTAAGAGGAATAATAATAGGAAAACGATGCTTCAAAAGCAAGACTTGCAGGATTATTAGTGACAATGGGTTAGAAATTGGGACAAAGAAATGCAATCTTGCATTAAGCCTGACAGATAGACCTTTTGAAACAAGGTTAGGGTCAGTTCGTCGCGAGATCTTCATTGCTTTTTGCTCAGCCTGGAGCAGCAAACTCACTTCATCCCCTTTTTTCCTACAAGTATGAAGTCACTTAAATCTTAGCACTGAACGTTATATTAGAGGATAGTATTATTATTGTGTATGAATATACGGGGCAACTAAAGTATCAAGCCCATTATGATGCAAATTCACGTGGCGGTGGTGGTGGTAGTGGTGATAGCGATCAAAACAATGCCGTGGCTTGCATTACCACTCGCTTCACATTCGTTTTGTTTGCATCGAAACCCGACCATTCTCTATTCTATTCTCAACTTGCTATAGAAGCACATAACATGACAAGTCTAAATCCAGCCAAAGGACTTAACAGAGTAGTTAAGAAGAATGTTATTCTTTATGAACTTAGATAACGAATTTAACAAAGGATCCCTTAAATGCGAAATATTATCATACATTTTGATGAAACCAAATTTTTACTATGCTGGATTCCTAGCCTCAGCCCTATTAGTATTAAGCGGGCCAGCTAGTTTCGCAACCCCTACCGATCCAGCCCTGTTGACAGACACAACGGACCAAACAGAGACTCCGCCAGAAGGAATTGTAACCGTAGCAATCGGTGAAGGCAGCAACGCGACTATCCAACACTATACCTACACCCCACAGTCAGTTGAAATCAATGCAGGTGATAGCGTGACTTGGTTCAGCTCAGGTGAATTAGTGGATCTCCATACAGTAACCTTTGTGCCGGACCCAAGCATTCAATCTGACATACTATTGCCATTTGCTGTCCCTAGCGACCAGACAGACTTTGAGTTGCTGCCACCGTTTAACCTCGGTGAGCCTATCCTTATCCCGGCCCCAGATGGCAGAGAAGCAATTGTAGCGCTTAACAAAATTGCCTGGTATCCAGCAGTATTTGATGCAAACAATCAGACAACCTTCCTCGAAGGAACGGATATACAAGCAACGCTTAACAGCACTGTAAAGACGCTAAATTCTGGTATTTTACTTCCACCTATGCCATCTATGGGTGAAGCTCAACCAAACAGTACAGAAACAGCTACAATGACTAATGCCACCAACGGCACCACAACAAATGCCACGACAGTACCAGACGATCAAGCTACGTCCCAAGCAGCAGAAGGAGGAGCTGGCGAACAACCAATAGGACCTCCATTTCCTGTAGTTAGTTCATTTACCGTAACATTTGAAGAGCCTGGCACTTACTCTTACTTTTGTGCAATTCATCCATGGATGAGTGGTCAAGTGGTCGTAGGAGGGGATGGTCAGACTGAAACACAAGGACAGAATCAGACTGAAACACAAGGACAGAATCAGACTGAAACACAAGGACAGAATGAGCAGGAGCCAGTAAACCCGATCTTTCAATAAGCTGACTAACATGACTCGTCTCCGGTACGAGCCAGTCATCTCCTCTTTCTTTTTTTGAATCAACTAGTTAAGACATCTCTAGTGATTGTCGTGGTGAATACTTGCCATCACTGACTAAGTAAACCATCATCCATAATAGTTGCGGACACCGGCTGGACTCAAATCATGTCTCTACTGAAGTCGAATGACTTCAGTAGGTACGGCAATACGATATTCGTCTCTACAGCCTAGCGGTTACAAGTCAGAAAACATATTAGAAACAATATCCTTGTACTCACTAAAGTGTCTCTTCTAGCAATTATTTCTGAAAATTCTGGTTCTCGTCACCACGCACAGCCTTCTCGATAGTCTATTAGATTTAACTTAAGATATGATATTCTTATATAGGCAGCATGTTTTTCGAAAAAAAATCTAGTTCCAGTTATATTTCTGCGATCATCGCAAGTTCCTGCTTCGCAAGTTTCTCCATTCTTAGCATCCTTGGATAAAGTCCATGCTGGGACTAGAGTCGTCCATCGAATTCATGCGTTTAGGATTGTAATGATCCTATCGTGTGCTCTCTATCTGTCCCCTTTGATACTCTCGATTACTTCCTAGAATATATGAAAAATGTAACATAGTTTGTCTCTCTAAACAGAGATAGTTCTACTAATAAGGCCTATGTTGCTTTAGTCTGATGGTGAATATATGTCAACAATAAAAGATCCTCGTGATATCATGAGGAAAGGGACCAAGATCTTAGGCTTGTTTCTTGCATTAGCGCTGGTGACAGCTACCCCTCTAGTAGGTAGCAACATGCCAGCTGCGCAAGCACAAACTACTGCAGAAAATATTACTCAGGCTCAAGAGCCAGCGGCTAGTACAAATGCTACTCAGACTGTAACTCAGCCAACTGAAAGAGACCTCGATGATGCCTCGGCTCCTCCTTCGACTGTTTCAACGTCCGGCACGGCGACGACGGAGGTCAGGCCAGACCAGTTGTCAGTGACTGTCGGAGTGGAGACCAATAGCACAACTGCACAGGAGGCTGTAATCCTAAACGCCAACCTGACAACGCAGCTAGTAGCAGCGGTTCGAGGACTGGGCATTAACGAAAACCAGATAGAAACGAGCAGCTATAGCTTATCGCCTATTTATGAATATATAGTACCTCCACAACCATGCATCGAGATTTATCCTCCGCCTCCTGGCTGTGAAACAAGGCAGGAAATAATCGGCTACCGCGCTTCTAATACTGTGACAGTAACGCTTGACGTTAATGCAGAGCTGAATGCTGGACAAGTAATAGACGCTGCCATTGGAGCGGGTGCAAACCGTGTCGATGGTATCGTGTTCTTCATATCTCCGGATACGCAACAGCAAATACGTGATACCCTAATTAGGGACGCAATAGCCAATGCACGCCAGAGAGCAAACATTGCAGCCGAAGCTCTTGCAATGACAATATCCGGTGTTCAGAGTGCAACTCTGAATCCGATCGACTTTCCAGTCTACAGCGTCGACCTCCGAGAAGGTGCAGCTGCACAAGCAGACAGTGTCTCAGCTCCAACACCGATTCTGCCTGGACAGCAAGAAGTCTCAACAACGGTAACCGTCGTATTTTACTTGAGCACTGAAGGCTCTAGTAATCGTTAGGGTATCTCGGAAGAGGAACTGGGAGGTGGAGGAGACCAAGAGAAGCAACCGCAGTGCAATAGTGTGGCTGTATCCAGGCTATTCCTACACATGATGCTTTGCTACCACATGTAATTAAGTTGACAATGGCTGTATCTGCATAAAGTCATCGTCTTTGCAGCAAGAGAAACTGAGTATCGGCTTGAGCTTGCTATGATGTACAGAATAGTGGTCAGTTGTGAACATGATGAAGTTGTTGATTTATCAAACAGCAAATTCTTTATTGTGCAGCTGATTGGAATTGGAAACTCCATCCTCAACGCTTTCTTTTTCTTTTATCTATCATTAGAGATAAAGCAGAAGAACTTAGCAAATGTGAGGAGGATTATTTTGGAAGAGGATTTGAATAATTTCAAAGACGGGACATTCACGAATTTTTTCTCGATAGTTCGACCCTCTTATTGGTGCATCCACTACAGTCATTTACAGAGAAGTCAACCCCTGTACTAATCCTCGTCGCCTGTGGCAATTGTTACATCTGCAGTTGATCCAAAAGTGCTCTTCAAGAAGATCTCATAATAGTGCGGAAATCGTGGCAACCTCTCTGTCATTCCTTCCCCCAAGACACCCCTAGTTGGTGAAGCTTTCGTATACTGTCCTAATTCATAGGAACATACATAAATGACAAGGTCTTCTTTGCAGAAATTTACCTCCGGTGGGGTTATCATTGGGTAGTTTGGTTGAGGTCGTTGTGGACTAAAAGATCTCTGCAACGACTCTAGGTATTTTCCCATGTTTTGTCCAAAGCTCAAAGTTTGTACAGCTTTTTCAAAATCATGTTCGGATCTGAACTTTAGTCGATATATGACTAAAACCTCTCTGCGCTTTTCCATTTGTTTTGATCACGCTCTTCCTCTGCTATCTTGATTAAAGACGACATTGATACTATAAACTATTATCTCATTATGATGTTTCCTCTCAAGTCTTTCTAATTGCCAAGAGGGAAAGAATTTCAAGAAGTGTTGTAACGTAGCTCAATAGCAAAGGAGTAAAAACCTCAAAGCTGATGGTATATTGAGCATAACCAGCTAGTGCTTCTGCGGAAAGGTCTGGCGAAGCTTTGCAGAGAGTTTGATGTAGTTCGACCAATTTCTTTTAGCATATTATCAATAGAGAGAATAGAAATAAATGACGTGATAACACTTCGAATCAAAAGTAGGTCAAATCAGGATCAGAATGAACAACAGCAGCAGCAACAACAATTTTTTGATTTTTTCTCATGAACAGGATGTTGACGGTTTGTTTTCTGCTGCTGTCTTGAGGATGGCGTACCCCCAATCTGAGGTCATATTGACAAATTATGGCTTTCAAAACATGCTGGCACTAAAGAACAAGGTTCTTTCTTTTACCAAATCACGCAATTCGGGAACGATCATTCTCTCCGATATTGGTATAAATTACGAAAGTTACCCGCATGTCTATGAAGCTCTCAGTGCTTCAAAGCAAAGAGGTCTTTCAAACATATGGATAGACCATCATGTATGGCCGGAAGGAATGGAAGAAAAGTTTGCTCCGATTTGTGAAATGTTCATCCAGTCTGAAAGCGAAATGGGAAGGAATGAACTTAAGAAATGTGCAACGGAGCTCTGTATCGAACGGTTTGCACTTGCCAGCGCCCACGCAAAGACTCTTGGCTGTATTGCGCATAGAACAGACTTTCCAGAGTCAGTCAGGTTTCCATTGCCGCCTTTGACGGGCCTAATTTCGTACTATCTCGGAAAAAAAGAACTGAATCACAAGCTTTATTCTGTGATTTTGGATAATGCATCTCGCGGCATCTTGTGGAACACTGAGATGCAAGAGGACATGATTGAAGCGTCTAGGTTGGTAGATGAATCAATTATGAGATCTATCAAGTCGATGGTCATCAAAGAATTCCATTTTAAGCCTCCTGCTAGAATTGAACAGGCCGGAAATGTAAGGGTGGCAATCGCAAAGGCCGACTCATTTGTAAGCAGATCACTTCTTCTTGGCAAGATTATTGATGAATCCGAAATCGATCTTGCCATGGCATATACGTCTGATGGTAAGTTAAGTGTGAGAAGAAAGCATGGCTTACCTGAGAAAGGTCTTCAGATAGATTGCAGCAAGGTTGCCGCAGCATTTCGCGAAGGCGGAGGGCATCCTGGAGCCGCAGGAGGATTCCTAAAGACCAATATCGAGCAAAATGGTGATGAAGCGGCAATAATTGAAATTGAACTTACCATTCAAAAGTACCTTGAAAAACTAGAATAAGCTAGTAGTTAGTTCACCTAAAATTTTGGTATTTTAAGTACTATGGAGAGTGATGTAATTGGAACCAAAGCAGCAATGAGAGCACCTTATGGGTGGCTCCGCACCATGCTTGGTAGAATTGAGAGTGTGTTCTGCCAAAGTCGGTGCCAACGCATGATTCTCCCCTCAGAGGCAGGAGCAGGGGAAAGCTTTTCCAATAGATGGATTGCCATATAGAAACTTTTAGGATTTGCTTGATGGCTATTTTAGAAAATTTTTGTTTTATGAAGATATTAGTCATTTAGTAGATCCGAGCTACGTATAGCGAGATTTTTAATTATGATGTTGTGCAGCATCTTTTGTATGAAGGAAGGTACAACCTCAAGTAAAAGAGACAATCCTGATCAAATACCTCAAGAAGATGACACCCAAGGAAAGACGGGGAGAGTTGTAAGCGAACAAGCAGGGGTTGAAGGTCAAAGAAAGGAAGTGAACGTGGAAAGCTACTCAAAGGTGGCAGCTATAGGACAAATCTTAAAAGATCTGGATTTTCCCGCTGACAAGAATAAGATAATTTCGTTTGCCAGACAACAACTAAGTTCTACAGCGGATAATAAAGACATGGAGAATAGAGAAGATATTTTGCCGGCCTTACAAAACCTACAAGATCGAGAATACAAGAGCGTATCTGATGTGACCACATCCTTAGGGATGGTACATTAAAGCCAATACAAATTTTCTTGTTAGCCTATCGAATATCTCATCTCACTTTTATTCTATATCCTATTGAAGTTTTTTTGCAGGGCAGAACTGTGGTAGTTGTGTTCCCTCATCTATCTAAGGGCCTTTCGTTACTCCAAGATCTTTTGAAATTCCTTTCCATCTGTTCTGAAAAGAAAATAGATAGAGTGGGGTCGGTATACTACACTCGCATTCCCCCAGTTACCCTAATGAGTATCTTATTCTCCAATAGCACCCGAGTACTCGGCTAGCACTGAAAAACTAATCTCTCTATGTTCTCTAGGTCTTCTAGGGCAAGAATTTACTTACTCTTTTGCCACAGAGAATACTCCTTTATGCGCCTTCGTAGTTGCCTTATGCTACCCGACATACCAATCGTAACTACTGGCGGGTCGATTAGAGTGATGGCTACTAGGACATTTTCTAGCTGCTCTAGCCTGCATTTTATTATAGACTCATTTGCCCCCTGTTGTACTAGCCTTATGGCTGCCCTCTCTGTGGCAATTGATCCAAAGA
>Ga0307416_100002233_pt1 | contig 11020 bp, 9 predicted proteins | sample DK1Cmetagenome_2_FD_203821 | JGI IMG/M metagenome (GOLD analysis project Ga0307416, IMG submission 203821) | Maize rhizosphere microbial communities from greenhouse at UC Davis, California, United States - DK15-C-3 | ecosystem: Host-associated > Plants > Roots > Rhizosphere > Soil | place: USA...
GTGGTGTTCCAGCCGGCAATTCAGGAGGCGCTAATCGCGGGCCGCAAGTACGAACAGATCAGAGACTCCATTCGCAAGGACTGGAAGCCGGCGCGGCGCTGAACGTCGGTCCTGGTGACGCCTATCTCCGGCGACTGCTGCGGCGCCGCGCCGGCTGAGCTGGCGCTGACGCTTCAGTCGCCGGGCTCTCCGCCTCGGGCGCCGTTCGTCGAGCGACGCCAGCGGTTTCCCGCCGCGCCGGCAGGCGAACGCGGCCGTTCCCGAGCCAGATCGACGTGTAAGCAAACGCGGCAATCAGGCCACCGATAATGGGTCCAACCCAATAGATCCACCAGTTGCTGAAGTCCTGCTGAACGATAGCCGGACCGAGCGCCCGCGCCGGGTTCATCGCCGCCCCCGTGATGCGGCCTCCCGTCAGGATGTCCATGGTGATGATCAAGCCAATCGCCAGAGGCGCGATCGCCTTCGGCCCTCGCGGATCGATGACGGTGCCAAAAATGACCAAGACGAGGAAGAATGTCATCACGGCTTCCATGATCAGCGCGCCACTGAGCGAGACATCAGGACCGAGCCCGGGAAGTCCGAGGTTCACCCCTGGATTGTTCCGCCCCATCGGTCCCAAAGCCGGGAAAATCAAAGTCAGCACACCAGCTCCCGCAGTGGCGCCAAGCACTTGGGCGATGATGTAGCTGATGGCACGGGTGATCGCGATCTGACCTGTTGCCAACATCGAGAGAGTTACGGCCGGATTGAAGTGGCCCCCGGAAACTTGGCCTAACGCGGCAACCATGAGCCCAATAGCCAATCCATGTGCCAGTGCGACCGCGACGAGATTGCCACCATCACTTAGATTCTGAGTCGAGATAATCGCCCCCACACCGGCGACAACGAGTGTAAATGGCCCGACAAACTCGGCCACCGCAGCCGCCCAGAGATCACGGTCCTCCACGTTCCCTCCCCAGATCAGGCGCCGCTATCCGGGCTGCTCGCGGTCGCTGAGTCCGTGCACAAGGGCCGCCCACGCCCGATTGTATGGTCGCCTCTTGGTCGAGGCAACAGAAATCAGCCAGCCCGATGCGCACCAATCCTGGATCAGCCCGACGGCGCCACCGTCGGAGCGGTTTGACCGTCAGCGGGAGTCGGTTGTCCGCCCGCCGGCGCGGCACCCGGCGGCGGTACCTTGCTGCGCGCCTGGGGATTTGCCGGCATCTCTGGCAGAAGTTGCGCCGAGCTTCCCACACCGGTGACACCAAACGCTAGCGACCCCAATGGGCGGTCGTCGGCAAAGATGAAGACACCGTACTCGCCGGGAGCGAGCTCGGCCGGGAGCGCGACGGGCAGAGCCAGCCAGCGATCGGCCGCGCCAGGATCGATGACGACCTCCGGCCTTGATACCTCGTTACCCCAAGCGTCGATGACGACTGCCCGCACCTTCTGTCCCACGGACAGCCCGGTCAATCGTGTCGCGACGTAGACCGTGCCCGCGCCGGCGGGCACACTCGCGTAGCTGCCATCCGGCGTCCCGTCCGGGCGGAAACCAAAGGTCATCGCGATTTGACCCAGTGCCGGCGCAGCTGGCTCCGTCGGCGCCGGTGTCCCTGTCGGCGGGAAATACCGTTGCACGGTGCGTGTCGCCTGTTGGGCCGCGAGCTGGTCCTCGAGGCCCGCGTCTCGGGCCGCATCCCGAGCGGCATCTCGCGCCGCTCCTGACGAGCAGCCTGCGAGTATCACGCAAGCCGCGAGGATCATCAGGCACTGGCGGGCAGCATGCCTAGTCCGCCGCGGAATCGCGCGGAGGTCGATAGGGTCCGAAGGCGTCCTGGTATTCGTCGGCGACTTCAACTGCCGATTTGTGAACGTAGATTCGCGTAGTCGCTGGCGAAGCGTGTCCAAGGATCGTCTGCACCGTTGATTCACGCACTCGTCGGCGGACAAGCTCAGTCGCCAGTCCGTGGCGGAACGAATGCGGCGTGACATCGCTCTCGATTCCGGCAGCCTCGGCCAACCCAGCCACGATGTGCTCGACCGTGCGCGGGCTGATCGCCGAACCAGGGACGCCAATTTTATCCCGACCGCTAAAGGCAGGTAACGCGCCGGCTCCTCGTAATGGGTCGCCGCGCTGCGACCAATAGGCAGTCAATGCCGTGGCAGTCTCGCCGTCAAAGTGGACGGTACGGCTCTTGCCACCTTTCGCGCGATAGATGCTAGCCGCACCGTCGGTTAGATCGACATCCCTTCGCCTCAGGGCGCACAGCTCGGATACTCGCACGCCGGAGCGAAAGAGAAACCTGATCATTGCCCGTATTTTCAGCCGGCGCAGCTCGAGCTGAGGTTTCTCCTCACGCGGCAATGTGTCCACAAAGGCCACGATCGCATCCAGGTCTGAGAGCTTGACATCCGGTGGCGGTGGAGCGAAGCGCGGCATCATCGCCGAGATCCGGGTCTTGATACGATCCCCCGCGAGATCGGTATTCAGGTCATAACTCGACAGGTACGAGCAGAATTTACGCACCGCCGAGATATTGTTTTGCGCGGTTCGCATCTGCGAGACCTCTTCCGGAGTACGGATATCTGGCGGCACGAGGATCGCGGCGAACGACGTCACATGGTCGGGTCGTAAGACCGAAACCGGCGCTGACTCGGGATCGATACCTTCGTGTTGGGAAAGATGGCGGAGAAATTTGGCGATCCCGTGCCAGTAGGTCTTCTTGGTCCGAGGCGCAAGACGTAGGTCACCGAAAAAGAGATCGACCGCGGCCGCGATGGTCGGCCCGTCTCCAAGTTCGTCAAGTGACATTGGCGCTCGGTGCGCGCTTCGTTCAACCGTAGTGGCCGTTGCTCCGGAAGCTGACGTCTGCTCCATCGGGGCCTCCCGTGCTCCGTCTAGCTGGCGCTAAGCTCATGCGGGGAGGCGGGTGTACGGTCACTCTAGCATGTTCCGTTGCGGCTCCATCGGCGATTCACAGGCAGGGCTCGCTTCGCGATCTAGCGCCGACGGTAGCGCTCGATGAGCCCAGCCATGTCGCTGTGGAATTGGCCGTTGGACACGATGCGGGTGACTCCGGCGGCTCTAGCGGCACGCCGACCCTCGATGTCCACGTGCGGGCCATAGGCCAGCGTGGGCACGAGCCCAGTGTCCCCTTGCGAATGCACCTCGCTGATTGGATCCCAGGAGATTGCGCCATTCATGTCGATAATGCCGATCGCCACTGAATTTGGCTCCCGGCTCAAAGCGTCGGCAAATTGTTCCGCGGTGGCGACGAAGCGACTTTCGAGACCTAGTCGAGCCAGCGCGCTTCGGATGCGGGACCCGAAGAGCAGATCTCGATTTAGAACGACCGCCAGGGTTGGCCCCGCATCGGTGGGTTCAGTCATGGATGGATCTCATTTCTTCTCCTGGGCCCACACACCAATCAAAAACCTCTGCCTCGGAGCCGCCGTCTAGTGCGCCAGATCCTATGCTACGATCAAGCTCGGTCTTCCTTGACGTCGACCCATCCGCATCGCGTCGCCCCGCCGCCGACGCGGTACGCAGGAGCGTTTCCACGTGGCGAAACCTACCGGTGGCAGTGTGTCGGGACGGCGGCTCCAGGTCGACTACATGACGCGCACCGAACGAGTGCAGGCGGCCGTGAATGGCGCCGAAGTCGATCGGGTTCCGGTCTGCTTCTGGCACCATTTTCAGCCGGAGGGTTCGGGTCGCGCCATGGCGGAGGCAACTCTCCGCTTCTTCGATGATGAGTTCGCGTTGGACATTGCGAAAGTGATGCCCGACCTTCCGTATCCCTTTCCCAAAAAATCAATCTCGTCAATCGACGATTGGCGGCTGATCGAGCCGATCGACCTCGTGCGGTCCCGATACATTCGTGAACGTGTCGAGTCTATCGCGATTTTGAGGGACAACCTCGGCTTCGATACTCCAGTGATCATGACGGTCTTCAGTCCATTGGCAGAGGCGATGTACGCGGCGCGCGACCGCGATCAGTTCCTCGCACACCTGCGCGAACACCCGGTCGTGATTCATGAGGCGCTAGCCACGATTGCCGAAAATCTTGCGACGCATATGCGCGACACCATCGACGCCGGAGCGGACGGTATCTTCTTCGCCCTGCAGGGCTGCTCCAGGACCATCATGACCGAGCAGCAGTACCGGGAGTTCGGGCGTCCCTACGATCTCATGGCGCTGCGCGGGGCCTCGAGCGGTTGGCTCAACATCCTCCACGTCCATGGTGAGAAAGACCTGATGTTCGACCAAGCACTGGACTACCCAGTTCAGGTGATCAGCTGGTCCGATCGCATCGCCGGTCCGAGCCTGCGGGAAGCCCGCGTCAAGACGAGCAAATGCCTCATGGGCGGCTGGAACGAATTCGGAGCGCTGTCTAACGGGCCGGAAGAGCAGATCGAAGCCGAGGCGAAGGACGCGTTGGCGCAAACGGGCGGTCGCAAGTTCATCCTGGCTAACGGCTGCTCCGTGCCGGACGACACGGACCACCGATGGCTCGAAGTCGCGCGCGCGATCGTCGAGGAGCTTCCAGTCACCTGATCGCCGCTTAGTCCTCAGCAGCCGCGCCCGCCTCCGCCTTCTCCCGTTTCTCCATGATGTTCGTCGAGTGGCCAGGATCGAGGCGAGCCTTCGGATCGTAGTGGGTCACCGCGTGGTTCACCGCCGTTACCGCTTCCGCCGCGCCGGTCACGATGAGCTTGAACTTCGCCGGGTAGGTCACGACATCGCCCGCGGCGTAAACACCAGGGATCCCCGTTTCCATCGTCGTCTTATCGACCACGATCTGGTTGCGTTGGAGCTCGAACCCCCACGTTTTCATCGGACCAAGATCCGCCACAAACCCGATGGCCACGATCAGGTCGTCCGCGGGGATGGTTCGCTCGTCGCCGGATGCGTCCTTGAATGTGATGGCCGCAAGTCGACCATCATCACCGTCGTGGATCGCGGTGATCTCGCAGCCGGGGTGGTTCAGGTCGACCGTCGACTCCTCGAGTTGCCGGACCGTCGCTTCGTGCGCGCGAAACTTCGACCGGTGAATGAGGGTCACCTGTGCGGCCACCGGCTCGAGTGTCACCGCCCAATCGACCGCGGAATCGCCGCCCCCGACGATAACAACCTGTTTGTCACGAAAGTCTTCGACGCGCTTTGCAAAATAGTGGATGCCCTGGCCTTCCAGCTCGCGCAGTCCGGGGACGGTCAATCGCTTCGGCTCGAAGGCGCCGACCCCCGCGCAGACGATCACCGTCCTGCTCCAGCGCTCGCCTTTCGTGGTACCCAGCCGGATCAGGCCATCAGGCAGTGCTTCGAGCTCCAGCACCTGCTCGCTCAAACGGATAGTCGGCTCAGCCTGCCGCGCCTGGATGTCGCAGTGCGCGACAAAATCCTTCGCCAGCACTCTGGGAAACCCAATGACATCGTAGATGTACTTCTCAGGATAGATCGCGGTTAGCGCGCCGCCTGGTTCCTCCAGAGCGTCGAGGACCTGAGTTCGGGCGCCACGCAGACCGGCATAGAATGCCGCGAACTGCCCCGTTGGACCGGCTCCGATGATTGTGATGTCAAAGATGTCGTCGCCCGGAATCGTGCGCGGCGGATCGAGGACCGCCCCGGGTGCCTGGGACATGAGTTGAGACTCCTAGCAGGGGGATGCCAACGGTCGGCTCCCCGTTCGATGTCGGCAGCGATTCTAGCATCGCGCCTGGCATTGGCTCGGGGATCGACCTGTGCCCTTAGCCCAATCGAAAGTCTACTCCTGGGGAGGTTTCAGAAAGCGTACGCTCGATCCTAGAATGCCTGAGTACGCAACAGCACTTGTCAGGATGGAGACGGCATGACGTTGCAAACCGAGGATCCGCGGCACGCTGATATCAACGCCTTGCTCTCTCGCCGCGCGCGACAGGTCGGCTCAGAACCGCTCCTACAGAGTATGGACCGCGTCGGACAGCGCATCTCCTTCAGCTTTGGCTTCCCCGACCCCGCGTCACTGCCCGCCGATGAAGTCGCGGCTGTGACCACCCGCGTCCTCGGCGAGCGAGGCCGCGCGGCTCTACAGTACGGCGACTACGTGGGGTATTCGGGTTTGATCGACGCCTTGATCGCGAAGCTGTCGCGCGATCAGGGGATACAGGCGCGTCGCGAAAATGTGCTCATCACGGCCGGAGGATCGCAAGCGATCGACCTGCTCCTCGACGCGCTCGTCGACTGGGGAGACACCATCGTCAGTGAGATGCCGACCTGGATCGGCGCGGTGCAGGCGTTCCGCAACGTCGGGGCCAATATCGTCTCGATTCCAGTCGATAACGAGGGAATAGACGTCTCGGTGCTTGATCGTGAGCTGCGCAAGCTGCGCGAACAGGGAACGATCCCGAAGTTCATCTACGCCAATGCGAACTTTCAGAACCCGACTGGCGCCACAATGTCCTTGCAACGTCGCCAGGATCTTCTCGCGCTGGCTCACGCGGCGAATACGTTCCTCATCGAGGACGACGCCTACTTCGACCTCAGGTACAACGGCGAGACGCTACCCACCATCTATTCGCTCGACGACAGCGGCACTGTGGTCTACATGGGCACCTTGTCGAAGACCATGGGTCCTGGCATGCGCCTCGGCTGGCTGGTTGGACCTCCTGAGCTCATCCGCCGCGTCTCCGCGTTGAAGGTGGACGGCGGCACGAACGTGTTCGGCGCGCACGTGGCGGCAGATTGGCTGCCGGAAAGACTCCTTCCTCACGTCACACGGCTGCGAGACGTCTACCAGCGCCGGCGCGACCTAATGCTCGCCGCACTCGAGCGGAACATGCCGCCGGGCTCGACGTGGACGGTTCCGGATGGTGGGTTCTTCATCTGGCTGACCCTTCCTCCAGAAATCGATACAAGACGCATGCTCCCGCAAGTCCAGGAACGGGGCGTCGAGTACCTGCCGGGGCCCGCTTGCTTCGCCGAAAACGCTGGCCCGAACCAATTGCGGCTTTCGTATTCATTTGTCGAAGACGATCTGATCGAACCAGGGATCCGGGTGATCGGCGAAGTCGCCAGCGCCGATCTGCGCGAGGCTCGCGCGTAGATCGTGACATTCAACCCCGCTGTTCCTTGAAAGAGCCCGCGGTGGCGATGCGAGATTTCCGACGCGTAGAGAGGTGAGTTGATGCTCGCCGTCGATGACCTCGAGCGAGCCGGGTACCAGACAGTCGTTGTCGCGACGCCAGATACCCAGGGCCGACCAGTCGGGCGACAGCTTCCGCTGCGTCGGTTCCTTGATGACCCGCTGGCAGGCGTCGAGGTCTCGTCCTACGCCCTGGTCTACGACCTGGCGGGCATCCCCCTGCAGGAGAGTCCGTTTGCTGGCGCCCAGACTGGCTACCACGACATTCGCCTCCATCCCGATCTGAGCACCCTACGGCCCTACCCAGGCGTTTCTGGCTTAGCGATCTGCCTCGCCGACGCGATCGACCCGGCCGGACAGGAGATTCCCTTCGCGCCTCGCGCCTTGCTGAAGCGGCAGGTTCAGGCGGCGCAAGACGCGGGATTTGAGATCCGACTTGCTACAGAGTTGGAGTTCTATCTCTTCTGGAACGACCCACGCGAGGCGCGCCGGCTTGGCTTTCAGGGTCTGGAGCCGACGACTCCCGCACGTTCGACCTATGGAACGATCGCCGCAATCGCGCAACAGCCGTTCCTGGGAACGGTCTGTCTGGCGATGGAAGCGGCCGGAATCTCCGTCGGCTCCGCACAGACCGAAGCCGGGCGCGGGCAGTGGGAGGTGAACCTCGAGCACTCGGATCCACTCCAAGCGGCCGATCACCACCTCCTCTTCAAAGCCTGTGTCAAAGAACTAGCCCGCCAGGCTGGGCTGACCGCGACGTTCATGGCCAGGCCGGTTGCCGACGACCTCGGGTCATCCTGCCATCTTCACATTTCACTCTGGGCGAATGGCCAGCCGGTGTTCCCGATCGAGCCAGGTTCGGCGGCACTTTCATTAACGGGACGCCGGGTCGTGGGAGGGCTATTGGAGCATCTCCCGGCCACCGCGTACTTCCTTGCTCCATTCGCAAATTCCTACAAGAGGCACGTACCTGGTTTTGCCGCGGGCGCCGTCATGGCATGGGGTCAGGACAACCGATCGGTGGCGATTCGGATCGCTGGCGTAGGTGCGTCGCTGCGCGTCGAACACCGGTTTCCTGGGGCCGACGCCAACCCGTACCTGGCTGCCGCTGCGCTGATCGCGGCCGGACTCGAAGGAATCGCATCATGCCGCGACCCCGGACCGGCCGTCCACGGTGACGCCGACGCACGCAGGGACTTGCCACGGCCACCCGCGTCCCTCGGCGAGGCCCTTGCCGCATTCGAGCGCTCGGAATTCGTGAGCGGAGCGTTCGGGAGCGAGATCGCAGCCCATTACGCCGCCCACGCTCGTGCCGAGTGGACGGCGACCCTAGGCGCGGTCACGGACTGGGAATTGGAGCGGGGGTTCGAAGCAGTCTAGAAATCGGAGAACCAAACGCGTGCCGCGCAAGAAGGGAGCGAGCTCTCATCGACTCGGCTCGCAATCGGTAATGCCGACTTGCGTTTCGCGGGTAATGCGGAATAGCATGCGCGAAATGCTCGGGATTGGGAGTGGTACGTTCGAATTGCCCGGGGCGCTCATAGATGCTTCCCGAGCCTGCGCGTCGCACAGATTGGAAGGAGCATTTGCTCTGCAACTCGAGAGTTGAGATTTGGCATTCGCCATGGAGGATATGACGTGGAATACCCCCGCGTAGCTCGCCTGTTCACTCTCGCGCGTGCCGGTCATCTGAGCCGCCGGCAACTTCTCGAGACCGGGTTGCGACTCGGGATCGCCTCACCAGTGATCCTCTCCTTGATCGAGGCCGCCCCAAAGAGCGCATTGGCCATGCCAGCGGAGCGCGCGTCTCTGTCGGCGACCTCCAGCGCCATGCACTTGCAGGAAGAGTCCAGCGGTACATTGACCGTCTTGTGGACTTCAGGCACGGAGGATATCGACCCACACTACACCTACTCCGAGCTTGCTTCGGCAGTCGCTCTCTTGGTGTACGAGATGCTGCTGATTCTCAAGGGCGACAGTACAGACGAGTTCGAACCGATGCTGGCCGAGTCCTGGGAGGTCAGCGACGACCAATCAACGTTTACCTTCAAGCTCTTTCCCGACGTCATGTTCCAGGATGGGACGCCGGCAAATGCTCAGGCGGTGAAAGATTCCTACACCCGGTGGATCGAGCTTGAAGGTTCCCCGGTCAACGTTATTACCCGATTCTGCGATTCGCCAGACAAAATGGAAGCTGTCGACGAGACGACGTTGCGCTTCAATCTCGGCAGCCCGCAACCACTTTTCCTGGCGGCCATGGCATCGTCTTACGGTCCGATGGTGATCAGTCCCACCGCGCTCGCCGAGAACGCCACTGACGAAGATCCGTACGCCCACGAATGGGCGAAGCAATTTGCCGTCGGCAGTGGCCCATACATCCTCGATTCGAACTCAGTCACCGAAGGAATCACTTTGACGAGGTTCGATGGCTACCATCGAGGGTGGGAAGGGAATCATTTCGACGGAGTCAATTTCCGCGCAGTGCCTGAGGATGCAACACGGCGTCAACTCCTGGAGCGCGGCGAGGCCGACGCGGCAGCAAGCAACGTGACGGTTGACACGCTTGAAGCACTACGCAGCAATCCCGCAGTTCAGGTCATCGAATACCCGACCACAGCTGTGACCTGGGACGTCATGAACGCCCCACGGCTCCTTACCAAGGAAGTCCGGCAAGGGTTCTCGTATGCGTTCCCGTACGACGACGTTCGGGACGTCGTCTACAAAGGGCTCCTGAAGCGCAGTGGGCCAATCGCCGACAGCGTGCGCGGCTACGACCCCGACGTTTTCCTCTATCAGACCGACCTTGAAAAGGCCAAGGAGCTGATCCTCTCGGGTGGCTTCAAAGAGGGAGATGTCTTCGAGTACATGGTCGACGCAAACGAGGAAACAGACCAAACGGTCGCGCAGCTCTTCCAGGCCAATGTGCAGGAGATGGGCTTTAATCTCGAGCTGATCTCGGTCGACTACGCCACGATCGAGTCGACCGTTTATGGGGACGCCCCACCCGAGGAACGGCCTCACTTTATCGGCGGCTGGGGCTGGTGGCCCGACTACAACGACCCGTGGAACCAGCTCTGGCCGAATTTCACCGAGGCCAACGTTGGCGGCGGAGGATCAAACGGAGGCGCGTGGGTAAACCCGCGCTTCGAGGAGATCATGGCGGAGGCAGAGCACTTCGAGAGCGAGGAGCAACTCGACGAACTGATGAAAGAAGCCCAGAACATCCTGACTGAGCAGGATCCACCCGTGATCTATTATGGGCAACGGGTCGACTTCACAGTTCTCGGCGCCGACATCCAAGGCTTCGTCCCGAACCCGCTGTACCTCCAAGCCTACAACGTCTACGGAATGTCGAGGGCATCCTCCTGATCCGACCGCGAATGATTGAGGGCGCGGCGCCCATCGCGGCCTCAAAGACAGTGATGTTGGCATGATCGTCAGGCTGGTCGTCCGCCGATTGATCTTCCTCGTCTTCGTGCTCTTTGGCCTGTCGTTGATCACCTTTGGGTTGTCACACATCATTCCCGGCGATCCAGCCCGGTTGATGGCGGGACCTCGCGCCGGCAAGAGCGCGGTCGCAAAGATCCGGGAGCAATACGGTCTGAACGACCCGCTGCCGGCGCAGTATGTAACGTACATACGAAATCTTGCCCATGGCGACTTCGGGACCTCATTTACGACCCGGCGACCAGTGAGCGACGATCTGAAGAGGTATCTCCCGGCCACCATCGAGCTCGGCGCTATCGCCTTCGTCATGTCGACGCTGATCGGTATTCCCCTGGGGATCCTTTCCTCCGTCCGGCGCGACAAGCTGCCTGACCACCTCGCGCGGTTCATCTCTATCTCGGGCCTGGCCTTGCCCGTTTTCTGGCTGGCTATCATGGCGCAGTTCGTATTTTTTGGTCGCCTGGGCT
>Ga0307416_100002235_pt1 | contig 11017 bp, 11 predicted proteins | sample DK1Cmetagenome_2_FD_203821 | JGI IMG/M metagenome (GOLD analysis project Ga0307416, IMG submission 203821) | Maize rhizosphere microbial communities from greenhouse at UC Davis, California, United States - DK15-C-3 | ecosystem: Host-associated > Plants > Roots > Rhizosphere > Soil | place...
ACAGCCGTACACGACGCCGCCGCCGCCGGCCCCGCCGCGGCCGCTCGCGATCTCGGCACCGAGCGAAGGCAAGCTCGGCAACGGGCTGCGCGTGATCGTCGCGCATCGCGAAGGCGTGCCGCTGGTCAGCGTCGAGCTGGTCGCGCTGGCCGGCGCCGAGGTCGATCCGCCCCGCCTCGCCGGGCTCGCGTCGCTCGGCGCAGCGCTGATGACGCAGGGCACGAAGCGGCACAGCGCGCCCGAGCTCGCGGCCGCCGCCGAGGCGCTCGGCGGCTCGCTCGACAGCGGCGCCGGCTGGAACAGCGCCAGCATCTCGATCACGGTGACGACGCCGAAGCTCGACGCCGCGCTCGCGCTCGTCGCCGAGGTCGCGCGCGAGCCGGTGTTCGCGCCCGACGAGATCGAGCGCGTGCGCACGCAGACGCTCGACCAGCTGAAGGTCGCGTATGCGAGCCCGGGGACGCTCGCGGCGCTCGTCGCCGAGCGTCTCGCCTATGGTGCCGGCCCGTACGGCCACCCGGCGAGCGGCACGCCCGAGTCGCTGCCGCGGATCACGCGCGACGACCTCGTCGCGGTCCACCGCCGCACGTTCCGGCCCGACAACGCAGTGCTGATCCTGGCGGGCGACATCGGGGCCGACGCGGCGCTCGCGCTCGCGCGGCGCCACTTCGGCAGCTGGCCGGTGCCGGCCGAGCGCGCGGCGCCGCCGCCGCGCGCCGCGGCCGCGACCTCCGGCCCCAGCGTCGCCATCGTCGACATGGCGAACTCCGGCCAGGCCGGCGTCGTCGTCGCCGTCGGGCTGCCCGAGCGGACCGGCAGCGAGCGGGCGATCGGCGCGGTCCTGAACTCGGTGCTCGGCAGCGGCTACTCGTCGCGCATCAACCAGGAGATCCGGATCAAGCGCGGCCTCAGCTACGGCGCGAGCAGCGTCGTCGATGCGCGCCGCGAGGCGGCGTTCTTCCGCGTCGCCGTGCAGACCAAGAACGAATCTGCCGCCGAGGTCGTGCGGCTGGTGCAGGAAGAGATCGATCGCATGATGGCGGAGCCGGTCGGCGCCGAGGAGCTGGCCGCGCGCAAGGCGACGCTGATCGGCGGCTTCAGCCGCAGTGTCGAGACGACCGCCGGGCTGGCCGTGGCGATCCGATCGCTCGTCGTCGCCAACCGGCCGCCGGCGGAGTTGAAGACGCGCATCGAGCAACTCGAGGCGGTGACCGCCGAGGACATCCGGCGCTACGCGGCGGCTCAGCTCGGGCCCGCGCGGCGCCGGATCGCGGTCGCCGGCGAGGCGAACGCGTTCGCCGCTGCGCTGAAGGCGGCGCTGCCGAACGCGGTCACGGTCGGCCGCGACGCGCTCGACCTCGAACGCAGCGACGGGCTTGGCCGGCGCTGAAACGCGGCCGGCACGGGCCCGGGCAGGGGTGGCCCGGGGGCAAGGCAAACCCTTCGTACGAGGGTGAGCGTTGTCTGGGACAATAGTGCCCCCTGGCGGACGACGCATGCAGCGCGCCTGCGGCGTCCACACTCTCTCATCAGGTACCCTGCACATGGCCACCCGTCGTTCCGCTTCCCAGTCCAAAGGGTCTGCCGCCAACGCGCCCGCCACCGCGGCACCCGCCGCTTCGTCGACCAACGCCGCCCTCAAGCTTCGCCAGACGCAAGCCGAGTACGTCGCCGCGCGTCCTTCCGGCGAACCGGGCGTGAAGCCGATGATGTCGAGCTCCAAGATGTACGTCTGCCGGCGCTGCCAGGCCAACTTCAAGACCGGCGACGGCAAGCCCGACGCGCGCCTGCCCGGCCTGGGCAAGTGCAACAAGTGCCTGGCGACGCAGGCCGCGTCCGCGCTCGCGGCCTGACCTCAGGCGCCCGCGCCGGGAAGATCGACCGGGCTGAAGTCGGCTCCCGACTGCTCTTCCTCTTGGTCGCTGTGCCGGCGTCGCAGCGCTGCGCGCTGCCGCGCAAGCGCCAGGCGATCGCTTTCGCGGATTTCGCCGCCGCAGCTCTCGAGCAGCGCCAAGATGTCTGGTGAGAGCTCGTCCTCGGCGTTGTTTCGTCGTTCCATTTGCTGGGTCATGGCGCGATCCGGCTCGCTGCTGTCGATGCCGGCACCGTAACGTCCGCTCGCCGGCGACGCTGTAGGACGTCGCCGCAAAGTCGGCTCCACCTCATGCCGCGTCCGGCTTCGGAACGAGCAGCCCCGCCTGCACCGCGGGCCGAGCGAGAAACGCGGCGAGCGCGCGCTGCACGTGCGGATGGCGGTCGATCTCGACCAGCTCGCCGGCGCCGTAGAAGCCGACGAGGTTGCGGACCCAGGGAAAGATCGCGATGTCGGCGATCGTGTAGTCGTCGCCCATCGTCCAGACACGGTCGGCCAGGTGACCTTCGAGCACCGCGAGCAGCCGCTTCGCCTCGCCGACGTAGCGATCGCGCGGCCGCTTGTCTTCGAAGTCCTTGCCGGCGAACTTGTGGAAGAAGCCGACCTGGCCGAACATCGGCCCGATGCCGCTGATCTGGAACATCAGCCACTGGATCGTCTGGTAGCGCGCCGCCGGATCGGCGGGGAGCAGCCGGCGCGTCTTCTCGGCCAGGTAGAGCAGGATCGCGCCCGATTCGAAGAGCGCGAGAGCCCGCCCGCCGGGGCCGTCCGGATCGATGATCGCCGGGATCTTCTGGTACGGGTTGAGCGACGTGAACTCGGCCGACGTCTGCTCGTCGCGATCGAAAGCGACCCGGTGCGGCTCGTACGGAAGGCCGATCTCCTCGAGACAGATCGACACCTTGACGCCGTTCGGTGTCGGCAGCGAGTAGAGCTGGAGCCGATCGGGATGCCGCGCGGGCCACTTGCGGGTGATCGCGAACCGCGACAGATCGCTCATCGCGACGATTGTCGCCCGCGCGCCTTCGCCGCAGGGCGCGCCTCGCCGCCGCTCGCCGACTTGGCAGCGCGACGCGCGGGCTTGCGCTCGCGCGCAGCAGCGCTTGTCGGCGCGCCCGCGGCGCCTGCCTTCGCTCGCTCGGGCGCGATCGCGTCGAGGCTCGCCCGCAGGGCGGCGACGAGATCGATGACCTGGGCGCCCGGTTTCGGCTCGACCGGCCTGGCGACGACGCTGCGCCCGGCGATCTTGCGCTCGACGGCGGCGAGGATGCGCTCCTTCTCCTCGTCGACGAACTGCTCCGGGTGGTAGGCGTCGTCCGAAATCTGCTCGATCAGGCGAAGCGCGAGCTGCAGCTCGGCGGCGCCGACCTCGACCGGATCGATCCCGAGCGCGTCGATCGCGCGCACCTCGTCGGCGTAGCGCAGCTGCTGCAGGACGAGGCCGCCGGCAACGGCGCGGATCTGCACCACGTATTCCTTCGCTCGCCACGCCCACTTCGCGAGCGCCGAGCGTCCGCTCTCCTGCATCGCGGCGTGCAGCAGGCCGTACGGCTTCGCGCCTTGCCCATCGGGGGCGAGGTAGTAGGCCTTGTCGTAGTAGACCGGATCGACCGCGCCTTCGGGGATGAACGAGACGATGTCGATCGTCTGCCGCGACGCCTGCGCGAGCGCCTTCAGCTCGGCGTCGGTGAAGGTGACGAAGCGGTCCTTCTCGAACTCGTAGCCCTTGACGATCTGCGCCGGCGCGAGGACGCCGGCGCCTTCGGCGAGTTCATCGCCGTCTGCCCTGGCAGCCGTCTCATGGCTCTCCGTCACGGCCGCGCGCCGGATCGCAGGCGCAGCAGTGCGCGGCGCCGGCGTGGATGGCGGTTCTTCTTCGTCCTCGCGCTCCAGTGGCGCCTCGCTCTCGTCGGCGACGTACTGCCGCCGCACCCGTGCCCCGCCGCGCGAGAGCAGTTTGAAGCGCAGCGCCGCGCTGCTTTCGGTGGCCGAGTAGACCTTCACCGGGATCGAGACGAGCCCGAAGCTGAGCGCGAGCGTTGCGATGGAGCGGGCGGCCACGACCGCCATCTTGGAGCGTGCCCGGCGCCGCCCGCATCGGAAAGCGGCGCGCGCCGGCGTAGGAAAGTCCGCGGGCGCCGGCCGGCATGGCCATTGCCGGCCTCGAGGACGACCCACTCGGGAGATCCCGCCCATGAAAGCTCTCTGCTGGCACGGCAAGCACGACATTCGCTACGAGACCGTCCCCGACCCGACGATCGAGCACCCGCGCGACGCCATCATCAAGACGACGTGCTGCGCGATCTGCGGCTCGGACCTGCACTTCTTCGACGGCTTCGTGCCGGGCATGAAATCGGGCGACATCGTCGGCCACGAGTTCATGGGCGAGGTGGTCGAGGTCGGCGCCGAGAACAAGAAGCTCAAGATCGGCGACCGCGTCGTCGTCCCGTTCACGATCTGCTGCGGCGAATGCGAGCAGTGCCGGCGCGGCAACTGGTCGGTGTGCGAACGGTCGAACCGCAAGAAGGAACTCGGCGACCTGGCGTTCGGCCACTCGACCGCGGGCCTGTTCGGCTACACCCACCTCACCGGCGGCTACGCCGGCGGCGATGCCGAGTACGTGCGCGTGCCGTACGCGGACGTCGCGCCGGTCAAGATCCCCGACGGCCTGACCGACGAGCAGGTGCTGTTCCTCGGCGACATCTTCCCGACCGGCTGGCAGGCCGCGGCGCAGTGCGACATCCAGCCCACCGACACCGTCGCGATTTGGGGCGCGGGACCGGTCGGCCAGTTCGCGATCAGGAGCGCCGTCATGCTCGGCGCCGAGCAGGTGATCTGCATCGACAACGTCCCCGAGCGCCTCGACATGGCGCGCGCCGGCGGCGCCGTCACGATCGACTTCGACGAGGAGAGCGTCCTCGACCGGCTGCAGGAGCTGACCGCGGGCAAGGGCCCGGACAAGTGCATCGACTCGGTCGGCATGGAGGCGCACTCGCTGCGCTCGTTCGACTCGATGATCGACCGCGCCAAGCAGTCGGTGATGATCGAGAGCGACCGCCCGCACGTGCTGCGCGAGATGATGTACGTCTGCCGCCCTGCGGGCACGCTGTCGATCCCCGGCGTCTACGGCGGCATGACCGACAAGATTCCTTTCGGCGCGGTGATGAACAAAGGCCTGACGATCAAGACCGGCCAGACCCACGTCAAACGCTGGACCGACGACCTGTTGCAGCGCATCGTCGACGGCCAGATCGATCCCTCGTTCGTCATCACGCACAGCGTCGGCCTGGAGGACGGGCCCGAGATGTTCAAGACCTTTCGCGACAAGGAGGACGGCTGCGTCAAGGTCGTCATGAAGCCATGAGCCACAGCATGAGCATGAGCACCCGGCACCCGCTCTCCAGGGCGCTCCCGAAGACGCCGCTCGGGCCGATGCGCTCGCCGGCGCGCGCCCTCGCCTGGTTCTCGATCGGCCTCGGCCTCGCCGAGCTGGCGATGCCGCGCACGCTGGCGCGCGCCGCCGGCATGCCGAACCTGCCGACGCTGACGCGAGCCTACGGCCTGCGCGAGATCGGCACCGGCATCGGCATCCTGACGTCGAAGGATCCTTCGCCGTGGCTCTGGGGCCGCGTCGCGGGCGACGCGCTCGACGTCGCGACGGTCGCGCCCGGGCTCGTCACCTCCGGCCGGCCGCTGCGCACCCTGACCTCGATCGCGATGCTGCTCGGCATCGCCTACGTCGACATGAAGGTCGCCGAGGGCGCGCCGCCGCGGGCGAAGCGCGAGAAGCGATCGTTGCGCGACTACAGCATGCGCTCCGGCTTTCCGAAGCCGGCACACGAGATGCGCGGCGTCGCACGTCAGCCGAGCAGCCCGATCGCGCGGACGCCGACCGCGACCGCGACAAATGCGCCCGACTCGAGCCCGGCGCGAACGCTGATGCAAGCCAGCGAGCCGTCGACGACGTACCCCTAGTCCGGCCCGTGGGCGCGCCGGTGCCGCGTGCCGACACGCGCGCGGCAGCCGCGCTACCCTTCGGCCGATGACGCTGCGCGATTTCGTCGGCGACCCGTTCGTTCGCCGCGGCGCGCGCGACATGCTCGCGTTCGCGCCGGGGCTGACCGCGTGGGGCCTCGTCACCGGCGTCGCAATGACGCAGAGCGGCCTCGGCGTCGGCCTGGCGCTCCTGATGTCGCTCACCGTCTATGCCGGCAGCGCGCAGCTCGCCTCGCTGCCGCTCCTGGCGACGAACGCGCCGATGTGGGTCGTCTGGGCGTCGGCGTTCTGCGTCAACCTGCGCTTCGTCATCTTCAGCGCGCAGTGGCGCGTCCATCTCGGCCACCTGTCGCGCGGGCGTCGCCTGCTGCTCGGCTACGCGCTCGCCGACCTCAACCTGCTCGCCTTTCAGAAGGCATGGCCGGCCGGCACGCGCGAGCCTGGCCAGGCGCGCTACGCGGCGGGCGGAGCCGTCGCCGTCTGGCTCGTCTGGCAGGGATCTTCGGTCGCGGGCATCGTCCTCTCTTCGTTCGTGCCGATGCACTGGGGCCTCGGCTTCGCCGGGACGCTGTCGATGCTCGGCTTCGCCTACTCGCTGCTCACCGACCGCGGCGCCTGGCTGGCGGCGACGATCTCGGCGACCGCGGCGGTGGCCGCGTTCGCGCTGCCGCTGAAGCTCAACATCCTCGTCGCGATCGCTGCCGCGGTCGCGGCGAGCGCCGTCGTGGCGCGCGCCGGCCGCGGCGCGCCGCGGCCGAGCGAAGTGCCGTGACGACACCGTTGGACTGGACGCACGCCGCGGCCACGATCCTCGGCATGGCCGCCGTGACGGTGATCGCGCGCGGCTTCTTCCTGTTCCGCGAGCGCGAGCCGAAGATCCCGCCGGCGCTGCAGCGCGCGCTGCAGGTCGCCCCGCTGGCCGCGATCGTCGCCGTGCTCGCGCCCGAGATCTTCCTGACGCATGGCGAACTGCTGGCGACGTGGCGCGACGCGCGATTGCCGGCCGCGGCCGCGGCGACCGCGTTCTACGCCTGGCGCCCCGGCATGCTCGGTCCGCTGCTCGCCGGCATGGCGGTGTACCTGCCGCTTCGCCTCGCGCTCGGCTGGACGGGGTAGCGGCGGGCGCAAGCACGCCGTCAAGTAGTCCTTTTCTCTCACGACGATCAGTCGCGCGCCCGCACACGTTGCCGGCCGCGTGCCACTGGCGCGCACGCGCGCCGCCTCCTAAGGTCGGCCGCGGTGCTGCGGCACCGACGCATCGATGGCGGTGCGCCAGCATCCTAGGAGAATCTCGATGGCTGACAACCAGACCCGTGGCCGCTCGGCCGATCGGAAGCGCCTCAACAAAGGCGAACCCTACGAAGTCGCCTACGCCAAGTCCGACCGTGCCTCGCCGGGCCGCAAGGCGCTGCTGGCAAAAGGCGCATCGTCGGGCGGCGCCGCCAAGCGGTCGACCGGCTCGTCAGCGAAGAAGGCGGGCTCGGCGGCGAAGAAGGCCGGCTCGGCGGCGAGAAAGAGCGGCGGGTCGGCCAGGAAGAGCGGCTCGGCGGCGAAGAAGTCGGCCAAGAAGTCGGGCTCGGGCGCGCGCAAGTCGGCGTCCCGCTCGACGCGCGGCGAGGCGAGGTCGGCATCGCCGGCGATGAAGCGCAGCAACGCTTCGCCGACGCGCGGCCGGACGCCGACGACGCGCGGCGCGCCGAACCCGCCCAAGGAAGAGAAGACCGCCGAGAACACCGCACCGAAGACGATGCGCGAGGCCGACGCGATCGACCTTCTCACGGACGACCACCTCGAGGTCTCGGCGCTCTTCAAGCGCTACGAGAAGCTCGCCAACAAGGAGGCCCCCGCCGCCGAGCGCCGCGAGCTGGCGCAGTCGATCTGCGGCATGCTGAAGGCGCACACGCAGATCGAGGAGGAGATCTTCTATCCGGCGGCACGCAGCGCCGGCATCGACGCCGACACGCTCGACGAGGCGCAGATCGAGCACGCATCGGCGAAGGACCTGATCGCGCAGATCGAGGGCGGCAACCCGAACGACGGCCTCTACGACGCCAAGGTGTCGGTGCTCGGCGAATACATCACGCACCACGTCGTCGAGGAGCACACCGAGATCTTTCCGAAGCTCCGTCGTGCCGGCGTCGACCTCGTCGCGCTGCGCGGCGAGCTGGAGTCCCGCAAGATGTCGATCCTTCCCGAGGGCGCCGACGGCGCAGCGCAGCCGGACCAGGAATCGCCCGGGCTGCTCGCCAAGCTGAGCGACAAGCTGTTCAGTGCCGACAGCGGCGCCGACCAGCGCGGCCGCACCGACACGTCGCGCGGCTGACGCCGGCGACGGTGCCGTCGCCTCCGCGCCGCGACGGCACCGTCTGGTCTAATCGTCCGATGCGCCGATCGATCACGGGCATCGACCACGCCATCGTGCTGGTGCACGACCTCGATCGCGCGCGCGGCCGCTACGAACGCCTCGGCTTCACGGTCGCGCCGCGCGGATTGCACCCGCCCGAGCACGGCACCGGCAACCACACCGTGATGCTCGAGCGCGAATACCTCGAGCTGCTCGGCGTCGTCGCACCGACGCCGGCCAACGAGCCTTGGCGGCAGGCCCTGGCGCAGGGCGAAGGCTTGGCTGCCCTCGCGCTGCAGACGCCGAGCGCCGACGCCGTCGTCGCCGAGATGGCGGCCGCCGGCGTCGTGCTGGATGCGCCGCAGGATTTCGCGCGTCCGGTCGTGCTGCCCGACGGCATCCGGTCGCAGGCGGCGTTTCGGAGCGCGCACTTTCCGCGCGGCATCGTGCCCGGCTTTCAGCTGTTCTGCTGCGAGCACAGGACCCGCCACATCACCTGGCGGCCCGAGCTGCTGCACCATGCCAACGGCGCCGTCGCGCTCGACGACGTGCTCGCCGCGAGCGCGTCGCCGGAGGCGGACGCCGCCAAGGTCGGTGCGGTGTTCGCGCGCGAGCCGCGCGCCGAGAGCGACGGCGCGTTCGTCGTCGACACCGGCAACGGCACGATCCGTTTCCAGGCGCCGGCGTCGCTGGCGGCGCGCTTCGCGCCCGCCGATCTTTCGGGGCTGCGCTCCTCGGGCCTGGCGGGGATGACGCTTAGGACGCGCTCTGCCGCAGCCGCCCGAGCGGCGCTCTCGGCAGGCGGCATCCGCCACGCGACGACGCACGACGGCATCGCGGTCGCGCCGCGCGATGCTTGCGGCGTGCTGCTCGTCCTGCGCGAAGGCTGACCGCGCCGGCGCGGCCGGCGCAGCGCTCGATCGCGCGCCGTCAAGGCGCGGGCGGCTCGTCGCCGTAACTTCGAAGGACGCGGTAGCTTGCGCGCTGCCCCGGCAGCGACTCGATCAGCGCGAAGCCGCCGACGCGCCACTCCAGCGTCGCCGGCACCGCCGGCGGCACGGCGCCGCGCGCCCGCCGCGCCAGCGTGACGTGCGGCGCGAACGGCCGCGGGTCGAGCGCGACGCCGAGTTCGGACAGGACCCTGCCGATGCCGGCATGGAGCTCGGCCAGCGCCGAATCCGCGGTGGCAAAACGCAGCACCGCGATGCCGCCGCGCCAGAGTTCCGGGGCGAGCGCGCGCAAGGTCGTCGGCACGACGGGCAGCATCGCCAGCGCGCCGTCCAGCGCGGCGACCCGCAAGCGCGACAACGCACCGAGGAAATGCAGCGTGAGGTGCAGGTTGGCGTCGGCGACCGGCTTCGCGCCGGGCGGCCAGCGCCAGCCGTCGCGCTCGTCGCACAAGCGCGCCCGCAGCGCCGGCTCGGGCCAGAGGGCGGTGAAGAGGCGCGCGCTGTCGTCCTGCATGTCGACCATCTCCCGCCGGGCGGCGCTGCGCCTCCGGGTAATTCATCTTTCGAGCCCCGGGCGGCCGGACAAAGATGCCTGCGGCCCAACGCCGCCGCCGGTCCCCCGCCCGCGGCACCCACAGGAGACAAGGGAATGACAAGGAATCGATTCTGGCGCGCCGTCGCGCTGTCGTTGACGAGCGGCGCGTTGTGCGCCGCCGCGCACGCGCAGGAGACCTTCAAGCTCGGCATCGTCAGCTTCCTCTCCGGCCAGGCGGCGGAGAGCTTCGGCGTTCCGGCGGTGAATGGCGCCAAGGTCGTCATCGACGCCTTCAACAAGGGCGCTGCGCCGGCGCCGTACAACAAGACCGGCTTCGGCGGCATGCGGATCGAGCCCGTCTACGTCGACGAGAACGGCGGCGCGACCAAGCAGGTGCAGGAGCTGCGCAATCTGTACGACCGCGAGAAGGTCGATGCCGTCGTCGGCTACGTCGGCTCGGGCGACTGCCTCGCCGTCGCCCCGGTGGCCGAGGAGATGAAGCGCTTCCTCATCCTCTACGACTGCGGCACGCCGCGCATCTTCGAGGACAACAAGCTGCAGTACGTGTTCCGCACCGCGTCGCACGCGGCGATGGACAACGTCGCCCTGGCGCGCTACCTGAAGGCGCGCAACATCAAGATCGAGAACTTCAACCTGTTCAACCAGGACTACGCCTGGGGCCAGGACTCGAAGAAGGACTTCGTCCTGTCGATGGAGAAGCTCTTCCCCGGTGCCAAGCCGGGCGAGGATCAGCTGCCCAAGTTCGGCGCCGGCCAGTACGGCACCGAGATCTCGGCGCTGATGGCCAAGCCGGCCGACGTCACGCACTCGAGCCTGTGGGGCGGCGACCTGCAGGCGTTCGTCCTGCAGGCGGCGCCGCGCGGCCTCTTCAGCCGCACGCAGGTCGTCTTCTCGGCCGCCGACCACGTCCTGCCGGGCCTGGGCGAGAAGATGCCCAACGGCGTCATCCTCGGCGCGCGCGGCGCCTACGGCCTGATGTCGCCGAAGTCGGCGCTCAACGACTGGTGGTGGGACCTCTATTCGAAGGCCTACAACACGTATCCGGTGCAGGCGCCTTACCGGATGGTGCAGTCGCTGCTCGGCCTGAAGCTCGCGGTCGAGAAGGCGATGGCCGCCAACGGCGGCAAGAAGCCGACCAGCGAGCAGCTCGCCGCCGCGCTCACCGGCCTCGAGTGGGATTCGCCGGCGGGTCGGATCCGGATGGTGCTGGGCGACGGCCACCAGGCGATCCAGGACACGGCGATCGGCAGGACGCGCTACGACGCGGCGAAGAAGATGGTCGTCCTCGAGGACATCCA
>Ga0307416_100002236_pt1 | contig 11015 bp, 12 predicted proteins | sample DK1Cmetagenome_2_FD_203821 | JGI IMG/M metagenome (GOLD analysis project Ga0307416, IMG submission 203821) | Maize rhizosphere microbial communities from greenhouse at UC Davis, California, United States - DK15-C-3 | ecosystem: Host-associated > Plants > Roots > Rhizosphere > Soil | place...
TGGCGGTCTCGTATCGCACTAAAGGCGAGCGCATTACCGATGCCCGCGTCGCGGTCAGCGCGGCGACCGAGCGGCCGCTGCGTATCGGGGGCGCTGAAGCGGCGCTCACCGGTGCCGCACCGACGCCGGAGACCTTTGCCGCCGCCGCTGACGCGGCGGCCGCGGAGATCGAGCCGCTCTCCGACATCCGCGGCAGCGCCGCCTACAAACGTGAAATGGTTCGGGTGCATACGCGCCGCGCGTTGAGCCGCGCCTGGCAGGCGTCCGGCCAGGACAGGTCGGTATGAGCGTCGGTCAATCGGTCCGCCGCCTCGAAGGACACGCCAAGGTCACCGGCAGCGCCGAGTACATTCATCACCTGCGCCTGCCGGGGATGCTCCACGGCAAGATTCACCGCAGCACCGTCGCCCATGGACGCATCGCGCGGATCGATTCCAGAGCCGCGCTCGAGTGTCCGGGTGTGCACGCGGTGGTGACGATCGACGATGTACTCGGACTGGCGCCGAATCCCTACTACGGTCCCGCGTTCCATGACCAGCCGATCCTCGCGCACCGGAAAGTCCGCTACGTCGGCGAGCCGGTTGCGGTCGTCCTGGGGCCGGATCCCCATATCGCCGAAGAAGCCGCCGATCTGATCCAGGTCGAGTACGACCCGATTGATCCCGTGTTCGACGAGGTGGCGGCGGCACGTCCCGACGCGCCGATCATCCATGACGTGCTCAAGCCGGCGGGCATGTTCACCGATCTCAAGCATCTCGGCGGTCGCTCCGGCACCAACGTGGCCCTCGACGCGCGCGTTCGGCGTGGCGATGTCGAGCGGGGATTCGCGGAATCCGATTACCTCTTCGAGCACACGTTCAAGACCGGGAAGGTGATCCACGCCACCTTCGAGCCGATGGTGTCACTGGCCGAACTGCACGGCGCCGACGGGCTCACCATTCACACCGCGTCGCAGAGTCCCTCATTCGTTCGCGCCGAGGTCAGTCGTCTGCTCGGATGGGCCGAGAATCGCGTCCGGGTCCGCACCGCCCACCTTGGCGGCGGTTTCGGCGCCAAGTTGTACATCAAGCTCGAAGCGCTGGTGGCGATCTGCGCGCTGCTGGTCGGCAGGCCCGTGCGCATTGCGTTGTCGATGGACGAGCAGTTCTACACCATCACCAAGCACGGCGCGACCGTCCGGATCAAGACCGGCGTGACCAAGAACGGCCGGATGATCGCCCGCGAGGTGGAGACCTACTGGAACGGCGGCGCCTACGCCGACATCGGACCGCGGGTGACGCAGAAGTCCGGGTTCACCGCGGCCGGCCCGTATGACATCGAGCACGTCTCGCTCGACAACTACGCGGTCTACACGAACGAGCCGCCGGCCGGCGCGCTCCGCGGCTTCGGCATCTCGCAGCTGGTGTGGGCCTACGAGCGGCAGGCGGACATCATTGCCGCGGCACTGGGCATCGACCCGATCGAGTTTCGCCGCCGCAACGTGCTGCGGAAGGGACGTCCGCACGCGACCGGGACGATCGTCTCCGACATGGAGATCGACGCGGTGCTCGATCTACTGGAGCAACGCATGGACTGGCGCCGGCCGTTCGATCGCGGTTCGGGCACCATTCGCCGCGGTCGTGGCGTAGCGATCGGCCTGAAGGCCTGCATTTCGCCGACCACCTCGGTGGCGATGGTGCTGCTCTACGGCGACGGCAGCTGCGCGCTGCAGTGCGCCACGGTGGACATGGGACAGGCGTCTGACACCGCGATGGCGCAGATCGTCTCGAAGGTGCTCGGCATTCCGACTGATTCGATCCGCGTCGCCCGGCCCGACACGGATGTCACGCCGTACGACATGGCCACGCTGGGTTCCCGCTCGACCTTTCATATGGGCAACGCAGTCAAGGCGGCGGCCGAGGACATTCGCGCCCAGGTACTGCGGATCGCCGCCACCTGCCTGGGCAATGACGTCGCCGAGCTCGAGTGCGTGGACGCCGGGGTGGTGTCGACCCGGGGCGCGCGCATGACGCTGCGTGAAATCATGCTCGCCCGCTTTGCGATGCAGGCAGGCACCATTGTCGGCGTTGGATCGTACACGCCGTCGTACAAGAAGCCGGATCTCGCCACCGGCCAGTCCTCGGAAGTCACGCCTTTCTGGATGCTGGGCGGCGCCGGCGCCGAAATTGCGGTCGACACCGAGACCGGACGGATTGACGTGACCAGACTGGTGAACGTGGCGGATGTCGGCCGGGCGATCAACCCCGCGTCGGTCGATCTCCAGCTCACCGGCGCCGCCATCATGCAGCTCGGGTTCACGCTGTTCGAGGAAATGGTCTTCAGCGACGGCCAGGTGGTCAATGCCAGTCTGGCCGATTACAAGGTGCCCGGCTTCCTGGATGTCCCCGCCGACATCTCGGCCGCCTATGTCGAGGTGCCGCACAGCCAGGGACCGTTCGGCGCGAAAGGCGTGGGCGAGACCGGCGTGTTCAGTCCGTCGCCGGCAATCGCCAACGCGCTGTACGACGCGATCGGGATCGTGGTCAGGGATTTGCCGTTGACGCCCGAGCGAGTGCTCCGGGCCATTCGCGAGGCGGAAGGCCGCCCCTTCGAGGACGAGTAATGGCCGACGAATCGCGCCGGACGATTCACTTCACCCTGAACCGGCGGCCGGTAACGGCGAGCATTGCGAATCACGACACGGTCGTCGATGTCCTGCAGCGGGAGTTCGCGCTGTTCGGCGCGCGGGAGAGTTGCGGCCAGGGACTGTGTGGCTGTTGCACCGTCGTGGTCAACGGCACGGCCGTGTCCGGCTGCCTGTATCTCGCCGCGTTCGTCGATGGCGCCGAGGTCGGCACCATCGAAGGACTGGCCGAAAACGGGGTGCTGCATCCGGTCCAGGAGGCATTCATCTCACAGGGCGGGTTCCAGTGCGGCTTCTGCACGCCCGGGTTCGTCCTGATGACCAGGGAATTGCTGGAGCAGCAACCGCATCCCACCGAGGATCACATCCGCCATTACCTGTCGGGCAATCTCTGCCGCTGCGCATCGTATCCGGAGATCATCAAGGCGGTGAAGGTCGCGGCCCAGACCGCCGGGGAATAGCGCAGTACTCTGTCGAACTGCGGCCTACGCATCACTCGCTCGAACTGCGACCGTACGCATCACTCGCTCGAACTGCGATCGTACGTAGTGTCCCGGCTTCAGCCGGACCTTGGCCGAAGCGGATACGAGTCCGCCTGAAGGCGGACACTACGGCCGGAGCTCATCGCACATCGAGTCCGCCTGAAGGCGGACACTACGGCCGGAGCTCATCGCACATCGAGTCCGCCTGAAGGCGGACACTACCGGTGGATTTCATCGGCCGAGTTCCGCCGCGGATGGTCACAGCGCCCGAGGGATTCAGATTCTGTAACCTGTATTGATGGCGATTCGCGTGGTCAGCCTGGGAGCGGCGACGGATCGCCGCGCGAGTGGCGAATGGCTCAGCTGACCCTCTTCGAGTCGGGCGAAACACTGCTCGCAGACGACGAGCGAGGCAGGATTGCGTATACGCCAACGCTGGTCGATGCGCCGGTCGCACAGGCATGGTTCGCGGAGCTGCGTCATGCCGTCGAGTGGCGATCGCTGCGGCGAGTGATGTACGAAAGGGAAGTTGATGTGCCGCGGCTCGTGGGGCATTACCGGCTCGAGCCGCCGGCCGACTCGACGCCCGCCGCGATCCTCGACGCGGCCCGGCGTGTCATCGACCTGCTCGAGGTGCCGTTCAACAGCGTCGGTCTCAACCTGTATCGGGACGGTCGCGACAGCGTCGCGCCGCACAATGATCACCTGTACGAGATCGTCAAAGGCTTCCCGATCGCTCTCCTGTCGCTCGGAGCCACGCGGAGGATGACGATTCGGGCGAAGGCGGCGCCGCGACGGTTGATTCACGTCGACCTCGAGCCAGGCAGTCTGCTGGTGATGGATTACGCGACGCAGCTGCATTACACGCACGCCGTTCCAAAGACGACCGAGCCGGTGGGCGAACGCATCAGCCTGGCGTTCCGGGTAAAGCCGGCCCGCAAGGCGTCACCCGACGCGGCCGGCAGCGGCGTCTATGGCTGATGACGAACGCTGAGCAGCCGCGGGTGCCGCAGCTTGCCGTGGGCGGTCCACTCGATGAATGCCGCCTGGACGACGATTTCAGGACGTACCCAGTGTGCGTTCAACCGCGGCAAGCCTGTGGCTCGGGTAAACGGCGACGCCGGCACTTCAATCGCATTCAGCCGTCTCCGCAGGTCGAGCAGCAGCTGTGTGTCGAAGCCCGTCCCGATCTTGCCGGCAAAAACCAAGTCGTTTCCTTTGTAAACGCCGACGAGCAGCGCTCCGAGACCGACGCGCGCGCCGCGTGGCTCGGTGAATCCGCCGATCACGAATTCCTGCGATGTCTCGCATTTCATCTTGAGCCAGTGTTTGGATCGTCGATGCTCGTACGGAGAGCCTCGCCGTTTGGCAATCACGCCTTCCCAGCCCTCGCGCCTGGCGTGCTCCCACGGCGTCGCACTGTGAAGCAGCTTCACCCGCCGCAGTGGCGGTGTGAAGGGCAGTCGCGCCAGTAACGCGCGTCGCTCCTCGAGGGGTAGCGCGGTGACGGTCCGGCCGTTCAGCCACAGAATGTCGAAGACGTGATAGCCGCTGCGGCCGTCCCATGTCACTTCGCCGTCGAGAATCACGTCGGTGACGGGAAGATTCGCCACCGCCGCTGCGATCGCCGGCAGATCCTGCGGCAGACGATTGCGCGAATACAACCGGATGGCGCCGCCGCGCTTGTAGGCCAGCAGCCTGATGCCGTCGAACTTGCGCTCGAACAGCCAGTCGGGTCCGACGAAGCGGTCCTGCGTCAGCGTGGCCGCCATCGGCTGGAGCCAGTCGGGCATCTTCGCGGCCGCGGTCATGTGGCGTCCGGCGAGAATATCGCATCAGCTCTCGAATGCCGCGCCATCGCGCACGCGAATTCAGTAGCCTTGATGCATGGCTATTCGAGTTGTCCGGCTGGGAACTGCCAAAGGGCGGAATGAAGGGTTACGCCTCGGCACCGTGCGGCTTCTGCCGCGCGGTGTGAAGAAGCAGGATTACGCGCGGCTGAACTACTTCGACATCTGGGTGCCGGAGCTGTCGCCCACCCGCGAGCTGGTGTCGTACGCGCAAGCCAGACCGTGGACCGACGCGCGATGGGCGACATACTCGCGACGGTATCTCAGCGAGATGCGGCGGCCTGCAGCGCAACACCTGATTGCGCTGCTCGCGGCGCTGTCTCAGCAGGCAGATTTTTCGATCTGCTGTTACTGCGAGAACCCGCTGCGCTGTCACCGCTCACTTCTGGGCGAGCTGCTGCGGGAGCAGGGCGGGAAAGTCGCAGGCGCGCCCAGATAGCCAGATAGGCAGAGCCACCGGCTGCGCGTCACCTTTGAACCTCTCATCACTCTAATCACTGAACTGAATAACGGGAGTGATTAGACCATGCGACTCATCGGTGCTGCCTCAGCGGTGTTCCTCCTCACGGTGGCGTTGGTCGTGTCCGGATTGACTCCGGCGACCGAGGCAGCGCCGCCGAAGAACGGCCAGACGATTTTCCGTTTCGACACCTTCGGCGACGAGCAGCTCTGGACCGACGTGTTGCGGATGCACGAAGTCATTCCGACCGTCGATCCAGCCACCGCTCTGGCGGTTGGCCTGAAGGTCGATGTCGAGGCGCTGCCAGGCAGCGTCACTGCCGCGCTCAAAGCGGGTCAGGTGAATCTCACCGACCCGGCCGTCACCATCGAACTGCTGCGACTCAATGCCGTCGTCGGCCTGAAGGGCGCGGTTGACGAGGCGGGTCAACTCACCAGAGTCGGCGTGACGTGCGCCCTGTGCCACTCGTCGGTCGACGATTCGCTCGCGCCGGGCATCGGCCGCCGGCTCGACGGCTGGGCGAACACCGACCTGAACGTCGGCGCGATCGTCGCTCTTTCGCCGGCCCTGGACGAGGCGACCAAGGCCGAGTTCCGCACGTGGGGACCCGGCAAATACGATCCTCGTCACCACGCGTTCGATGGCACCAGCATCATCCCGCTGAACAGTCCGTCGGTGCCGATCGTCATCCCTCCCATTTACGGCCTGAAGGGAGTCGGGTTTGAAACCTTCACCGCCGACGGCCCGATCTCCTACTGGAACAGCTACGTGGGGGTCGGCCAGATGGGCGGACACGGCAGCTTCAGCGACCCCCGTATCGGGCTGTCAATTACCCAGTCGCCGGATCTGGTCACGCCCAAACTGGCCGAACTGCTGGATTACCAGCTCAGTCTTCGAACCCCGACGCCGGCTGAGGGCAGCTTCGATCGAGCGGCCGCGCACCGCGGCAAGAATCTGTTCCGCAGCGAGGCCCGCTGCGCCACGTGTCATCGATCGCCGAACTTCACGGACGTGTTGAGCGGGCCGGATCGGACGACGCCGTTCCTCCACGGTGCCGCCGAAGTCGGGATGGATCCGGCGTATGCCGCCAGGTCGGCGACGGGCAACTATCGAACCACTCCACTCCGCGGCCTGCCGCAGCACCCGCCGTACTTCCACGACGGAAGCGCGCCGGACCTGAATGCGGTGGTCGATCACTACGACGCCTTGTTCACGCTGGGCCTGACTGCGGCGCAGAAGGCGGATCTGGTCGAATACCTCAAATCGCTCTGATTATTGGCCGTCGGCGGCGCGTACCCTTTGAAACGCAGTGTCCGCCTTCAGGCGGACATTGTCGTGACGACCCGCCAAGAGCCTCAGCCGGGCGCCGCCGCGAATCCGATCCCTCATGCCTCGTCGTTGACAGGCAATCACTGCCGGGTCGATGATGTGGCGCCACCGGGACGATTAACCGCGGAACCGACGCGCGCAGCGCGCCCCCGGCGAGGAAGACATCATGCAGCGGATTTCACTTGCGACCGCAGCGCTCGTCGTCGCCGTTACCGGGATCTCGCAGGCTCAGGGGTTCATCCAGTACAGCAGCCGCGGCGACTTCTTTGCCGTGAGTTTTCCCGGCGAACCGACCGTTCGTGAGACGACATGGATGTCAGAACACGACATGCCCCTGCCGGCACGCGTTTACACCGTCGACAATCCCCGAGGCCGTTACTCGATGACGGTCGTAGACTACAAGGACATCGAACGGCTGCACACCGAACGATCGCTCAAGTGCCAGCAGAGCAAGGGCGAGGGCGACGCGTGCATGAACTCCTGGCGCAACGACGTCGCCGGTGCCGTCGTCTGGGCGACCCGGCAGTTCCTCGAGCGAGACGCCAAGATGACGTTTTACGGGTGGTACGCGGCGGACCTCGTGTCGGGACACCAGTTGCAGTTGCTCAACGCCGACCAATCGCGTACGTTCGCGACCGTGAACATGCACGGCACGCGTCTCTATATCCTCGAGGGCACCGTGCCGCGGGGCGCGCCGGCGCCCGGCTTGTTCCAGCAGTCGCTCATGTTCCTCGACGACCAGGGCAACAGCATTCGCTACCGGAACTATTACTCGCCGACATATTCGGACGAATGGAAGTTCCCCGCGGCGGCGCCGCCGCGCGCGAGGTGACGGTTCAGGGGGGCAAAGCCAGATGGTGATGAGATCTCTGTGTCTGTCGCTGGTGTGCGTCGTCTCCTGGGTGGTGTCTGCCTCGGCCCACCATTCCCACAACAATTACGACGTCGCGAAGTGGACGACGATGGAAGGAAAGGTCACCGAGGTGCATCGGCTGGTGCCGCACTCCTGGATCTACATCGACGTCGCGGATGCGAAAGGACAGATCGCCACGTGGGCGCTCGAAGGCACGGGGCCTGGCGGACTGGAGAAGGCCGGCATCAAGCTGAACGACGTCAGACCAGGCGACCGCATCAGGGTGCGGTGCCATCTGCTGAAGGACGGATCCACTGGGTGCCTGCTGGGATTCGTGACGCCGATCCACGGCGACGCGGCCCGCGGAAATGGGATCGAGCGGGACTGGGACGGCGGCGGCGGTCCCGGTTTCCCTGCCGGTACCCCCTAGCTCCGATTTTTCAACGTCAACCCCGCCGTGCGGCCTCGATGGTCGCGATGTCGATCTTCTTCATCGGCATCATCGCCTCGAAGGCACGCTTTGCCTCACCGCCACCAGCCGCAAGCGCGTCGATCAGCGTGCGCGGGGTGATCTGCCAGGAGAGGCCCCAGCGATCCCTGCACCAACCGCACTGGCTTTCCTGGCCGCCATTGCCGACGATGGCGTTCCAATAGCGATCTGTCTCTTCCTGATTGTCGGTCGCGATCTGGAAGGAAAACGCCTCGCTGTGCTTAAACTGCGGGCCGCCGTTGAGACCGAGACACGGAATGCCCAGAACGGTGAAGTCCACGGTCAGTACATCGCCCTGCTTGCCGCCCGGGTAATCACCCGGCGCCTTGTGAACAGCCGTCACGTGACTGTCCGGAAAGGTGGCGGCGTAGAACCGCGCCGCCTCATCTGCGTCCTTGTTGAACCAGAGGCAAATCGTGTTTTTTGGCTTCATGATCGGTGGCCCCTTGTGTTTGGCTCTTTGTGCCTTGTGTCCCGTCCATTGTGTCTGTGTACTCAGTTCTGCGGTTGACCCGCGCGCGCGGGCGTCGGGTACTCACCTAAGCCGTGGAACGCGTTCGAATACATCCGCTGATAGCGGATGGCGTTGCCCTGGCTGTCGACCACCGCAAAGTTCTGCTGAAACGCGATCGGCGGGGGATAGCCGCGCACCGGCGCGGTGCCCTCGACGATGTACAGGCGATTGTCGTGCATCGAAACGGAGGCGAACGTGCGCGACTGATCCGGGTTCGTCATCTGCACCATCAGGCCGTCGATCAGGTCCTGCCAGTCTCCCGTGATGTTGGTAATCTTCGCGTCGCGCGTGAGGAATGTGTTCAGGGCATACAGCATCGCACCGCGGACGTCGTTGCGCCACTCGCCTTCACCGATGACCGCGGTCAAGGCGCGTCGCTGACAGGTGTCGGGTCCCTTCGGACAGACCTTGGCGATCGCCTGTTGTTGAATGGCGCGGAAATCGACCGCCGTGACCGCGAACCGCTGCGGCCCCGACGTCACGCTGTAAATCTTCGCTGGCAGCATGTAGCCGTACTGCGACATATACGTTGTGTTCTGCACCTGGGGTTGACCCGGAAAGGCAATTCTGAAACCGTCTTCTACGCTCGTGAACTCGACCCATTCCTGCCCGGTGGCAACGGCGGAGAAAAACAGGACGAGCAGGGCGCAACTCAGGGCATGACGCATCCTCGGGCCTCCGTAATGGCAGCAGTATCCCTATATTCACACGCTGATCAAAGTCGAACGGATCGATCGGCATGACCCGGCCGATCGACCTCGACGCGTATTTCGAGCGGATCGCGTACGCGGGCTCGCGCACGGCCGACGCCAGCACGCTGGCCGCGATTCATTGTCAACACCCTCGAGCGATTCCATTCGAGAACCTCAATCCACTGCTTCGATGGCCCGTTCGCCTCGATCCGGCATCACTGCAGCAGAAACTGGTGCGCGACCGCCGGGGCGGCTACTGCTACGAGCACAACCTGCTGCTGAGCCACGTTCTGCGACAGCTTGGATTCAGCGCGCGATGCCTGACTGCGCGTGTGTTGTTGAATGTTCCCGATGGGACCGTCAGGCCCCGTACCCACATGTTGCTGCTCGTCGAGCTCGAGAACGATCGCTATGTCGCGGACGTCGGATTCGGCGGCTTGACGCTCACCGCGCCGCTGCGCCTGCTGCCGCAGATCGAGCAGAGCACACCGCACGAGCCATTTCGTCTCATAGAATCATCCGTCGGATTCGTGATGCAGGCCAAGGTCGGCGACGACTGGCGGTCGCTGTACGAATTCGATCTGCAGGAACAACTCCTCGAAGACTATGAGCTGGTCAGCTGGTATCTGTGCCACAACCCGACATCGCACTTCACCACCGGACTGGTCGCGGCTCGGCCGGATCGCGACCGGCGATACGCCCTTCGAGGCAATGAGCTGGCGGTCCATTACTTGAACGGCGGCACCGAACGTCGTCTGCTCGCCACGTCGGAAGAGTTACGGACCGTTCTGGAAGAAGAAATTCGCGTGACCCTGCCGGAGGGCGCCGAACTGCAGGCGGCGCTGGATCGGGTCGTCCACCGGCCGTGATGATCGCGCCGCTGCTTTGATTGGATGCGCTCAGCTCGATATTGGAGGAATGAATAAGTGGCTAAACGGTCGGCACCCAGGAAACGGCCCAACACCGCAGGTGGACGCGCGAAGCGCGCGCCGGGCAAGAGGAAAGCGGCACCACGCAAGACGGTGGCGAAACGAACGACAGCCGCGAAACGAAAGACAGCCGCTCGTGTCGCAGCGACTCGCGTCCGCCGGCGCACACCCCCCGCCAGGCCGTCGCGTGGATCGATTGCCGCTGCGCTCGTGCGCGGCGCCGCGGCTGGCGCCGCCGCAGCGATCGTCCGGCGGCTGCCGTGGGCAGTTGAGGAGAACGATCCGATTGTGCTGCTGGAGACCGATCATCGGCGGTTCGAAGAGCTGCTGGAGCGGGGGAAGCAAACTACCGGGCGCGCGTTGAAACAGCGCACTGAACTCCTGAACGCCCTGGCCACCGCGCTGAACGTGCACGAGCTGCTCGAAGAGAAGATTCTCTATCCGGCGCTCAAGCCGCACCCGGAAGCGCGCGAGATCGTCCTCGAGGGGTACCAGGAACACCATGTCGCTGACCTGATCGTCAACGAACTGCGCGAGCTGCCTCGTGATGACGAGAGGTGGGGCGCGAAGTTCGGCGTCCTCAAGGAGAACATCGAGCACCACATCCAGGAGGAGGAACGCGAGATGTTCCGGATTGCGCGCGCGCTCCTCGGCCGCGATGAGCTGATGGCGCTCGGTGGCCGCATGAAAACGTTGAAGCGCGACCTGGAGGGTTGAATGCCCGGTGCCTGTGGTTGAGTAACCAGCTCTTGCATCGGACAGGAGGTGTGTGGCGGAGGGATCTCGAACCGGA
>Ga0307416_100002237_pt1 | contig 11013 bp, 14 predicted proteins | sample DK1Cmetagenome_2_FD_203821 | JGI IMG/M metagenome (GOLD analysis project Ga0307416, IMG submission 203821) | Maize rhizosphere microbial communities from greenhouse at UC Davis, California, United States - DK15-C-3 | ecosystem: Host-associated > Plants > Roots > Rhizosphere > Soil | place...
GCCCGTACATGCGCACGGCGGCCAGGTCGGGGGCCAGCCGCACCTCCAGGCCCCAGCCGGCCGCCTTGAGCCGACGGGCCAGGGCGACGTCCTCGACCAGCGACCCGGCGACGGCCGCGAACCCGCCCACGGCCTCATAGGCGTCCCGCCGGACCAGCAGGCACTGCCCGGACAGGAACGCCGCCGGCCGGTCCGGGTCGGCCACCGCGCCCAGGTCCAGCCGCTCGGCCACCGCCAGCCCCAGGTCGGGCAGGAGCAGCTCCTCCCACCAGGCGCGGGTCGCCTGCCGGGCCAGCGGGCTGGCCGCGACCGCCCCGGACCCCGAACAGGCGGCCAGCAGCCGCGACAGCGCCTCCGGGGCCAGCACCACGTCGGCGTCGACGAACGCCAGCCAGCGCCCGCTGGTCGCCACCTCCCCCCCGAAGGCGCCGGCCGCCGCCTTGCCGGCCACCCCCGGTGCCGGCGCCGGCGCCGCCTCGACCCGCGCCCCGGCCGCCCTCGCCTCGTCCGCGGTCGCGTCCTCCGAGCCGTCGTCGACCACCACCACCTCGACCACGGCGGCATCCTGGGCCAGCAGCGCCGCCACGCACCCCCCGACCCGCCCCGCCTCGTTGCGGGCCGGCACCACCACGCTCACCGTCTCCCCCAGCTCGGCGGGGTCGCCGGGCCCCAGCCGGTGCCGGCCTCGCCCGGCCCGCCCCAGCCGGGCCAGGCTGTGGGCCCCGCTGACCAGCCCCGCCACCCCGGCCAGGGCGGCGGCGAGGTTCCGGAGGGTCGAGGGCAATCGGCTACGCTCCGAGCGTGAGCGGCACGGGGTGGGTCGGGGTCGGGTTGGGGGTTGCCGGGATGGCCATCCTCGCCTGGACCGCGGTGGCGCGCATGCCGAGCCCGCGCACCGCCGGTGGGGGGCGGGTGAGCTTCGCGGCCTACCAGGCGGGATGGCGGGAGGCGCACCTGCTGGAGGAGGGGGCGCAGCCGGGGGGACGGGTGGCGGCGGCGTACCTGCGGGTGCCGTACGTGGTGGGGGCGCCGCTGGCCAGGGCCGGGGTGGACCCGGACCTGGTCACGCTCCTCGCGCTGTGGGTCGCGCTGGTCGCGGGGTGGGTGGCGACCCTGGGGCCGGGGTGGGCGGCGGCGGCGGGCGCGCTCACCCTGCTGGCCGGGGTGGCCGACTCGGTCGACGGGGCGGTGGCGGTGCTCCAGGGCCGGACCAGCGCCTTCGGGTTCGTGTGGGACTCGACCGCCGACCGGCTGGCCGACCTGGCCGTCATCGCCGGGCCGGTGGCGCTGGTCGCCACCCAGGCCGACCCGCCGTGGGCGGGCGCGGCCGTGGCCACCGGGGCGGCCGCGGCCGGGCTGCTGCTGCTGCTCGAGTACGCCCGGGCCCGGGCCCAGGCCGGCCAGGTGGCCGCCGCCTGGTCGCTGGCCACCCCGGGCGAGCGCCCGACCCGGGTGATCCTGCTCGGCCTGGCGGGCCTGCTCGTGGGGGCGGCCCAGCTCGCCGGGGACGGCCTGGCCGAGGCCGCCGTCGACCTCGGCTACCCCCTGGCCCTGGGCGCGCTGGCGCTGCTGGAGGCGGTCGGGTGCATCCAGCTGCTGCTGGCCGTCCGCCGCGACGGCGGCGCCCTGCGGTAGGCTGCGGCCGCTCAGGAGGCGCGAACGCCCGAAACCCCATATCCTCGAACGGTCATGCTGGAATCGATCAAGCAACCAGTCGATCTTCGCCCCCTCTCCGACGACCAGCTCGCCGAGCTGGCCGCCGAGATCCGGGACTTCCTGGTCAAGGCGGTGGCCGTCCGCGGCGGCCACCTCGGCCCCAACCTCGGCGTCGTCGAGCTCACCATCGCCCTCCACCGGGCCCTGGACTCGCCGGTCGACCGGATCGTCTGGGACACCGGCCACCAGGCGTACGTCCACAAGCTGCTCACCGGCCGCCAGGACGACTTCGCCAACCTGCGCACCCACGGCGGCCTCTCCGGCTACCCGTCACGGGCCGAGAGCCCCCACGACGTGATCGAGAACTCCCACGCCTCGACCGCCCTCGGCTACGCCCTCGGCCTGGCCGAGGCCCGCCGCGCCGGCCACGGCGAGGGCCGGGTGGTGGCGGTGGTCGGCGACGGCTCGCTCACCGGCGGGGTCGCGCTGGAGGCGCTCAACCTGATCGGCCACCGCAAGCCCGACCTGCTGGTGATCCTCAACGACAACGGCCGCAGCTACGCCCCCACCGTCGGCGGGCTGGCCGGCCACCTGGCCCCGTTCCGCCTCCACCCCGGCTACGAGGCCCTCAAGAAGGGCGTGGAGGAGACGTTCGGCCGGGTGCCGCTGGTCGGCGAGGGCATGGTCGAGGCGGCCAAGCGGGTCAAGGAGGGCGCCAAGGCGCTGGTCGCGCCCCGGGTGGTGTTCGAGGACCTCGGCTGGCAGTACGCCGGGCCGGTCGACGGCCACGACCTGGGCGCCCTGGAGAAGGCCATCGACCACTGCAAGCGCGTGCCCGGCCCGGTCCTGCTCCACGTCATCACCCAGAAGGGCCGCGGCTACCCGCCGGCCGAGCAGCACGAGGAGGACAACCTCCACTCGCTCGGGGCCTTCGACCCCGAGACCGGCCGCGCCCTGCCCAAGTCGGGCGACGAGGTCCAGTTCACCGAGGTGTTCGGCCAGGCCCTGCTGGACGAGGCCCGCCGCCACCCCGAGCTGGTGGCCATCTCGGCCGCCATGCTCGGCCCGACCAAGCTGACGGTGATGCAGCGCGAGTTCCCCGAGCGGGTCTTCGACGTCGGCATCGCCGAGCAGGTCGGGGTGACCATGGCCGCCGGCATGGCCCTGCAAGGGCTGCGGCCGGTCTGCGCCATCTACTCGACCTTCCTCCAGCGCGCCTTCGACCAGGTGATGATGGACGTCGCCCTGCACAAGCTGCCGGTGATCTTCGTGCTCGACCGCTCCGGCATCACCGGCGAGGACGGCTCCTCCCACCACGGCGTCTACGACGTCACCTGGCTGCGGGAGATCCCCAATCTCGTCATCGCCTCGCCCCGCGACGGCAACGAGCTGCGCCGGGCCCTGGCCACCGCGATCGCCCACACCGCGGGCCCGTTCGCGATCCGCTTCCCCAAGGCGACCACGCCCAGGCTGACCGTCTCCGGCCCGGTCCGCAAGGTGAAGCTGGGCGCCTGGGACGTCCGCAGCCGCGGCAAGGACGTGCTGCTGCTGGGCCTGGGCAGGCTGTCGGCGGCCTGCGAGCAGGCGGCCCGGCTGCTGAAGCAGGACGGCACCAGCGTGACCCTGGTCGACCCCCGCTGGGTCAAGCCGCTCGACCCCCGCCTCGGGGCCGTGGCCGGCGCCCACCGGCTGGTCGTCACCGTCGAGGACAACGTGCTCGCCGGCGGGTTCGGCTCGGCCGTGGCCGAGGTCCTGGCCGACGAGGAGGTGGCCACCCCCCTGCTCCGCCTCGGCATCCCCGACCAGTTCCTGCCCCACGGCAAGCGCGACCTGCTCCTGGCCGAGCTGGGCCTGGACGCCCTCGGCATCACCGAGCGCGTCACCAAGGCCCTCCACCGCCTGGGTTCCTGACCCCGGCCCGGCGCCACAGGGCGATGGTGGTGGTGACCATGGCGAAGCCGAAGCCGAGGTCCTCGATGGGGGCGCAGGCGATCCGGGGGCCGAGGATCTGGTCGGGGTCGTAGCTGACGATCGGGGGGCAGGTGAGGACGCCGTTCACCAGCAGCTGGAAGGCGGCCACGATGGCCAGGGCGACCCAGTAGCGGGGGTCGCGGAACAGGCCGGTGCGCAGGACCAGGACCTCCAGCAGGACGGTGAGGACGACCCCGCAGGCCGAGGCCACACTGTACTCGGGGATCACCGCGGCGCCTCCCGCCGGTCCCGGGACGGGAGCAGGCGGACGACGGCCTGGTAGGTGAGCAGCGCGCAGGTGGGGACGACCACGAAGAAGACCAGCTCCTCCAGCGGCAGGCCGAGCAGCTCGATGCCGGTGGTGAAGCGGGGGCTGTAGGTCCAGTGGCCGCGGCGGATGGCCACCCAGTCCCACAGGTTGAAGACCAGGAACACCGGCACCACGGCGGCCAGCCAGCGCCGGAGGCGGCGGTACACCCCGGCGCCGAGGACCAGCTCCAGGGGCAGGGTGACCAGCAGGCAGGCGGCCATCAGGGCCAGGTAGGTGGCGCGGCCCAGCACCGCCCCTCCCCCCTTGGTGGCGGCGGGCCGCCCGTAGCCGTCGCCGACCCAGGGCGGCCCGCCGGCCGTCGTCCGGATGTCCTAGCCGGGGAGGTCGACACCCTTGTAGTCACGGCACTTGACCGACTGGTCGACCTGCCCGGCGGTCTCCGGCAGGTCGATCCGGCAGTTGTTCCGCTCGTACTGGATGCCGGCCCAGAATGCGGCCAGGAGCAGCAGGATCGTGATGAGCAGCGAACCACCGCGGCGCATGCTGTCTCCTCCGACAGGGGGCCAGGGGCACGGAGCCTACCCCAAGCGGCGCTCACCCCCGGTAACCGAAGTTCATGCCAGCGAACATCGCCTCGGTCCGCTCCATGGCCTTGGCGATCTCGGCCATGTCCTGGGCCACCTCGGTGTCGACCTGGGGGAACAGGAACTGGTTGAGGGGCTCGTTGGCCCCGACCTGGAGCCCGTACTCGTCCATGTACTCGCCGATGGCGAACTCCCAGGTGAACAGGGCCACCGTGTCGTCGGCGGGCAGGTGCAGCCAGTAGGTGAGGTAGCGGTTGCGGGCCAGGGAGAAGGTCCGGGTGCCGTCCCGTTTCTCCTGGGCCAGGCGGAAACCGAGCAGCCCCAGCTCGTCGTCGAAGGCCATGTCCCGATGATTCTCGCCCGCGCACCGGTGAAGTTCCAGCGCAGTTGCCGGCTGGACCGTCGTGCAGTTGTCGGTCCGGCCTGCTTACAATTCTCTGCCGGCCGGTATCCGCCGGGCGGCGACCGACACCGGGACTGACCTTGGCCAGAAACACCGCCGACCTGGACGCCCTTGTCGGCCGGACCCTCGGCCGCCGTCGCTACGAAGTCGTCGCCCGCATCGCCCAGGGCGGCATGGCCATCGTCTACCGCGGCCACGACCGGCAGCTGGACCGGGTGGTGGCCATCAAGGTCCCCCGCCCCGAGTTCGCCCGCGACCGCGGCTTCTCCGAGCAGTTCCGGCGCGAGGCCCGCACCGCCGCCCGCCTGTCGCACCCCAACGTGGTCGCCGTCTACGACTCGGGCGAGGAGCGGGGCCTGCCCTGGATCGTGATGGAGCACGTCAGCGGCCGGACCCTGCGCGACCTGCTCGACAGCCAGCGGCGCCTCAGCCCCGAGACCACCGCCGAGCTGCTGGGCCCGGTGGCCGACGCCCTCGACCACGCCCACCACGCCGGCGTCGTCCACCTCGACGTGAAGCCGGAAAATCTCCTCTTGACCAGCGAGACGGTCAAGGTGGCCGACTTCGGGCTGGTCCGGGCGGCCGCCCAGCGCGGCCACGGACAGGCCCTGGCGGCCACCGTCCACTACTGCGCGCCCGAGGTGCTGCGCGGCGGGATGGTCGACGGCCGGGCCGACGTGTACGCCCTCGGTGTGGTGGCCTGGGAGTGCGTGACCGGACGGCCGCCGTTCGAGGGCGACCCCCGCCAGGTCGTCCAGCAGCACCTGGGCGGCCGGGTGCCGCCGCCGTCCCGAGTCGCCGGGAGGATCGAGGCCCCGTTCGACGCCGCCGTGGTCCGGGCCACCGACCCCGACCCGACCCAGCGGTTCCTGCGCGCCGGCGACTTCGCCGCCGCCATCGGCGCCCCCCGCCGCCGCCGGGTCGACGAGGCCCTGCGGGCGACCACCCTGGTCCCGCCGGCCGGCCCCGACACCACCGCCGCCTGGGCGCCCGCGGCCACCCACGGGTGGAGCGGGCAGGGGCAGGCGGAGACCCGCAGCCTGGAGGGGTGGGCGGCGGCGCCGACCGGGGCGACCACCCCGCCGCCGCCGCCGGCGCGGACGGGGTCACTGCGGCCGCGGCCGACCACCGGCCGGGTGCCCAAGGCCCGGGCCGCCCGGACCAAGGGCGGCCGCCGGGGCCGGCTGCTGGCCGCGCTGCTGGTCGTCGGGCTGCTGGCCGTGGGCCTGGCGACCCGGGCCGGCGGGCTGCTCGGCGGGTCGGTTCGGGTCCCGGAGGTGGTCGGCCTGGAGGTGGCCGAGGCCACCCGCGACCTCCAGGACCGTGGGCTGCGGGTCCAGGTGGGCGAGGCGGTCGCCTCCGACCACGTCCACGAGGGCCTGGTGGCGACCCAGTCGCTGGCCGGTGGCGAGCGGGCCCGGCGCCGCGACCTGGTGGTGCTGCAGCCCTCGCTCGGGATCACCCTGCCCGACCTGACCAAGCGGCCGGCCGGGGCGGCCACCGGCCGGCTGGAGGAGCTGGACATCCGCTACCGCCGCGTGGACCAGCCCAGCCTCAGCGTGCCCCGGGGCAGCGTCGTCGCCACCCGGCCCGAGGCCGGCAGCCTGCTCAAGGACGGCCAGGTGGTCACCGTGGTGGTCAGCAACGGCCGGCCCAAGGTCACCGTCCCCGACGTGGCCGGGCGACCCACCGGGGCGGCCCAGGCCATCCTCGCCCAAGCCAACCTGCAGGCGCGGGTCGAGCGGGTCTTCGACGACAACCTGCCCCAGGGCCGGGCCGTCGGCACCGACCCCGCCGCCGGCGCCCAGGCGGCCTGGGGGTCGACGGTGGTCCTGCGCATCAGCAAGGGCCCCGACCTGGTCGAGGTGCCGGACGTGGTCGGCCTCACCCGGGAGGAGGCCACCGACCGCCTGCGGGCCGCCGGCCTGAACGCCCGCTTCGTGCTCCCGGTCGGCGACCGGGTCGTCCAGCAGCGCCCCCGCGGCGGTGAGAAGGCCAAGCGCGGCAGCGACGTCCGCCTCCTGCCCAACCTGCTCTGACGTGCGCATCGGGGCCCACGTCTCGGTCGCCGGCGGCCTCCACCAGGCGGTCGGCAACGCCCGCGCCGTCGGCTGCGAGTCGCTGCAGGTGTTCGTGTCCAACGCCCGCGGCTGGGCCCCACCTCCGGTCGACCCGGCCGGCGACGAGCGGTTCCGGGCCGACCTGGCCGACGCCGGGCTGGGCCCGCTGTTCGTCCACGCCCCCTACCTGGTCAACTTCGCCAGCGCCAGCCCCGTCACCCGGAAGCGGTCCAGCCAGGCGGTCGCCGCCGCCCTGGCCAAGGCGGCCGGCATCGGCGCCGCCGGGGTGGTCGTCCACGCCGGCCAGGCCCTGGCCACCGGCCGGGCCGCCGGCCTGGCCCTCACCCGGGAGGCGCTGCTGCCCTTGGCCGACGCCACCGGCCCCGACCTGGTCCTGGAGCTGACCGCCGGCACCCGGGGGGCCCTGGCCGCCCGCTTCGAGGAGATGGCCGAGCTGCTGGCCGCCTGCGGCCACCACCCCCGCCTCAAGGTCTGCATGGACACCTGCCACGCCCAGGCCGCCGGCTACGACCTCGGCGACCCGGCCGGCGCCGCCAAGGCCCTCGACGAGCTGTTCGCCACCCTCAACGACCGGGTCGTCCTCATCCACGCCAACGACTCCCGCGACCCGGTCGGCGCCGGCCGCGACCGCCACTGCCCCATCGGCACCGGCACCATCGGCGACCAGGGCTTCGCCGCCATCCTCGCCCACCCCGGCCTGACCACCCTCCCCGTCATCACCGAGACCACCGGCGACCCCACCCAGATGGCCACCGATCTCACCCGCCTGCGGCGCCTCCGCCCTCCCCCACGGGTCCGGCCGGGGACCTACCCCGCCCAGACGAGGCGCAGCAGCACCACGACCCGGCCTTCCGCGGGCACCCAGTAGGTCAGGAATCCCCGGCCGTGGGCGAAGACCGCCGTGTACTCGTCCTCTTCTTCCGCCACGACCGAGAAGGCGAGGCTGGCCATCGTGGGGTCGACCCGCAGGACGGCCACCACGGCGCTGACGTAGCCACGAAGCTCACCAGGGGCGTCGCGGAGCTCGGCGGCGAAGCGGCTGACCGCGAAGACCCTAAAGGCCAAGCTCGTCGGCCAGGTCGTCCCAGGGAACCAGGTCGGACTCGTCGCCGTCGGCCACCCGGGCCTTCATCGCCTCCCACTCGGCCCGCTCCTCCGGCGACACCGGCGGGATCTCGACCGCGTCGGGATTCGGCTGGCTGCTCATGGACCAAGCCTACGCCGGTCGCTGTTGCGCTCAAGTAGCCCGGCCGATTCTGTGGATATCCGGCGGGCCGTAGGATCGTCGGGTCGGCCGGCAAGTGGAGGAGGCGTGGTGGTCGTCGCGCGGCGGGGGGTGGGGGCCTACCGGTGGGAGCTGGCCATGGTGGGGGTCACCGCCGTGTGGGGGTCGACGTTCGTGCTGGTGCGGGACGCGGTGGAGCAGATCCCGCCGTTCACCTTCATCGCCTACCGGTTCCTGGCGGCGGCACTGCTGCTGGCGGCGTTGCGGCCGCGGCTGGCCGCCGGGGGGCAGCCGGGGCTGGTGGGGGCGGGGGCGGTGGCCGGGCTGGCGCTGTTCGCCGGGTACGGGTTCCAGACCGTGGGGCTGCAGTACACCACCGCCTCCAACGCCGGCTTCATCACCGGGCATCGGTTGTCAAGTTCATGCCACACTTAGGCCCGTGACCGGGGCAATCCAAAGGAGCAGGTCATGGGCCACCGAGCGGCCATCTACTGCCGGATCAGCCGCGACAAGGCCGGCGCCGGGGTCAAGGTCGAGGACCAGGAGCGCGATTGCCGAGCCCTGGCCGAGCGGCTCGGCCTGACCGTCGACGACCAGCTGGTGTTCACCGACAACGACCTGACCGCCCACCGGGGCAAGAAGGCCCGGCCCGGCTATCAGGCGCTGCTGGCCGCGATCCGGGCCGGTCGGGTCGGGGCCGTGCTGTGCACCCACGCCGATCGGCTCCACCGGTCGGTCAAGGAGCTGGAGACCTACATCGACACCTGCGGCGACATCCCCACCTACCAGGTCATGGCCGGCCCGCTGGACCTGGCCACCGCCTCCGGCCGGCGCAACGCCCGGCTGGCCGCGGTGATCGCCGAGGGCGAGGTCGACCAGATGATCGAGCGGATGCGCGCGGCCCGGCTGCACAAGGCCGGCCGTGGCGAGTGGACCGGGAACAAGCGGCCCTTCGGGTACGAGGCCGACGGCGTCACCGTGCGGCCGTCCGAGGCCGCCGCGCTGGCCTGGGCGGCCGGGCAGGTCTTGGCCGGGACCAGCCTGCGGGCCATCGCCGCCGAGCTGAACACCCGCGGGGTCAGGACCTCGTCCGCTGGGGCCTGGGACTCCCGGACCCTGGGGCGGGTCCTGCTCCGCGCGCGCAACGCCGGCCTGAGCGTCTACCGGGGCGAAGTCGTCGGGAAGGCCACCTGGCCGCCCATCCTGGACGAGGCCACCTGGCGGGGCGTGACCGCGGTCCTGTCCGACCCGGCCCGGCGGGCCAACCCGGGCCGGCCACCCCGGTGGCTGCTGGTCAACCTGGCCCACTGCGGCGTCTGCGGCGCGCTGGTCATCTCCAAGGCCCGGGCCCGACCGAACTTGGTCTACTACACCTGCTCGGCCGCCGCGCATCTGTCCCGCAAGGCCGCCGACGTCGACGCCTTCGTGGAGGCCGTGGTGGTCGAGCGGCTGTCCCGCCCCGACGCCCGCGAGCTGCTGACCCCGGACCAGCGCGGGGCGGACCCGACCGCCCTCCACCTCCGCGACGCCGCCCTGGCCGCCCGCCTGCGCGAGCTGGGCCGCCTCGCCGGCCAGGGGGCGATCGAGCCCCTCCAGCTGGTCGAGGCCACGGCCGAGATCCGCACCCAGCGGGAGGAGATCACCGCCCAGCTCGCCGCCTCCTCGCGGGGGTCGGTGCTGGCCGGGGTGGCCGACGCCAACGACCCGGCCGCCGCCTGGGCGGGTCTGGACTTGAGCCGCAAGCGCGCCATCATCGACGTGCTCATGAGCGTGGTCATCCTCCCGGCCCGCCGGGGGCGCCGGCGAGGCTGGCGGGCCGGGGAGTCCTACTTCGACCCGGCCTCGGTGCGGGTCGAGCCCAAGCGCGGCTGACCGAACCACGGGTTACCCGGATAGAGCGCAGAATTACCGCTTACATTACTTTCCGGCAATCCTGGACATGCTGGTTTACAGCGGCTTTCACAGCCTGATAGGATTTAGCGGCCTCAGGGTACGCAAGCTTGGCTAGGGCCCGCACCCTGAGGACGCACCCGTAGCGTACGCTGCACCGTAGGCACTGTCAAGCGGCCGTGGGGCGGCGAGCGGGCCTGCCGGAAGGCAGGCAGATATGCCGGCATATTTCACGGCGAATGAGGTCGCCGAGCGGTTCCGATGCTCCATCGCAACCGTCTACGGATGGACGCGAGACCGCGGCCATCCCCTGGTCGCAATTCGCGTCGGTGGCCGCTTGCTGTACCCCGCCGACCTGGTTTTGGAGCTGGAGCGCTCGAAGCTGGCCGCGGCCACTCCGAGGGGCGGTGGCCGACTGTGACCACCCAGGAGCGCGACCGGCTCAACGAGCACGTCCGGCGGGTCGTCGACCGCTTCCCGCCCCTGACCGGCGAGCAGCGCAGCCGCCTCGCGGCCCTGCTCGCCAACGGCGAGGGGGGCGACGGCCGTGGCCCATGACGAGCGAAGCGGCCGGCTTGGGCAACCGGCCGCTCCAGCGACAACCCTCACCGACACAGCAAAGGTCACCCGAAGCATAGCGGACGCCGACCACGCCGTCGCGGTCGAGGCCCACGAGCAGCTCTGCTACGAGCTCCACCTGGTCGACGAGCACGGTGATAACTGCTGGGATCCTTGCCCTTGGTGCCTCGGGCGGTGGGCGTCGTGACAGGCCGCCAAACCGTCGGGCCGCTGGCCGGTGGCCGGGGCGCTGCTGGCCGCGGTCGGGCTGGCCTGCCTGTCGCTGCAGCGCCTGGAGGTCCGCCGCGGCGACGCCCTGGTGCTGGGCTGCGCGGTCGCCTTCGCCGCCCACATCCTGCTGCTGGGCCGCTACA
>Ga0307416_100002238_pt1 | contig 11013 bp, 9 predicted proteins | sample DK1Cmetagenome_2_FD_203821 | JGI IMG/M metagenome (GOLD analysis project Ga0307416, IMG submission 203821) | Maize rhizosphere microbial communities from greenhouse at UC Davis, California, United States - DK15-C-3 | ecosystem: Host-associated > Plants > Roots > Rhizosphere > Soil | place: USA...
CTTACACACAGGGAACAGATCTGCGTTCGGTTGCCTGGACGCAGAAGGAGATCGAGGAACAAGCGTTGGTGGAGCGTTACGTGATCAGTTGTTTTAAGAAGATCAGGTTGCGCGAATATGATGAACATGGGCCGAAAACCGTGGTGGCTGGCAATCTTATGCATCTAAAGTCAGAGTTCACGGTGGATATTCAGGCGACCAACTTCCCCCAGCTCGGGTCGGTCATGCTGGACTTGTTGCACCCGACGTCGGCCGTCTGCGGAATGCCTTTACAAACTTCACTGGACTTTCTGCGCACACATGAGTCGTACGATCGCAGCTTTTATTCCGGATATCTTGGGCCTGTTAACGTTCATAATAATATTGAGATCTTTGTCAATCTCCGCTGCATGCAGGTATGTGGGAATGAAGGCGTACTCTACGCAGGCGCCGGAGTGACCATTGATTCGATCCCCGAAAAGGAATGGGCTGAGACCGAAATGAAATTCAATACACTTCTCAATGTGATCCTTTGATGCGATACCAGCCCATCTATGACATCGCGGAGATCTGTGCCCGTAAAAATGTTACTGAGGTCGTACTTTGTCCGGGATCGCGTTGCGCTCCCCTGACCCTTGCCTTCACGCGGCATCCTGGGATCACCACACGGACCTTCAGCGATGAAAGAAGCGCAGGCTTCATCGCACTTGGCATCGCGCAGTCCATCCGAAGGCCTGTGGTGGTGGTCTGCACCAGTGGCACGGCAGTGTATAACCTCGCCCCGGCAATTGCCGAGGCATTCTTCAGCCATACTCCGCTGGTAGTCATTACCGCGGACCGACCAGGAGAATGGATTGCGCAGCATGACGGCCAGACGATCTATCAGTCGGAGGTCTTTGGCAAGCACGTCAAGAAATATTTCGAGCTCCCCCAGGATTATGAGCATCCGGATAGCGTATGGGCGATCAACCGGATGGCTAATGAAGCACTGAATCTTTCGCTACAAAAACCTTGTGGACCAATACACATCAATGCACCGTTCCGCGAGCCACTTTATCCGTCTAAGGGCGAAGACACGATATCTTTCACCAAGAATGCGAGGGAAATCAGAGAACATTTCGGCGTCAGCCATCTGCCAACTCCAATGAAGCAAAGGCTGGCCCGCGAGTGGGCTGGCTTTGATAAGGTTCTTCTTGTGGGTGGGCAGCATGTCCGGGACGCCAGGCTGACTTCCGCTGTACGGACATTTCGCGACAAGCATCATGTGCCCGTCGTGCATGATGTGATAAGTAATCTTCATGAGGTCGGCAGCACCATCGGGCACAGCGACCTGTTCCTCGGACAGGCTTCTGAGAACCACCGCGAGATGTTGCGTCCTGACCTGCTTATCACTTTCGGTCACTCGCTGATCTCCAAGAATCTCAAGATCTTCTTGCGGAAGTATCCCGCCATAAAGCATTGGCACATCCAGCACCAGGGACCCGTTGCTGACACGTTCAAGACTGTAACGGATGTATTCTTTTCAGACCCCCATGCGTTCATCGATTTTCTTTCAAGCCTCGAGGTTAAGGAATCTTTTGAACTTCAGAAGCAAAAAAATTATGGAGGTCTCTGGGAAATCGAAGAGCGCCGCACTGTCCGGCTTCTCGATGAATTTTTCGAAGACGCACAGGTGAGTGAGCTGGCCGTTGTAAAAGCTTTGTTGGAGCGTGTTCCGGAAGGATCCAATGTTCATCTCGCCAACAGCATGAGCGTACGCTATGCAAACTTCATCGGATTGCAACAGGACACAAAGGAGGTGAGTGTCTTTGCGAACCGCGGCACCAGTGGCATTGACGGGTCAACCAGTACTGCGGTAGGGCATGCACTGTCCTCCCCGAAGATGAACATTCTCATCACGGGTGATCTCGCGTTCTTCTACGATCGTAACGCCTTCTGGCATAATTATTCATTACCGAATCTCCGGGTACTATTACTTAACAATCACGGGGGGCTGATCTTTGATGTATTGGACGGTCCGTCGTCAATGCCGGAAGCACGGGAATATTTCATCACTCGCCAGGGATTGACTGCCCGTAAGCTCTGCGAGGAATTCGGCATCGAACACTTGCGACTGGATAACGCACGGAAGATCAAGAATCTCCTCAGTGATTTTCTCAGTCCGGAACCCGGACCAAAAGTCCTGGAAGTAGAGGGTGACACAGGCACAAACAAGGTTGTTTTTGAAAGACTAAAATCACAAATCAAACAAAGCTATGAGCTATAAATATCCATGGACCCCTCTGAAGGAATACAAAGAGATCCTGTTTCATAAATATGAAGGCATTGCACGGATCAGCATCAATCGCCCGGAGGTGCATAATGCTTTTACTCCTCTTACTGTGCAGGAAATGATCGACGCCATGAACATCTGTCGGGAAGACGCCGGGATCCGCGTGGTCATCTTAACAGGTGAAGGTGGAAAGGCATTCTGCAGCGGAGGGGATCAACGTGTCCGTGGTCATGGCGGATATGTAGGTCAGGATACGGTACCCCGACTGAATGTCCTTGATCTGCAAAAGCTTATCCGTTCGATACCCAAGCCCGTCATTGCCGGGGTTGCTGGCTGGGCGATCGGGGGCGGCCATGTACTTCATGTCGTTTGTGATCTGACTATCGCGGCTGACAATGCGCGCTTTGGTCAGACGGGACCAAAGGTCGGAAGCTTCGATGGAGGTTTCGGGGCGTCTTATTTGGCGAGGATCGTGGGCCAGAAGAAAGCCCGCGAGATCTGGTATCTCTGCGACCAGTACGATGCTCAGGAGGCGCTGGACATGGGACTTGTGAACAAAGTTGTCGCGTTAGACAAACTTGAGGAAACCTATGTCGAATGGTCGCGGAAGATCATGGCGAAGAGTCCGCTGGCTATCCGGATGCTTAAGTCATCGTTCAACGCCGAGCTTGACGGACAAGCCGGCATACAGGAATTGGCGGGCAACGCTACACTATTATATTATCTCAGTGAAGAAGCGAAGGAAGGGAAGAACGCGTTCATCGAAAAAAGGGATCCAGACTGGTCGCGTTATCCACAGTTTCCTTAATTTTGAAAGCACATTTGTAAGCACGCGAAGGAAGGGGGAAATTTTTTTATGTCACAGATGTTGGCGTCGTCCCACGCAGGAAGTCTCAATGATCAAGGTGAAGAAGCTCAAGCCTTGTCCAGGATCTGGATCAATGGACGACATGTTACAATCGAAAAAATCCTTCACGATAAGGAGTCAGCGCGTTCTGAGTTTGAAGAGGCAACTTTCACTTTTATCCGCGACTGGCTCTCGGGCGAGGAGAATTTCGAGCTGACGACGAGCGGTTCCACTGGTAAGCCGAGATCGATATCCTTGTCGCGCTATCAGATGATGGCCAGCGCCAAGCGGACCTCCGATAAAATTAACCTCCAGAAGAATTCACGGGCTCTGGTTTGTCTTGATCCAAGGTTCATCGCGGGCAAGATGATGTTGGTCAGATGTCTGACCGTGGGCTTGCGCATCATGGCGGTGGAGCCTACTGCAAATCCTCTTATAAAAATACCTGTTGATAAGTGTGTACAATTCACCGCATTCGTTCCATATCAGGTTCAGTCAGTGCTTGAGTCAAAACATCCACACTTACTTAATGACCTTGATAAGCTTCTCATCGGGGGTGCGCCACTTAATCAAAATATTGTCGAGCACCTCGACCGGTACCAGTGCGAATGTTACGAGACGTACGGTATGACAGAGACTGCTTCACACGTCGCGCTGAGATTGGTGAACACAAAATTGAAGCAGCCGTATTTTGAAACGTTGCCGGGAATAGAGATAAATCTTGATGACAGAGGTTGTTTGATTGTCTCCGCAGACTATCTTCGGGAGCCAGTTGTCACCAATGACCTGGCAGAGATTGTCAGCCCCGGAAGGTTTTTATGGCTGGGCCGATGGGATACGGTGATCAATAGCGGTGGAGTTAAGGTGGTGCCTGAAAAGGTTGAGAGAGAACTCAACGCTATCTTCCGAACGAATAATTTACATCACAGATTTTTTATAGCCGCTTTACCTGACGAGAAGCTCGGTCAAAAAGTTGTGCTCGTGCTGGAAGGTGTACAATTCTCCTCAGAATTAATTAACCAGTCGCTTGCCACTTTGAGATCGGCATTATCGCCTTACGAGGTGCCGAAGGAGGTTTACACTACTCCGCGGTTCGTTACCACGGAAACGCAAAAGATCGATCGAATCCAAACGTTACCGGGGGTGACTTTCCTGTTATCGCTCAAATAATAATCTTGCACTCCTTTTTTTTATCTTTTTTAATTGAATTTCTCTTTGAAACAGCCGCAGGTTGGTATCAAAATTTATAGGGACAGGGTATAGTTGGATTAAACATTACACATCGAATGAAAAAGGTATTAGTCATTGAAGATGACGAGCCTTTGTGCTGGCTTCTGGAAAAGATTTTGCGTGGCAAGTACGAAGTCATAGTCATGAACGATGGAATGGAGGCGTGGTCCTGGCTAACTGATGGTAACAGTTGTGACCTCATCATTTCAGACATAAAAATGCCTTCCCTGGATGGCATCGAGCTTCTCGAAAATTTAAGCAACAGCGGTTTATTCAGAAACATACCGGTAATCATGCTCTCCGGATACGACGATATGAGAAAGCAGTGCCTGGAATTGGGCGCTTTCACCTACCTGGTAAAACCTTTTGAACCCAGGCAATTTCTGGAAGAAGTGGATCGTGCTTTGATGTACGATAAGGAGAACGTGTTTATATCTTAAATCTTAGAAAGACCTTATGGAATTAGCATTACAAGCGCCGGCTATTGCATTGAATCCTGACAATACAAAGCCCGCGGTAGTTTATTCTAAATACATTTTACGGATTGACAACAGCAGCGGGCCGGAAACCGAATACATTCAGGAACACATTTACTTTTCAAATACAACTCTCACAGAAGCAATAAAAAAGGTCCAGACTGACTCTTATCTTCCCGATGCGATACTGATTAATCCGGAAAGTGTCACTGAAAAGGTATCTCAACTTAGGGAGATCACTCAGAAGAAAGCAATTCCACTCATTCTTTATACAACCAAATACGACAAGACCGTCAAGAATGTGGCTCTAAAGATCACGGCTGACGACTATTATTATGGAGCGATGTCTCCGGCCTTCTTCAAGCGATTGGACTTCATCAAGAAATTGAAGACTTATAAGAATGAGAGAGGCAACAAGCCGTATGCGACGCGGCACGTTGAGCAGGTTCCGCACATCAAGTTGTGGTCTATGAAACGTGCCTTCGACGTGATCATCTCAGCCAGTGCGCTGCTGATCCTGCTTCCTGTATGCCTTGTCATTGCAGTCATAATCAAACTCGAGTCCAAAGGACCTATATTTTATATTTCAAAGCGCGCCGGGACCGGATACAAGATTTTCAACTTTTTCAAATTCAGAACCATGCGCCAGGGTGCCGATGCTGAATTGACGAAGCTCGCACACCTGAATCAGTACGGCGAAAATTCCAAAAACGGCGTCTTCTTTAAGATCAAGGATGACCCGAGGATAACACGGTTCGGTCAGTTTCTAAGAAATACCAGCCTTGATGAAATCCCTCAATTATTTAACGTGCTGCGCGGTGACATGTCACTGGTAGGTAACAGACCCTTGCCTTTATACGAGGCGGAGAAACTCACTAAGGACCAGATAGCCTGGAGGTTTCTTGCACCCGCAGGTATCACAGGTTTATGGCAGATAACCAAAAGAGGAAAAGACAACATGTCGCCAGATGAACGAATTGCGCTGGACATGGAATACGCCATGAAGAACTCGTTCTGGCTCGATATGAAGATTTTATTGTCAACTTTTCCGGCATTGTTGCAGAAAGAAAAAGTGTAGGGGGTATGGGGCCTTCGGCCCCTGCCGGATAAGTTTGACTCCGTCCGTCAAAGGACCCAGGGAGGTTAAACCTTTATTCTCACATGTATATCATCGAAATCATCTTACTATCCTACTTTGGGTACGTTTCATTGTATTCATTCTTTCTGAGTACAGCTGGCTTATTTTATCGGAGCCTTAATCCACCGGAAGCGCGACGCATGAGACGGGTAGCCGTTCTGATCCCCGCCTACAAGGAAGACCAGGTGATCATCGGTGTCGCGGAGCAGGCTCTGCAACAAAACTATCCATCGGACCTTTTTGACGTCGTGGTGATCGCCGACTCTCTGAAGCCAATAACACTTCAGAAATTGAGCATCCTTCCGATTAAGGTAATTGAGGTGACCTTCGAGAAGAGTACAAAGGTGAGGGCTTTGAACCGCGCGATGCAGGTGCTGGGTGATGATTACGACTGCGCGCTCGTGCTGGATGCGGACAACGTGATGGAGCGGGACTTTATCCGCAAGATGAATAACCTCTTCGATCTAGGCTATCGCGCTATTCAGGCGAGAAGAGATCCGAAGAATGAAAATACATCCCTGGCACTGCTGGATGGTCTCAGTGAAACGATCAATAATTTTATTTATCGCCAGGGCAATGTCGCCTTAGGGTGGTCGGCCTCTCTCAATGGCTCCGGTATGATGTTCGACTACCGTACGTTCAAGATGGTGATGGGTCAGATGGATTCAATCGGGGGCTTCGACCGTGAACTGGAGTTGCGTTTACTGGAACAGGGAATAAAGGTATACTTCGCCAGAACAGTAATCGTCTTTGACGAAAAAGTCGCGAATCAACAAGTCTTCGAGCATCAACGGAAGCGGTGGATCTCAAGTCACTTCTACTATCTCGGCAAGTACTTTAAAGAGGGATGGCGTAAATTATTTCAGGGCAACACCGCCTATTTCAACAGCTCCGTGCTGAGAAATATCCAGTTGCCCCGTCTGCTGAATCTGGGTCTCCTGAGCAGCGTGATCATTTTAAGTCTGCTTCTCCATGAGTATGTTAACATAAGCCCGGTTGTCTGGATTATCCTCCTTGGTCTTAACGTGGTGGCTATGATCTTTGCAATTCCCAGAAGATTTTACAATCGCAAACTTTTGAAATCTGTTGTGCTGATACCGAAGCTGTTCGTCAAAATGTTTCTGTTGCTGTTCAAACTTAAGGGGGCCAACAAATCTTTCATTCATACACCGCATGGCCGCGTTGAAATGAATATCGAAAAAAAAACCGCTAACTGAAATGGCGCCTCTTGTAAGCATCATAACGATCAATTACAATCAGCTGCGGATGACGTGTGAGCTCCTGGACTCATTGCGCAAGCTCACATATCCAAACGTGGAGATCATTGTAGTTGATAATAACTCAGCTGAAAACCCGACCAGCGTTATTTCTGTTAACTATCCGGAAGTGAAGCTGATCGTGAGCAACGAGAACCTTGGCTTTGCGGGGGGAAACAACCTTGGCATCAAGACAAGTAAAGGCGATTATCTGTTATTCTTAAACAATGACACCGAGGTGCATCCAGGGTTTCTTGAACCGCTGGTGAAGCTGTTTGAAACCAATCCTCAGGCGGGAGCGGCATCTTCGAAAATCCTGTATCACAACTCAGGAGAAACAATTCAATATGCCGGGAGCTCGCGCGTCGACCCTTTTACGGGAAGAAGCAAGAGAATTGGTTACATGGAAAAGGATAATGGCCAGCATGACCAGCTTAAGGAAACCCATCTGGCTCACGGCGCAGCGATGATCGTCCCTCGCCGCGTGGTGGAGAAAGTCGGCATGATGCCTGAGTTCTTTTTCCTTTACTATGAAGAAGTAGACTGGTGTGAATCCATCAAAAAAGGCGGGTACAAGATCTTCTTTGTACCTGAGTCGAAAGTGTATCACAAAGAGTCAATGTCCATTGGCAAAGGATCGACACTGAAAACTTACTACATGACTCGTAACAGACTGCTTTATATGCGTAGGAATACGGCAGGTGTGGTTAAGGTGTTATGGATCCTTTTCTTTCTGCTTTTCTCTCTGCCCAAAAATGCGCTCAAGTATACGCTGAAGCGGGATCTTGAACATGCACGAGCGTTCTGGCGTGGTTTGACCTGGAACCTGACGCACCTGGACAACGGAAAGAAGCTACGATTATTTACCTAGCCACAGTGTTCAGCCTGGAGGCGAATGGCAACGAAGGGAAGCGGCTAACTTAAAACTGTGAAATGAAAATTGGAATAGAAGTCCAGCGGTTATTCAGAAAGAAAAAATTCGGTATAGAAACATCGTCACTGGAGCTGATCAAAACCCTTCAGGAGATCGAGCCAACGCACGAATTTGTCATCTTTGCGAAGGAGGATGAGGACCGCTCCTGCTTAGCGGCTAGCGATAATGTTAAAGTGCGCACAGTAGGCGGTAAGTTCTTCGCCGACTTTGAACAGATGTTCCTGCCTATAGCCGCAAAACGTGAACAGGTTGATTTACTGCATTGCACGGGAAACACCGCTCCACTCTTTTCTCCTGCACCCCTTGTGCAGACGTTGCACGATGTGATCTTTATGGATGCTATTCCTTCCGGAGATAGTTTGTATCAGCGTTTTGGCAACCTTTACCGACGTAGAATTGTGCCTCTGGTTACACCGAGAAGCAAGGCAGTGATTACGGTTTCACAGTATGAAAAAGAGCGCATCGTCCAGCGCCTGGGGATTAAGCCAGAGAAAATACACGTGGTTTACAACGGTCTCAATGAAACGCGATTCCATCCAAAGTACTGCGCTTCGCAACAGGAAGCAGTGAGGATAAAATACCGGTTGCCGGAGCATTTCATCCTGTTTCTCGGAAATCAAACGACGCGGAAAAATCCTGCGCGCGCGATAGAGGCTTATGTTAAATACGCCGCTGTGAAAGAAGATCCTTTGCCACTTGTGACGCCAGGCTTGACAAAAAGGTTTGTTGTCGGCATTCTCAAGAACCTGGGCTATCCGTACAATGAACATCAATTCATTACACCCGGATACATTGATGATCCTGACTTGCCGGTGATGTATCTCCTGAGCAACATATTTCTTTTTCCTTCCCTTTCAGAGGGCTTCGGAATGCCTGTAATAGAAGCCATGGCGTGCGGGGTCCCCGTTGTATCGTCCAGTGCCTCTTGCTTACCTGAGATTGCAGGAAATGCGGCTATGTTAGCTAACCCACTCAAAGCGGATGATATGGCCTCCGCCATGCTGTCCCTGGTGGAAGACACGAATCTGCGAAATAAAAAGATCGAAGCCGGCTTCCGGAACGCACGGCGATTCAGCTGGCGGCGGAGTGCAGAAACCATAATGAGTATATACGAAGCTGTATACGTTCACGCCCGGGCTGCTCGGAAGCATCGTGGCTCGTTTAACAAACACGTGCTTGCAGCAAGAGATTGAAGAAGAGTCTGCAGATCTTTTTCTTCCTTCCTCTAAGTGTGCTGGGGGTGTATTCACAGCCTTCCCCGCCAGTGACTATAGACAAAGCACCCAGGATTAGCGTTCTCGGCTCACTTCCCAAAACTTTGAAGGAAGCTTCCGGCCTGGAGATGAGCGCCTCGGGAATGTTATGGACGCACAATGATGACCGGTATCCTGTTTTGTACGCTCTCGATTCCACAGGCCATGTTGTAAAAGCCATTCACCTCAACGAACGGAACAACGGCTGGGAAGATCTTGCCCAGGATTCAGAGGGCAACTTCTACATAGGTGCCTTCGGTAACAACAACAACAACCGTAAAGACCTGGCCATACTAAAGATACCGGATCCAGAAAGCGTAACGCAAACCATCATTAATGCGGAGATCATCAGATATGTTTACAGCGATCAGCGCGCCTTCCCGCCGGCGGAGTCACAGCTAAACTTTGACGCTGACGCTTTCACAAGCAAGGATGACTCTTTGTTCATCTTTACAAAAAACCGCACTAATCCATTTACGGGCTATACCAAAGTTTACCGCCTCCCTCACGAACCTGGAAGCCATGAAGCATTATTATATGACAGCATCTATCTGGGAAACGGGGCAATGATGCAGTACTGGGTAACAAGTGCCGACATAAGTCCGGACGGTAAGTGGCTTGCGCTTCTCTCCCACGACTGCCTATGGCTAACTACAGGCTTTCGGAACAACCGCTTCTCCTCCGGCAAAACTTTCAGGATTCCACTCGATAATTTTTCTCATAAGGCCGGCTTGTGCTTTGCATCAAATGAAAAGGTTTTCATTGTCGACGAGTTGGAGTTCGGCGTGCTGGGAGGTCAGATCTACGCGGTGGAGCTCGCTGACGTGTTAGCGGCCATCCAAGCAGTACTCCTCCGTGATCATTGATGTCTCCTCATTTGTTAGTGTTGAACCGAATGCAAAAGTGATCCTGCCGCTGAGGCATGAGATTTTTAGAAGTGGTCCCATCAACCAATTCGCCGAAAGGCTTCCTCTATGAACAAAACGTTTGGCTGCTGGGCAGTACTCGTGATCCTGTGCCACACAAGCTTTTCCCAAGTCGATACCACCTTTGTATATAATACGACAACACCGTACGGAACCCTTGACATCAGGATAGCAAAATCCGCCACCCGGTATTACTATCTCCAGGAAAACAAAACCTTCAGCTTCCGCGAAAGCTCACCTGGCGTACGGACAGAAACATTTCGCGATATGACTTCGTGGGATTCCAATCCTTACACGCAGGGAAACCTCCGTGAAAGGAATGGAAGCATAGACAACTTTATCATGAACTACAGGTTGTTGTTTCCGGTGGGATACAACGCCACATATACCCAGGGTTATCCTCTCATTGTGATGATGCATGGTGCGGGTGAGAGAGGAAACTGCTGGGACAACAGCTGTTTTTGGGATACTCGCGCGTGGAGACCACTTACAAACAATCCTCCTGCGCCCACGACTTCCACCCATCAACTGCTGAATAACGATTACAACCTGCTGCACGGGGGCAATGTGCATTTACAGGCGCGTAATCTTGCGGGCTCCAGATTGCCAAGTGACCCCTCGATGCCTGCGCGCGCGTTTCCGGGTTTCGTGTTGTTTCCTCAGAACCTCAACGGATGGGATATTGGCAGTGCACAGGACGCC
>Ga0307416_100002239_pt1 | contig 11007 bp, 7 predicted proteins | sample DK1Cmetagenome_2_FD_203821 | JGI IMG/M metagenome (GOLD analysis project Ga0307416, IMG submission 203821) | Maize rhizosphere microbial communities from greenhouse at UC Davis, California, United States - DK15-C-3 | ecosystem: Host-associated > Plants > Roots > Rhizosphere > Soil | place: USA...
CATCCATGCGGATCGCATCGTCAACAGGCGAGCGGCGTCGATTTCCACGGACATGTCGGCCAGCTTCCATTGGATCGCCTGGAACTCGCTGATCGCTTTGCCAAACTGCTTGCGCTCTTTCGAATAGTTCAGCGCCGATTCGTATGCGCCCTGCGCCATTCCGAGGCCCAATGCCGCGATGGATATGCGCCCTCCATCCAGAACGCGCATGGCATCGATGAATCCATCGCCCTCTTTGCCGATCAGGTTTTCTGCCGGAATCTCGCAATCCTCGAAGATCATCTCCGCGGTGTCGCTTGCGCGCAGGCCGAGCTTGTTTTCTTTCTTCCCAGCGCGGAAGCCCTTGGTTCCTTTTTCCACGACGAACGCCGACAGTCCATGAGTGTGTGCCGTCTTGTCCGTAACCGCGATCACGACCATCACATCTGCGTAATGGCCGTTGGTGCAGAAGGTCTTGGTTCCGTTCAACACCCACTTGTTGCCTTTGCGAACGGCCGAGCACCGCGCCCCACCTGCGTCGGAACCTGAACCGGGCTCAGTCAGCCCCCATGCACCGATGAATTCGCCGGTCGCAAGTTTGGGAATGTACTTGCGCTTCTGTTCCTCACTGCCCGCGATAAAAATGTGGTTGGAGCACAACGAGGTGTGTGCGGCGACGATGATGCCAACTGAGCCGTCAACGCGCGACAACTCTTCGATCGCAATCACGTATTCGACGTAGCCCATCCCGGCGCCACCGTATTCGGCAGGAAAGATGATTCCCATCAGCCCAAGCTTGCCCAACTCCTTGATCGTGTCGAGAGGGAACTGTGACGCCTCATCCCACTCCATCACGTGTGGACGGATTTCGCGCTCGGCAAACTCGCGCACCGTTTTGCGCAGGTCCAATTGCTCGTCGTTCAGTTGGAAATTCAAGTTGCCTCCGGAAATCGCCGCGAAAGGGAGCCCGCAGTCCGCCAAGACTAAACCAGAACTGCGTTTGGATGCACCGGGAACTCAGATGGATTGAAAATATACCGCAATCACCTTGCTTGGGTATGGCGGGTAACTGCCTCTAGAATGCGCGCGACCACCTCGTCGATGGAAAGCTTGCTGGAGTCGATGATGATCGCGTCGTCAGCCGCCACAAGCGGTGACGTCTTGCGAGTGCGGTCACGCTGGTCGCGGCTTTGCAGGTCGGCCACAATGGCCTTCGCGCGCCCGGGATCGTCCGTTACTCCCGCTTGATTCAATCGCCTCTCGGCCCTAACCTCGGGCGTAGCGTCCAGGAAGACCTTGATCTCTGCATCAGGGAAAACGGCAGTGCCGATATCACGCCCCTCCATAACAACGCCGCCGTTCTTTCCCATTTCCCGTTGAAGAGCAACCATCCATTGGCGGACCGGAGGATGTACCGATACGCGCGAAGCTGCATCGGTCACGTCACGCTCGCGAATGCGGCCCGAGACATTTGCTCCGTCCAGCATCACGCGGTTGCCGTCGATTTGTGGCTCCAGCACAATGTGAGATTCATGCGCGAGCCGCAGCAGCGCAGTGGGATCGTCAACATCCACGTCGTTCTCGATGGCTTTGAGCCCGAGCGCGCGGTACATGGCCCCGCTCTCGATGTTCACGTACCCCAACTTACGCGCAAGCCGGGAAGCAATGGTGCTCTTACCTGCACCCGCGGGCCCGTCGATGGCGATCACCACCTTCGCGTTCGGTTCGCTCATTCTTTTGGAGACTTCGGATTGGATTTTGCCAGGTCACGGATTGTAATCCGTTTGTTCGGGGCCGGGCGCGGCATAGCTCGCTCAGGCTTGGGCGTTCGCTGATACGGCGTTCTAGCACGCGCAAGTTGAATCATCGACCTTCCACCGACCTGTACGAAGCTAAATTCGCGTGCAGCCAGCATCGCATTCGTTGATTCTCGAACTTTTGAACGCGCGACAAGGTTTGCAAAAAAATCTTCGATATCTGTTTGCTCCGCCGCTGTAACGCAGTCCAGGTACTTGGAGACCAGGGCGCTCAAGGCGGCGGGCACGGACATATGCATGCCTTCGCGCACCTTGTCGGGTGCCCAGCGGAAAAGGACGTCCCAGAACGCGCCTTCGCTCGCTTTGTAATCCACACGGGTAATGCGCAGCTTCGACCACAATTCGTTGAGTGCGCGATCGAGTGCGGCGTCGGAAAGGTCTCCGCCGAGTGATTCGCGCAATCGTTCTTTGTTGACCGGACCGTGCTTCTGGATCTGCTCGAATGTGTGCGCGGCCAGGGTCGAGTACTCAGACCTGGTCCCGGGCTTCGGAGTCTGGCGCGGGTTTCGGTCGCCCGTGATGGCGTAAAAATAGGAGAATATCGAAGATGCGACGAGGAAGTTGGTTTCGCCAAACAGGTGGGCCTCAAAAGCAGCCTTTGAGCGGAGCAGGCGCACCATCAGGTCTGTTGCATCCTGAGCCCGAGGATCGGCGAACGCATGCTGCCAGGTAGGAAGATTCTCGTCGCCTCCGGCATAAGCACCCATGAACGTGGGCGCGAGCACCGACGGTCGCATGGGATACATCAGGCAGAACCCTACGGACTCGATGAATTCCCGAGCGTCATCGAGCGTGCGAACGGGCTTGCCGTCAAGCCGCCACTTGCTCATTCTTAATTGATGGAGTTCCTGCTCGGTCATCGGGTCCTAGATTCTCTTGAACGCTTTCTGGATGTCCTTAAGAGAATACCGCAAAGTTACGGGTCGTCCGTGTGGACATGTCATTGGGCACTGCGTTTTGGCAAGTTCGCTCAGCAGCCAATCCATCTTGGTCTGCTCCAGAGGCATATTTACTTTGATGGCGGCATGGCACGCAATGGAAGCGGCAATCCTGCCACGAATTTGCTCAAGCGACAGTGCCCGGTCTTCGCGTTCGAATTGTTCCAGCAGCTCGTTCAACAGTCTCTCGATCTCCGCCGATTGCACACCTGCGGGCGCAGTTTTTACCGCGATCGTGCGCGTGCCAAACGGCTCGGCTTCAAAGCCGTTTCGCTGCAGTTCGTCTGAGATCTCAGCGAACACCGCGTGCTGGCTTGGAGTGAGTTCCACGATCAAGGGCATCAACAGGCGTTGTGTCTCCACCGCACCTGCTAATCGTTGTGCGAGTACGCGCTCGAAGAGCACGCGTTCATGCGCGGCGTGCTGATCGATGATCCACATGCCGTGTGAATTAGTCGCGAGAATGAACGACTCGCGAACCTGGCCGAGGGCTTTCAGCGAGCCGATCTCTGGAAGTTCCGACAGCGCTTCTTCGTCGGGGATCGCAGGAGCACAGCGCTCTGCTTCCTGAGGAATGACCATCGCCGCAGCCGGGTGGACGGCCTGAACAGTGCCTCCGAATGTTTGCCGGGGGAAACGTGCCACTGCGACCGCCGCGTTCCCGTTCAGTTCTATCGCGGGCCCTGCAAAGCCCAGGGCTTGAGGCATGGGCGAAAGTTCCTGGGCGGCAAGCGCAAAACCCGGATCCGGAGCCATCGCAACAGCGGGCGCGAGTGATGGCGAAGCTTTGGGCTGGGCGTACATCTCCGTCACGAACTGCGGTACCGGTCGCGCCTTCATCAAGGTTGCGCGAACCGAATCGCGGATGAAATCGTGGATGAATGTTTGCTGCCGGAAACGAACTTCGGTCTTCGACGGATGCACGTTCACATCAACTTCGGTAAACGGCACCTCGAGAAAAAGTAGCACGACGGGGTAAACCGTTGGCGGCAAGATGTTGCGATAAGCATCCGTGAGCGCGTGCTGTACCAGGCGATCTTTGATCAACCGCCCGTTGACAAAGATGAAGATTGAGTTGCGGTTCAACTTCTGGATTTCGGGCTTCGACACAAAGCCATGAATCCGCAACTCACCCTTGACCACCTCTTCAAGCTCGTCATCGTCGCGTTTCGCCCACGGGGGAGGTTTCGGTAGACCCATCCGCTCGAGCGGAATGGTCGCCGCCAATGGCAGTAACTGGTCGAGCGTATCGCGCCCGAATACCTGGTAGATACGGTCAGAATGGTCTTTCACCGGAGGCGCGATCAGCATTGTGTTCGTCAGCGAGTGCAGCTCCCAGTGCTTGTCGGGATGCGCCAGCGCATAGTGCGTCACCAGTGACGCGATGTGCGAAAGCTCCGTCGATTCGGCTTTGAGAAACTTTTTCCGAGCAGGCGTATTGAAGAACAAGTCGCGAACGCCGATGGACGTGCCAAAGGGGAGTCCGGCCTCTTCGATCTTCAGGATCTTGCCGCCGGCAATCTCGATCACGGTCCCACTGGGCTCTTCTGCAGCGCGCGTCTCCAGGCGTAAGCGGCTTACGGAAGCAATTGATGGCAGCGCCTCACCGCGAAAGCCGAGAGTCGCGACGGAGAGCAAATCTTCCGCGCGCAGCAGTTTCGACGTGGCGTGACGCTCGAATGCCAGCATGGCATCGTCGCGCACCATGCCACATCCGTTGTCGATAATCTGTATGAGCTTCTTCCCACCACCTTCGATGTTCACTCGAACGCGCGTTGCGCCCGCGTCTAATGCATTCTCGAGAAGTTCTTTCACGACCGAAGCCGGACGTTCGACGACTTCGCCGGCGGCGATCTTGTTCGCAACATCTTCGGAAAGAACGTGAATGCGGCCCATGAGGAAGTACGGACAGTTTAAAGCAATGAGAGAAGCCGCGAAACCCTGTGAACTTGGAGGGGATCCCGCGGGCGAGGCGCCCGCGGTACGAAGATCCCTACTCTCCCGTCCTCGTCTCCACCTTTATGCCCAATTCGCGCAGTTGACCCTCGCTTACTGGAGTCGGCGCTTCGCACATCAAATCCTTCGCTTGCGCCGTCTTGGGGAAGGGAATCACTTCGCGCAGCGACTCCGCGCCTGCCAGAATCATCACAATACGGTCGAGACCGAGGGCGATACCGCCATGTGGAGGCGTGCCATATTGCAGCGCTTCCAGGAAGAATCCAAAGCGCGCCTGTTGTTCCTCCGGCGACATTCCCAGTGCTTCGAAGATCTTCTGCTGGATGTCCTGACGATGGATACGAATCGACCCCGAACCCAGCTCCGTTCCGTTAAGCACAACGTCATAAGCCAGCGCTCGCACCGCACCAAGCTGCGAGTACTTATCCCTGGCCGCCGCGAGGCCACCGCCCAGCTTGTCCATGTCTTCCTCATGCGGTGACGTAAACGGATGATGCGCGGCGTTCCAGCGCCCGTCGGTCTCATCCCACTCGAACATTGGGAAGTCCGTCACCCACAGGAGCCGAAACTGTCTCTTCGCGAACTCGCCGTGCTTGGCTGCGTACTTCTGCGCAAGCGCGAGGCGAAGTTGTCCGGCCGCCCCATAGATTCCGTATTCCTGCGAGCGCGTCTTCAAGGCATCGGCGGCTTCAGTTCGTTGCGCCCCACCAACCACGACCAGCAGGTCATCTGGTTGCGCATCTGTGAGCTGACGAATCTTCGCAACCGTGTCGGGGAAGCTCTTCTCCAGGCGCTTAAAGTCTTCGAAGATCTTGGCCTCTCTTGGCCAGCGATCGCCAAGCAGCGTCTTGATGTCGTCGCGCTCCTTGCGCGAAAGCTCGCCAACTTTTGGAATGCGAATCGCGACCACAGGCAGCTCGCGGTCGAGCGCCAGGGTCTGCAGGTTCTCCGCGGCAAATGCACCTTTCACGTCGGTCAACGCAGGCAGGCGCAAGTCGGGCTTGTCGATTCCATACAAACGGATTGCCTGGTCGAACGACATCCGTGGAAACGGTGCTTCCAGTTCTGCCCCCGCAACCTTGAATGCTGCTTTCAGGAATCCTTCTACAACCGCAAATACCCGGTCGATCGTCGGGAAGCTCATCTCCAAGTCGATCTGCGTGAATTCGGGCTGGCGGTCGGCGCGCAGATCTTCGTCGCGGAAGCAGCGCACGATCTGAAAATACTTATCGAATCCCGAGATCATCAGGATCTGCTTGAAGAGTTGCGGAGATTGCGGCAATGCATAAAACGACCCACGGTTTACGCGGCTCGGAACGAGATAGTCACGCGCACCCTCTGGCGTGGAGCGCGTCATGAAGGGAGTTTCAATCTCGAAGAACCCCTGCGACGTAAGGTATTCGCGAATCGCACGCGCAACGTTGTGCCGCATCTCGATGTTGTACTGCATCTCCGTGCGACGCAGGTCGATGTAGCGATATTTCAGCCGCAATTCTTCGTTTGCAAGCACCGTGTCCGCCGGAGTAAACGGCAGCGGCTTGCAATCGTTGAGCAGTCGCAGTTCTTCAGCGACGATCTCAACTTCACCCGTCGGGATGTTCTTATTTATTGTGTTCGCATCGCGCTGCTTCACCGTACCAACAACGGCGATGACGTACTCGGAGCGCAGCCCATTCGCTTTCTCCTGCGCCGCCGCATTGGTTTCCTTGTCGAATACAACCTGCGTAACGCCACCACGGTCCCGCAGATCGATAAAGATCAAGCTGCCGAGGTCGCGCCGACGGTTTACCCAGCCCATGAGGACAACGCGTTTGCCTGCGTCGGAGGCGCGCAGTTCGCCGCACATGTGAGTGCGTTTAAGATCGCCGAGAAAGTCGAGTGCCATTCTTTTTGTTCGCTTCTTCCTAGGTATTTATGAGTTCTTTTCTGGGGGTAAGCCAATGGGAGCCAATTGGATTCGAGCAGCAAGTTCGCGCCGGGCCACCGTTGACTGATCTCCCGTTGTCAGGTCCTTCAGTGCAAACTGGTCGGCCCGCACTTCGTTCTCGCCAACAATGATTGCGAACCGCGCGCCCAGCTTCGTCGCAGTTTCAAAAGATTTCTTCAGCCGAAACGTCTCATCTCCAAGTTCTAGTGCGACGTCATGCTGGCGTAATTCGTGCGCCAGCCTCGCAGCGTGCTCGTTCATCCCTTGGCCGAGAGGCGCGATATAGGCTTGCGGCTTGCGCGCCACGGCGTCAGCCTGCTCCTGGAGCGCGAGCACAAGTCGGTCTTCGCCAATCGCAAACCCAATACCCGGAGCCTTCGGCCCGCCGAGCGACTCCGACAGCCCGTCATAACGCCCGCCGCCTAGAATCGCATTTTGTGCTCCCAAGGCTCCATGCGTGAACTCGAAAGCGGTTCGGGTGTAGTAGTCAAGCCCGCGTACCAGCCGATCATTGAGCACGAACGGCACGTCGCACGCCGTCAGAATCTCCTGCACCTGTTGAAAATGCTCGCGGCATGGCTGATCAAGGTACTGGCTGATGCGAGGCAGCTTCTCAATAATCGGCTGATCTTCCGGCACCTTGCAGTCCAGCACACGCAAAGGGTTCGTCTCCGCGCGCCGCTGGCAATCGGCACACATCGCGTGGACCACTTCTTTCAGCGCTGCACGAAGCGCCTCGTTATAGCGCGCGCGGTCCTCTGCACAGCCGACGGAATTCAACTCCAGCGTCCAGTCGCGGATTCCCACGCGATCAAGGAAAGTTGCCAGCATCTCTAACACTTCAGCATCGCGCGCCGGAGACTCGCTCCCCGCGCTCACCGGCCCAATAGCTTCTGCGCCGATCTGGTAGAACTGCCGGTAACGTCCCTTCTGCGGACGTTCACGCCGAAACTGCGGCCCGATGTAGTAGAGCTTCTGCAACAATCCAGTCTCGCCAAGCTTATGCTCGATGTACGCCCGCACTACCCCCGCCGTGTTCTCAGGTCGCAGCGTCAACGTTTGTGTTTTCTCGCTTTGCGCCCTCGCCCGGTCCTCCCAAGTAAACATTTCTTTCGACACGATGTCCGTCTCTTCGCCAACGCTTCGTGAGAACAGTTGGGTCTCTTCAAATATCGGCGTGCGGATCTCGTGGAAGTTGTAGAGCTGAAACACGTCACGCGCGGCGGCTTCGACGAAGTTCCACAGCGCCGAATCCGGCGGAAGTATGTCGCGCGTTCCTCGAACAGCTTTGATCATAGAAAACAGTCGCTAGTCGCCAGAAAAGGCAAAACGTCACATCCCAGGACTAGCTAATTCCTTAAGGTACTGCTCTTTGTAGCCCAGGTAGTTCTTGGCGTACTGCAGGATCATCTGCTGATCTTCGTCAGTCAGCTTCTTGCGAAACTTCGCCGGAACTCCTGCCCATAACGTGCCCTGCTCGACAAGCGTATTTTCCGGAATCAGCGCGCCGGCGGCAATGATCGACCCCGCGCCGATGCGTGCTCCGTTCAGGATTGTCGACCCCATCCCGATCAGGCAGCGGTCTTCCACGATGCATCCATGCAACGTGACCGAATGACCAACCGTAACCCAATTCCCGACTTTCACCGGCCACTTATTGAGCATCCCATGCAGCACGCTGCAGTCCTGGATGTTCGTGTTGTCGCCGATGCGAATGAAGTGCACGTCACCGCGAACGACGGCATTCATCCAAATGCTCGAATTTTCGCCGAGCACCACGTCGCCAATCAGTTGTGCAGACTCGTCGACATAACACGACGCGCCTACCTGCGGCATTACACCTTTATAGGGCCGGATCATGTGATAGAAGCTTACGCTTCACGCAAGCTAAGTAATTGAAAATAACACGGCGGGACTACAGCAGTCAGCATTCAGCACTCAGCATTCAGTCGTAGGGTGTTCGAACCGAGGGCAGTAATCGCAAAGCTGCTGAACATGTCGCAGATGTAAAGGGTCTAAATGCTCAATGCTGAGTGCCGAGTGCTGCTCTTACTCGATTTGCACGAGTTCGCCGGCATTCACAGGAGCTTCCTGCGGGATCGCAGGATTCTGAGGCGCGCGCCAGAAGTCCATATACGAAGTCTGGTGTACGCAACTCACCGTGCAGTGTGGAGCGCAACCTTTCTCCGTCACAAACTCCCGCCGAATGTCCTGGACTGTGTAGTCGCGCAACGGTTTGGCAGGATACCCGCGCTGTTGTGAGCAGTAATGAACCAGCCCGTCTTCACAGATGTAGAGATATCTGGCACCCGCGCGGCATCGCCAATTGTTGGGCTTGCCCTCCGCAATATTTTTCTGGAAGCCGTTGAAGCGCGAATAACCGCTCTTCTCCAGGCGCTTCATCTTGTGGAAGACCTCGCGCTCCACGCCACTCAAAGGCCTCAGCTGGCCATCTCCGTCATGGATGATCCCGACGGTCGATGTGAATCCGAGTTGCAGCGCGCGTCTACCAATCACCAGTGCGTCCTGGGGATAGTGGATACCGCCACCCACCACGGAATTTATGTTCACGTGAAAGTCGGCGTGTTCCGCCAGCAACTGAAGTTTCTTATCGAGTACCTTCAGGCTCTTCTTGCTCACATCGTCGGGCCGAACGTTGTCGATCGAGATCTGCATGTGATCGAGTCCTGCGCGGTTCAGTCGCTGAATGCGGTCCGCCGTGAGCAGGTACCCGTTCGTGATCATCCCGGCGATTGCGCCGATACTGCGAATGCGGCCGATTACGTCATCGAGTTCCGGATGCAGTAGCGGTTCACCGCCGCTGATCGTTACGACGGTTGTGCCGAGCGCGCCGAGCTTGTCAATGCGCTCGAACATCGTCTCAATGGGTACGGGTTTGCTGACATTGTCGTACTCGTTGCAGTAGCTACACGACAGGTTGCAGCGGCGCATCGGGATGATGTGCGCCATTACGGGATGGTCGGTGGACCACAACCCTTTGGCGATCATCCTCAATTCGCGCAGACGCCGACTTACGGCCTTGGATTTTCTACGAATTCCCCCACCCATACTTAGTAAGTATTAAAACACATCTTTGTCGCTGACCAACTTCAACCCCGTTAGCGGTTAGATTCCGGCGGTGAAAGGCGAAAACTTGCACTCGGCGAGCAACTGCCGTCCCACTCCTATCGGCAGGTCACCCAATTGCTATAATCAAAGATTCTCCTATAGTCCACGGAGTTTACTCGAACATGATCAGATTTCTGCAGACGCCCGGGCCGATAAAGAAGATCGTCTTGAGCGCAATCCTACTTGTCATTTCCGTCATGATGGTTGTCACGCTTGTCCCAGGTGGCGTGTTTACCGACTACCTCGGTATGAACACCGAGGGCGTGGTTGCGAAAGTCGGCGGCGAACGCATTACTCGCGAAGACGTCCGGCAGGCTGCGCAGGACATGGGGCGCCAGCAGATGGGTGGACGCGCCGTTCCGCCGCAGTTCATGCCATACCTCATGCAGCAGGCTGCGAACAACCTCATTCTTCGCAAACTCGTTCTGGATGAAGCCGACAAGATGGGCTTGACCGCTTCGAAAGATGAGCTTATCGCCGAGCTTAAGCGCTATCCGGATCTTTTCAAAGAGGGCAAGTACATTGGCGACGAAGCGCTCTCCGGCCTGCTGCAGCAAAATGGATTGACGATCGACAAATTCCAGCGCCAGGTAACAGAAACCCTGACCATCCGAAAACTGCAGGCAGCCATTACCGGCGGTGTCGCGGTGAGCGATGCCGAAGTACTGGAAGCGGCTCGCAAGCAGAACACGAAAGTAAAGTTCGACTACGCGGTGCTTACGGTTCAGGACGTCGAAAAACAGATCAAGCCCAGCGAGCAGGAACTTCGAGCATTCTACGATCAGCAGAAGGAAGTGCTGAAAGATTCGATTCCCGAGCAGCGCAAAGCGCGTTACATCGTCCTCGATCCTTCGAAGATCAACATCCAGGTCACACAGGACGACCTGCGCCGGCACTACAACCAGCGTCAGGAAGAGTATCGGACGTCGGAAGAAGTTGAGGTTCGGCACATCCTGGTGAAAACGCCTGCGGCCGCAGACGGCAAGGCAGACCAAAAGGCCGTAGATCAGGCCAAGGCGAAAGCCGAAGACATCCTCAAGCAACTAAAAGCGGGAGCAGATTTTGCTGCCCTTGCCAAAAAGAGTTCTGACGACCCTGGCAGCGCCGAGAACGGTGGATCATTAGGCTGGATCCAGCGCGGTCGTACGGTGCCCGAGTTCGAGCAGGCGGCATTCGGAGCAGCCAAGGGGCAGCTTGTCGGACCCGTGCAAAGCAGCTTCGGTTTTCACATCATCCGCGTTGATGATAAGCGGCCGGCCCG
>Ga0307416_100002240_pt1 | contig 11004 bp, 13 predicted proteins | sample DK1Cmetagenome_2_FD_203821 | JGI IMG/M metagenome (GOLD analysis project Ga0307416, IMG submission 203821) | Maize rhizosphere microbial communities from greenhouse at UC Davis, California, United States - DK15-C-3 | ecosystem: Host-associated > Plants > Roots > Rhizosphere > Soil | place...
TTCCGTTGCGCCGTTTCCTGCCAAAGGCCTTCCGTTTTTTCGGATTTCTCAGAATGGACTGCGCATACGCTACGGCATCCGCGAATTTTCGTGTCCCTGCCTTTTGAAGAGGCGTACGCTTTACGCGTTTCATATTTGGATAACGCGTTACAACCGTCTTGTCGCCGTACTGTTTAAAAACGAGTTGCTTGCCGACGTGGCCGCGAAGGTGTTTCAGTAGCTCGCTGTCTAAGATAGCCATAAAGGTGTTGGTTAGAAGTTTAATTACAATACCATTAGCGAATGGAACGTTTCAGCCTATCCCCCCACCATCATTCTGCTGCACCTTTCCTTGAACCGGTCTAAGCCTCCCTGATCTTCCGATTACACGCTAGTACTGCTTAGTACAGATTTCCCATAGCATTCCCAGGTCATACCCATGGATTCCCCATGGATCCTCCGTTCATCCTCCGTTCATCCCCCGTTATGGCTATAAGGGAAATATGTTTTAATGGGTCCCTAATCGGGGAATGTATCGAATTGCGCTGATCATGAGGTCAGCTTATGACATTCCCGAAGCCTGGTGCCATCATTAACGGTAGCGGCAGGAAGTTGGTTCCGTGCGATGCAATTTTGAAGAGGCGCGGTGTGCTCGATGTTCGACGTGGGGCCGGTGAAAGCTTCCCCAAAAACAGTAGCTGTTAGAAATAAAGTTTAATAGTAAACTTCGGAAACATAAAAAAACAAAATTCACCGAGTGCCAGATCATTGGTATTCTCAAAGAACAGGATCAAGGGAAGAAATTGGCAGACATCCGCCACGAGCACGGCATCAGCCAACCTACCCGTTAACAGTTGCACGCTGTCAATAAAAGCGTTGTGATCAAAAGACATCGATCAACATTCATAGTTATACTAAAGCGGGTTGACGATTCTTGTCCATAGAATTGAGCTCTGCTATCCAAAGATCATGCAAGTAAATTACTTGTTTAGCCTTATTTTCCATGCGAAATCAATGCTTAGTAAGTGTTCAAGTAATAGTTTGGCTCGCGACTTTGGTCTGTACAAAGTTGGCCTGTAAGCAAATCCGAGATGGAAGCGCTCTCCAGTTTGAAAATAGGCCGGGAAAATTAAACCGAATGCGTTGTGACTTTTCTTTACCGGGTCCCTTGTAGGCGGAGGTGGTGCAAATCTATTATAGTATCTGAGGTCCCACGTATTCCTTGCATAGGCAAATCCATAGCCAAGAACAAATCGGTGAAGCCTATGGTTATGAGAAATGCTGACATACCTTGAACTCATTAATTCATATTCTCCGCTTATATCAACTGCAGCTGGAACTGGCACAAAGAAATCTGAAACACCTGAAACCCCCAGGTTGACAAAGCGATTGTTGGAATAGTAATAGTCAAGTCCGATTGTAAGTCCCCAGAAGCCTGTATTTGATTTAGTTCCCTCACTCTCTGGTGTCAGATGAAAAGAGTTAATGTGTGGGAGGGATACATGTAGGTGTAGTTCTCCCTCATTGTTTATTGGTCGATACCGATAATATTTACCGGTCGTATCTGTCGAACTTATGTAAATACTTTTTGGGTAAGAATAGCGTTTGGGATTATTCCTGTCGACAAGCATGCCTAAGCCGTAATTGCCCAAGATATTATACCAGTACATAAATGAGTTTTCTGGTTTTACCTCGATAGCCCTCGTCAGGCTATCAGTGATCACAACCATTCTCAATGTTTCTTTTTTTCTTTCGACTATGAGATCGGCCTGATTATTTATTGTTGCAAATGTGTCTTGCTTGTAAATGATCTTGCTTGGTTCGGTTGTATAAACAGCTATATTTTTGTGCGGGACGTTCATAATTGTCGCGCAGGAACCCATTAGGACAGGAAGGGTCAGGATATAAAATGTTTGTCTCATGCTAACGTTTAACGCCTGCTCCGGCCGAAGCGCGATGACCAGAACCTTTGGCGATAGGGGAGTAGGAAGAACCACACAATGCCAACTGCATTGTGTCTGCGGTCGTGCGCCTTACGCCTCCTTATATAGTTTTAGTGTCTTTACGCTTAGGAAAATTGTCGTGAGCCCCACCGGTATATAAATTGCACCCATTACCACTTGCGTCTTTGAATTTTGTAACCCTTCATTAATCGTTGCAATACTGCCCAAAATGAGTCCGACTGCGAAGACAATCGTCAATACTTCCCACTACGAAAGTGATTTGGTTCAACTTGTTCCTTTCTCCTTTTAGTCGTTTCAATGTCTCCCAATTGTACCATATGATCAGCACCATGCCTGCCATGAAAGAGTAGTCATAGAAAACCGGAATTGAGATCAGGTGGGTCCCGAGCAAAACGATTCCGATTACTAAGTTGAAATAATTTATAAATTTTATCGTCGTCATGGCCAAGGTGCCATATCCCTTATGGCCTGTTGCTAACGTTCCGTTTGATACAAACGTCTGATGTGGGCAATTGAATTTTTAGTCATTTTTTCCAGAACAACCATATCCAAATCGTCCAGTTTCTTTGCGTAGACGCAAGACTTTGAACTTTTATGTTTTCCAAGCTTTGAGAGTAGATCTGCTTTTCCGTCAAATTCTGAAGCAAAATAAAGAACCAAGGAATCTTTCCGAGGGGAAAAACCCGCTAACGGAGCATCGCCTTCGTGGCCACTTGCATATTTGTAATGATATTTTCCGAAACCAATTATTGTTGGTCCCCACATTTTTGGCTCAAATCCGGTTATTGATTTTAGAATCGCGATGAGCCTTAAGCTATCACTTCGTCTGGTTTCGTTCTCCACCTTGCTTACGAAATCCTCTACACTGGCATCCGTTTCGGTTGTTTTATTTTTTGCCATAATGGAATTTTAGCGGTCACATTTAGCATGGGCGATAAGGTTTCGTAAAAGGGATTAGTAAGGCAGGCTCACAGGAGCTCTCATGTCCCTGTAAACATTTTTTCGATTCCTTGACGTTTTCAATTGTCAAGGGATAATTTAGTCGTTTAGGGAGTCAATACCTTGTTCTTTTAGTTGTTCAAGGTGGTCTTTCATCGCTTTGACTTGTTCTATTGGATGTCCGTGCCAATTGATAACTTCTCCGACAATTCTAAACGGATGTGTTGAGCGATAGGATTTTGTCGGATTACCAGGGAACTTCTTGTCTGTCAAATCAGGGTCATCCTCAATTGGTCCTGTTGGTTCAACTAAATAAATTCTTTCCCGCCCTTCGCCAAATGCAAGTTCGGCTCCCCAGATAGCAGCGTCCAATGTGGCAGTCAAGAAAATGTATTTGGCATTTTTTCTTTGTCCATAGTTGGAGTTAAAACCAACTTCGATCAGGTCACCAACTTTTAAGTCCCCCCGTGTTCCGTGAAAATAAGTCTGAGCAAAAGGTGTCGCACCTTGTTTGTGTAATTTGTCTTTGTTTTGCTCCATTGTCGAAATATACGTTTATTGTTTTTCGTCTCTGTTGGCTGGTTTCCTTACACCGGCCTTGCTGCCTTAATTTAATAGCACATAGTTTCTACAATACAGCATATGCATTATAGCTGTTGTTAGGCGCCGTGTTGGTTAATTAATCTCAAGGTATTTTTAACAATCCATCGAAGCTCTCGTTTGTAGATCTTAACATCCAGGGCTTTGGAAGAATTGTCTTTAAAAATAATTTCCAATCGATTATTTGTTGGTCGGGCTCTACCCAGCAATTCAGTGTCAGTATCATATAGTCCACCACACCCAATGGATTTAATTTGCGAAAGGTCAAATTCCTCGACTTTCGTGAAGTATCTGATTACGGATTTTCGAATATAGAATAGAGCTTCACGACTGACAGCTAACTCGTCAACTGGTCGAACGAATATATAAACTGACAATATTGCGAAGAGGGCATACCTTATCCAGGCATATTCGCTATCAGTTTCTATCAAACTAAAACAGAATACAAAGAGTCCGGCCAATAAAAATTCAAGGCCCCTTTTTATCCATGTCCAGGATTTATAGTAATATCTTGTAGACATCAAAAACGGTGCTTTCATAAAATGGGTGCCTAACGGTACTGTATGATATGGTTCTCTTCGTGTTTGGTCTGTAGCCTCCGCACTTTAGGACAAGATCAAATTAAACAAATTTCGTTGTTAATCGTCGTCATATCCAGCTGTGGGTTTGTGGGAAACTGGTGTCGAGTTTTCCATAAGTTCATGGCCAGCATGTCCGCAGGCCTGCGTCCTATTTCTTTGAAGTCTCCTTCTTCCTTTTCGCTATCTCCGCATATAACTTGAAATTGTCGTCCCCTGATATTTTGATTGCCTGGTCAATTTCAACTACCGCTTTGTCGTGAAGTCCCTTTTGATTGAAGATGTAGGCACTTGCGAGATTTGCACCATAGTCGGTGTTGTCCAACGATTTAATTGAGTCGATACTTCGTAAGGCCAAATCAAATTCTTTCGCCTGAATAAGTTTATATACCTTTTTGTGTAGCAGTGATTTGATTGAGTCCCTATTTACTTCTGTTCTAATTCTAGTGGACAATTCTCTGATTGCATTTCGATTTAACTCCGTGGTATCTACAGGATACGCTTTGTCATAAAGGTCATTAATAGCAATAAAGTAATGGTCACATGTGCGTGTCATGTGCAGCATGACGTTCAAACTAAACTTATAAATTCGGTTCTTCAGCGAGTCTTGATCGGTAAGTCCAGAATCTTGCCATTCATTGGTCTTCATGTCGGCAAGTTCTTGTAAACACGGACTTAACCTGTCATCAACACTTCCTGTGGTTTTATAGTTAAAGCAGTCACAAAATTGTGTTGAGGCATTCTCCACTGAAAGCTCTGATTGTCCACATGCCCCCAGTATCAGTATTATTAAAATCGAAGTCCAATTTTGCATTTAGTTTTTATTTCGTGGTGAAAGCTGTACAGAGCCCATTCCTTACAACGTTTGGCTATAAGGCGATGCCGGCCACAGGAACGCAAAAAACGAACCCTGAGGAATCGGAGGGGAGATGTTTGACGCGACCTGCCGGATCTGTCCCATATGACCAGACTTAATTTGAAAGACAATATGTCCCATTTACACGAAACCCGGCAATGACTTTAGCTTTTCTTAGCGCCCAGTTACCATCCTTAAATGAATTGTGGTCCCACAATCAAAACTATTGGAATTAGCCCGAGAATGACCTGAACCAGGTTTTTTCCTTTGAAATTCCAATTGAGAAGGCTGAGTCCCATGAAGACAAGTCCGACAAAAATCAGAACGAAAAAAAGTCCCGTTGGCCATGCCTCAATTACATACATTCTAAAATTCAGGACCGTCCCGCTAATCAAGTAGAATAGTCCGAATAGTCCTATCGGTTTTAGGATTCTTTTCATCTTGCAATTGGGCTAACGTGCGTCCGCAAGTAGTGGTAGGTTTACGTGGGCTCGACAATGGCGCGCAGCGAATTGTCAAGCCCGATCTACACTTCCTTTTTTTCAATACATAACTTTCACAAACTGCCACCGTGCCGACTTCGATGAGGGCCGGCTCTCTTTAGTCCGAAACTTTTACGCCTGATAACATCCTATGTAATATGAAAACCTTTTGAAGTCGAAGTTTAATTTAGGGAAAAGATCAACTGTCTCATCGTTATTTCATATGGATCGTACTTTAATGGGTCTTGTTTTTTAGCGTTGAATCTCGTTCTAGAGAATCTTTTGAAATCTCTTGCTCAAAAACTGCTGTCTCGTTGTCAAAAATATCGATCTGTCGAACTATGGCCATGGGAATCATTTGCTGACAACGTTTAGCTAAAAGGCATTCCTGGAATAGGAGCGCTAATAAATGCTCTGAGGAATCGAAAGGGGGAATGTTTAGCGCCAGCTATAATTAGGATTATTCTCATGCAATTACCGCCAACGGTCTCTGAATAATGCGTGGCCTGACCCTGCTCAACATTGTCTCACGAGCGCAATCCAACTTAGATTATGCATTTTGTTGCGGGGCCGTATTATTCCTCGAACTCCAATTTAATAGGAATTATCACCCTCGTGTCAATCGGTTTCCCGTATTGATATTCCGGAGTCCATCGAGTGGAGGATAGTATGTCCAGTATCTGTTTGTCAGTTGATTCGTTTATTTCCCCGTTTACGATTTTCGGATCGTGCACTCGTCCCGATTTATCAACAATAAACTGAATAAAGACCCTGGTCTCTTTGTTTGTATTTATCTTCAGACCATCAGTCTTAATGTTCTTAACAATATATTTCACAACTTCTTCAGTTCCTCCGGGATAGGCAGCTGCCTTTCTCCAATTTGGAGTTCTTTCCAGACTGTCAGCCATTTTACTTGCTTTGGCTGAAACGTCAATTTGATATTTTTTGTCTAGAGACATTAACATTGTCGAATCATAGCAACGATAATAGCCTAACGAGTCAGTGAAGTACCAATTAATGTTATAGTGCTCACGTAGAACATAGAAGTAGGCGTTATCAACTGGAAGAACTTCTCCTGAATGAAGGGAGTAATGTCCAGCATTGAAGTCGTTGATAGCTTCCTTGCTTGCCTTCTCGCAGGGTGTCTCCGAACAACTGGAACTGATCGTGAGGATATTTATCAATATGAAAACGAATTTATGCATAATTTAGGCCCACAGCGGTTTGTGTTTATGATGGCTTGGTTTTTCGAGGCGCGTCACTGTCCATAATGAACGAAAGTAAGAAAATTAAACACGCAATTTATTTAATGGAATTTCTCACCCTTTGCCAGCATTTCAATAATTTCTTTCATGCGCTTTTCTCTTGTCTCTTGTTTTTTTGCAGTCTGAAGACGAAATCCAATAGAGAAAAGATTGGTCTTATTGAGATGCCTAAAATTCGCTTCTGCCTTTTTGTTTTTGCTCAGTTCTTTTAGAAAGTCGTCAGGTATCGTCATCTTGCTTGGGGAATCGTATGCCTTCTCCCAACTACCGTTTGCTTTGGCTTTTTCGACAGCTTTTAATCCTGGGGGTCTCATTCTACCTTCTTTGATTAATCTTTCGACATGTCCAATATTTATCTTGGACCAAATACGTTTTGCGCTTCGGGGACAAAACTTTTGCAGCCAGGCTTGTTCGTCGTGAGCTTGTTTTTGACCATCAATCCATCCGTAGCAAAGAGCTACATCAAGTGCTTCTGCATAGGTGATGGTCTTTTTCCCCGAATTTTTTTTGAATATTTTGATCCAAAGTCCATTTGAGTTACCGTGATTCTTTATGAGCCAAGTTTCAAATGCCTCGACTGTTTTAAATTCCATTATTGGAAGACTATTTACTTTAGTCATTTACTAGGGCTTTTTTTCCGTTCAGATGCTTGCCGCTAACGTTTGGCTATAAGGTGTTGCAGTCTTAAGCGCGCTAATAAAGAATTGAAGGGAATGTTTAGCGCGACCTGGCGGATTTCTTGCACTATACCAACCGTGCTCTGAAAGGTAATCCTTTCGTACGCTAAACCCGGCAATGCGTTATAGCTACTGTTGCCGGCAGTTGTTTTTTCTCAGTAGCTTTGTAATGTAGTCCAACTCATAAATAGCTTCGTCACTCATTCTGTTTGTCGAAGCGATCTGAGCTCTTACTAGCTCATCAAAACTCATGCTGTCCAACTCTTTGTAATATTTTTCTTTTTTAACTTTTCTTGTCAATAGATCATTTGCGTAGGCAACAATCGCTTTGTCTGAAGCTTTGTCTGTCTCGATTTCTTTTAAAAATTCATTACCGTCACAGGTGTTTGCAAACCAAAGAAATGTAACTATTGATTTTTTAGTGTTTATATCTTTTTCTTCTTTGAATCTGTTTGTCACCGCACTTAAATAATAGTTCGAATTGGTCGGAAGTAACGAATAGGTCAAGCAGTAGCTTTGATTGAAGTAAAATGAATGCTCAGGAAGAAAGAATCGAAACCCTTTTTCGTCAAGGATTTTTAAAGCTGCTTCAGTTGTGTTTAGTTTTGATTTCGCTAGATAATTAAGAGTTGACACAAGTGCCCTGCGGTCAGGCTTAGGTCAGATTTTAAAATTCCGTTCAACACAATTTGTTTGTCCTTCAAGGATGTTGAAAGGGAAAGGAGTAATTGGCCGCCTTCAAAATAGAAAAATTTAGGATTACCTTCGATTTGCAACTCAGTCCTAAGTTCCGGTAAGTACTTTACTGTGTCGGCCTTGACTTTGTTCCAAAAGTCGTCCATTAGCGGAATCTTTATATTCTGCTCCTCTCTTGTCAGTTTGCCTGGCGAGAAGTCGTATATCTCCTTAATGTCGTCATGCAGCGATTGAGAAAGACCAATCGATGCCGTAATAAACAGGAGTCCGATTGTCAATTTTATCATATGAAAACTAGTCTTTCTAAAAATAATTGCCTACAACCTTTAGTTATGACGCGTTGCCGGAGTAGGAGCGCTAAAAAATGGAGCCTACCGGAATGTTAGCGGGACCTGCCGGATCTGTCCTGTAAGACGAAACTTATTTGAGAGATAATACTTTTCGTTTTACACCAGACCCGCCAATGACTTATATCTTGTGTTAGGCGATATCGTGCCATCAGCGACGAATTCGTTTAGTCATGTCATACTCGATGGTCGTTGCTTCTTTCGTCAGCGGATGTCGGTATAAATAGAATCCTGTCAGTATGAACATCGTCCATAGGACATAGACCGAAATCTTTGCTTTGCGCTTTTTCGTTTTGATTTCTCGGTCCTCAGTACCAGATCTTCCAAAAAAGAAGGGCAAAACCAGTAAGACGCTCGTCAAAAAGTTCTCAAGATTTAGGTAGAAGGAAATAAAGTTTGATTCTTTTATCGGCTTTTCACCCGACTTGAGGTAAACGAAATGAAATCCAATCTTGCAAGCCCAAGCGACAGCGATTCCAAAACCTAGCCAGTTAATTATTTGCTGCCCTGTCATTAATTTCTTGTCCTAGTTTTTTGAGTCACTGTCCAGGCACAATTGCGCCTAACGTTTGGCTATAAGGCGTTGCCGGCATAGGAGCGCTAAAAATGAAGCGAAGCGGAGCCTGCCTGCCAATCCCGTGGTCCGTCGGGCAGGCAGGTGTTTATCGCTACCTGACGGGTCTGTCCACAGGACGAAAACGGATTTGAAAGATAATCATTTCTTACACTAAACCCGGCAATGACTATAGCTTTTGTTGCGGGCTCGCATCATTACTCACCCTAATAGATTTCTTCTTCAAGTCCACTTAGTCGCAGAAGGTGCTCTCCACAATTTCTAAAGTTGTCCCGCGGGGACCGTCTGTCCACAAACCAATATCGGTCCTTAAAGTGTGCTTCAATTATCCATTCTGATCCATCCAAACCAGGTCGTCTTGGATCGGAAGGTTGCAACTTCCAATAGTTACATTTGTTCAGCTCTCGCTCGAAAGTGTCCCAGTTCGCTTTTGTGATTTTAACTTCGTGGTTTTTTACAATTTTTGGTGGAAGCCTCAGAGCATCCATCATCGGATCATGCTCCTCTTGTCTGGCTTTCTCTTCATTTCCAGAAGCGTTTGGAGGGATAAACGTTATGTCTTCCTGATAATTGACAAATGGTTTGCTTAGCTTTTTTATTGTCAGCCAATAATTGTCATCCTTTCTATTAATTGTGATAAACACAGGTTCGTCAAAGGACCTGAACCAACTAAACCGATAGATATCGTGTCCCAGGTAGCTATTATACAGTACTTTTTCTTTAGCAATATGAAGGGTTGGCGAATACCAGGTTCCCGCGTCAATATTAATTGTACTGTCATTGTACTTTAAACTAGTGGGGACGAAGTTAACAGTCGAGTCTTTCGGGATTGCCGAATTCTGGCCAGTTGATTGACTGTCATTGGATCCAGCCGTCTTCACACCAATCTAATACTTCTCCACTGTCGTTCAGTTTGAACCAAAGTTGTCGTCCGTATTCTCCGTCTTTCTTTATTATGTCAATCCTGGTGTAGTAATGTTCCTCGAATCCAATATATCTAAAGAAATAGACGTTAAATGGTTCTCCAAATATCTTATTTGTCATTCTTCTGCAAAATCCAGCGAGCCCGCCCCTTAGTTTCTGAAAGTTAAGTCCCGCTACCTTTTTTATTGGGTCTTTTAAGTTGATTGTTAGGCTTTGGAAATTAACCGTATCCAATTCTCCTGTCGCTGTTGTTCCGAGTCTCATGTACTCGTTATAGTAGAAATTGACTTGTGCAGTGTCGTTTCTTACTTGTCGTCTTTTACAAACAAAATAGTTTGAAATAAGATGCCCTATATAGTTTGGGACTTTCTCAATTTCAATCTGCCCAGTCGATTTTAATTTGTCTCCTTTGCCATGAATATTTTTGATGTAGTAGTCCATTGCTTTTTCCTCAATGTTTGTCCGTTGGGAGAAACTTAGCAAAGGAGTCAATATGAATGCTGTTAGTATTAGATGTCTCAATGTCATTAAACAATTGGCCACAACGGTAAAATATAAGGCGTGCCGGCAATGCCCTCTCAAAACTAATTATATACTTTTGCCGGCATGACTTATATTTATGTGTTGTGGGTAGTATTTATTTAAGCGAATCCCTATCGATATCTTTTATTCTATTAAAACCATAAGAATCATCGTAGTCTCTATCAACTCCATTAATTTCTCCTTTTTCCAACAATTCCTTTAATTCCTTTTTGGTGTAATAGAACTCTTGAGTCACAAAGTAGTCTTGATCGTTTAGTTTATAAACATAACTAAAATATTGAAAGGCATTTGATAAACTATTACCGTGTCACTTTGTATGCGAGCCACTCTCAGGAAATAATAAAATGTACTGTCGCTCACGTTCTTTCGTATAGCGTACACGTCTCCAACTTTTGGATCGGCAACGAAAAGAGCTTTTTCTTTTTGAGTGTTGATGTTTCCAATCACCAACGTGATAATCAACGTGAAAAATATTAACAGGCCCGAGTAGAGATAAACAGGCGTCCTTGTAACAGACTCGAAGTGTTTTACCCGCGGATTGAAATTATTTGGCTTTCCGCATTTAGTGCAATGCACTTTA
>Ga0307416_100002241_pt1 | contig 11002 bp, 9 predicted proteins | sample DK1Cmetagenome_2_FD_203821 | JGI IMG/M metagenome (GOLD analysis project Ga0307416, IMG submission 203821) | Maize rhizosphere microbial communities from greenhouse at UC Davis, California, United States - DK15-C-3 | ecosystem: Host-associated > Plants > Roots > Rhizosphere > Soil | place: USA...
TGAAAGCGCCGGACGGCGGGTCGTGCTTGTGCATCCTGCTAACACCTCGATCGACTGCCACATCTGCGGCGCCAGCTGTACTCGACCTCGACAGGACACCGTCGTCTGCCCGGCCCACGGCGAACTGGACGCCGACCTGAACGGGGCCCGCAACATCGCCACCAGGGCCGGGCTGGGCTCTGGTCAAGCCTCCTAGCTTGAGAAGCTGCCAGCATAGGCCGGCAGAGCAGTCACGCTGTTCGAGCAGCGGCTGTGTGTGGACCTGGCCGCCGCCGCCGGCCGGGAGCGGCGCCTGTTCAAGACCGACGTGCGCAAGCTCAAGGGGCTTGGGCTGACCGAGAGCCTCGAGGTCGGCTACCGGCTGTCGCCCCGGGGCCGGGCGCTGCTGACCCGGCTGGGGCCGCCCGCACCGAGTCCCGGGCCCGGTGGTGGTGTCCCTGGACCCTGACCCGCCCGGTTCGTGGGGCATGCCCGCGTGCGGGAGGGCCGGTCGCGCCGCCGGGACCTGACCGGGGCTGGCGTCAGGGCTGGCCGGTCAGCTCCAGCAGGGCGAACGGCCCGTCGGTGAGGGCCAGGCGGAAGTGGCCCGAGGCGACCAGCTTGTCGACGACCTGGCGCCACTGGCCCGGCCGGTAGATGTGGGGCTCGTTGATCACCACCACCTGGGTGGTGCCGGTGCCGCGCAGGACCTCGAGGGCGGCCGGATCGACGCGGCCACGGCTGATCGGCTGGAGCTGGCGCATCCGCTCGTTCAGCCAGGGCGCCGGCGTCTGGTTGTAGGCGTTGAGGGCCCGCCGGCGGCTGAGGGCGGCGACGTAGCTGGTCGCCGAGACCTGTTCGCGGACGGGCACGCCGAGGATCGGCCCGGCCCGGCCGCCGGCCCCCCGCAGGGCGGTCACCACCCGGTTGTCGGCCGGGTTGTCCATGACCGCGTTGCGGGCGACCATGTAGTCGGCCAGCAGCAGGGCCGTGCCGGCCAGCAGGACGGCCGCGGCCACCGGGGCCAGGCGGGGTCGGACGGCCAGGAGCCGCTCGGCGGCCAGGTCGAGGGCGCAGACGGCCAGCAGCACCAGGACCAGGCTGGTGAGCACCATCAGGCGCTGCGGCACCCGCTGGAGCCCGACCACCGGGACGTGCTCGGCCAGGAAGCGGTAGGGGCGGAAGCCGCCCAGGTCGGCGGCCGGGCCCAGGGTGAGGAACAGCAGCGGGACGGCCAGCACGGCATAGGGCCGGGCGGTCCGCGGCCGGCCGCGGCCGACCGTGGCCGCGACCAGGCCGACGGCGGCCAGGGCGACGACCGCCCAGCCGACGTACACCATGCCCTCGCCCAGTCTGGCCAGGCCCTTGCGCACCAGCCACAGGGCCGACACGGGGGCGAACTTCAGCACCTCCCCGTAGTCGCCGTTGCCGCCCTGCAAGTCGCCGCGGAAGACGTAGGCGAACACCACCAGCACATAGGCCACCCCGAGGGCCACGCCGCCGGCGACGACCGCGCCCGGTGCCGTGGCCGCCGGGCGGCGGGCCAGCCAGGCCGAGGCCAGCTCGAAGGCGGTCAGGGAGCACAGCAGGACGGTGAGGTACAGCGACAGGTGGTACTCGCCGCTGACCGCCACCGCCACCGCCACCGCCGCCACGGCCAGGGCCGGCCACAGCCACCGCCTCCCCTCGCGGTGGCGCTCCATGGCCGCCTCGAAGGCCCACAGGGCGGCAGGAAACGCCCACCACATGACGCCGTTGAAGTGGCTGGCCAGCTGGGACATGTGGTGGGGGGTGAAGGTGTAGGCGAGCGCGCCGGCGCCGGCCAGCAGCGGCCAGCGGGTGTGGCGGCGCAGCCAGCCGAAGGCGGCCAGCCCGGTGGCCAGGGTGGACAGGACCAGGGTGGTGTTGTAGGCGGCCTGGAGCCCGGCCAGCGGCCACAGCAGCGCCACCAGCGGCGTCCAGGGCACGTCCAGGGAGCTGGTGCGCAGCGGCGTCGGCCCGGCCGCCCCCTCGTACAGGTCCAGGTAGGGGTTGCGCAGGTGGCGGACGTTGTCGATCACGACCGTCTGGATGAACGCGTTCTGGAGGTGGTCGCCGCCGACCAGCATGTCGGGCTGGTAGCGGGCGGCCGGGCTGGTCCCCGGGTCGCCGATCGCGTACTGGACCCAGATGTCGTCCATGTGTCGGGCCAGCGGCCAGGTCAGGGCGGCGAAGGTGGCCAGGGTGACAACGGCCATGGCCACCCAGGCGAGCAGGCGGCCGGCGCGGCCCCGGGCCGGGAGGCCGGGTGCCTGGCCGGTCACCGGGGGGGCGGTCGCGTGCTGGGTCAGGCTGGCGGGTCCTTGGCGATGGCGGTCATAGTCCTGCTCGGGAAGAATCCCAGCAATTCGTCGACACTGCCACTGACGTCCTCCACGCGAGCGCCCCGGAGTCTGACCGGCCGTGACACATGTACAGGAATCGAGGCGGTTGAGGGGAGCTGAGGGTCCGGTGGTCGCCCTGGGCCTGACGGTGCTGGCCGTGGCCCTCCGCGACCCCCGCTACCTGCTCACCCGGTCCTTCTGGCTGGACGAGGGCTGGGTCGTCGACTCGGTCCGCGCTCCCCTGCATCAGCTGGACCTGCTCACCTCCTCGACCCCGATCGGCTGGACCCTGCTGCTGCGCCTGGTCCCCCCGGTCGGCGGGCCCGAGCGCTACCGGCTGCTGCCGCTGGCCTTCGCCGCCGCGTGTGCCCTGGCCGCCTGGTGGCTCGGCCGCCTGGTGGGCGGGGGGCCCGGGGGCCGGGCCTCGTGGGCCTGGCTGTACGGGCTGTGCTGCGGGCTCGCCGGGGCGGCCTCGGCGGCGGTGCTGAGCCACACCTGGCTGAAGCAGTACACCGCCGAGGCGTTCGTGGCCCTGGTCCTGGCCGTGCTCCTGGCCCGGGTCGAGCGGGCCTGGTCGTGGCGCTCCCTGGCCGCCTTCGCGGCCGCCGGGGTCGCCGGGTTCCTGGTCAGCAACACCGCCCCGCTGGTGGCCGCGGCCGGGATGGGCGGGCTGTGGCTGACCAGCCTGGCCGGCCGGCGCTGGTCCCGCCTGCCGGCCCTGGCCGCCACCACCGCCGGGCTCGCCCTGGCCGACGGGGTCCTCTACCAGGTGCTGGCCAGCAACGGCAGCACCCTGCCGCTGCGCCGCTACTGGCGGCTGCGCTACCTGTCCCTGGACGACGGGGTCGGCGCCGCCGCCCAGCTGGTCTGGCAGCGGCTGGTGGCCGAGCTGGGCAGCCTCGGCTGGGGGCCGTGGTGGCTGGCCCTGGCGCTCATCGGGGTCGGACTGGTCACCCTGTGGCGGGCCGGCCTGCCGGCCCTGGCCCTGGCCGTGCCCGCCGTCGCCGCCGAGCTGGTCGTCCTCGGGTTCGCCGGCGCCTACCCGTTCCTGGAGCCCCGCACGGTCATCTTCTACTCCGCCCTGCTCACGGTCACGGCCGCGGCCGGCCTGGCCACCCTGGTGCGTCTCGGCCTCGGCCACCGGGTGGCCGCCCCGGTGGCCGTGGCCGGCGCGGTCCTGGTCGCCCTCCTGCTGGTCCCCGGGTGGGTCCGCGCCGGGCGCGGCGACATCCCCGGCGAGGACGTCGAGGCCCAGGTGGCCGACGTCCTCGCCCGGAGCCGCCCCGGCGACCCGGTGCTGGTCACCTTCGCCGCCACCTTCTCCTTCGCCTACTACTGGCCCGACCGCCCGACCTTCGTGCCCAGCACCGTCAACACCGGGGTCGGCTTCATGCCCAGCTTCCCCGGCCGCCCCGAGCTGCTCATGGTCCACCAGCCCCGCAGCCCCCGGGCCATGGTCGACGGCCTGGAGCGGGGCCTGCGGCTCGGCCGGGGCCGGGTCTGGGTGGTCACCGGCTCGCCCGACGAGCTGGCCACCCTCCGGCGCCGGGCCGAGGGCGTGCGGTTCACGACCCGGCCCGGCCGGGCCACCCTGGCTGTCGCCGCCGGCGGGCCTTGGCTACCATCGCAGCGGGAGAGCCAGGGGAGGAAGCGTGACAGCTGACGGAGCCGGCACGGCGCCGGACGGGCGAGGGCGGGGCGGGCCCCGCGGCCCGGCCCGGGCGGCGGCCCGCCGGCTGCCGCCGCTGCGGCGGCTGCTGGAGGACCGTGCCCGCCTGGCCGGCGAGGTCCACGAGCTCCGCGGCGAGGTCGAGGTCCGCGACCGGGAGATCCGAGAGCTGCGGACCGACATCGGCGCTCTCGAGGCGGCCGCCGAGGACCGCCAGCGCCAGCTCGACGACCAACGCCGCCAGCTGGAGGAGCTGCACCGGCGCGCCGGCCTGTACCCGCCCGGGCACTTCCACTCCCCGGTCCCCGACCTGGACGAGGTCCGGGCCCACGAGGCGCAGATCTTCGACGCCCCGGCCGAGCTGGTCGGGATCGACCTGCGCACCGACGTGCAGCTGGCCCTGGTCGAGCGGCTGCGCCGGTTCGTGGCCGACCAGCCCTTCCAGGCCGAGCCCAAGGACGGGCTGCGCTACCACTTCGACAACGACTACTTCGGCTGGGGCGACGGCCTGGTCCTGTTCTGCATGCTGCGCCACCTGCGGCCGGCCCGGGTGGTCGAGGTCGGCTCCGGCTTCTCGTCGGCCCTCATGCTCGACACCGCCGAGCGGTTCCTGCGCCCGGCCCCCGAGCTGGTCTTCATCGAGCCGCACCCCGACCGCTTCCAGGGCCTGCTGCGCGACGACGACCGGGACCGGGTCACCCTCCTCAGCCAGCAGGTCCAGGACGTCGACCGGGCGGTGTTCGACCGGCTGGAGCCCGGCGACGTGCTGTTCATCGACTCAAGCCACGTGACCAAGGTCGGCAGCGACGTCAACCTGCTGCTGCTCGAGGTCGTGCCCCGGCTGCGCCCGGGCGTGCACGTGCACGTGCACGACATCATCTGGCCGTTCGAGTACGACAGGCAGTGGGCCTACCAGGGGCGGGCCTGGAACGAGGCCTACCTGCTGCGGGCCCTGCTGACCGGCAACCCGCGGCTGCGGATCACCTTCTGGAGCTCCCAGCTGGCCGCCTGCCACCGCGAGCGGGTGGGGGCGGCCCTGCCGCTGTGGCTGCGCGACAGCGGCACCAGCATGTGGCTGGAGACCGCCTGACCGGCCCGGTGGCGGCGGGTCAGGCCCCCCGCAGGGGCAGCCCGGCGCGGCCCGCCGCCCTCGACGGCCAGGGCCAGCAGCGTGCCGGGGGGCACCCGGCCGCCCCAGCTAGGAGGCGGCCGCCTTGAGCTGGCGCAGGTCGGCGTCGACCATCATCTGGACGAGCTCCTCGAAGCTGACCGTCGGCTTCCAGCCGAGCCGCTCGCGGGCCTTGGTCGGGTCGGCCTTGAGCACGTCGACCTCGGCCGGCCGGACGAACCGGGAGTCGGTGCGGACGTACTCCTCCCAGTCGAGGTCGACGGCGGCGAAGGCCAGCTCGACCAGCTCCCGCACCGAGCGGGTCTCGCCCATGCCGACCACGTAGTCCTCGGCCTCGGGGGCCTGGAGCATCATGTGCATGGCCCGCACGTAGTCGCCGGCGAAGCCCCAGTCGCGCTGGGCGTCCAGGTTGCCCAGGCGCAGCTCACTGTCCAGGCCGAGCTTGATCCGGGCCGCCGACATGGTGATCTTGCGGCTCACGAACTCGACCCCGCGGCGTGGGGACTCGTGGTTGAACAGGATCCCGGAGACGGCGAACAGCCCGTAGGACTCGCGGTAGTTCTGGGTGATGTAGTGGCCGTAGCACTTGGCCACCCCGTAGGGGCTGCGGGGGTGGAACGGGGTGAGCTCGTCCTGGGGCGTCTGGCGGACCTTGCCGAACATCTCCGACGAGGACGCCTGGTAGAAGCGGATGGTCGACTGGCCGGAGCTGGCCCCGAACCGGCCGACGCCGGACACGATCCGGACCGCCTCCAGCATCCGCAGCACCCCGACCCCGGTGACCTCGGCGGTCAGCTCGGCCTGGGACCAGGACACGGGCACGAACGAGATCGCGCCCAGGTTGTAGACCTCGTCCGGCTGGACGGTCTCCAGGGCCGAGATGAGGCTGCCCTGGTCCAGCAGGTCGCCGCCGACCAGCTGGAGGTCGGGGATGAGGGCCCGGGTGGCCGAGATCTTGGGGTTCTCCTGGCCCCGGACCATGCCCCAGACCTCGTAGCCCTGCTCGAGCAGGTACTCGGCCAGGTACGAGCCGTCCTGCCCGGTGATGCCGGTGATCAGTGCGCGTCTGCTCAAGAATGCTCCTCCTCAGTGGCGCCGTGGGTGGGGGGCGCCGCGGTCGCGATGAGCGCGTACTCCTGGGGGCCGAACAGCACCTGGTTGAGCTTGGCGAAGGCCTCGTTGATCCGCTTGGTCCAGGGCGGCGCGTCCGGCTCGTCGATCATCGGGAGATGGTAGTCGCTGGCCGGGGCGTGGAAGCGCAGCCGCACGTCGCGGAACCCGGCCCCCTCGCACAGGAAGGTCAGCAGCGAGGGGTGCAGGGGGCGCAGGTGGGTCGGGTCGAGGATGAAGGAGTTGCCCAGCACGACCAGCGAGGTGGGGTTGGGGGTCTCGGCGATGAGCACCCCGCCCGGCCGCAGCCGGGTCGCGGCCAGCTCCAGCAGCTCGACCAGGTCGGCGAACTCCAGGTGCTCGACCAGGTGGGTGGCGATGATCGCCCCAAGGGAGCCGGGCTCGCGGCTGCGCAGGAAGCTGTTGCCGTCGACCTGACGCACGTCCAGCCCGCGGTCGCGGGCCTCGGCCACCATCGACGGGTCGGTGTCGACCCCGATCGCCTCCACGCCCCGCCTGGCCAGCATCTCCACCAGCTCGGCCCGACCGCAGCCGATGTCCACCACCGGCGGGTTGGCCACCAGCAGGTCCAGGTAGCGCTCGGCCAGCGCCGCCGCGACCGCCTCCGGGTCGCCGCGGAACCGCCGCTCGAACCCCACGTAGTCGAACAACGCGGACGAGGGGGCGGCCGGCACCGGCCCGGCACCGGCCCGGGCCGGGCCGGGCGCCGGGGTGGCGGCCTGGGCCTGGAGGGTGCGGAGGCGGCGGTCGAGGCCGTTGACGCGTTCGCGAAGCTCGCTCAGGCGCTCGCCGGCGCCGGGCAGGCCGGCCGCCGGGGCGATGGCCATGCCCAGGTCCTCAAGGGTCTGGATGACCGAGCGGACCTCGCCCTTCAGCAGCTCCAGGTTGATGCTGGCGGCGTGCGCCTCGGCCTGGACCAGCTCGGCCCCGAGGGCGTAGCGCTGCATGGAGGCGACCTGCTGCTCCAGCTCGGCCGTCCGGCGCAGGCTCTCGCCGCCCATGCGCAGGGCCTCGTCGACCCGCAGGTAGCCGCGCAGCTTGTCGACCCCGCGCTCGCCCAGGAGCTGGCGGGCGGCCCGCTTGGCCAGCCGCAGGGCCCGTCGCCGCGGGCCGGCCACCGGGGCCGGCGCCGCCACCGCCACCGGCGCCGGTTCGGGTGCGACCTCCTCCTCGGGGACCTGGTCCGGCTGCGGGGGGCGCAGACGGTCGGTCTTGTCGCGGCTGAGCTCTCCTGGCAGGGCCAACGGAGTCACCTCACCTCATCGACGGCCACGCGGTGGCCTCGGCGAACCTGCTGGTGATGTTGGCGTCGCTCGGGGTGCCGAGGAGGCCGAGCTGCAGCCTCGCCGGGGCGAACGCGCCTTCGGGAAGGGTGGGGCGCAGTCCGAGCAGCTCCACCAGCCGCATGGCCGCCCGGCCGGCGTCGTGGCGCCATTCCACCAGCCGGCGGCCCGCCCACGACAGCCGGGAGGCGAGCGCCTGGTCGGCGGCCAGCTCGGTGGCCAGCCGGCGCCGCTCGTCGGCGTCGGCCCCGACCAGCACGTGGGTGCCGGCCACGGCCCCCACCCGCCGGGCCGAGGCGGGGTCGCTGACGGTCGGCGCCCCCCAGGCCATGGCCTCCAGCAGCCGCGCCGGCTCGGTCACGGCGACGGCCGAGGCGCAGGCCATGGCCGTCGGCACCAGGTCGTCGGCCAGCGGCTCGGCCAGGCCGGGCCAGCGCCAGCCGTCCCCGGCCTGCTCGAGCACGGCCGCCTCGGGCAGCCCCCGGGCCCAGCGCAGCCGCCGGCGCACGAACGGCGACACCACCGAGCGGCCGGCGGCGGCGTCGGCCGCCGGAGCCAGCACGCCCCGCTCGCCGGCGGCCTGCACGGTGGCCGGGTCGTCGGACAGGATCGCGGCCGCCCGCCCGGCCGCCGCCGAGCCGACCTCCTCGGCCGAGCCGACCCACAGGGCCAGCGGCCGCCCGGCCGGGACCCGCCCGGCCGAGGCGACCGTGGCCATGACCGCGGCCGGCTCCGGCGCGCCCGCCTCGATGGTGGACGGCACGCACCACCGGTACGACGCCACCAGCAGCGGGACCAGCGACTCCGGAGGTCGGCGGTCCAGGGCGAGCCCGAGCAGAGGAAGGGTCATGCGCCCAGCAGCTCCCGCACGACCGGGGGCCAGCTGAGCCGGGCCACCCGCTCCCGGCCGGCCGCGCCCAGCCGCTCGGCCAGGGCCCGGTCGCCGGCCAGGCGGTCGATGGCCGCCCCCATGGCCTCGGGGGAGCCGTCGGTGACCAACCCGGTCACCCCGTCCTCGACCCACTCCAGCACCCCGCCGGCGTCGGTGGCGGTGACCACCGGCTTGCCGGCCAGGAAGGCCTGCAGGGTGACGTACCCGTAGTCCTCGTCGGAGGGGGCGTAGACGACCGCCAGGGCCCCGGCGAACAGCTCGACCAGCTCCTCGTCGGGCACGAAGCCGCGCAGCTCGACCCGGTCGCCCAGGTCCTGGCCGCGCACCCTGGCCGCCAGGTCGTCCAGGAGCTCGCCCCGCCCGGCGACCACCGAGCGCACCCCGGACTGGGTGAAGGGCAGGCTGTCGACCAGCAGCTGCGGGCGCTTGTTGGCCTCCAGCCGGGTGGCGCAGAACACATAGTCGCCAAAAGGCCCCGGGTGCAGCCGCTCGGCCAGCGGCGGCGGGTGGTACAGGGGCTTGGCGGCCAGGCCGCTGAAGTCGCGCAGCCGGTCGGCCACCACCCCTGAGATGGTGTACAGCCGCTCGGCCTCCTCCAGGGCGCGGTTGTCCCACTCGCTCAGCAGCCGCTGGACCTCGATGGCGGGGTCGTCGGGGCCGAAGTCGGACCAGGCGGCGTCGGCGGCGTCGTAGGCGCCGCGGTGCTGGTGCAGCAGCCACACCACCTTGCGGGGGTGGCGGACGAAGTAGGAGGGGAAGTTGGTGGCGATCACCAGGTCGGCGTCGACCGGGACCAGCCGCCAGGCGAGCGGGCTGTCGAACAGCCGGTCCTTCTCCCAGGCCACCGGCAGCCGCACCAGCTCCACCCGATGCCCCTCGGCGGCGATCGCCTGGACGAGGTTCTCCTGCAGCAGCTCGGCGCCGCCCCGGACGAACGGCTTCTGGGCACCGCAGACCACCACATCCACCGCTGCTGACTCCTCCTGCTGCTCAGAGCGGCCGCGGCCGTTGGCCGCCTGGCACCGCCTTCCTCGCACCGCACGGTACTATACGGCGCGATGCCCTCCCGACCACCGCCCAGCCAGCCGACGCTGGACGCCATGCAGGCCCGCGTCGCGGCTGTCGAGCGTCTGCCGATGGAGCGGGTCAACGCCGGCGCCGACGCGCCGTTCTGGCGAGGCTTCGGCCGGGCCGCCCGCGAGGTCTACGACTACCGCGAGCTGCTCCTCAACCTGGTCCGCAAGGAACTCAAGACCCGGTACAAGGACTCGTTCCTCGGGTTCCTGTGGTCGCTGCTGCGGCCGATGTTCCTGCTGGCCGTCTACTACATCGCCATCGGCAAGTTCCTCGGGGTCCCGTTCCCGCTGTTCCCCATCTTCCTGTTCTGCGGCCTGGTCGCCTGGACCCTGTTCACCGACGTGCTCGGCGGCTGCACCGGCAGCATCGTCGGCAACGCCGGGCTCATCAAGAAGATCTACTTCCCCCGGGAGCTGCTGCCCCTGTCGGTGCTCGGGGCCGCCCTGGTCAACTTCGCCATGCAGCTGGTGGTGCTGGTGGCGGCCGTGCTGATCTTCGGCGGGGAGCTGCACGGCCAGCAGCCCTGGCTGCTGCCCCTGGCCCTGGTCGCCCTGCTGCCGTTCATGCTCGCCTGCGGCCTGTTCCTGGCCGCCGCCAACGTCGCCTTCCGTGATGTCGAGCACCTGATCGAGATCGTCCTGCTGCTGTGGTTCTGGACCACCCCGATCGTCTACGGCGTCGGGGGCGTGCTGAACCGCATGCACCACGCCGGGCTGGACTGGCTGGCCAAGCTGTACCTGGCCAACCCCATGGCCAATGTCGTCATCGGGTTCCAGCAGGCGGTGTACGGCGACTACCACGACGGCACCACCCAGCAGACCTTCAAGGGCGCCATCGCCCCGCGGCTGCTGGCGGTGGCGGCCGGGTCCCTGGTCCTGCTCTGGCTGGCGCAGCGCTTCTTCAGCCGCGCCCAGGGCAACTTCGCGCAGGAGCTGTAGAGGCACACGGTGGCGGCCACGATCATCCGGGTGAACAACGTTGCCAAGAAGTTCACCATCAACAAGGACAAGTCGCTCAAGGAGCGGCTCACCGAGATGGGCCGGTCCCGCCGCTACCGCCAGGAGTTCTGGGCCCTCAAGGGCGTGTCCTTCGAGCTCGAGGCGGCCAAGACCCTCGGCCTGATCGGGGCCAACGGGTCCGGCAAGAGCACCCTGCTCAAGGTCATCGGCGGGATCCTGAGCCCCGACGAGGGCTTCGTCGAGCGCCGTGGGCGGCTGGCCGCGCTGCTGGAGCTGGGGGCCGGCTTCCACGGCGACCTCACCGGTCGCGAGAACGTCTACCTCAACGCCTCCATCCTCGGCCTGACCCGCCGCCAGACCGAGGCCTACTTCGACGCCATCGTCGACTTCTCCGGCATCGAGCGGTTCATCGACACCCAGGTCAAGTTCTACTCGAGCGGCATGTACGTGCGCCTGGCCTTCGCCGTGGCCGTCCACGTCGACCCCGACATCCTGCTGGTCGACGAGGTCCTGGCCGTGG
>Ga0307416_100002242_pt1 | contig 11000 bp, 18 predicted proteins | sample DK1Cmetagenome_2_FD_203821 | JGI IMG/M metagenome (GOLD analysis project Ga0307416, IMG submission 203821) | Maize rhizosphere microbial communities from greenhouse at UC Davis, California, United States - DK15-C-3 | ecosystem: Host-associated > Plants > Roots > Rhizosphere > Soil | place...
AGCTGACGGTCGGTGGCGAGTCGCGCAAGAGCTTCTCAACACAGAGCAGCAAAAAAAGTAGCCCGTGAATCTGACGCCTAACCACGCGTTCAACCGGACCCGCCGGCACGGGCCTTCTACTTGGCGCTCGTCGGTGGCGGCGAGCCGGTTGACTTGGTCTTGTTAGGGGGCACGTTCTGGGGCAACATGAGGCTTCTCGACAATCTCTACTCTTCGCCGGGACAACTTCTCTCAAAGGCACGTCGTGATCGCGACGCGCTGATCGCCGCCGAGAAGTCCCACGATGAGGTTGGCGTGCGCGACAAGCTGTTTGACTTCTCCGTTTCCATCCATAGCATGCTGGATTGGATAAAGTCGCTTTACCCGAATCACGAGACCGCTGCATTTGCGCTTCTCGATGCGACGCCGTCCCTTTGCGCGTGTCGCGACATCGCAAACTCGAACAAGCACTACGAACTTGACCTTGGCGCGGGGCCCTATCGACGCTTTCCGCCAGTTGTCGACGACGTCGACTATTCCATGAGCGCGTCTGTTTCCCATTCCCTTGGGACTCGTGCCACGATTCACGACGGTTCTGACCGTTCACAGCCTTCTCCCGCACCTGCGCGACATCTCAAGGTGATCTACGTCACCGGGAACCGCGCGCGCGTCGAAAGCATTGCCGATGAGGCCATCGCCGCCTGGGAAGGCTTTCTTGCCAAATACGGGATATCGTGAGCCCCCTAACCTTACGGTCAACCGGACGCGCCGGTACGTGCCTTGACCTTCGGCGAGTGGCAGCGCGGCGCGCCGGTTACCTCCAACGTTAGGCCTCGGGGTCGGTGCCTTCGATGTCTTTCGCTTCGATCATTTTTCGTAGCGCCGCCCGCATCAGGCTTCGCCCCGTATGTCGTTGTCCCTGCCCTTGCGAGCGGTGATTTGCCCGCCGGTGGCTTCGTTCCACAGGCGCTTCGGCCGCCGGTTTGCGCGCGCCGGTTCTGTGGCTATTTGCCCATTTCGCCAGTCATGGCGCGCGCTGAACTCGCCACATTGCGCTTCGTCCGTGCAATCCCCTGCTGCTTCGTGGCAAGGTCCACGCTGGCTGGCGGCAGCCGAACTCTCCCCGCCCGTTCATCCTGCTCGTCGTTGCGGGATCGTCGCGCTATGCGTAGGCTTTTGCCTTCATGGACGTTCAGCGTGGCCTAACAGCTCGCTCAACCGGACGCGCCGGTTCATCCCTTCTCGTTCGCAAGCGTCGGCGCGGCGCGCCGGTTAGCTTCGTACGTTAGGCCTCAAGGGAAGCGCGACGAACGACCAACTCGGCCACCCAGGCGGCACAGATCAATGCGCTCAGGACAAATTATGCGAGATGACCGGGTAGTGCAAATCGTAGAGAAGTACATCGATGCAGTACGCCGCAACGACCCGAGCGGTCTACCCCTGCACCCAGAAGTCGTCGGCGAGTTTCCGCTCAACACCTATCGAGGCGCCGAATCATTCGTTGCTGCCTTGGAACCGTTTTCCCGATTGGCGAAGAAGATCGACATTGTTCGCCTTGTTGCGGACGGGGAGCATTGTGTGGCCATCCTGAACATCGACACTGCATTCGGCCTGATTCCCTTCGCGGAGCACATTCACGTTGTCAATGAGCAGATCGTGTCTGTTCGAGGCTTCTATGATCCCCGCCCAATGCTGTCCGGGCCAACTTCCGAAGACCGGACAAGCAAGGCGACGCATGTGGCCTAACCTCGCGGTCAACCGGACGCCGACCGGCGGCGCAGGTTGTGGCGCGCATCTCGTCGGCGCCGGTTACCTTGCTCGTTAGGCGTCAAGAGTCGCAGGCATGAGCACCGCTCCAGCAGGATCAGCAGTCGTCATTCGCGCAGCCACTGCGGTGGATGTGGCTTCGATCACGCGCTGTGTTTGCGCTGCATATCTTCGCCACATTGAGCGCGTCGGCAAGCAACCTTGGCCCATGCTACAAGACTACGCGAGCGTCATTCGGACAAGTCAGGTCCACGTTGCCGAGCGTGAGGGCCGCATTATTGGCGTATTGGAGTTGCTCGTGACCGACCAAGGCTTTCTTCTTGACAGCGTAGCCGTCGACCCGTCGGCTCAGGGTACCGGCATCGGGCGGCGACTGCTCACCTTCGCGGAGGATGAAGCTAAGCGCCAAGGATTTGAATCGATCTACCTGATGACGAATGAGAAGATGACCGAAAATCAAGAGCTGTACGCGCGCATTGGTTATGTCCCCTTCGACCGCCAAACGGTGCATGGTTACGCGCGCGTCCTAATGCGCAAGCATCTCACGTAGCGCATGCGGCCTAACCACGCGTTCAACCGGACCCGCCGGTACGGGCGTCGATTGTCGCGAGCGTCGGTGGCGGCGGGCCGGTTAACTTGGTCTTGTTAGGCCGCTCTGGAAGTAGCCGGGGCTGTGCACTTGAAAGAGGCGCTCTGAGTCGACCCGCGGCTTCGAGCGGAGATTTGCGCATCAATCGTCGACCTACAAGGGAGGAGAGTATGCCGATCACTGCTTTCAACAGTTTCACCGATGGCCTCGATCCAATTCGTAGAAGCCGTGAGCACTTCGTTACCGCCATCGACACAGCGGACGATCGTCGCTGGGTGCCTTATGCGGATGGTGTCTGGTTTCAGCCTTGCCATTTCAACTGCACGTCCGGCGGATTCAGCGTTGTTCTGAAGGGCCTCCCCGGTGCCGCACTGGGCACGCACTACCATGTTGGAACTGTGCGTGGTTATACGATGCGTGGGCACTGGCGTTACCTTGAGCACGACTGGGTCGCAAAGCCTGGGACCTTCATTTACGAACCGGCCGGAGAAGCCCACACGCTGGTTATCACAGAGGACTCACCAGAGCCGGCTTTGGTCATGTTTGTCGTTGAGGGTGCGCTCATTTATCTGGACAAGCCCACCAATGGCGGTGTTGCTGCCTACGAGGATGGATTCACCCTGCTCGATCTGACTCGGAAGTACTATCGCGAGGCGGGCCTCGATGCGGGCCAACTGGACCTGCTGATTCGTTAGTTGAGACGCGCGGCCTAACCCTACGGTCAACCGGACGCGCCGGTTCATGGCTTCTACTTGGCGAGCGTCTCGTCGGCGCGCCGGTTACCTTCAACGTTAGGCCGCACGCATCGTATGCCGACACACAGCATCTTCGCTGACTATCACCAGTTCCATCTGTTCAACGAGGCGGCGTCCCCCGCGTACCCCGAAGACATCACCGAGGTTGATCTGCGGCGATGGCTCAAGGCCGTGGCAAATCTGGTAGCCATGTACACCGACAGCGAGACAGAATTCGCCATAACTGTCGAATGCGGTGAACTCCCGCCGCAGCTGGATCAGTCGGAACGGGTGCAAATCGTTCAGGGGCCGCTGGATGTTCCCTCCGGACGAATCGTCCTCGCCAGCCCGTCGTCGGATCTTGCCCGCGCTCCGCGCATCGCCGTCCCGCCCGGCACTTATCGGATTCAAGTCGCCGCCTCTTCCGATGGCAAGACGACGCAACCCCATTATTTCGTTTCTCTATGGCCGGGCACAGCGTCCACGGTGGAGATCATCAAGCCATCGGTGTACCGTGCGGCCTAACCTTACGGTCAACCGGATGCGCCAGTTCATTCTTTTTCATTCGGGAGCGTCAGCACGGCGCGCCGGTTCCCTACAACGTTAGACAGCATTCAACAACTATCGCCCGAGGCCCATGAAGGAGCAGATCGATACAGTCATTGTGGGCGCCGGCCAGGCGGGACTGGCGATGAGTTATCACCTGAGCCAGCGCGGACGTGAACATGTCGTGCTTGAGCGAGCCCGCGTCGCCGAGCGTTGGCGCAGCCAACGGTGGGATTCGCTGATGTTTCAGTTTCCGAACTGGAGCATAGAGTTGCCTGGCTGCCTCTACGCTGGAAACAATCCTGACGGTTTCTCGCACAAAGACGAAGTGCTCGCGTTCATCGAGGCATACGCGATTCGAAGCAAGGCGCCGGTGCAAATTGGAGTCGAGGTGCTGTCTCTACGGGCCGCGTCTCGTCCGGAACGCTATCTCGTTTCGACAAATGCAGGCGAATTCGAATCGCGAAACGTCGTTATCGCCACAGGCCCCTACCAGCGGCCACGCATTCCGACTCTTTCCAAGCGACTTCCTCCCGACGTTCTTCAGGTCCATGCGAGTGACTACCGAAATCCAGGACAGCTTCCTCCGGGTGGCGTTCTGGTAATCGGATCCGGCGCCTCCGGCTGCCAGATTTCCGAGGAGCTTCTCGCCGCGGGACGCCAAGTATTCTTCGCGATTGGGCGGCACCGCAGAGTCCCTCGGCGCTACCGGGGCCGCGATGTCTTCTGGTGGCGCCGCGTATTGGGACACTTGGATCAGAAGGCGGAAGACACGCCCGTGGAGCACCGCGAGCCGCCCCCACTCGTCACGGGCGTTGGCGGTGGCCACGACGTGGACATCCGGAGCTACGCCAAGGACGGCATGATCCTGCTCGGCCATGTTCGGCAAATCGATAACGGCCGAGTCTCGCTGGCTGAAGACCTCGAGCAGAGCCTGACAGGTGGCGATCAAACGTTCAACGAGTTCACGGCGGCTGTGGACGAGTACCTGCGAAGCGGCGACCTCGACGTAGCGTGGACGCAGATCTCGCCGTCACCGACCGCCGCTCAGAAACTCGTCACCGAAATCGACATCGCCGGCGCGAATGTACGCTCGGTAGTCTGGGCTACCGGCTACGTTCTCGATTTTCGTTGGATCAAGTTGCCGATTTTTGACCAGCGCGGCGAACCCATCCAACGTCGCGGCGTTACGCCAGCTCCGGGTATCTATTTTCTCGGATTAGCGTGGATGCACAAAGTGAAGTCCTCATTTCTCTACGGCGTCGGCGAGGACGCGGAGCATCTGGCCGAGCGAATCTGCCAGTTGCCTGCTGCCGAGAACGTTCAATCAGCGACCCAGTAGCGAGTCGGGACTGAATGCCGCGCCTAACACGTCGGTCAACCGGACCCGCCGGTTCATGCTTTGATCTTCCGCCCGCATCTTGTCGGCGGGCCGGTTACCTTCCACGTTAGGCCACGCACAGCATCGCAGAGCATACTCACACACTCGTGGAGGCTCTCATGATCGGCATTCCCTCATGGCATGTGATCGGTGACTGGTTTGACAACTGCAGCTGCGCAGTCCCTTGCCCGTGCACATTTGGTCAGCCCCCGGACAACGGCTTCTGTGAATCGGTTCTTTTCTGGCACATCGAGCGTGGGCACTATGGCGATGTAAGCCTCGACGGCCTCAGCTTTGTTCGGGTGTCTCGATGGGAAGGCGATCTGTGGGCGGGGAAGGCTAAGGGCGCTGCGGGTGTATTCATTGATGATCAAGCGGATGAGCGGCAGGCCGAAGCGCTTCCGCTCATTCTCGGGGGCCGTGCCGGAGGATTCCCCGCCCAACTTGCCGCACTATTCACCGGAGGTCGAGAAATACGCGGCGCGGAGCGCGCTCATATCACGTTCGAGGTCGCGCTCGACCGCGCGCACTGGGGAACCGAGATTGCGGGAAAGGTGAAGGCATGGGCGAAGGCGTTGACGGGGCCGACTAGTCCACCTGGTAAATATCCGCAACTCATGAATGCCCCAGGCTGCGAGACAGGACCTGGACCGCAACTTGTCACGTGGGGTAAGTCTACGATCTGCTCTGTGGACGCCTTCGGGTACAAATTCGAGTGGACGACGAATTCGAGCAAGCACATACCGTTCGACTGGACGGGTCCGTAGCGTTAATGTGGACCGTCGCCTAACCTTGCGGTCAACCGGACGCGCCGGTTCCTGCCTTCTTCTTGGCAAGCATCGGAGCTGCGCGCCGGTTACCTTCTACGTTGGGCGTCAGGTACACGGTGGCGCATGAATCGGAGTATCCTTTCCACATGAGAGTGGCAACCGGAAAAGTCGTCGGCGGGAAGATAGTGCTTGACGGGGTCTCCCTCAACGAGGGCACCTCCGTGACCGTCCTCGCCAACGACGATGAAGGGAGCTTCGACTTGACTCCCGACCAAGAGCGGGAGCTGCTTCTTTCCATTGCCGAGGCCGATCTAGGAAAGACGGTGTCTGCTGAAGAGGTGCTAGCTAAGCTCGCTCGTCGACACGGCTAAACGCCGTGAAGGTACGCGTCTCGAAACGCGCACAGGTCAGATTGAGCGGGCAGCTCAGTGGTGGGACGAGCATCGGGATCTCGCACCGCAGGCCTTCGATGAGGATATTTGCGAAGGCTTTCTTGCTTTTGGGCACAGAGCCTCTAATCGGCGCGCCCATTCCACGCCGCAATATGCATGGGGTGCGCCGCCTTCATCTCGCCCGGATTCGTTATCACCTCTACTATCGCATTCGGCGCCGTACGGTTGAAGTTATTGCGTTCTGCCATACGAGCCGGGGTGTAGGGCCGTCTTCTAACCCACTGCCGTGACGCCTAACCCAACGGTCAACCGGACGCGCCGGCACGCCTCGTTGGCGCGCCGGTTATCTTCAACGTTAGGCGTCACACAGTGAAAGGGCAGGCGGGTCATGCTTAGGTCATTCTTCATTGCAGCATCACTGACAAGTTTGCTGTGGGTCTCCGGGTGCACATCAGTAGCTGCGGCCTCCGAGGCGCCGTATGCGTCGAATATCGGCTTCGTCCTATACACAAAGAGTTACGCTCCGGGGACCCTAAACGCGAGATGGATCTACGCGAACAAGTACAGTGGGCCCGGAATCGCGACCGGAGGGCCGAAGGAAGGTTTCGCGGGGCATTACCACGTTCGCTACTTCTACGACAGTGGAGAGTTTTCAGATGAGTATGACCTGGACATCGAGAAGATTGGGGATGTCTACAAGGTGTCGTGGATCACCAATGGCAAAGTCAGTGCTGTTGGTGTTGGCATGGAGGTCGGGAATGGTTTGGCTGTCGGCTGGCGCAGAGTAGCTGAGTAGATTTTGCGCGAGTCAAGCTTCTTCAGCGATCGGCCAGATGCCGTGAACCGTCATGGCGAATCACATCAAGGCGCTGCTGCCTAATCCGTTCTTCACGGTGCATTGGCAAGGTTAATCGTCTGGTTGAGTTTTTGCCTGAACCTTCGGCTGCACCAGAGAACCGCGCGGTGTCAAAGCCCATATGAGCTTCTCCATCCGGACGCCTAACTTTACGGTCGACCGGACGCGCCGGTTTATACCTTCTCGTTCGCTAGCGTCAGCGCGGCGCGCCGGTTACCTTCAACGTTAGGCGGCACAACAACCGGCGGTACACCCCCATGAACCAGGAACAGCCAACCCCATCGCTGCAAGGTTCCTGCCACTGCGGAGCGGTGCGCCTCACGCTACCGACTGCGCCCGACAAGGCCACGAGTTGCAACTGCTCGTTGTGCCGGCGCACGGGAGGAATATGGGCCTACTATCAATTTGGGACAGTATCTGTCCAAGGCCATCCTGAGAACACGGAAAGCTACATCTGGGGCGATCGAACCCTGAGGAACGTGCGCTGCAAAATCTGCGGCATCGTCACCCATTGGGAGCCGATTAAACCCGAGCCCGGCGCTCGCCATGGAGTGAACCTACGCAATTTCGAACCAGCGCTCTTGGAGTCGGTAGTCGTCAGGCGCTTCGATGGAGCGGATACCTGGAAATTCCTTGACTGAGCGCTTGCCGCGAGATGCCGCCTAACCACGCGTTCAACCGGACCCGCCGGTACGGGCCTTCTACTTGGCGTACGTCGGTGGCGGCGGGCCGGTTGACTTGGTCTTGTTAGGGCGCACAGCATTGTGGTGACGCTCCGCTGCACAAGGAAATTGTTGCGTCGGATGAGAATCGCGCCACAATCACTGGTCGCGCCTACTACCGTGCTCGGCGACTGGCACGTCAACTTGCTATTGTGGCGGCCGCAGTTGATCCATTGCATGAATGACCGGTCGCTGCTCTCAGTTCTGCTCCCGGCGCGCGATAACGCTTCGTTTCCGCTACGCTTCAGGCACACGCTTCGGCAGCTCTTGGTCCGCCTCGGCGTTTCGCCAGAGGCGGCGAATTCAGAGGTTGGAGAAATGAACGAGTTTGCTTTCGCGCCCACGAACAATCGCAGCATCTTGGGGTGCATGCGCGATGCCGAGCTTGCCCTTGGCTACGATATTGAGGCAGGGCGCCATCACGCGCTCGATGAGCTGCAGTGGCACCTCGTTCATCACATTCACGAGCCAAACGGTTACCGTCCCCCAGGCGAGTTGGCCGTCGAGTTCTTTTCAACCGTGGCTCACGCTTAGAGCTATGGCAACAAAAGTGCGCCCTAACACGCGTTCAACCGGACCCGCGAGTGCGGGCCTTCTACTTGGCGAGCGCCTGTGGTCGCGGGCCGGTTAACTGGGTCTTGTTAGGGCGCACACAATGGCCAGATCACCGCTTCGCGTCGGCCAAGTGCTTGAGATCAATTTCCCGACATTCACACCGCGGATCACTGTTCACTCTGAACGCGAGCTAACCGTGGAAATCGTTGCGGGTGACAATATCGGTTTCTCCGACACGGTCGACTATGAGGCAGTCGCGGTTCGTGATGGCCTGGTATTTCTCTCATGGCGGGAACACATCGGAAGCACGGTCGTACACGTGCTTGATTTTGCTTCCGGTGAGGCATACACAGCGGTGACGCCGGCGAAGGGCGGCTTCATGCGACTGGCGGGTCGGCTTAAGGTCAAATTCGCAACGTGACCTATTGGTCTCTCTCGCCTTCGGTACATCGATTGGGTAGTCGCATCGGATGGAGCCTGCTACCGCACTTGCCGACCATATTCAACAGCTTGAGGAACAACTGCTTCGTCCAGATACACGGCGATCTCGGGAAGAACTCGAGTGCCTGCTCGCGAGCGATTTCGTCGAATTCGCTAGTGACGGCAATGCGTATGACAAGGTCGGTGTCATCGAGGCTCTTCAGCACGAATCCTTCTTTCAGCGCTCGATCTCCGATTTTCGCCTCACACTTCTGTCCGAAGACGTGGTGCTGGCTACTTACCAGGTGACTCGGCAGAGCGCCAACGCAGGCGCGGCCGTCTCGTCGATGCGAAGTTCTATTTGGAGCCGTCGCAATAACGGATGGCAGCTAGTCTTTCACCCAGGCACGATTCGTGTCGCGCCCTAACCCTACGATCAACCGGACGCGCCGGTTCATGCCTTCTCGTTCGCGAGCGCCGGCGCGGCGCGCCGGTTACCTCCAACGTTAGGCCCCACGCTCCTACTCGCGCACACTTGAGGCTTCGCGGATCCGCCTGTCGTCATTCTCGTGTTCGCTTTGCGGCATCGCGCCTGCTGGTGAGCGCCAGGCGATCCCGCATTGGCTCCTGGGCAGTGCCACAAAAAAGCCCCGGGAGACCGGGGCTTGTCGGTCGGGTATCGACAATCAGGCCTTGCGACTGCGCGCCAGGCCCAACCCTGCCAGAGCCAAGCCAACCAGCGGCACCGTCGACGGCTCCGGCACCTGGGCCGGGGCATCGGCCGTGGAAACAACGATCTGAGCAGTCCAGTTGCTATTAGGCAAGCGACCACCTCCCAGGACTGTGTCAGTTAGCTCGGCGACACTGGTGTTCATGTAAGTGACGAAGAAATTCCCGGTCCACGTGGACCTGTCGTCGCCCAGGTCGCACAGGAGGTCGCCGCCAGTGTCGCAGGCCCAGCCACTCACGGTCAGCTGTGCCGAGACGTTGCTACCTACGTTGGTGAGGCTAAACGGCGTGCCGGCAAAGTCGCCGGGCGAAACAAAATCCATGACGAACAGCCAACCGGGCTGAGCGTGGAATCGGATGAATTCGGGCGTAAAACCAGCGCTGATGTAGTTGGCATCCACGGGATTTGAGCTGATGTCTTGCACGGTACCGATGGTCTGGCCTGCCATGGCGGGAGCGGCGAAGGAGCCTGTGTTCGTTGCACCGTCTGTGAGAAAGAAGCCATAGGTGGTGAGAAATAAATCCAGGCCAGGGTTGAAGGGAATGTTCCAGTCAACCTCGCCAAAAGACAATTCCACCTGGCCGAAGCTCAAATCGGCAGTGCCTTCGATCGGCGTTGCATGCACGGACATAGCGGTAATGCCGATGACCAGTGCGGTCAGCGTTCTGGGTGCTGCAGCGAAATGATGCACGGATAGCTTCCTTGTGATTGACGTGGGCGTAAACCCTGTCATCAAGCAAAGACCGATCCTGGAATCTATTTTTTGACAAACCGCTTTCAAAACAATAGTGACATGAACTTCAGGCGCTCAACTTGGATGACTGCCTCCGAAGGAAGCCCCCGAGTGTAACGTTGTCCGACAGCGCATTTGGGCTCTCAACGTTTGAATGACGAATGATCGAAACATACCGGGCTTTCGAGGAGGCGCTCAAGCCCACGACATCGTTCGAGGCAATTGACCACGCCGTCGAGCGCGTCGTCGCAATCACCGAGGCAACCCAATCGTGTCACCAGTGCGGCCTAACCCTACGGTCAACCGGATGCGCCGGCTAACCTTACGGTCAACCGGACGCGCCGGTTCCTGCCTTCTTTCTGGCATCTCGTCGCGCGCCCGGTTACCTTCAACGTTAGGCGTCGCAACCACACTCAGCCTTCCCATGTCCCTCAGAACCGCTTCCTGCAGTTGTGGCCAGCTTCAAGCTCAAGTCACTACTGAGCCCTTGCGAGTGTCGGTGTGCCACTGTCTTGCCTGTCAGCGTCGAACAGGTAGCGTGTTTGGGGCGCAAGCTCGGTTCGCGAAAAAGGCAGTGTCCATTAGCGGCACGAGCACTGAGTTCGTGCGCATTGGAAACCAGGGAACGAAGACCACGTTCAGGTTCTGCCCGAACTGCGGAGCTACCGTGTGTTACACGATGTCTGGCATGGAGGACGCGGTGGCAATCCCAGTTGGTGCCTTCGCGGATCCATCGTTCCCTGCGCCAACCTTCTCGGTGTACGAAGAGCGAATGCACAGCTGGATTCACATGCCTAGCGGAATCGAGCGCATGGCATGAGCTACG
>Ga0307416_100002243_pt1 | contig 10995 bp, 10 predicted proteins | sample DK1Cmetagenome_2_FD_203821 | JGI IMG/M metagenome (GOLD analysis project Ga0307416, IMG submission 203821) | Maize rhizosphere microbial communities from greenhouse at UC Davis, California, United States - DK15-C-3 | ecosystem: Host-associated > Plants > Roots > Rhizosphere > Soil | place...
TCAGTGTCCATCCCATCGCCGTGTAGATGCCCGGGATCAGCAGCCCCAGTGTCATAATCGCATAGATCAGCGTCTTGCCTGGAAGGTCGCTCCGTTCTGCCAACCAGGCGATCGGCAATCCGAAAAGCAGCGCGACCGCAGTTGCGGTGGCTGTGAAAATAATCGTATTGGCAGCGACCCGCAGCACAAAAGGATCGCTGAAAACCTCCAAATAATTGGCGAGGGTGTAGATGGCACCCGGCGTGCCGACGGCGCCTTTCTGAACGCTAACCCAGAACATTACCATCACCAACGCCAGGATCGCCGCCATCGGCACAAGCGCCACCGATAAGAGGGCAGAAGAAGTTTGACCTCTTTGGTCAAGAGATGGCAGATATCGTCTTGGTCTCATTGATGAGATTCCGCTAGATTACTTACCGGCATCGCGTAGAATCGCTTCAAGCTCCTTCTGTGTTTCCGCATAGTTTGTGAACGATGCGAGCCATTCAGGTGAGCTGATGATGACCTTGCCCTTGGCGGCGCGGACTTTGTCGAGCTCGGTTTTGGTTTGCGACCCGGGAAATAGATGCAGGTCCAAACCATCGTGCTTCCATAATAATTCCTGCCCTTCTGCGCTCATTAAGTAATTGATCAGAAGCGCGCCGGCATTCGGCGAGCGGGAATTTTTCGGCACAGCCGCGTATCGCATGTGCAGTACGGTGCCCTCCTCTATGACCGTGTGACCCAATGGCGCGCCGGCGCGCTTCAAAACGTTGACGTCATTGCCGCCGCAGGTGAAGGCCAGCATGAGGAATTCACCGCTGGTAATCCGCTCTGCCTCGCCGCAACGCATCAACCCGCCGATCTGCTTGGATAATTTTTTGGTGAAGTCGATCATTCTCTCGCGCCCCAGAAAGTCAGGCGTGGCAAATTCCCGCATTCCGGCAGCATAGGGAGTTGAAGCGATCTTGCCTTTCCACTTAGGATTGAGCACGTCTTGCAAGCGCCGGGGAACGTCGGCTCCCTTCACGAGATCGGTATTGTATTGGATGCCGACCACCGCAGTGGCGACGGCGACATGGGTGCCGTCTGACGCAATCGCGTTAAATTTTCCATCGGGTTTTGGCTTCTCTTCGATGAAAGTGTTGTACGTCATGGGCCTTAGAAGGTTCGCCTTTAACCCATCGAACATCGCCTGAGCATTGCCCAGATACACGTCGGTGCTGGCGGGTTGGCCAGCGGCGTTTTCCTGGATAATGCGCAGCATCAAACGCTGCATGTCGGGCCCGGGCGTATACTGGCCTTTGAGATCAAGCCTGTATTTTTTGTTCATGCCGGCGAGAATTTCTTTAAATCCCTCGCTCCCGCCAAAGCTGTTTTGGCCCCATTGACCGCGCAACATTCCCTCTTTCTTCGCGCCATCGATGATCTGGGTCAGAGTCTCGGCCTCAGCGAGCGCAGTCATGATAGCTAACGTGATCATCACTATGAGAGTCCAACTTGCGAGCCGCGGTGTTGATGGGTGCGCGATCATAGAGCCTCCTTCGTTTACATTGATCACATTTGAATTATTTTTGGAAATTATATTCGGGACGGAAATACCATGATGTCGGACGAACTCACATGACATAGGGTGGTGCCGTCGAAGGTCTCCGGTACCGCGCGCGTTTTTCCGAATAGTTGCCGGCCATTAATCACGGCCGTATAGACAAATTGATCGCCGAGAAAAGTACTCGAACCGATCTTGGCGCGAAAGGAGTTCTCATCGAAGTGCGCGCCGGGATCGAGCAACGAAAGACACTCGGGACGAAAACCGAGCAATACGTCGTCGCCGATCTTCGATGAACTCTCGATCTTCAATCTGCCGATGGCTGAATCGGCTATGCCGGGTTCGATCATGTGACCGTCCAACCAATTAACCGAACCGAAGAACTCGGCAACGTCGGCGCAGTTAGGCTTGTGATAAATCTCCAACGGCGCGCCCACCTGCAGAAGTTCGCCGGCTTGCATAAGCGCAATCCTATCGGCGATCGCCATAGCCTCGATTTGGTCGTGGGTGACATAGAGCATCGTCGATCCGAGCTGCTTTGCCAACTCGCGGATTTTGCCGCGAACTTCTTCCCGCAGTCGGGCATCCAAATTACTCAGGGGCTCGTCCATCAAGACGATCCGGGAATTCACCGCGATGGCGCGCGCCAATGCAACTCGCTGTTGCTGACCGCCGCTGAGCAAAGTCGCCGGTCGATCCGCTTGTTCTTCCAGCTGCACCAGCCGTAAAGCTTCCTTGACGCGTTTGGCCACCTCCCGGCGAGGAATTCGTTGCGATCCCTCAGCCAGCGGTAGCGCGATGTTCTCGCAAACTGAAAGGTGAGGCCAGACTGCGTAGGACTGGAAAACCATGCCCAGCTTGCGCTGCTGCGGGGGGATCCAGGTTGGAGGATTATCAGAGGAGACGACTCTGTCGCCGATCCGTATTTCCCCTGAATCAGGAGTTTCCAGGCCCGCAAGGCAGCGCAGCAGAGTGGTTTTGCCGGAGCCGCTGGCCCCGACAATGACAAAAAGTTCGCCTTCGGCTATTTCAAGATCGAGAGACCGGATCGCTGCGATGACACCGTCGCTAACGTCGAAACGTTTCTGCAAACGGCGGATTGAGATCATAGAATGACACTAGCTAATGTGCTGCGGTTGTCTCAGCAATAATTGTAAGTCGTGTGCTTGGCGTGCCATGCGCAGGGATGATCGGCACAGATTCCTGGAATACCTCCGGACATAATAACGTGTGGATGGCCGCAGCAAATCCGGCCGGTAGAGACACTCTGCTGACGGAAATCAACGATATTCGGCGCCCGGTAAGGGATTGGCAACCGCGTCCTCCAGGGTAGTGGCGCGGCGCCACTCGCTTGCCGGACGGCTTTTTCCGTCTTCGCCAATCTGATCCATGGAAGCGTAAATCTCGATCTGATAACCGTCCGGGTCGAGAAATTCGACTCCGGGATTTCCGCCCGGTCCGCGGCGGCCTTCGTACGTGATGGTAACTCCCTTGGCCTTCAGAAAATCACGAATTTTGAAGAGTTCCGAAACGGTGGCGACCTCGAGGGCAAAATGGTCGAAGCCCACTTGGCCCCGTTTCGGTAGTGGCGTGTTTTCCTTGGCTTGCATCAACGCGACCGTATGGTGATCGGTCGAATTGCGGAAGAAGACCATGCCGGCTTCATTACGATCGGAGAATTTGAAGCCCATGATTTCAGTCCAAAACTTGCTCGTGCGCTCCAAATCGCTGACCGTGTACACCACATGACCGATTTTTTTGATCTTGATTGGAGATTGTTCGTCCGCCATAAATCCTCCCTGTTCTGTCTAGCATGCTGCTGAAACTTCTGGTTGCAGGCTGCTCAAAAAGATCCAGAGGCGAGGCCGCATCCTCGTGATCGTGTCCGTGCAAACGTGATCGCGAATTTCCGAACGAACACGAACACGTACCACGAACACGAGTTTAGCGAGGCGCTTGAGTGCAACGAAGCATATGGGTCTTTTTCAGCAACCTGTTAGCTGTCGTTGTCTATCACGGTTGAACATTCAAGGCAAAACCAAACTCAGCGCCACAGACGGGGCGCTTCTAGTCCTAATCCGACAATAGTTGGCACCATCAGCAGTGAGCGAGCACGGCGAGACCGGAAGCCGTGGGCACCCGAACGTCTAAGGCCTCGACGTACGAAACATCACCCTTGGGGAATGCGGGGCGGCCTTCAAGGCACTGTCCCATTGCCCACGGCTGCAGGGCTCGCTGGCCTCGCGCGGTTAGAATAATGTCGGATTCGGGTTTAGCTATTTAGTGCGTAGCTTGTCGACCAGTTTTCGACTGTAGTCTCGGACCGAGCGCAGAGGCATGGAGCGCCGCTTGAGCATGTCTAAGCGGATTAGCTTGAACTGGATACTCTTGGCCAGGGCGCGCCGCTCGCCTTCGTCCTCTACATGCTTCAAAAGATCTTCGATGGTACGGATGTCTTTTAGCAGCTCCGCTTCAGGGGGCAGCACGTGGGCGTTCTTGAGAACGAGATAGCCGATACGTAAATCGTCGGGCACCCAGCTTAGATCCTCCAGATCCAGCGGCTTGCCCTTGCCTGGCAGATTGTCAAAAGCGCCCGCCCGTTGAGCTTCCTTTATTCGCTCTTCGGCGATGCGCCAGAAGTAACTCATGCGGGGCTCCTTTCCACGGCCGGTTCCGTGATCTCCTCCGGCGGCTTGATGTGGCGAAACATAAGATAAAAGGCGACGTCGTTGATCAATTGTAACCCGCCGCCGATAAACAACGGAAGAGTCAGGGATACGCTCTGCATCAGATAGGTCGAAATCGTTGGACTGATGCCGAAGGGAACGATGCGCGCCAAGCTCGTGACTCCGGCGGCGGAACCCCTTTCGCTAGAGCGCACCATCGCCATAGTAAAGGAGGAACGAAGCGGGTTGTCCATATAGGCAAAATAAGACCGGACAGCGAGCATGGTGGCGGCGATCCTAAATGTCGGCGCCAGCGGGATCAGGAGATAAATCACCGATGCTAGCCCATGGGAAAACGCCATCGTTTTAACCAGGCCGATATAGCGCGCGATGATCGGCGCGCTCAGAAACGATAAGGCCGCCAGAAAGTAGGAAATGAAAAACAACAGCCCGAGAGATTTTAGCTCGACGCCGTAACGGAGGAAAAACCAGTAGGACACTAATGATCCGGCCAGTCCAGCGCCAAAATTATCGACAAATGACAAGAGCGACAATTTAGTTACGAAAACACCCGTAGCCTTGGAAATCTTTGTTCTTTCGGTGTTGCGTGGCTGATGCTCTTCACCGATCTGGCTGTAAACAAAAAACAGGATAACGCTGAAGATGATCGCCAGCATGAACAGCGGTTTATAGGAGGACACGGCAGTCCAGCCGCGGGTTTCCTGCAGGTACTGGGGCAAGCCGGCGCCCAAGGCGCCAACGGAACCCATGATCGAGCCGACAAAGGAGTTCAGCGCGAACACCTGGTTTCTGTTTTCCGGCTTACACTTCTCGGCGAGCAACGCTTCTTCGACAGGATTGAAAGGACCGCCGCCGGAACCGCCGCCCCCGGCACCGCCGGCGCCGACGTTGGCGATGATCACCGCCATAAGGATGAACACCAAGCCACTGAAGAAAATAAAAATGCTGTTGGAAACGATCGTCAGCACGGCTAGCAGCATCAAAATCCTGCGGCGCCCGTAACGGTCCGATAAATAGCCCCACACCGCCGTCAGCACCGCTCCGGACAAGTAGGCGACGGAGAAGATAATGCCGATCATCACCGGGGTGTAGCCGAGTTGATCCAGATAGATGGCGAACACGACATTCAAATAAGAAAAAGCGAAGCTTCGAATTCCGCGCGAGACCATGAGCAGCTTGGCGTCGTGGTGCAATTTTTGGAACATCAGTCGGCTAAACTTTCTGAGCCTGATAGTACTCGCGCTCGGCATCCAACTCGGTCTTGATGCCGATTGCATGCAAAGCGTCGTTTGCCTGATTGAGAGAGGAGCTACCGCAGACGGCTTGAGCGGGACGGGAAAGGGTCTCAAAAAGTTTGCTTGCCGACATGAAGAAGGTCAAAGCGGTCAAGGGTGTGAGCTTCACCTGTCTGGCGCCATCGCGAATTTCGCTTTTTCCGGAGACGCCGCGGAAGCCTTGGACTGGTATGGCGCTCGCTTCGGTGGGAACTGTTTTAATTGCTGCTTCGAGCTCCGCTGCGGTTTTGGGAGTCAGTGACCATGCGCCCAACAGACCCTCGGCGTCAGCCAGTGCGGTGAGAGCGGCTTCAATTTCGTCGACGGTTAACTCGCCGTCGCTGCCATAGCCGAATACTCCCCAAAGCACGCGATAGCCGCGTTTCTCCAAATTGACAAAGGCCGCCAGCATCACGGAATCCGCTAACGGGCTGCGCAGGCCAGGTTCGGTGCCTCTTGCCAACGAATCGCCGCCGACATCCAGCCCGACGAGGAGGTCGGTTTGCAATTCTTCGATAGCGCGCTCCACCCCCGCCACGACTCCTTGGACGCCGCCGCTGATATCGACGAGTAAGATCTCTTTCGCTAAAAATTCCGCCATTCGCGACTCGGCGAAGTAAACGCCCGCCTTGGTTTGGCTCTCGCGATTAGCCATCCATGCGTACTGATGCAGAGCGCGAACATTCTCGACTTCGCTCAGCGCGCGCGGGCCCGGTAGCGGGTCGAAAACCCGCCGTTCCCAGGAAAGGCCGCCGAGGACAAATTCAAGTCCGCAGAATTCGAGAAACCGGGCGGTCGCCAGTGCGCCGGCAACGTCGCCGCCGCCACCGATGCCGATAACCAGGCTGCGCGAAGATGCGCCTATAATATCCTCGAGAGAAGGAGAGGCGGAGCTCATTTAGGTAGGTGAGTGTCCTGACCGGGGACCGGATGAGCGATAGCTTCCTCCAGCGATTTCACACCATGCCACTCATTCTGCGGCCGGACCCGACCATCGCTGCCGACTTGATCAACGCCCCAGTAAATTTCCACCGAATGGTTGTCCGGATCGCGGAACTCTACGGCGATCTGGCAACCGGCGCGCCGGCGTCCTTCAAAATCGATCTGAACCTGATTGGCGCGCAAACGATCACGAGCCCGGATGACTTCGGCGAGTGTCGGGACTTCAAAGGCGAAGTGATGCAGCTCTTGATTGGCGGCTTGGCGCTCGCCGGCACCGACCAACGCCAGGCAATGATGGTCCGTGTTGCAGCGCAGGAAAACCATTCCGCCCGGCATCATTGTCTCAGGGTAAACGTCGGAGACTTTGAGGCCGAGCACTTGAGTGTAAAACGCAGTGGATTTTTCCAGGTCCCTGACCTGCAACACGATATGGCCGAGCTTGCCGATGTGAAAATCCATTCCTTTGGGAGGAGTCATGCTCTTTAACTTCTCTAGATTTACGGTCATGTTTGTTCCTCCTTTCGCCGTTGAGGCGAACCGCAATGGTGAGAAGCGGATGGAACTCTTTCAACTCGGCGAATCCGGCAGGAGACGATTGGCGCGCAAGAAATCGATGACGAACTCATCGAAGCCGGCTGGATCCTCGATGCAGCAGGCGTGGCCGGTCTTGGGCAAGATCTTGTGCACCGCGCCCGGAATCAGCGACGCGGTGCGCCGGCCGCTTTTCAAAGAGTTGTCGTATTCGCCGTTGATCACCAACGTCGGCACCTTCATCGAACCGAGCCGCGGCGTCAAGTCGGTGCCGGCACGGGCGCGAAAGATCTGGGCGATGGATTCTCCGGAAAGCCAGGGATCCCTCTCCACGTAGGTGTTGAGCAGATATTCGCCGAGTTTGGTCTCGGGAAAATCCGGCGCAACCAGTTCCTTCAGATGTTGGATGTGGTATTTCTCGATGCCGACTTTGGTATAACCGTGAATGCGCTCATCGATGGCGCCGCCGGGACCACTGCTGCCGCCGACGAGGATCAGCGCCTTGAACATTTCCGGATGATCCAAGCCGAGCAGAAGCGCCATTCCGGAGCCGACACTCACGCCGCCCAAAATCGCTTCCTTAATGCCTTCATCACGGCACACACCAAGAACATCGTCGGCCATGTCTTTTAGTGTAAAGGGCGTAGTTGGCTTGTTCGAACGACCGTAGCCGCGGATGTCGATGGCGACTACTCTGAAATACGTCGAGAAGTGCGCGATCTGATACATCCACAAGTTATGATCGAATGGATTGGCATGGACCAGGACGAAGGGAAATCCCTCGCCGGAGACCTCGTAGTAAATTCTTAGACCATTGGCGGTGCTGTAGGGCATCGGATTAGAAACAGATTCCAACAGTTCCAAATGTTACAGCCGTTCCAGTGTTTCTAACGCCGCGACCCGTAGCACCATCTCAGTGGAACCTTTGAAACGATTGGAACAATTGGAACGTCTATTATTTAGCGCGCGGTCGCTCCTGTTTAATCTTTTCTTTTACCTCGTCGAGCTTCATCACATCGCAGTACTTGTGATGCATATCGAACAGGTTGACCTTGTGCGATAGGGAGCTGCGATCAAAGACGCATTCTTCCACGATCGACACGTGATAACCCAGCGAATAGCCATCGACGGAGCTGGCACGGACACAGCCGCTGGTGCTTTCGCCACAAACGATCAGGCTGTCGATGCCTTTCTGTGTCAAGTGAGCGATTAGCGGCGTGCCAAAGAAGCCGCTGGCGCGCTCCTTGAAGATGACGACATCATTGGCTTCGGGTTTAAACTCTTCGCGGATTTCAAACGCCTGTGGATCGATCTTCACCCGCTGCCGGTTGGTGGCATAAACCTTATCGGGATTGGCTTCCTTGCGAGTTTCCGTGGTGGTGTAGAAGATGGGAATTTTTAGCGAACGAGCGAGCGCGAAAAGTTCCTGCGTCGGCTTGATCGCGTTGTAAGCGTACACGCCGCACGAGCTCTTATGGGTCTCGACCAACTCATGAGGCTCTTTAGGGCCGCCTTCATAAGCGAGATTGTAAAGGTCGATGGCCAGCAACGCCGGTCTCTGGCCAATAAAGGTTTCCCGATGATAGGGCGTGTAGGTCTTAAGAATTTCCGGAGTGACGACGTCTTGCCAACAATGATCCTCAAAATTGTCCACTGCCATGAGTATCTCCTTACTTGATTAGATTGTTTGTTGTATCGCCTGGCTTGAAGTCTTGTCAAGGAAGACACCAGAGACAAAGACAGCTAACATTCAGTGGGCGATCGGCAGCGCGGCAACCGATATTGTATCCGTTTCGGCCTATCGATTGACACTCAAGTTCGAGCTTAGTTATATGGATGCCGACAACCATGGCGTTAAAGGGAGGATACTTGATGTCAGACGGGAACAAGAAATCACATAGCAAAACTCGCGGCAATCTGAGCCGGCGTCAATTCATCAGATTGGCCGGCACGAGCGCGGCGGCGCTGAGCACTCTGCCGTGGCCGAAAGCGCCACTCTTTGCCGCTCAGCCCGCTCGAAAAAGAATTATCATTCATGGCGAGCGTCAGGTGACGAGTCTCGGCTATCACAACCGGCGCGAGACCGAGCATGTGTCCATGGTTGACGCCGGACTGGTCGGTCAAAACCCTGCAACTCTCGAACGCGTACCGGTCCTGGCCGAGGAACTGCCTTCGGTTAAGAAGGGAACGTGGAAGATCGATCCTCAGAAAAACACCATGATCACGGTCTATAAGCTCCGTCCTAATCTCAAGTGGCACGACGGCAAGCCGTATACTTCCAAAGATTTCGAGTTCGGCTGGCAGATTGCGAAACATCCGCAATTTCCCATGCCCGATCGTTTGGTGCCGGAAATGATTTCAAAGATCGAAACGCCCGACGATCGCACTCTCGTGATCCATTGGAACGATCTCTACAACGAGGCTTATGCGATCCAGTACACTCACGTGCGCGCCTTTCCGCGCCACCTGTTGCAGGAAGCCTTCAACGCCGGCGATATGAAGGCATTTGCCAATTTGCCTTATTGGAACAAAAACTTCATCGGTGCTGGGCCGTACCGCGTAACTGAATGGGACGCCGGCAGCCGCATGGAGCTCGAAGCTTTTAACGACTTCGCGCTGGGGAGGCCCAAGATCGAGCGGGTGACTTACAAAACCGTCGAGGACAACAATACCAATCTGGCGGCGGTGCTGGCCGGAGAGGTCGACCTGTGCATGCGCAGCACTATTTCCTTTGATGGCGCGATGATCCTGCGCGATCAATGGGAGAAGGCGGGAAAAGGCAAAGTGCATATCAGTCCGGCCTCCTGGACCTGGCTCAACCTCAGCCGAGACAACGCATTGTTCAGTGATGTCAAAGTGCGCCGTGCGTTGCTGCATGCCATCGATCGCGACGCGATGGTGCAGAACATGTTCAGGGGAGAAAAAGTGGTTTCCGATATTCCGCTGTCGCGGGTGCGCAAGATTTACAAAAAAGCATTATCGACCGTGACCCTCTATAAGTACGACCCGGAACGGGCAAAAAAACTTCTCGCCGAGGCGGGATGGAAGCCAGGGTCCGACGGCATTTTGACCAATGATAAAGGCGAACGGATGGAGTTTGAGTTCCGTGTCACCGCCGAACGGCGCGATCACGAGCAGGCCCAGGCAATCATCGCCGATTATTGGAAAAAGATCGGGGTGCGCGGCAATATAAAAAATCTGCCCAACCGGCTGCTCAACTCAGCGGACAACCGCAACCGTTGGCCCGGCGCCTTCGTCGGTTCGCACAATGTCACAGTGGAAGAATGGCCGGAGCGATTTCACAGCAAAAATATTCCCACGGCCGAGAATAAGTATGCTCCGGAAAATGTCTCCGGTTGGAATGACCCGCGCAAAGACGCGATTTTGGACGAGATCAACTCGATTATTCCGGATGCGCGCTCCGAGCAGCTGCAGTTGGATTTTCTCAAAATGTTTACCGAGGCGTTGCCGCATCTGCCGCTTTACTACTCGCCAGAAATCCTCGTGGTGAAACGAGGGCTGACCGGCGTGACGCCGCGGCAGGAAAGCGGCGGGCAAAACTCCAGCAGTTGGAACATGCAGCAGTGGGATAAGAGCTAAGACGCTCGTTCAACAGTTCAACCGTTCCAACGTTCAACGTCAGACTGTAGAAGGCAGCATTGCGAATCTTACAGCGGTTCCCCAGCAATTCTAAACCTTCAATCCAGATTCTTCGAACGTTGAACGGCTCTTCCCGTGGGATTTCTGACGTTGAACCGTTGAAACGTTTGAACTGTTGAACCAAGTTTTTTATGGTTTTTTATATTTTCCGTCGCCTGGTCCAGCTCGTGCCGCTGCTCTTTTTCGTCTCCGCGCTGATATTCTTCCTGCTCTATTCCATGCCCGGGGATCCGCTGTATCGGATGCTCGAAGGCATTCCCAATCTGCGTCCGGAAGATTATGAACGTTTGCGCAAACTCTACGGCTTCGACGATCCCTTCTACATCCAGTATTGGAAATGGCTCTGGCAGTTGCTTCAACTGAACCCCGGTTA
>Ga0307416_100002244_pt1 | contig 10995 bp, 19 predicted proteins | sample DK1Cmetagenome_2_FD_203821 | JGI IMG/M metagenome (GOLD analysis project Ga0307416, IMG submission 203821) | Maize rhizosphere microbial communities from greenhouse at UC Davis, California, United States - DK15-C-3 | ecosystem: Host-associated > Plants > Roots > Rhizosphere > Soil | place...
GCCCCGGATGACCCTTCAAGGAGAAGATAATGTCCGCCCCGAAGCTCAGGATCGAATCTGCCGGAATCAATGGCCTGTGGCCGATGTTGCCCACGCCATCGAAGGAAGGCGCTTCGGACTGGCGTAGCCGCGATACTGTCGATCTCGACGAAACGGCGCGAATGGTTGAGGCGTTGATCGAGGCGGGAGTCGACGGGCTTATGAGCCTGGGCACCTATGGTGAGTGCCATAGCCTGACCTGGGAAGAGAAATTGGCCTTCGTCGGCTGCGTCATGGAGACCATTGGCGGACGCATCCCGTTTTTCGCTGGCACGACAGCCCTCAATACCCGTGAGGTCATTGCCCAGACGCGGGCGATGCACGAGCTTGGCGTTTCGGGCACGATGCTGGGCGTGCCGATGTGGTGCAAGAACGACGTCGCGACAGCCGTTCAATTCTACAAGGATGTCAGCGAAGCCTGCCCCGACACGGCGATCATGATCTATGCCAACAGTGAGGCATTCAAGTTCGAATTCCCCCGTCCGTTCTGGGCCCAGGTCGGCAAGCTGCCGCAGGTCGTCGCTTGCAAATATCTTGGAATCGGTTTGCTGACGGCCGACCTCAACCTTGCTCCCGATATCCGCTTCCTGACGCACGAGGCGGACTATTATGCCGCTTCGCGTATTGCTCCGGACAGGATGACTGCGTTCTGGTCAAGCAGCGCGCTGTGCGGGCCACGCCCGGCGCTGGCGTTGCGCGACGCGGTGGCCAAGGCCAAGGTCAGCGGCGACTGGAGCAATGCCAAGGCGATCGCCGACCGTTTCCAGCAATGCGAACAGGGCCTGTTCCCGCGTGGCGAATTCGCGGAATTTTCGAAGTTCGCCGTGGGGCTCGAAAGGGGGCGGATGAACGCGGCCGGTTGGGTGAGGATTGGCGACCCTCGTCCGCCATACCATCTCGTCCCCGCGGAATATCTGGAAGGCGCCAGTCGCTCGGGACGCGCCTATGCGGCATATCATGCCGAACTCCAGCAATCAGGCCTCTGATATCGAGCGGGGCCAGTCAAATGGAGGGGGCTTCGGCGCTCCCTTGAGGCCGGACATATGATCGCACCATTCGCGATCAGAACCACGCCCGGCCAAAAGACTTGCCCCAGGGCCGGCCACAAATGTAGCCTCCCGACTGACCGGCTTTCGCGAACCCTGCCGCACGACGAGCGCCCTCGCAACGGCAACTCTCGACCATTTATGGTCGTTTCATTGAAACATGTAATTACCTGTAAGCTGCCCTTGGTGCAGCTCAATCATGAAAGCTGAGCGGGAACATGTAGTGACGAGATCTGGGCATTCCTGAAGGGAGGTCATCATCCTTTGATCTGATTTCCACCTGCCTCTGAGGCGGAAAGCAGGTTAGCACGTGCTCGTTCCAAAACATCGGTCGTGAGTTCGTGTTGGCCGACTACAATCCCGGCTGAGGCGGTCACGACGCCAACCCATTCTCCAGTGTCGCGCAACCTCAAGCGCCGTTGCGACATGGCAAGCAGCGCCTCTTCAGCGATTACCCGCGCCTGCATAATGGCGGTGTCTTTCAGGATCGTGATGAACTGGTTTCCAGACCATCGGACCAGCTCCTGTTCCTGAAAATGTTCTCGCAGCGTAGCGGCAAGAGCATTAATTATGTTGTCTCCAACCGATCTCCCAAACTTTTCGTTGAATTCTTCGATGTCATCAAGCCCAAACATGATGATCACGTAACTTCGTCCATCAGTTGTCAGCCTTCGCAACAGATCCTGAGACCCATCCCTATCTAGGGATCGTGTCAGGACATCACGGCTATTGCTTGGTGGATCACCATCTTTTCCATCAACCCGTTCCTGCAGCTTTGCTAGGTTAAATCGAAGCTCCGCAAGCTCCCGTTCTGCCTCAGATAGGCGCGTCACAAATTCACCTGATGCAGCCGGCCATTCACCTGTTTGCGTTACTACGTTCGCCACATCTCGCTCTAAGCCGCTGGTCACCTGATGAGCCTCGGAAGTTAGAACACCTAACTGTTGCGTTTGCTGTGCGATCACTTTCTCACGCGCGCCGAGGTCCGAATTACTGTTTGAGAGAAAGCGCCCAACTAGAGAATCAACCTCTTTGCGGCTCAACCGAACGCCGCCATCGGTCCGCGTATCAATCTCACGTGACAGTTCAGGCAGGGCTCTTGTAACATATGTTAGGGCTAGGTCATAGTTAACGACTGTCGGCTCGAGTTGCTGTAACTCGAGAAAATCAAGCGATTTCCTAGCTTGTTCAAATGTTATCGCCACGACCCACCACAATTTTTTATTTATTTCACGGTCGCTTCATAGGGTCGAGCAGTAGCACTGTCAAAGGGACCCTGTCGGACATTAAGGTGCCGAAGTGGTCATTCCGCTTTCCACCCATCCCGGCGATTGAGCCGGGTTAAAGGCGTGGCGAGTGGCACCGGTGCTGCCGGTCCGGTTATATCCGTATGAAATCCAACACGAGAGCGGTGCTGAGGGGTGGATTTCCGTCTGTCCGGTTCCGAGAAGAAACCGACGAAGGCTGACATTCGCTTCGCGGGTTCATCTGGCGGCTCGCGACCAACTCAAGCCGTTCCTTGGCCTACCCCAGCGCTCTGCGGATCAAGAACCTCCAAATTGGGCCAAGAGCCGCCCGTCTGCTCGTCCGTGGCGACTGCGAGCACCGGACCCGATCACACGCCCGAAAAGTCATCAAGTGCAGCGTTTAGGCGCTGCATATCGGCGCGGGACAACACTTCTCCGCGCTCGAGTTTTTCGCGAGCAGCACGGAGAAGGTTCTCAAGTTTCTTCAGCCTCATAAATCCGCTGGTTGATGCTAGCCATGTCGCAGCAGCCGAATTCGTCTCACTTCCAGTTGCGTTCATCATTGCTCCAATCTGAGTTGCAGTGCTTCCGCCCGTCCGGGTACGCGCTTAATTGTTCAGCAGAGCAAAAACTCCCGCACCCGCAATCAGAACGAGCAAGCCATTCAGAATCACGGCACGTAAAAGGGTGTCATCCCGAAACAGGTCGGCAGATAGTTGCAAGGCGCTGAGCCTTCGTGGAACGTCGCCCGTCGATGGCGGGGCAACTCTCCAGAAGGCGCCCGCCTTCATTTTCCCAATTATCGGCCGCAGCCTCGTCTCTTCGTTCATGCTCCCGTAATAGCGAAGCCGCGCGAAATGCCTGCTCTCGTGCCGCGCCCAAGGCAAGTCCCTGACGCTCGACGCTGGCATGCAGATCACTCTGTCGCAATGATGATAGAGAATTTGTCGAGATGGACATGTCGCTCTCCTCGCCAAACGGGAGCACAAGCATCTCTCAGTCACGGCATGTCTGGAAAATCAGAACCGCGATACGCCAGTATACCACATGGTGCTGCGGGCACCTAATGGACTTGCTTGACCTGATATGCGGGCGAAAATGCGACTAGATCGCTCGCGGGATCGTTAACAGCCAGCCTGTTTGGAAAATGAATGACATAAGTCAGTGAGCAGGCTGGAACCGATTTGAAAGCTCCTTCGCTCTGGGTGTAGAGGGACCAGATGAAAAACTATAACATCAATATTCGAACGGAGTCGCACATTGCCGAGACGTTGAAGGTGGAGAGCCATGACCTGACCGGCCTCCGAGTGGAACTGGCCCGATTCGTAGGTGAGTTGTTAAAAGACCATGCTGAGTTGGTTTGGGTTGATGAAGATTGGCAAATCGATGTGACCGACGAGAGCGGATTGATTCTTTACATCATGCAGATCAGCGCAATGGAGACCCCCGCAACAATGACTAAAAAGGCCTAAGGTCATGGCATTCCGCTCGCTCCACGCTACGAGGCTGGGTGGGTAGCTGCGATCCGCAAATATCGTGGCAATCGACCGACGCGGTTCGTCTGATATCTAGCGCATCTGCAATAGCTGCCCGATGAATGCGGTGCTCGACCATGATTGAGTTGTAGAGGTCAAGCAGCTTTTCCGCAGACTCGACCGGAAGAGACAGCGCTCGTAATCTGGTAACGATGCCCTCCTGCTGCGCGATATGACATTCACCCTCCGCAATGTGCCGATCCGCCATATCCAAGTCTGCCCGCGTGTAGTGCGTGATGCCCACTAATGTACGCGCAACGAACTGTGGCGCATAGCCTCTCTAGGCTCAGGACTCACTGATCAAAGCCAGAAGATGACGGTGGCAGCGAGGGCGATGGCCGAGAAGAAGGCATTGGGGCACCGGTCGTATCGTGTCGCGACCCGTCGCCAGTCCTTGAGGCGGCCGAACATGATTTCGATGCGGTTGCGCCGTTTGTAGCGGCGCTTGTCGTGTTTGACGGCCTTGTTCCGGGATTTGCGGCCGGGGATGCAGGGGGTGATGCCCTTTTCCTGCAAAGCATCGCGGAACCAGTCGGCATCATAGCCACGATCAGCGAGCAGCCATTGGGCTTTGGGAAGTTCGTCCAACAGGGCGGCGGCACCGATATAATCACTGACCTGCCCTGCGGTCATGAAGAAACTGATCGGGCGGCCGTTCGCATCGGTAACGGCATGGAGCTTGGTGTTCATGCCGCCTTTCGTGCGTCCGATCGGGCGTCCCGACCCCCCTTTTTTACCGCAAGGCTCGATGCCGTGCGGTGGGCCTTGAGATAGGTCGCGTCGATCATGCCGTCCTGCGTTCGGAAGCCTGAGGCGCTGCCAGACCTTCCATCATCCGCAGGAATACGCCCTTGTCACCCCACCGCTTCCAGCGGTTGTAAAGCGTCTTGTGCGGCCCATAGTCCTTTGGTGCATCCCGCCAGCGCAACCCATTCCGGTTGACGAAAATGATCCCCCTCAACACCCGGCGATCGTCAACACGCGGTTCGCCATGGCTCTTGGGAAAGTAGGGCTCAAGCCGAGCCATCGTCCGTCAGCCAACATAGGTCACTCAAATCCAGTCTCCTCAGGGAGCCTGAATCACATCTCGTCGATCACATCAATGGGTTCCTGACCCTAACCCGTGAAAGCGTTTCTGGATCGCCCGGTCAGCGATCCAGAACGATTATCAGGTTAGCCCATGCTATGCTTCAAGGCACTCGCGCGATCATGACCCGCTTTGACCGACTGATATGCCCGCTCGACCACGGCACGGGATGAGGGATCGAGGTCGGTATCATTGAGAGCAGCCTGGAACTTCGCCTTGATGTAATCCTCGCCGCGCTCGACCTCCTGGATGATCGCCTTGTCGTCCTTGCCGGTGAAGGCTTGCTTCAGATCCATGAACGTCCGATGCGCGGCCGCGAGGAAGCTGCTGTCATCCTCGGGGTTGCCACCCAGACGGCGTACTTCGGACTGAAGCGCGGTGGCTACCTCGCTGCGTTCGCCCGCGAACTCCGAAAACATAGTCGAGAACTGGGAATTCTCCGCGTCTTGCGCTGCGTCCTTGAAGCCTTTCATGCTGTCGAGCGTCGTTTTAATGAGGCTGTTGAGGGTAGATATGGTGCTGTCGGTGCTCATAATCCGCTCCTGCAAGTGGAACTGCCAGAACGGTCGTGGGGCGTGAAGGGTCCGCGTTGGCCTGCGATCCAGCACAAGAGCGTTCGAACACCTGTTGATGCTCCCAATCGATGCTAGTGCGCAATGGGGGCCGGCTGGCGACGCGGTGCGTCCCTGCAACATGGAACCAGGGGCGCGCCTGCGGATTCTTTTTCCAGCAGACCAGGAGAGCATCGATGGCTGATAATAAAAGCAAACGTGGTGGCGCCGACCGGCGGCAGGTGTCGTCATCCGAGGGATATGAAGTGAATTACTTTGCACGCAAGCACGAGATCAGTCGTGCTGACGCCGAAGGCCTGATCAAGCGGATCGGAAACGATCGGGCTAGGCTCAACGAGGCGGCCGAGAAGCTGAAGAAAAACGGTTGATCGCAGCGGTTGAGCCCTCGCCACTCACTCCTCAATTTTTTGGTCGTGAGCCTGAAAGCGTGGCGCGTGCACTGATAGGAGCCACGATATTGGTGCACGGCGTCGGAGGGCGCATAGTTGAAACTGAAGCCTATGATGCGGCCGATCCCGCGTCACACAGCTATGCGGGCGAGACCCGGCGCAACGCGGTCATGTTTGGACCATCAGGGCGGGCGTATATTTACCGCATATACGGGCTGCATTGGTGTCTCAACCTGGTCTGCGGCGTGCGTGGAAGTGCTGTTCTGATACGTGCACTCGAGCCGACGCACGGGATCGTGGAAATGAGCTCACGCCGGCGCACCAACGACTTACGCCGCCTGTGCTCGGGGCCGGGTAAGCTTTGCCAAGCGCTGGGAATTGATGCTTCTTTCAATGGGGCACAGCTCCTCGAGCCCCCCTTCCAGTTTTTCAGGGGTGAAGCATGCCCCGCGGTGATCGGGAAACGAATAGGCATCAGCGTCGGTGTGGAAACGATATGGCGCTTTGGACTGCAATGCTCTCCCTTCTTGAGCCGCCCGTTTACGACAAATGGAACGTCCTGACCGGGACCACGGCGGTCGAGACGGCCGATAGCAGTCCATGTCCGCCGTCCCGTCAGCTTCTTTCGCCGGCTCTGAATCACCGTCCCTATATTGCGAACCGGGCTCTCGATAGCACTGATCTGGTCGCCCCAGCCGAAACAATGCCCAGCCGAGAATGGCGGAGCATTGTTTATCGTTGTCACCCCTTGGAGGAGATGAAGTCCGTCTCTCTACAAGTTCTGGCGAGATGTAGTATATCGGCCGCGCTCTGCATCGATTTGCGCAGTTGTGTAAGGATCGGCCTCCGGATCAAATGCGGTCCAGCCGCTTTCGCGATAGGCAGCGCCCCGAGTGGTGGCGTCCACCGAATTATGCTGGACCAGAATAGCCTCAGCTTCGGCTCTCCGTTCGTCAGGCACACGGGCACTCACCAAAGTCCCTCCGCGACGGACGCCTTCCGAGTAGACTTGCGCCTCGTCCTCGTCGTGGCCAGCGTGCTTCAGAGCACCCACGATGCCGCCAGTAGCAGCACCGCCGACGCCGCCGATGGCCGCGCCTGCTGCCGTCGAAGCCAACCACCCGGCCGCGACGATCGGCCCCAAGCCCGGGATGGCGAGTAGGCCTAAGCCCGCAAGCAATCCGCCCACACCGCCAAGAACAGCTCCCGTTGTTGCGCCGCGGGTTACATCTCCGTCCTCATTGACGCTGTCATTGTCGCGATCATGTCTGCCATAGGCTTCCTTGTTAGCGACGACGCTGATGTCGTCATGCTGAAATCCTGCGCTTTCCAAAGCGCGAACAGCGCTTCGGGCCTCGCTGTAATTATCGAAGAGTCGAGTTACGGTCTTGGTCATGTTGATCTCTCCTATTACTTAGTGGCCGGCAGGATGCTCACGTTGCCCTTGTAATCAAGTGCGACATGGGCCCTTTTTCCCTTCTTTGTCGCAACACCTACCCAGCGGCCGTTATCGTCTTTTTTGAGATCGCTGATTTTTGTATAGCCAGCTTTTGTCAGCCGACCCCTCGCCTGATCTTCGGTGAACGAATTCGCGCCCTCTGCCGCGTGCCCGACATGGGCAACGGCGCTGTCCTTGATCGCTGGGTTACTCTCTTGCGCGACGGCGGACCCTCCGGCTGCGGTGAAGACTGCCGCGGCAAATATCACTGTCATTTTCATCATGGTCTCTCCTGATTTGCTGGAGCCTCCAACGCAGGAGAGCCGGAAAGGGGTCCGTGCGCTTGGGTAGGCCCTGAGTAATCTTCCCTCTCGGTTCATACTAGGCGGCGTGGACAAATTTGAGCCAGTATCTGGCGGTGGCCAGATGGACCATGCCGAGGAAGCTGTTGGCCAGTTGATCGTAACGGGTGGCGATGGCACGGTTGATCTTCAGGTGGCCGAACATGCGCTCGATGCGGTTACGCTGTTTGTAGAGCACCCGGTCGTGCTCGATCTGCAGGCGACGGTTTGACCGACCGGGTATGACAGCCTTGATCTTCCGTTCGGCCAGATCAGCACGGATGGCGTCTGCATCGTACCCCTTGTCGGCGAGCAGGGCATCGGGCGCGTGTTCTGGCAAGCCGATCAGAGCGTCATATGCCTTGCAATCTGCCGCTTCGCCAACCGTCAGATGGAAGGCGAGCGGTCGTCCGAGGGCATCAGCCAGACAGTGAAGTTTACTGGTGAACCCGCCCCGCGAGCGGCCAAGAGCGCGTCCATGAGTCCCCCTTTTCCGCCCGCTGCCGAGACATGGGCACGAACTGTGGTGCTGTCGATGCTGTAGTGGCCGCTATCCGCCATGATCTCGGCCAGCGTCACCGCGACGGTTTCCCAAACTCCAGCTTCGCTCCAACGGCGAAACCGGCGATAGATGGTGTTCCAGCTACCATATTTGGGTGGCACATCGCGCCATGGGGCTCCGCAGCGAAGCCGCCAGAGTATGCCGTTGATGATCGAGCGATTCTGTTCTGGCGGTCTGCCTCGGCCACGGTTCTCAGGCTCGATCGGCAGCAAGTCCTTCAGCACGCGCCATTCAGCTTCGGTGAGATCGCCCCGGCTCAAAACTGCCTCCAAAAGACAGCCTTGAATCAACCCCTTGTCGCCGGGTCAATCACTTCCGTGCGACGCGGTGCGCTCTTTGCCAGAAAAGCGCTCCCAATGCGAAAGGGAGAACGAAGAATAGCGCGTATACCTGCCAGTTTTCAGCCAAAATGGCTGGAACCGAGCTTGGCTCAAGAAGTGGCAGGAGCAGCGGAAACAACATGATCGGCGGCGTCACCCAAAGCGACACCGCCGCCCGCTTCCAGAGCGTGGCAGTGGTGGGCGGCGTTATAAACCAGCGCCAAAACCTCCGACAGATGTGTTCAGAACTCGCCATGAGCAGGAGCATACATGGTAGACGCAGAGACGCTACCATCTCTCCATCGAATTTTGTCCACGCCGCCTAGTAGCGTGCCAGCGCCCAATCACTTCGATTGCTAAGGCAATCTGCCTAACGTGAACGGACGGCTGGTTTCAGCGATCGACTCTGGCTGGATGAACGGCAGCAATGTTCGCGGCGCCTGACAGTGGCATGGTCTGAATGAATGCTGCAATGAACGCGGCGGCAGCGCGAACGGTTTGTCGAGCCGCAACCGCATGTTCCGCCGCCCTATCATGCGACAGCACGCAGGGAATGGTGAATCCCTCAAACATATCGCGGGATCGGCCCCACCTGCGGAGTCTGATCGGGGAGATCGACCATGACCTCATCCACATAGCACCATCCCCAACCCTCCGGCGGGTCATAGCCCTCGATGATCGGGTGCTGGGTCGCATGGAAATGGGCAGAGGCATGGCGAAGGGGCGAGTCATCGCAACAGCCGACATGACCGCAGGTTCGGCATAGGCGCAGATGAACCCAAGGGCTGCCGATTTTCAAACATTCTTCGCAGCCGCGCGCCTTGGGTGTGACCGTATCGATGGCGGACAAATGGCTGCAGACCGTCATGCTTCCTCCTTCGCCGCTCGTTCGGCTATCAAGCTGTGGATCTGGGCCACTACTGCGGCGCCGTCGCCCACCGCTGCCGCAACGCGCTTGGTCGATCCTGCCCGAACGTCGCCGATCGCGAAGATGCGCGGCCGACTCGTCTCCAAGGACAGCGCATTCGCGCCGGCAGTCACGAAACCCTTGGCATCGGTCTGGACGCATCCTTGCAGCCACTCGGTATTGGGATCGGCGCCGATGAACAGGAACAAGTGGCGCAAGGCGCAGCGGTGCTCGGTTCCGTCTTTCAAATTACGAAATGTCGCCGCAATCAGACCGGTGGCGCGGTCGCCTTCCAGTGCGATGACCTCGGAACCGACATGAACTTCGACATTGGGAAGGGCGGCAATGCGGTCAATTAGATAGCGCGACATTGTCTCGGACAGGTCGCGCCTAACGAACAGGTGGAGGCGTTTGACCTGCGGCGCCAGAAACACGATGGCCTGGCCTGCAGAATTTCCTCCGCCGACAAGCGCGATCTCCTCGCCCGCACAGAGTCTAGCCTCGATCGGCGATGCCCAATAGGAGACGCCCGCCCCCTCGAACTCCGCAAGGTTCGGGATGTCCGGCCGACGATAGCGCGCGCCTGAGGCAATAACCAACGCCTGTGCCTGGATGCGACGGTCTCCAGACAGGTAGAGCATAAGTGGGTCCGACGTGCAGTCGAGCCTTCCCACCTTGACCGGAACGGCGATTTCCGCGCCGAATTTCAGCGCTTGATTGAAGGCCCGTCCGGCAAGCGCCTGGCCGGAAATGCCGGTCGGGAAGCCCAGGTAATTCTCGATCCGCATCGATGCGCCGGCCTGACCTCCAACGCCGCGTTCATCGAGGACGATAACCGATAGCCCTTCGGAGGCGGCATAGACCGCGGCGGCCAGACCCGCCGGCCCGGCCCCCACGATTGCCACGTCATAAAAGGCGTCCGGATCCAGGACAGGCGTTATGCCGAGGCAGGCCGCCAACTCCTCGTCGCTTGGCCGCCTCAACAATGTGCCGTTCGGACAAACGACCAGGGGGAGTTCGTCCGGCAGCATTCCCGTTCGCTCCACCAAAGCCCACCCTTCTTCGTCGGTGGAGGAATCGAGAAAAAGGTGGGGATAGCCCATGCGGGTCAGGAAACCCTGGAGGCGCACAAGGTCGGGGCTGCCAGGCACGCCTATCAATATGGTGCCGGCCCCGCCCTCTTCGATGAGGCCGACCCGGCGCAGGATCAGGGCTCTCATGACGATCTCGCCCACATCGGCCGATCCAATCATCAAGGCCCGCAGATGAGCGGAATCGAAGGGTAACGCAATGCAACCTGCGGCACCCGCACGACCAGCCGCGATCGAGGGGCGACCGGCAAGCTGATTGACTTCGCCGCTCAGTTGCCCGGCGCGATAGGTCGTGATCACCGCCTCCTGATTGAGACCGTCGCGCCGCACGACCTCGACCGTGCCCTCCAGAACCAGCCATGCCGGTGCGCCCTGTTCGCCGATGGCATAGAGCGACTCACCCGGCGCGAATTGCCGCGCA